>Ga0210387_10002586_pt1 | contig 13864 bp, 12 predicted proteins | sample IncBWC7OmetaG_FD_160108 | JGI IMG/M metagenome (GOLD analysis project Ga0210387, IMG submission 160108) | Forest soil microbial communities from Barre Woods Harvard Forest LTER site, Petersham, Massachusetts, United States - Inc-BW-C-7-O ...
GGCCCTGACGGGTGCGTTCCTCCCGACGACTCTGCATCTCTTCGTGTTGGGCGCGGCGGCGTTCGCCATTGGGCGGGAGTTTCGGGACCGCACGGCGGGTGCGTGGTTGCAAGCGGCTCGCGGTCATGTGTTTGCCGCCCTCGTGGGTAAGCTGCTGCCATTGCTCGGCTGTTTCGCGGTGCTCGCACTCGCCATCGTCGTATGGCTTGCGGGGTATCGAGGATGGACGGCCAATGGCAGTCTTCTGCTGTGGTTCGCAGGCCTCGCGAGCCTGATCCTGGCCTGTTGCGCGATCCCTGCAATGCTGGTCGGCTTGACCGGCACCTTACGAATCGCGCTGGCGGTGTGCGCCATCACGAATGTTACGGCGGTCTCCTTCACCGGGTTCACGTACCCGCTGTACTCAATGGTTACGGGTGCAAAGATCTGGAGTCAGCTGCTGCCGTACCACTACTTCTATGAGATCGAGCAGCAGCAATGGAATATGGGTGCGCCCATCACCTCGTCGCTCGCGCCATTCGCAGTGCTATGGGGGGCGTTCATCATCGTGCCTCTCGCCATTGCGTTGCCCCGGCTCGCGAAACGCTGCAATGATCCGACCGGCTGGGGCGAGAGGTGAACGCCTGGCTGGCATTCAAGTTTACGCTGCGCAGTGTCTTGCGCGACAAGGGCGCAGTGATTCCGGCGGTTCTGGGAGGGATCGTCTATTGTTTCTTCTACCCACTGCCGTACCGGCCCGAGGCCGTGCAGCACGTTCCGGTGATCGTCGCGGACTATGACGCGAGCCCGTTGTCCCGGCAGTTCGAGCGTGACCTCGATGCAACCCGCGCAGTGCAGGTGACCGGGGTGACACGCCGAGTCGAGGATGCCGTGCCGCTATTGCAGCAGGGGGAGATCGGCGGGATTGTGGCGATTCCGCCGCGGTTCGATCGGGATGTGACGCGGGGTACGCCGACCGGCGTCACCGTCATGGGAAACGGCGGCTACATTGTGGTCGACGGCACGATCCTGGAAACGGCAGCAGAAGTTCTGGCGTCGACAGCAGCGGCGCCGCTGGCGGCACATCTCATCGAATCAGGCGTGCCGCCGGCCGCTGTCATGCGAGCGGCTCGCGCGGGGCCGGCGCTGGTGAAGCAGCCGATGTTCAATACCGTCCAGGGATACGCAAGCTATGTCGTGCCTGCATCCACGGGTCTCATCGTCCATCAACTTCTGATTATCGGCATCTGCGTGGTGATGGGCACGTGGATCGAGCGCGGGCGTTGGACGATCGCTCCGGAGGGCAGATTGTCGGTCCGCGCCTTCGGCGGCATGCTGGCCGGATTCTGGCTTTTCGTATGGTGCGCCATCCTCTTCTGGATCGGTTTTGTTTTCTGGTATTACGATCTGCCGCGTGCGGGCAATCTGAGCGCGGCCATTGTGGTGGGCGCGCTGTATGCGCTGGCGATTGCGGCCCTTGGAATCAGTTTGGGGTGCTGGATGGCCGACCGCGAGCGTGCATTTCAGGTCATCGGCGCCGTATCGATTCCGATGCTATTCCTAAGTGGCTTCGCCTTCCCGGTCGAATCCATTCCACAGCCAATGGTCTGGATTTCTTATCTCTTGCCGAGCACGCACGGCATACAAGCTTTGCTCATGTTCAATCAAATGGGTGCCACGTGGTTGGAGGCAGGGCCGCAAGTGACCCGGCTCGTTGTCGTGACCCTGGCTTACATCGGTCTCGCCGGGTGGATGGCATCGCGCCGGGCGCCAGGTGTCGAGCACGGTATCTGTGAGCCTGCGGCGAGCCTCCATTGAATAGCCTTTGCCGCAAGATCCCAAGGCCGATCGAAACGATGGAATTGGAATGTTAGACACATCTGTATTCAACTTTCAGGCCCCGAAGACGCAGATCGCCCACCAGATCTATGACCTGCACTTTTTTGTGCAGGGGATATGCGCAGCGATTTGCGCGGTGCTGTTCGCGGTGCTGTTTTACGTGCTCATGCGGTATCGCAAGCGCCCGAACCGAGCACCGATGAGGTTTACCGGCTACAAGCCGATCGAGATCACTTGGGTGATCGTCCCCTGCCTTATCTTAATCGTCATTTCGGTACCCGCCACCCGTGCGGTGTTCGCGATGAAGGACACGTCTGACCCGGACATCACGGTGAAGATCACAGGATACCAATGGCAGTGGCGCTACGATTACCTGAACGAGGATATCGGCTTCTACAGCGCTCTGTCGACACCGAGAGAGCAGATCGACAACCGTGAGCCGAAAAAAGAGAACTACCTTCTGGAGGTGGACCATCCGATGGTCGTCCCGGTGGGTAAGAAGATACGCATTCTGGTCACCGCAAACGATGTGATTCACTCCTGGTTCGTGCCCCAATTTGGCGTCAAACAAGATGCCATCCCCGGTTTTATCCGTGACGCGTGGTTCAGAGTGGACGCGCCGGGTGTTTATCGGGGTCAATGTGCTGAGTTGTGCGGGAAGGAGCACGGATTCATGCCCATTGTGGTCAACGCCGTTCCCGAGCCAGAGTACGTGGCATGGGTGGCGGATCAACAGGCTGCAAAGCACGCGGCGCTTGAAGCCGGCACGGCCGCTGCCGCAAAAACCTTCACTGTCGAGGCGCTGAAGAGCGATGGCGCGAAGGTGTATACGCACACCTGCATCGGTTGTCATCAAGCGAACGGTCAAGGTCTCCCCCCGACATTCCCGTCATTGGCAGGCGGAAAAACGGCGACCGGTGCGATTGCAGAGGCAATCAATATCGTTGTCAACGGCAGTACTAAGAATCCGGCGATGGCGGCTTGGAAGAATCAGCTTTCCGACCTTGAGTTGGCCTCCGTCATCACGTATGTCCGCAACTCCTTCGGCAATGCGGTCGGCGACTCGGTTCAGCCAAAAGACATCGCCTCAGCGCGTCACGAGGATAAATGAACTCCATGCAAGTAGTCGCTGTAAGTTCCCCCGCCAAAGCAGTTAACGAGCGTCAGGGCATCACGCGATGGCTGATCTCGACGAACCACAAGGAGATTGGCACCCTCTACCTGATATTCAGCTTCACGATGTTTTTGGTAGGCGGCACGATGGCGTTGTGTATTCGCGCCGAACTCTTCCAGCCGGGACTGCAACTCTTGAGGCCGGAACTGTTCAATCAATTGACGACCATGCATGGTCTGGTGATGGTGTTCGCTGCGGTGATGCCGGCATTCGTCGGCTTCGCCAACTGGCAACTCCCGATGATGATCGGCGCACCGGACATGGCGTTTCCACGGCTCAACAATTTTGGCTTCTGGCTCCTGCCGCCGGCCGCGATTCTTCTGATTGCATCGTTCTTCGCCCCAGGCGGCGCGACTGCCGCAGGCTGGACGCTATATGCGCCTTTGTCGGTGCAAATGGGCCCGGGTATGGATATGGCTATCTTCGCCATCCACCTCCTCGGTATTTCATCGATCGTTGGCGCGATCAACATTGCCGCCACGATTCTCCACCTGCGCGCGCCTGGCATGACATTGATGAAAATGCCAATGTTCGTTTGGACATGGCTGGTCACGGCGTTTTTGCTGGTCGCCGTCATGCCGGTGCTGGCAGCTGCGGTGACGATGTTGCTGACCGATCGTCACTTCGGAACGCACTTCTTCAATGCCGCCGGCGGCGGTGACCCGGTGCTGTTTCAACACATTTTCTGGTTCTTCGGACACCCGGAAGTTTACATTCTGATCTTGCCGGCATTCGGGATCATTTCCGAAATCATTCCCACCTTTTCGCGTAAAGCGCTATTCGGGTACCGCTCCATGGTGTTCGCGACCTGCGCCATCGGCATCCTCGCGTTCCTCGTCTGGGGTCACCATATGTTCACGGTCGGCTTCGGTGTTGGACCGGAGTTGTTCTTCATGTACGCCACCATGCTCGTGGCGGTACCTACCGGTGTAAAGCTCTTCAATTGGATTGGGACCATGTGGGGGGGCTCATTGACTTTCGAGGCACCGATGCTGTTCGCGGTGGGATTCATCCTGGTGTTTCTCGTCGGCGGCATCACGGGAGTAGTCCTTGCAGTGGCGGCGGTTGATGTCCAGCTCCAGGATACCTACTACGTGGTGGCTCATTTTCACTACACCATGGTAGCCGGGTCGCTTTTCTCGCTATTTGGCGCCACGTATTACTGGCTCCCGAAATGGACCGGGCATATGTATGACGAAGCGCTGGCGCGATGTCATTTTTGGCTGTCCATTGTGTTCTTCAACATGACATTTTTCGTCATGTTCTTTCTAGGATTGGCGGGGATGCCGCGACGCATTCCCGACTATCCGCTGCAATTTGCAAATTTCAACATGATCGCGAGTATCGGAGCGGCTGGGTTCGGGTTTTCGCAGTTGCTGTTTCTTTACGTCGTCTTGAAGTGCATACGTCGAGGAAAGCTGGCCAAGGGCCGCGTATGGGAGGGTGCCGTCGGCCTCGAATGGACGCTGCCATCGCCGGCGCCTAAGCATTCGTTCGCGACGCCCCCGGTGATCGAATAAGTGCCTGCCGTGACTAACGCAGATCGCCATCGAAGGCTTTTCATCCGACTGATCATACTGGCGGTGGCCATGTTCGGCTTCGGCTATCTGCTGCCGCCGCTGTATTCGACCGTCTGTCAACTTACCGGCTTCAACCGGTTGCAGTCCGCAGACGTTGTATCCACCAATACTCGGGCGAACGCGAAGCGCACGGTCTTGATGCAGTTTGATTCAAACTTGCGCGACGGATTGCCGTGGAAATTCCGCGCAACACAGACCACTAAAGAAGTCCATCCCGGACAGCTGGTAAGCGTGTCGTACGATGTCAGCAATGACTCGGACCGCGCCATCAGCGGTCAAGCCATCCCCAGCTACGCACCCACGGGTGCGGCGGCCTATGTGCGCAAGCTCGAATGTTTTTGCTTTTCGATTCAAACGCTTGCGCCACGCGAGGTCAGACGGATGCCGGTCGTATTCCTGATCGACACGGAGCTGCCCAGCGATGTTCGCACGGTGACACTGTCCTATACGTTTTTCGAGGTTCCCGGCAGAAGAGGGTAAATAGATGAGCGAACCCGAACATTATTTCGTACCCGAGCCGGTGCAGTGGCCGCTGATCAGCGCTGCGGCGCTGCTGCTGATGGCGATCGGCGCCACTGCCTGGCTGAACGAAGCCAGCCCCGGCAGATACATCCTTGCAATCGGCCTGGTAGTCCTCTTGTCGATGCTGTTTAGTTGGTTCGCGGGTCTTATCAGCGAGGGCCGCAGAGGCTTGTTCGATACGCAAGTCGAGGACGCCATGCGTGGCGCAATGGCCTGGTTCATTTTCTCGGAAATTGCAGTATTCGCCGCATTGTTTGCGGCGCTGTTCTACGAAAGGTTCGTTGCGGTACCGGGTCTCGCGTCCGGCGACACCCATACGTTTCTGTGGCCAGCGTTCCACGGCGGGTGGCCAGCCAGTGGTCCGGGCATCGAGGGATCGTTCACGGCAATGAAGCCGTGGAGAATTCCAGCACTCAATACCATCATGCTGCTGAGTTCAGGAGTTGCGATTACGCTGGCCAACGTGGCGCTCAATCGGGGTCATCGAGGTCGTATGGTCGCGCTGGTACTTACCACGATCGTGTTGGGTATGCTGTTTTTACGGATGCAGGTCTCTGAGTACTATCACGCTTATACGGTACTCAATCTCACCTTGGCCACGGGTGCATACGGCGCGACTTTTTTCATTCTCACCGGTCTACATGGAATGCATGTCGCCATCGGCACGGCATTCTTGATCGTGATGCTCGCACGAATGCTTCGCGGCGATTTCACGGCCAAACATCATCTGGCGCTCCAGGCGGCCACCTGGTACTGGCACTTCGTCGGTATTGTGTGGCTGATCCTATTCGTGGTGGTCTACTGCATATGAAGATGGCACTCACTTCGACGGTCTGCACCTTTTCCATTACCGCGATGGCGATCGCCGGCATCGCCATCGCGAACGCCGCTGACACGCCGGCGTCGCCGATGGCTGCACCGGTGTCGGCCGCGCCGGAGAAGGTTGCCATGTGTCGGGGGTGCCATGGCATTGCGCGGTACCGCACAGCCTTCCCGCAGGTTTATTCCGTGCCTAAACTTGGTGGGCAAGAGGCGGCCTATATCGTCAAGGCGCTGCAAGACTACAAACGGGGTCTGCGCTCGCACGCCACCATGCAGAGCATCGCTGCCACGTTGACCGATCAGCAGGTCGCCGCCATTGCCACGTACTACGCCGACACGCACCAGTGAGGGCGAGTTCGCTGATCAGGAGTGCACAAATGAACGGACTGGTTCGTCGCTGTTCCTGTCTCATCATCCTGCTGGCAACTGGCCTCAATGTGTGTCTTGCCGATGGTCAAGCAGGGTTGCAAATCCCAAGCGCATCGTGCGAGGCCTGTCATGGTGCCGGCGGTAACAAGCCGGTTTCTCCGGAAACGCCGCGCTTGGCCGGCCAGGAATACGACTACCTTATTGCGGCGTTGCTGCAGTATCGCAATGGCGCACGCCAGAACCCCATCATGGGGGCGATGGCGAAGGCGCTTGACGACGCGCAAATTCGCGACCTTGCCAAATATTTTTCCTCGCAACGAGGACTAACTGAAAAGTACTGAGGCTGCCATGATCGATGCGATACGACGCAAACATCGCCGTGCCTGGTGGGCACTCGCCGCGCGCGGCTTGCTGGCTTTCGCCATCGGGGCCTTCATCCTGCTTCGTCCGCTCGATTCGTTGGGGGCTATGGCGCTGTGCATTGCGATTTGCGCAATCCTGAGCGGTATTGCGGAGGTCACGCATGGGTTGGAGACCCGATCCATGATCGGGTCGTGGTGGTGGCTCTTACTGGCCGCAGGGCTGATCAGTATTGGTTTCGGAGTAGCCGCTGTTTTTTACTACCCGGAATTGTCGTTGGCATTCCTGACCATCTGGGTTGCAGTATCGCTGACCACGAATGGGATCGTGGTAATTTTCTCATCGATCCAATTGAAGCAGGCCCGAGCATCTTGGGGCTGGGCTTGCGTCTGGGGTATCTTGAGTGTGCTGGGGTCTGTCATAGCGCTCGTCAATCCTCCCGCGACGATCGCGGCCGTCCTAGCGCTGCTTGCCGTATTCTCGATTGTCAGCGGAACTACATTGCTCATCGCGGCTTGGCACATCAGGGCGTTCACCAAACACCTGGCCGCCGTGTTGAACCCCACGTCCGTCTCGTGACGATTCCCGGGCATACGTATGCTAACCGTGAGTGAAGTGCCTGCAGTCTTCCCAAAGCGATAGACGACGCGAAGGTGACAATGAGGTTATGGACGGCTCCAATGAAACCGAGACCAGCGGAGAAATAAGTATCGTGCCCACGCCAGCGCATAGGCAGCAATGTTTCGTGTGCGAGGGTGTGACGGCGGAAATTGTATGTATGGTCGGCCGTCAGACATGGGCGAGCCGCTACTGCGGAGCCCGGCATTTGTTGATTGCGCATGAGCGCCTCGCGCGGCGCCACGGGGAAACTCATGTCGAGGGTTTGCCAACATGCAATCTTCAGAATCTCAGTCGTACGCTCACCTTCGTGCCCGCGGGCAGCAGATTTCGGGAGTGGCACGAGCCGGACATCCCTTCCCATGCAATCTACATTCACATTGATCCGCATTGCGCACTGATGACCGCGACCGAAACGGGCAGCGCAACGCTCGCGCCACGTCTGCATTTTCAAAATGCGGTCCTGTGGCAGACCGTGCTGAAGGTCAAAGCATGGATCGAGGTTGAACGCGGCACGAGTTCGCACTACGGAAACGCGCTCGGCATAATACTCGCACACGAACTTCTACGATCACATTGCGGCGATGATGCGGCACGCGCGGCGGTGCAGGGTGGTCTCACCGTCTGGCAACGACGGGTGGTTGACCAGTACATGGAGGAGCATCTTGCAGAAGACATTCCAGTGGCCAAACTCGCGGCACTCGCGCGCTTGAGCCGTTTCCATTTTTGCCGCTCCTTCAGGCGCTCATTCGGCACATCTCCGCATCGATATCATTCCATGCGCAAAGTGGAACGGGCCAAGCAACTGCTCGCCAATCGGCGTGTATCGGTGACGGATATCGCGCTCGATATTGGATTTCACGAGACCAGTTCCTTTACCGCAGCATTTCGCAGGCTCGCCGGGCAGACGCCGACCAGCTATCGACGTTCGCTGCCTCAGGGCGGGGGGTAGCGCGTGCGCCTTGTCGCTCTCGTGTTGTGCATGATGACCACTGCGGGCGTGTTCGCTGCGATGTTTCACGCCGTCTTGACTTACCGTCGCACGGAAAATTCGCGTTACTTCCATCGCAGCGCTGCATTGGAATTGATTTGGGCGGCGGTTCCTTGCCTGATGTTTGTGGCGTGCGCGGCTCCCGCGGCCAAACTGATCCTGGCACTTCCCAACAATCAGCCGGAGTTGACGCAGCCCCTTCAATGAGCATCGATCAACTGCTGTTTGCGCTGGCCGTCATGATGGCGGTCACGTCGGTTGCGATCAGCCTTGCGATGCGCCTCAACCTGGGCACGATTGCCGCGCTGCTGGCGGTCGGCATAATCCTTGGGCCGCACTCACCGATGCCACTGCTTACGATTCACCTCGGCGATCTGCAGGCGCTGGGGGAAATCGGAGTCATGTTGCTGATTTTTATAGTCGGACTGGAAACTCAACCGAGCAAACTCTGGTCGATGCGCACACTGGTGTTCGGATTTGGGTCCCTCGAGTATTTGGTGACGAGCGTCGCCATTGCGGGATTCTTGCTTGCGGTCTCCAAAATCAACTGGCCGTCGGCAGTCATGCTCGGCTTGGGACTCGCGATGAGTTCGAGTGCGGTGTCACTGCCGATTATCGAAGCGCGCGGCGAGGCCGCCAGCGCCCATGGTCGAGTAGCCATTGCGGCGGACATTCTCCAAAGCTTGATGCTGATTCCCGTTCTCGCATTGATCCCGCTATTGGCCAATACGCCCCAGTCGGTGAGCAACATAACGCCTACGTTCAAGGCGCTGCAGGTGTGCGCCGCTGTTGCCGGGGTGGTCGTACTGGGACACATCGTATTGCCGTATGCGCTGCGATCGATCGCCCGCAACGCAGGCTCGGGGGCATTTGGTCTGTTGGTGCTATCCGGAGTGTGCTGGGCCGCATGGATCATGGGAAAGGTTGGGGTATCGATGGCGCTTGGCGCCTTTTTGATGGGGGTGCTGCTATCGACCAGTGTCTACTCGACAGAGATTAGGGCGGCGGTGATACCGGCGCGCCGCGTCCTTCTGGGGGTGTTCTTCGTGGCCGTCGGGATGGCCATTGACCTCAAAGAGGCTGCGGCATTTCGCGCCGAGCTGCTTTTCTACGTCACGGTGGTACTTTTCATTAAATTCGCGGTTGTTTACTGGATTGCGCGTGTATTTCGAGTCGACCGATATGCAGCCCTGCTCAGCGGATTGCTGCTCATGCCGCTCGACGAAATCGGCTATGTCATCTTCGCCAGCGCGCATGAGCACCGCTTGCTGACAGATCGCGCCTATGCATTGGCGCTGCTGTCGATATCTGGGTCGTTTCTAATCTCCCCAATTGCGATCCAGCTGGGATTTCGTACAGCGCCACGCCTTTGTCCGCCAGCTTCGACATCGTTGCACAGGCCGGACAACGAATCCTTAACCTAACCATTACCAGACCATCACTACTTTCTAGGTTACTGCCCCTTACGCTGGTCGCCGGGTAGAGGAGCCGGGCAGAGGGACGTCCAGGCTGCTCTAGAAAATAATCTCCAAAACGAGATTTTTCCATACCGCGGGAGATCCCACATGCGCCAAAGCCCTATTTCACCGGCAAAAATTAACCGTCCAAATATGGCTGCCGTATTGCCTCGCCAGCGCCTATTTGGAATTCTGGATGATTTGAGAAGTTACCCGATTCTGTGGATCGGCGGGTGCCCGGGCGCCGGGAAGACAACTTTGGTCGCCAGCTACATTGAGGAGCGGCAGTTGCCGGGGCTCTGGTATGGCGTTGACCGCGACGATCAAGATGCAGAGGCATTATTTGACTTTCTGAACGCAGCGGACGGAGTAAGGTCGCCGATCGCCGCAAAGCCGCTGGGCGCCAAGAACATGCAGCGCCCGCGCCTCACTCATGACCTTTACTGCCGGCTGCCGCAGGCGGGCGTATTGGTGCTCGACAATTGTCACCAGGCCGCGCCCGATTCATTGATGCATGCTCTCTTGGTGGAATCGGCCGACGAAATTCCGTCTGGGTTCAACGTCGTCCTAATAGGCCGAGGTGAGCCGCCCAGCATCTATTCGCGGCTGATCGCAAACCGGACGATGGCCGTCTTCGATTCACGCGAACTGCGGTTCACGTTGGACGAAATCCGCGTATTGGCCGCTCGCTTCTCGGCGGACGAGCGTGCGCCGCAATTGCTCGATACCCAATGCGCGGGGTGGGCGGCCGGTATCACACTGACCTTGGACCGATTGCGCCGCCATGAATCGGACGCATTTCCGGTGGCACAGGAAATGCGCAGGGCCGTCTTTGGATACTATGCCGGCGAGGTGTTCGATCGCGCTTCCTCGGAGGAACGGCGCATTCTCGTTGCGACGGCCTTAGTGCCGCGAGTTTCCGGTCCGCTGGCCACAGAATTGAGCGGGAGCGCGCACGCCCAACAATTCTTGAACAGATTGGAAAGTCAGCAGTTGTTCACGACGAGATGCGCAGACACATCGCCGACCTATGAGTACGCACCCTTGTTCCGCGAATTTCTCTCGACCCGGCTCGAGGACACGTTGGCACCCGGCGACTTGAAAGACATTCTCAACAGGGCTGGCGGCCTTCTGCAAGAATGCGGCGAGCTCGAGGCTGTGGCGGCGCTGATGGTGAGCACCCGGAATTGGGAGTCTCTGTTGCGCCTGATTTTCCAGCATGGCATGCGACTTCTCGCACAGGGCCACACCGCGACCTTAGCCAGGTGGATAGGGGCAATTCCCGCGCAATTTTATGCGAATGAGCCCTGGTTAGCCTACTGGTCCGGCGCTGCGTCGATCAGCAGCAGCCCCGGCGCCGCACGTGTGTTGCTGGAGACGGCTTGGTACCGGTTCGAGGTGCGTGCCGATTTCATGGGCCAATTGTTGGCGGCTGCAGCGATGCTCGAATCCCATCAAATGCAATGGTCGAGCCTCGCGCCGACGGTGGTCTGGATCGATCGTCTGCAAGCTTGCCTGTGTTCGATATCTACATTCCCTTCTCGTGAAGCCGAGCTGCGCGTTTACGCCAACCTGCTGTTCGCACTTGCTTCGGTCAGGCCGGCGTCGGAGCAATCGGTGATCTGTATTGCACGACTGCAGCCACTGGTCGACTCCGACGTCGATGTGAATCATCGAGTGTTCGCGGCTCGATCCTTACTGGTTGCACACTGTTCAAGGTTCGATGTGGATGCGGTGCGACATGTAGCACGACGGCTGCAATCGATGCTCCAAGAGCAGGGCTGTTCACCGGCAACCCGGATTGCGGCGCTCAACGCCATTGCTTATGGTTTTTGGTTCGGGGGCGACTATCCTGGCGCGAACGTAATGCTGCGAGCGGCTGTGAGCACGGCTCAGCTTGACGCGCCGGACCCGCTCCATTTCAAGACCCGCCACTTGCTTGCCTTTGCGCAGCGCGATCGAAATGAGATGGCCGAGTGCATCCATTCGATGCGTCAAGTCGTCAGATCGGGCGACGACCTCGGATTGGCCATGCTGTCACAGGCTCTCGCGGAACAGGCGTTCCTAAAGGGAGACGGGGTGGCAGCGGCCAGTCACTGCAGCGCGGCTGTCCTGCAGGCGGACAACACGTATGCGAGACCTATGCAATGGAGTTTGTATCTCGCCCTGTCCGGATGCCGCGCGACAAGCGGTGACTGCACGGGCGCCGGTGAAATGTTGCGCCAAGCTTTGGCGCTGTTCGACGGGGTGCCACCCGCTGCCTGGTTGCGCGACTATGAATTTCTAGCGGCCTATGTGGCGTTACGCCGCGGAGATCAAACGGAGTGCCATCGTATGCTCTCCGTCGCGCTCGACCCCGCAAAGTACACGGGCGCCGCTGCGCCGGTTTTCACCGTATTGCCCTCTGCGATGGCCGAAGTGTGTATGGAAGCCATGCGCAATGGCATCGCGGCCGAATCGGTCCGATATCTAATTCAGCACTACCGATTGTTGCCGCCGGCGACGGCGGATAGTGACTGGCCTTGGCCCTTTAAGGTTTATGTGTTGGGAACGTTTCGGCTGCTCAAAGACGACGCACCGCTGCGCTTCTCACGTCGCACGCAAAAGAAGTCTCTGGAGCTGCTTCAGGCCCTCATCGCATTTGGAGGCAGCGGAGTGAGCGCGGGGGCCCTGATCGATGCGCTGTGGCCGGATTCAGACGGAGACGCCGGTTATCATGCCCTCGAAAGCGGTCTGTACCGGCTCCGTCAGCTGCTCGGTGCGCCAGGCGCTGTTGTCATGTCTGGCGGTAAATTGAGTCTCGATCGAAGCCATTTCTGGGTGGATATGTGGGTGTTTGAAAAGGAACTGCAGGTAACCAGTGCAGTTGCTTCCGAAGCGCCTGAGCGGCTGGCGCGAATCCGGCAGTTGTACACGGGACATTTCCTCGCTCATGAATCAGATAAGACGTGGGCAATTGAGCTGCGGCACGCGCTTCGCGACAAGTGTCTTCGCTCGATCCGAGATGCCGCGCGGGTCTACGAAAGCCAGCGGCTATGGCGGGAGGCGGCAAACGTGTATCAGGCGGGCATCGAACTCGACAAGATGGCGGAGGATCTCTACCGGGGATTGATGATCTGTCACCGAGAGCTGGGGGATCACACAGAGGTACTTCAGGTCTACCGGCGATGCGGGGAGCTGCTGAGCCGGATGCTTGGCGTGCTACCGAACCCTAAGACGCAGGCGATCTATCAAAGTGTCAGGCAGAATCTACTGGCGCAGAGCGCTTGAGCTCAGCATGGCGGCACGGATTGCAAGTAAGGCTGACGCGGCCGCGAAAGGCGCTTCAGCATTGGGCAGTTCGAATTGGTTCGGTACGGCCGCAGCTTCTGGCAACTCACAAAGACTAAAGTCTTTGCTTCGATCGTATTCACAAATGAGCATGGACCGACGATTCCCCCAATTGCCAATCCTCGCCTACAATGAACATCCCTCCTCAGCGCGACTCTCCACATTAAAGGCGCCTACGGGAGAAACTCCTTGGCGCTCAGGCTACGGCTCGAGCGGACACTCGACCGCGCGCGTCGTTGATGGATTGCGCCAGAATATTCAGCCCTTCCTCCAGCACTGCATATTGAATCGTGAGCGGCGCTAACAGGCGCACGACGTTCGCAGCCGTACCGCATGACAAAAGGATCAAACCGCGTTGTTCCGCGAGCGCGAGCACGGCCGCAGTCAGTTCCGCGTCCGGTTCTTTGGTCTTGAGATCCTTGACCAGCTCGAACGCGACCATCGCGCCCAACCCGCGCACATCGCCGATGCACGGCAGTTCTTTGGCAAGCGCTTGGAGTCGGGTGCGCATCTTGTCTCCGACGTTCGCCGCGCGACCGCACAGCCCCTCTGCCTCGATCACATTCAATACCGCATGCGCCGCTGCAATGCTGATCGGATTGCCGCCATACGTGCCGCCCAAGCCGCCTACGTGCGCCGCGTCCATGATGGTCGCCCGACCGGTGACAGCAGAGAGAGGAAAGCCGCCCCCTAAGCCTTTGGCCATCGTCATGAGATCCGGCACGACGTCTGAGTGCTCGATCGAAAACATCTTGCCGGTGCGGGCAATGCCACCTTGCACTTCATCGGCGATCATGACGATACCGTGTTCATCGCACAGCCG
>Ga0210387_10002588_pt1 | contig 13862 bp, 10 predicted proteins | sample IncBWC7OmetaG_FD_160108 | JGI IMG/M metagenome (GOLD analysis project Ga0210387, IMG submission 160108) | Forest soil microbial communities from Barre Woods Harvard Forest LTER site, Petersham, Massachusetts, United States - Inc-BW-C-7-O ...
GACGCCCAGCATGAACACCTCGATGAATGTCCAGGGCCGTATTTGCGTCAGCGTGCGGAAAACAACGTTCTGGCCCGGCGCGCGGCGCTTGTTTCGCAACGGGATCAAGACGTACAGCAAAGTTGCGATTTGCAAGAGCGGACTCACGATGGTTGTGATGAAAACCAGCGAGGCGAGAACTACATGACCTTGCTCGAATATGCCGCGCGTGGCGTCAATCAATGTCGCGTCCCGCGTGCTGCCATTCGAGCGGATGGCAACAAGCGGATAAGCATTGGCCAGCAGGAATAACACCAGCGCGCTGGCAGCCAAGGCTATGGCCGCATCAATATTGCCATTCTCGGGGCGTTGCAGGGGTGCGCGGCATCGAGCACATAGAGTTCTCTCGGTCGCGGGTACCAACGCTGCGCGGTGTGCTAAATCGCATGCGGGACAAACGATCACCGGCATTCAATGTCCTCGAATCGGCTTTCGAGTATCTTGCCTGATACCGGCGGACGAGTCGCGCAATTTGCGAGAAGTGTTACTTCGCGCCCTGCGTCTTCAGATCCTTGAGGTTTTCCATGATGGAGGAAAGGATCTCGGCGTGCTCTTCTTCCACGGCCAAGGCTACCTTTACCAGGCGTAGGGTCGCCTCATCGTCTATCGCCCCGCAGGTAGCGATTTTCCGGTAGGCATCAATGGCGAAGCGTTCGGCAATCAAGTTGCGCTTCAATGCCCGATCCACCTGCTCATAAACGGATTCCCCTCGCGCCTGCAAGGCGGGAGCGTTTGCGCCCGGCTGCGCATTTTCCTCTTCGGATCGATCTAGATCAAATCCCATGGGCTGATTAAAGCCCCCTCGAATAGGCAGCCGCTAGGGACTTTGCGCGCATCTCCGCGTAGGCATCCACGGACAAGCGGTATCGTCTAGGCGCGCTTGCGCGCTTTCACCCGCTTGGGGGCGGCCCGCGCAGACTGTTGGCCCCGCATCTTGAGGCTGTTGCGCAATGCGTCCATCAGATCGATTACTTCCGCCTTGGGGCGTTGCGCCGACTTGGGCTCATCGGTCAGTACATGCGTCTGCTTGCTGCTGATCTTTTCGCGGATACGACGCATGAGATCCTCGCGATAGGTATCGTGAAATTGTTCCGGCGCCCACCCGGCCGTCATTTCGTCCACCAATTTGCGGGCCATGGCGACCTCGGCAGGCTTCGGCTTGCCGAATTTGCCGTCTGCGGCCGGTAGTTCGCGAGGCGGCAGGATTTCATCGGCAAAGCGCAAGGTGATGAGCACCAGCCTTGCCTGGTTTGTAGTGACCATGCATAGATGCTGGCGCCCGCGCATCACGAAAGTGGCAACCGCCGCTTTGTCGCTGGATTGAAGCGTCTCGGCGAGCAGGGCATAAACCTTTCCGCCGCCCTTGCCGGGAAGCAGGTAGTAGGGCGTCTCGCAATACATGGGCGAGATGGCAGAAGCGTCCGTGAAACTCGATATATCGATGGTCTCGGTCGCCTTTGCGTTGGCGTGCTTGAAATCGGCCTCCGATAGAGCGACGTATTTGCCCTTCTCGTATTCGTAGCCTTTGACAATGTGGGCCCAATCGACCGTTTTGCCGCTGGTTTTGTTGATGCGTTCGTACCCCACGGGCGCAAAATCACGGCTGTCGAGGAAGTGCAGGTCCAATTGATGTTCGCGAGCCGCCGAATACATTTCGACCGGCACGTAGATAAGGCCGAAAGAGATGGCGCCGCGCCATAAAGATCGTTGAGCCATGGTTACTCCTGAGCAAGTTTCTTACCCTGTTCTGCCTGTCCGATCAGCGCGGCGCAATTGGCATCCTTGGCCAGGCCGCCGTCGACAAAGGCGAGCAGCGCCGCCAGCGGCGTGAGCAATGTGCCCAATGCGACCGCACCGCCGGTTTGGGCGGCCAGTTTCCCCGGCTGCACGGCAATTGTGGGATGCAGGAGGCTGCCCTTTAGCAGGATCGGCGCGCGTATACGAAATAGCCTAACTTCTTTCGGTTGTCCGCGCACCGATAGGTCTAGCGCCTCGGTTTTTAAATCCACATGGCCGCCGCCGGTTACCAATACATGGGTGGTGTCCACCACCAGCGTGGCGGCCTTCAGGTCGCCGTTGTCGGCGTGAAAGTTCGCAACGCCGCAGCGTACCTCCGTATCTTTCTGGTTCTTGGTCACCAATAGGCCCAAGCTGCGCGACACATCGATGCCGGTCAGTTCCGCCAACACCTCGCGCACTTCCCCCTGTGGCATCACGACGGTGATGTCGCCGTCCGCGTTTGCCGCCGCCTTATGAACGGAGGTACCGGAGCCATGCAGGCGAATTCGGCCGATGAGATGGCCCTCCAGCGGCGCAGACGCCGCAGACTTGGACTTGAATTGCGACATATCGACATTGCTCAGTTTCATGTCGATGGACGTTTCAGGGGCCGCCGTGCGTGCATCGATGGTTACCGTCCCGGAAAACTGGCCTTGAGGAAGTACGAAGGTGAGCGGATCCAATGTGATCTTGCCGTCATCCAACACTATGTGGAGGTGGACTTTTTTCATGGGCAACTTCGGCGCCAACACCGATATGGCATCGAAATTCACATCGGCGTCCATGCCGCGAACCCGATTCACCTGCAGATCGGCATCAGGCAGCAGCAATGCCGAGGCGCGCGGCGCCGGCGAGGGTGCGGGTGCAGCGGTGGGCTTTGCCAGCGTGGCGTTTTTGCGTTCCGGCGTCGCTTGCGTTCCCAAGGGCGATGCAAGATCGGCGAAGGCGAACTGCTTCGAGGTAAGCGTTGCGGTCAGCTTCGGGCGCTCATGTCCTGTGTCGATGCTCACTTTCCCTTCGATGTCGCTGCCGCCGAGCTTCCCCCGCAGGTCATCGACGCGAAATACCAATTTATCGCGCTCCAGGGTGCCCGCGACATCGTAGGGCGGCGTATTGGGCAGCGCCAAACCCGTCAAATAATAAACGTCGGCCAGATCGCTGCCGCTCACTTTGAATGTGGAGCGAACCGTCGCCATGTCAAACGGGCGCGGAAATTCGGTGTGCGCATGCAGCTTGATGTCCGCCGCCGTGACGGCAACGCTGAATTCGTAGGGTTTTGTCGGTTGCACATTGATCAACGGCGCGCCTTCCAGGTGCATCTCGAAGGGCTTGTTATTGAGTTCGCCGGAGCCACGCACTCTCAGGGCATGATCATCGGCGGTGTTCTGCGATTCTTGGATCGAGATTTGGCCCTCGAACTTCAATTTGCGAATGCGGTCGCTCGCCGTCAGCACACCGCCGTTCAAGGTGAGTTCTTGGATGACGGGAATATGCATGGGCGCGGCCTTTGGGTTTCGCGCAGGGCGCCCGGCACGCAGTGTCGAGAAATCCCAGTTGGCGCGGCCGGACGAATCTCGCTCCAAGTCGATCACGGGTGTGTCGATGGCGACTCGCGGGAAAATGAGATGAAAGCGCAGCAGCGACGCGAGACTCACCGTGGCATCGAAGCGCTTCACCGTGAGCATGTTCTTGGTACGCGCCCAGTCCGTATTTGCGAGGCTAAACCCTTCGACGATGAGCTCGGGATTGGCGCTGAAGATCTTCAGCCGCACATTGCCGTCGATGGCGACTGCGCGGCCGGTTTTTTGCGAGGCTACGTGCACGATGAGGCTGCGCCAAACGCTCGACGGCAGCACCGCAATGGTCAGCACCAGCAATACGACAAGCGCGGCCAACGCCGCAGCGCTTCGTGCCAGCACGACTCGCGCGCGGCGGGTGCGGGGCTTCTCTTCGGTCACTTGGTAATCCCCTCCGGCACTCATGCCGGAAGGAAATTACACACCTAGGCCGCGTACAGTTGTCTCCCGCGAGCCGCCATCGCGTGTCAGACAACGCTGGGATTCAACGCGGTTTTGCGCCGGTTTCCATCAAGAGCCGGGTGAATAGATAAAGCCGGGGAGTCACACTCTGAAGATCTATCCACTCGTGGTCGGTGTGAAAGTCCCCGCCGACAAAACCGAGACCATCCAGTGCGGGAGTTCCTTCGGCCATGGCGAGGGCTGATTCCGAGGCACCGCCGTTTCCCGACAACTCGATGGTTCTGCCGATTTCTGCGTAGATGGCGCGCGCCCGCGCCGCCAAAGCATCGATTTGCGCATTCTCCGTCAACGGAGGAAAGGCGGTATCGTGGGTGATGAGGACGCTGGTGTCGGGAACCACGGTGGTGCGCGCCGACGCTTCAATTTGCGCCACGATCGAGTCGAATTCTGCGGCGCGACGGTATCGCACATTCACAGTCGCCTCGGCCAAGTCCGGGATGATGTTATTGCGCTCTCCTGCACGCAGGACGGTCAAATTCACCGTGATCCCCGTGCCCGAATGGGGAAAAGCTGCCTCGAGTACCGACAGCTGGTGAAGCAGCTCGACGGCGGCATTGCGGCCGTCCTGCGGCGCCATGCCCGCGTGCGCCGCACGCCCTTTGACGGTTATGCGGATGCTCGCGGACCCCTTGCGCCAAACGGTGAGTGCATCGGGGGGATCGCCGGGTTCCATGTTGAATTCGACATCGTGCTGTCGCGCCAGGGCTCGAATGAGTCTGGTGGAACCCGGGGAGCCGCGTTCCTCGCTATCGTCGAGCAGCAAGGTAATCGTCGCAAAGTTCTTGAAGCCCAAATCATGCAGGATACTAAGAGCGGTCACCGCATTGACCACGCCGCCTTTTTCGTCGCCCACGCCGGGTCCATAGGCCCGATTCTGATCCATGCTAAACGGGCGTGAAGCCGCGGTTCCGGGACCGAACACCGTATCGACGTGCGCCACAATGAGAATTCGTCCCTTGCCGGTGCCGTGCCAGACGGCCACGAGATTACCCGGAAGCCCGGCGGCCTCGGCAGGTTCAATTCTCACCGTCGCGCCCAGATCGGTTAGCCTGGCGCCAATCAGGGCTTCGACCTTCGCTCCGCCCTCGATATCGCCCGTTCCTGAATCGATGTTGACGATTTGCCGCAACAAGGCGAGCGCGCCGTTGCGGCTGGCTTCGACGGCGCCGTAGACCTTGTCGTTGCGGGACGGAGCGGCCGCCTCGCTGCGGAAAGTCGGCAATAACAGCATTGCACACGCCAAGCCCACCGCGAACCGCATCGCCATCATTGTCCTCATTGGTCGGTTTCCAAGTGGCGGTAACGTTAACACGCGTTGCCGCTTTGCTCCGACAAAACCGGCATGGCGGACCATTCCTGTTTACAATCCGGGTGCTTCTTGAGGTGGAGGGATGATGGAAAGACGCTTGGGACGCCGTGAATTGCTGAGGGGTGCTGGGGCCGTAGCCTTGCTCGGCGCCATGCACGGATGCGGGGTTGCCGGCATGGGCGTTAAACGGCAAGTGGCGCCGCCCACCTTGCAGCTTGTGCCCGTTCGCGCAACCACCGATCGGATCAGCCGCATTACCGTGTGCACGCGGCCCTTCAGAGCCGAGGGGACGCGGCTCGATGTCGAGCAGTTCGGCACCAAGGTAATTGTTCACAACTATGGTCATGGCGGCAGCGGATGGTCCTTGTCGTGGGGGTCGAGCAGCATCGCCGTGCGCAAGGCCATGGCCGGCGGCGAGCGGGATATCGCCGTCATCGGTTGCGGCGCGTTGGGGTTGACCTCGGCGCTGCTGCTGCAGCGGGCCGGCAGCCGGGTCACCATCTATGCCAAGGACCTGCCGCCCAACGTACGCTCTTCATTGGCGAGCGGGCTTTGGACTCCGGACTCCAGAATCTGCCTGGAAGAAAATGCCACGCCGGCGTTCAAGCAGTTATGGGAACAGATGACGCGAACGTCTTTTCTGACCTATCAGAACTTCTTAGGGCTGCCGGGTACCCCGGTCGAATTCATTGACAGCTACTTCGTTTCCGATGATGCGCAGTCCCTGCATCGTCGCCCGCAACCCGATGCGCGACCCCCATTTGCGGAACTGCAACGCGAGCTGGTGAGCGATTTGATGCCCAAGAGCGTCGATGTGGCCCCCGGCAGCCATCCGTTCGGCGCGCGTTTCGTGCGGCAAAATACCCAAATGATGTTCAATCTCGCCGCCTATCAGCGCTTGCTGATGGCCGATTTCCTGTCGAACGGCGGCAAAATCGAGATCGCCGAGTTTCATTCGCCGAATGACTTCACGAAGTTGCGCGAAAAAACTCTGATCAACGCCACAGGCTACGGTGCCCGCGCGCTGTTTGGCGACGAGTCGCTGATCCCGGTGCGCGGCCAGTTGGCACGCGGGATCCCGCAACCGGAAGTGGGATACGGCTTGTTCTATAAAGGCGTTTCATTTGTGCCGCGGCGGGACGGATTGGTGTTTCAAGCCGTCGGCAACAATGATTACTATGGATTCAACGACGATAGTGTCGTTCCGGACCGGTCGGAGGCGGACCGCGCGGTCAACACCATCGCGGAGTTATTCAACAGCGCGTAGCTTCTCGGGCGTTGCCGGGGACGAAGGCGTCGCAGCGAGGGACGAGCGCGAGATCGAGGGTCTCGGCAGGCAAAGGCCTTGCTGGCATCATGGGTGTTTTGTCTGGCGGGAGGAAAATTCTTATGGCGCTGACCATCACAGGTTTGTCCAAGACCTATCCCAATGGTGTGCAAGCCCTGAAGGAGCTCTCGCTGACCATCGGCAACAATATGTTCGGATTGCTCGGCCCGAACGGAGCCGGCAAAAGCTCCCTCATGCGCACCATCGCCACCTTGCAGGATCCGGACTCCGGCAGCATCGATCTGGACGGCGTCAATGTCCTGACGCAGAAAAACGCGGTTCGGAAAATGCTCGGTTACCTGCCTCAAGAGTTCGGTGTGTATCCGAAGATGTCCGCGCTCGACATGCTGAATCATCTTGCTATTTTAAAAGGCGTCAGCCAAGCCGGCGAGCGCCGCGACATGCTCGAGGCGCTGCTGCATCAAACCAACCTTTGGGATGTTCGAAAGAAGGCGTTGTCGACGTTTTCCGGCGGCATGAAACAGCGCTTCGGCATCGCCCAAGCGCTGCTGGCGAACCCCCGGCTGATCATTGTCGATGAGCCCACCGCGGGTCTTGATCCGGCCGAGCGCAACCGCTTTTTGAACTTGTTGGCCTCCATCGGTCGCGACGTCACGGTCATTCTCTCGACGCACATTGTCGACGATGTGCGCGAACTGTGTTCGCGCATGGCCATCATTGCCGCGGGTCAGGTTCTCTTGGAAGGATCGCCGAACGAGGCGCTTGCGGCGCTCGATGGCCAAATCTGGTCTCGAGTGGTCGCAACCGATGAGGAACTGCGGGTGTTGGAAAATGCGATGCAGGTCGTCAGCACGCACTTGGTGGGTGGGCAGCACGAAATTCGCGTGTTCGCGGCCGAATCACCCGGCACGGGCTTCCGATCGGTGCCCTCGGGTCTCGAAGATGTGTATTTTTTGAATCTGTCCCGCCAGACCAAGCACTAAGCGGACAGACGCATGAAGATGCTGTGGGAATTTTTTACCTTCGAACTTCGCTTTCGCGCCAAGAGTGTCTCCACGTACGTCTATTTTTTGTTGTGGCTCGCATTCTCGTTTCTGTGCGTGGCCTCCGAGAATTTCGGGCCGCTGGCGAGCACCAACGGCAAGGTACTGCTCAACGGCCCGTATGCCATTGCGCTGAATGACGCCTACGCATGCTTGTTCGGCATCATCGTCATCGCGGCGATTTTCGGCACGTCGATGCTGCGCGATTTTCAGCGCGACACGTATCAAATTCTTTTCACGAAACCCATCTCAAAATGGGCGTATCTGGGCGGCCGTTGGGCCGGTTCCTTCGTCACCACGCTGCTGGTGTTCAGCGGGTTAGGTCTGGGTGCCTATCTTGGCACCTTTGCGCCATGGGCCGATCACGCCCGCATCGGACCCAACCATGTCAGGTGGTACGTCGAACCGTTTCTTTCCATTGTCGTGGTGCAGATATTCTTCATCGGTTCGCTATTTTTTGCAGTGGCCGCGCTCACACGCAAGATTTTCATCGTGTACTTGCAGGGCGTGGTGTTCTTCATGCTGTACATCATCGGCATCACGGTATTTTCCGCCACGCGTTCCCTCGAGCATTTTTGGTCGGGGGTCCTGGATCCGGTAGGGCTGTTGCTCATTGGTACCATCACCCGCTATTGGAGCGTGATCGAGAAAAATGTCCAGCTGCTGCCGTGGGACTTCTCGGGCTATTCGCCGGGCGTGTTCTTGTTCAATCGATTGCTGTGGGTCGGCGTTGGACTTGCCGCCCTGAGCGCCGTCTGGCTGCTATTCCCGATGTCCGTGGAGGCGCTCACCGCTCGCGCCCAAGGACGTCGTGCCGCCAAAGCTCGTCTGTACGAGGATGCGGGGGAGCATAAGAAACGCTCCTTCGTGGCCGTGCGCCTGCCGCGTGTGCGGCTGAACTTCGGAGCGGCACAGTCCTGGCAGCAATATCTTGCGCTGACACGTCTGCGAATCAAGCTGATCCTGCGGGAAATTCCCTTCTGGGCCATCGTCGGCCTGCTCGTGGTTTTTGCGGTGAACAACGGTCATTTCGCCGGACGTTTGGGCGGCGATAACGTCTGGCCGGTGACCTACTTGATGCTGCAGGCCGTGGAAGGCAGCGCCACGCTGTTTTTCTTCATTGTGGCCGCGCTATACGCCGCGGAGCTCGTTTGGCGCGAGCGCGACACGCGTTTCGACGGCATTCACGACGCGCTGCCCATCGGTGAATCCAGCGATTGGCTGTCGAAACTGACCGCCATTGCATTCGTGGAATGCATCTTGCTTGCGATCACCATGCTGGTCGGCATCGTCATGCAAAGCATCGCGGGCTACTACCACTATGAGCTGCTGCAATATCTCAAAGAACTCTACCTCATCACCTTTCCGCAGATCGTCGGGGTCGCGATGTTCGCGATGTTCGTGCAGACCATGGTGTCCAACAAGTTCATCGGGCACGGCATCGTCATCGGCGTATTTTTGCTGCAGGCCATGCTCTTCAGCTTCGGCTGGGAAAATACCCTGTTTCTACCGGGTGCCGTGCCGGCTTACACCTATTCCGACATGAATGGCTACGGTCACTTCGTTTCGGCCATCATTTGGTCCATCACCTATTGGAGTGCGATTTTTGCTTTCCTGGGCGTGATCTCCATGGCTTTCGCGCGTCGCGGTGCCGAAGATTCGCTGCGCGCGCGCGGCCGTCTCGCGCGTAGGCGCCTGCCCGGATTGGCACCCGCCGGCGCCTTCTTTCTGCTGCTGGCGGCCGCGGTCGGCACCTGGTATTTCTACAACACGCACGTCCTGAACGAGAATCTGACGGCGGCCGACCGGCGCCATCGTCAGGCGGATTACGAGTCGCAGTTCAAGAAATACGAAAAGCTCACGCAACCCAAGGTCACGGCGGTCGATACGGCCATCAATATTTTTCCCGAGCGGCGGGCCTTCGAGGGAACCGGCCGATATACCCTGCAGAACAAGAGCGACCAGCCCATCAGTCAAATTCATCTGACCGATGCGCACGAGTCCGTATCCAAAGTGCAGTTCGACCGGCCTTTCCATCTGGTCAGCCGCGCGCCGCGAAATGCCTATTCGATCTATGCGCTCGATCAGCCCCTGGCCCCGGGCGAGGTGGTGACCTTGAGCTTTTCGGTGGGTCATGACACGCGGGGTTTCCTCGATGGCAACGAGCCGGCTGAATTCGCCTACAACGGCACGTTTTTCGATCAGGGGTACTTTCCCGTGGTCGGCTACGACGCTGCGCTTGAACTCGACGACCCGCGCCGCCGGCGCGAAGAGCATTTGGGCGCACTCGAGGATTTGCCGCCGCGCGGCGACCTCAAAGCCTCGCGCACCAATTTTTTTACGGACACTTCGGACTGGATCACTTATCACGCCATCGTCAGCACCTCCGCCGGTCAGCTGGCCATTGCGCCGGGATATCTGACGAAATCATGGGATGACAACGGCCGCCACTTCTTCGAATATGACATGGGTTCGACCCACATCCTGGATTTCTTCGCGTATCTATCCGCGCGCTACAGCGTGCGCAAGGAGGTCTATGAGGGCGTCGCCGGCCCGGTGAATCTCGAGGTGTATTACGATCCGGCGAACGTCTTCAACATCGATGAAATGTTGGTCGGCGCGCGCGCGGGGCTTGATTACTATCAAAAGAACTTCAGTCCCTATCAGTTCGCTCAGTACCGCGTCATGGAGTTCCCGCGCTATCGCACGTTCGCGCAGTCGTTTCCCAATACAGTGCCGTTCTCCGAGGGAATCGGTTTCATCAGCCGGGTGGTGAAACCAGCGGATGTGGACCTCACCTTATTCGTCACCGCGCACGAGCTTGGGCACCAGTGGTGGGGGCACCAGCTGGTCGGCGCCCAGGTGGAGGGCTCGAACATGATGTCCGAGACGCTGGCGCAATATTCCGCCTACATGGTCATGCAGCAGCACTACGGCAAGGATTACATGCATCGCGTGCTGCGCCACTTTCTCGACCAATACTTGAGGGGCCGTGCCGGGGAGGTACGCGGCGAGCGGCCGCTGGCGCTGGTGCAGCGCGAAGCATACGTTTGGTACCAGAAGGGCGGACAGATCATGTACACCCTCGCCGATTATGTGGGCGAGGATAAGATCAATCTGGCACTGCGCAACTTTCTGCTGCAGTATCGATATGCGAATGCCAGCAATCAAACCGATGCGACCCAGCAGGCAGCCGCCTCGGGATCGCAAGATCAGCCCTATCCGGATACACGGATGCTGGTGGCGGCGCTGCGGGAACAAACGCCGCCCGAGCTGCAATACCTCATCGACGATGGCTTCAACCGCATCGTTCTTTATGATAACAAGGCATCATCTGCAACCGTGGCCAAGGCGACGGGCGGGAAATATGTAGTCACCCTGAATGTGGAGGCACACAAGGTACAGGCCGATGCGGACGGGGCGGAAACGCCGATGCCGTTGGCCGACTACATTGAAATCGGCGTCTTTTCGGGCCAGAAGGATGAAGAAAAGCCGCTATATCTCAAAAAGGAAAAAATCACCGCGCAGCGGCAAACCTTTACGATCACGGTGGATGAACGGCCGACGCGGGCGGGCATCGATCCCTATAACAAATTGATCGACCGCAACGCTGACGACAATATGATCGACGTCAGCAATTAGCGAAGAAATCGCCATTTCGATATAAACCTTGCGCGCTGCGCTGCCCTCTAACCTGCATGATTCACACTCTGCACAGGGTACTTAGTATGGAAGCAGGCGGTGAGCCGACGGATACCATCGCCGCCGCGGCCGCCGGCGACACGGCCGCTTTCGAGCGGCTGTATCGGCAATACTCGCCCCGTGTCTATGGCCTTTGTCTGCGCCTCACTGGACAGCGCGAGACGGCGGAAGACTGCACTCAAGAATCATTTATTTCCGCCTGGCGGGCGCTCAATCGCTTCGAGCGCCGCAGCCGCTTCTCGACGTGGCTGCATCAAATCGCGGTGCATTGCGTGATGTCGAGGCGCAAAGGTCTGCGCTTCGAGTACGAAGTGGCAGAGCCGACGACGGGACTTCCCGATCGGGCAGATCCCGGCAGCGACGTGCCGCCGCTCGACCTCGAGCGCGCGATTGCCGCGCTGCCTGAAGGGGCACGGCATGTTCTTGTTCTCGTCGGCATTTATGGATACAGCCATGCGGAGGCCGCCGGCGCCTTGGGAATAGCGGAGGGCACCTGCAAAGCCCAATTGCATCGCGCCCGGCATCTGTTGACTGAAACGTTGCAGCTGGAGAAATCATGAACGAGCGCGAATACGAGCAGCTTGACCGGCTGATTGCGAACTTACCGAAAGAGGTGGTGCCGCCGGCAACTCTGTGGCCGCGGATCGCGGGCCGCCTTGCGAGTACGCGGCTGCGCCGCCCGCCGATGGCCCTGGCCGCGGCAATCGCGTTGGCGGCCGCGTGTTTGGCGAGCCTGTTCACCTGGGCGGTGATGCAGGGCCCCAAAGTGCCGGCAGTTATTCAATCGATCGCCGCCCGGGGTTCGTTCGAAGAGTCCCGGGATCCGAAGTATGTTCTGGCGCGCGACATGGTCGAGCGGAGCTTTCGCGAACGCCTCGCACTGCTCGAGCCCGCGACTCGCGCCAAGATCGAGTCAAGTCTGGCCGTTATCCGCCAGGCGCATGAGGATATTCGCAAGGCGCTGGCGGCAGATCCCGAAAGCCCGGTTCTGCAACAGCTTTGGGAAAGCACTTGGCACGATGAATTCGACCTGTACGACCATGTGGTACAGGCCACGCAACCCACGATGACGAGGACTTGACGATGTCACAACTACAGATTTCATACGCATTGAACAAATATGTGCTGGCCGCGGTGCTGGCTGCGTTGGCAGGACCGTGGTCGCTCGCGCATGCCGCCACGCAAGTCGAGGAGCGACGACCGGCCAGTCCGCAAGGCGCCGTTGAAGTCATCAATGTCGCGGGCTCCATCGATATCCAAGGGTGGGACCGGCCCGAGGTGGAGGTCAGCGGCACCGTGGGTAAGGATGTGGAGCGCGTCGAGTTGACGGGAGACGCCAACCGCACCACCGTGCGCGTGGTGCTGCCGTCGGGACGACATTCGAGCTCCAATGATGGCGCCGCCACGCTCGTCGTGCATGTGCCTGCCAACAGCTCGCTGTCGACCTCGTTGGTGAGTTCGGATTTGAACGTGTCCGCCGTGCGCGGCGACATGAAGCTGCAGACCGTGAGCGGCAATATCACCGGCGACGGCGGCGGCGATCTGCGTGCAAACTCCGTGAGCGGAAATGTCACGCTCAAGGCCGCCGCGGCCAAGTCGATCGAGGTCAGGACCATTAGCGGCGACATCAGCCTGACCGGCGGAGACGCGGATACGGAAGTCACCACGATCAGCGGAAATGCCAAGATGAGTCTTGGGTCCGTAACTCGGGCGAGGCTCAAGACAATCTCCGGAACCCTGTCGGCGAATCTTGGAACTCGCCCCGATGCGCAAATCGAAGGCGAATCGGTCAGCGGCGATGTCAAGCTGGAGTTTGCGAGCGCGCCGTCTGCGGACTTTGAGATCGAAACCTTAAGCGGCAGCATCGACAACTGTTTCGGGCCGAAACCGACCGCGACGCACCGCTACGGGCCGGGACTGCGGCTCACATTCAAAACCGGCGACACCCGTGGTTCTGTGAAGGTCTCCACGAAGAGCGGCGATGTTCGCCTATGCGCGAAGGGCGCCTGACGCCGTCAGTATCGACCTACACGGGCTGATGGATCCCGCTGGCTTTGGCGCATCGAGGCGTCCGGTAACGTAGCTCTTCAGTCGTACCGGACGCCGCTTCCCATCCGGGCAACGGCAGTCTCCACCAAACACCGTCAAGAGGAGCGTCCAAATCGGACGTTCGACGCTAGGAGTCTCCATGAATACAGCCGCAGTTTTGTCCCAGCCTATTGCTCTGCCGCCGCTTCCCTACGAGCAAGCAGCCTTAGCACCCGTCATTTCCGCCAATACCTTGAGCTTCCATTATGGGAAGCATCACAAGACCTACGTCGAGACTTTGAACAAGCTGATCGTAGGCACTGAATTCGCCGACATGCCGCTCGAGAAAATCATCACGGCCACGGCGCGCCAGGCCGATCGCGCTGCCATATTCAACAATGCGGCGCAGGCGTGGAATCACACATTCTATTGGAAAAGCCTCAAGCCCAAGGGAGGCGGTGAGCCGCCCTCAGCACTCAAGGGGATGATGGAATCCTCATTCGGTGGCGCCGAGCAATGCAAAAAAGAACTTTCAACCGCGGCTGTCGGGCAGTTCGGCAGCGGCTGGGCCTGGCTGATCCAGGATGGCGGGAAACTCAAGGTCGTCAAGACGGGAAATGCAAACACGCCGCTGG
>Ga0210387_10002589_pt1 | contig 13860 bp, 5 predicted proteins | sample IncBWC7OmetaG_FD_160108 | JGI IMG/M metagenome (GOLD analysis project Ga0210387, IMG submission 160108) | Forest soil microbial communities from Barre Woods Harvard Forest LTER site, Petersham, Massachusetts, United States - Inc-BW-C-7-O ...
TTACGTTTCGGTGGATGAGTCCCATCGATTATTCATAGCGAAGCGCGATCATTGGATCGACGCGAGATGCCCGCCATGCAGGGAGGTAAGAGGCTAATACCGCCGAAGCGAGGAGTGCAAGCGCGACGAGGGCGAAAACGCCGAAGTCGAGGGTCGCGACGCCGTACAGCATGCCTTTCAAGATACGTCCAACGGCTATGGCACCTAGCAGCCCAAACGCCAGCCCCAGGAGCGCCAAGCTCATTCCCTCGGTGAGGATCATGCGCAAAACCTGATCGCGACGCGCGCCCAAGGCAAGGCGCAATCCGATCTCGTGAGTACGCTGTGCCACGGCAAAGGCCATAACTCCGTAAATTCCGACTGCCGCGAGCAGCAAAGCCAACGCAGCAAAACCTCCGTATAGCACAGCGAAAAAGCGATCTCCCGCAAGGCTCTCGTCCACGATTTGGTCCATCGTCTTGACGTTGGCCAGGGGCAAATCGGCCTCCATGCAGGTGACCACGTCCGCGACGCTTGCAGTTATTGCCGACGGATCACCTACCGTGCGCACGGCCAGCTCCGCTTGCGGGGAAGGGCTCTGCCAAAAAGGCACGTCTATTTCCGGGACGCCGTCATTGCGCGGGCCGAAACTCCGCACATTCCGGAAAACTCCTACGATCTGCCACTCTTCTAAGGGATGCTCCGCCGGGACTCCAGGGACTCTCTTGCTCTCGACGATAATTCGCTGTGTGAGTGGATCGACTCTTGGTAGGTAATGCCTCACAAAGTTTTCGTTCACAACCGCCACCTGAACGCCACCCGCGGAGTCTTCTCGAGTGAACTCCCGTCCTTTGACGATCTGTATCCCAAACGCCTGGTAGTAGCCGGGCGTGACTGCCTGGAACGCCGCTCCCGGGCGCGAATCGCGATCGACCGCAGGGGCGCCGGCGATCCAAAATCGGATTCCCTCGTGCGTTCCGGCCACGGGCAACCCGGTCGAAGCTGCGACGGCGGAGACTCCGGGAGCCGCCTCTATCCTCGTCAAGAGCTCGCGGTAGAACGCGACCATCTGCTCAGGTTGCACGAGCCGGCCGTCGGGGACCGGCAGCGAGAAGGTCAGAATGTGATCGGTTCGAACACCAAGATCCACCTGTGCGAGATTCCAAAAGCTGCGGAGTGCCAGCCCAGCGCCGGCCAATAAGGTCAATGCAAATCCGAATTCCAACACTATCAAGGCCTGTCGCAAACGCTGGCGGCCAGCGCCTGTGCGCCCTCCTTTCAATGCCCGGTTGGGATCCACACCGCAAGCCTGCCACGCCGGAGCGCACCCGAACACCACACCTGCGGAGAGGCTAACCGCCAGCGTAAACAGCAGGACTGCCGCGCTGATTTTTACGTCTGCTTCTGAGGGCAACGCAAACTCGGGCAGCATCGAAACGATTACTTTTGTCAGCGCTCCAGCCAAGCCGACACCGACAGCGCCGCCCACGATCGCCAGAACGAGACTCTCCGTCAAGAACTGTGCAAAGATTCGTTGCCGGCTGGCACCCAGGGAAACGCGCACGGCGATTTCTTTTTGTCGTACCGTGCTCCTGGCCAACAGCAAATTGGCCACGTTCACACAAGCGATGCACAAGACGAGTCCGACCGCCCCGAATAGCAGCCAAAGGGTGGTCTTAACAGCCGGCGGAAGAAAATCATCCTGCAAGGGTTCGACACTCACCCACCAGTTTGCGTTGGTTTGCGGGTTGTCCTGGGCGATTCGGAGAGCCACCACGCTCATATCCGCCTGTGCCTCGGCGATAGTTATGTGCGGTTTTAGGCGCCCCATCACAAACAGCCAGTGGTACCCGTGATTTATCTGGTCGGGCCGGAACACCAGCGGCACGATCATCTCAAACTGGATTCGATCCAGCGGACCGGGCGATGTCACTCCAACCACTGTGTAAGGCACACCGTCCATTCGCAATGGCTTGCCGATGATCCCGCTGTCCGCGCCCAGGCGCTTCCAAAGCTTGTAGGTCAGGATGACGACGTGGTCCTTGCCGGGAGTACCTTCGTCAGGTAAGAAGTTGCGACCGAGGAGGAAACGGATTCCTATCATTCCGTAGTAGCCAGGGGTGGCCTGCTGGGCGATGACGTGTTCCGGTCGCGCACTCGTGGCTAAATTGAAGCTCGTACCAGATGCCGTCGCCGCGTTGAGGTCTTGAAAAACATTACTCTCCCGCTTCCAATCTAGAAAATCGCCCGCCGAAGCCCCCCAAACGCGCTTGTTCGCCCGTGTCGGCCAGACCATGACCAACTGCTTTGGCTCCGGATAAGGTAGCGGTGCGAGCAAGGTGGCATAGGTCACGCTATAGATCGCTGTTATTGAACTAATGCCTACCGCGAACGTAAGAATGGCAACGGCGGCGAAGCCAGAATTCCTCCTCAGGCCACGCAGGCCAAAGCGAACATCGGAGAAAAATTGTTCTACGGAACGCCAGCGCCACACTTGGCGGCTGTCGTTTTCGATGAGGGTCAGATTGCCGAACGCGCGGCGGGCGGCGGCGGTGGCTTCTTTCTTGGATAAACCGGTGGCGACGAGTTCCTCGATTTTTTCTTCGAGGTGTTGTTGCATCTCTTCGGAGAGGTCGTTGTAGAGGCGGCGGCGCGAGAAGATTTGTTTCAACCAATTCATGAATCACCCAGTGCAAGGAAACTTGCAGGTGCGAACATCTGCGTCGAATATTCGGCGTGAGCGTTCATCGGGGTGCGCGTTCACTCGTAGCGCAGAGCAACCATTGGATCCACGTTCATGGCGCGGCGTGCCGGAATGTAGCAGGCCGAGAGCGCGACAAAGATCAGTAGCACTGCGACGGCGGAAAACGTCAGCGGATCGTGGGCTGTCACTCCAAAGAGCAGGCTAGTCATCAGCCGTGCCAATCCGAGAGCAGCGACCACTCCGATACACACGCCTACGAGCGCCAGTTTTGCGCCTTGCCGCAGAACCATGCCCACTACGTCTCCGCTCTGCGCCCCAAGCGCCAAACGAATTCCAATTTCGCGCTTGCGTTGAGACACGGTGTAGGAGATAACGCCGTAAATGCCGATGATGCCCAACGCCATCGCCATTGCGCCCGCGATTCCCAGCATTACGAGCGTGAAAGAAGTGCGCGCGACCGATTTGCCGTAGACTTCTTGCATCGTGCGTACCGATGCCAGCGGTAAATTCGAATTCACCGACCACACCGCCTCCCGCACTTCATTCAGAAAAGTTTCGGTGCCCGCACGGTCGCTTCGAATCACGAACGTCTCCGTCCGCATCGTCTCGGGCGTCTTCGCCCCAAATAAATACTGCATCATCGGCGGCCAATACACGATTGGCGGGGCGTTTTCTTGCACGCCTCTCTCACGAACGTCCTGTATCACGCCGATCACCTCATGCCATGGCATCGACGAAAACTCCCGCAATTGTTTGCCAATCGCCGCCGAGGGCGTGCCCCACATCTCGCGCGCCAAATTTTCTGAAATCATCACTACAGGCCGGAGGCCATACACCTCATCCCAGGTGAACTCCCGCCCGGCAATCAAACGCGTCCCCGCGGTGCGCAAAAAGCCGGGAGAAATATACTTGTACAATCGCAACGGCGGCATGACGTCGTCGGGATACGTCTTGTCCTGAGCGAAGATGCAGTCCCAGCCCGAATCGAGTCCTTCCATCGGCATCTCGCTCACAAAACCCGCAGAATTCACTCCAGGAACCGCCGACAATTTATCGAGAATTTCGTTCTGTGTTCGCGCGACACGCTCGGCCTCGGGGATCAGCAAATTCGGAATCGAGATCCTAATTACCTGCAAATGCCGCGCATCCGTAAAACCGGGATCAACCGTTCGCAGCGCCTGGAAAGTGCGAATCATCAAGCCCGCACTCACCAGCAGCACGAGCGCCATTGCTACTTGGCCTATGACCAGGAAATTGCGCACGCGGTGCCGCTCGCGGCTCGCGCTGCTCGTCCGCCCTGCGCTGCGCAACTCCAACGAAGTTCGCGGCCCCGCGTATTTAAGCGCTGGAACCAGTCCAAATAGCAGACCCGACAGCACCGAGATTACGAAAGTGAATCCCAGAGTCCGCGTGTCTATCGAAATCTCGCTCAATCGGGGCAAATTTGCTGGGCCAGCCGCTGCAAGGAACCGTACCCCTGCATAAGCCAGCGCAACGCCAATCACTCCGCCGATCAGTCCCAGCATCACACTTTCGACGAGAAGTCCCCGCACGATGCGTCCCCGGCCTGCGCCGAGCGCGGCGCGAACCGCCAGTTCCTGCTGTCGCGCCTCTACGCGCACCAGCATCAAATTCGTCACGTTCGCGCATGCGATCAACATCACCAGCGCAATCGTCCCCATCACCACCCACAGCACTTCGCTCACGTTCCCGACTACTTCCTGCTTCAGCGGCCGAATCACCGGCGTAATTTTCCACGTCTCGTAAAAATGAGGGTTTGACCCCTTCCCGTTTGTCCAGGAATCCATCCAGATCGGCAGCATGCGCGTTATGTCCGCGTTCGCTTCTGCAATCGTCGCGCCGGGCTTGAGCCGAGCGATTCCGTGATATCCAAAGCCTGCCAGGATTAGCTTCCCGCGGTCGAACGCCAGCGGCACAATTACGTCAAAGTCCGTATCGACGAATCGAAACCCTTGCGGCATTACGCCGACAATTTCCCGCGGCCGAGAATCGATCGTTAGGTTTCGCCCAATCACGCTGCGCTCTCCGCCGAACTGCCGCTGCCAATATCCGTAGCTCAGCATCACTCGGTCCGGCCCGCGCGGAACCTGGTCAATCTGGGAGAGCCACCGCCCCGCTGCTGGCGCAACGTCAAGCGCCTGAAGGACGCCATCGCTCACAGCGGTGAGGCGCACTTGTTCCGGCTCGGCCAGACCGGTCACATTCGCGGTGTCTGTCACCCACACGCCCATCGATTGAAATGTCCGATTATGCTCGGAGTACGTGAAGTACATCGAAGGCGAAAGCAGCAACCCGTTTTCGAAATCCGCCAGTCCCGCCGCGCCCGGAGCGGCCTGGTGCAGCGACACGAGTTCTTCCGCCTTCGGATAATGGAGCGGTTTCAGCAGTACGCTGTTCACAACACTAAAGACGGCCGCGTTGGCCCCAATTCCAATGGCGATCGTCAATAAGCCGACCGTGGTGAACACGGGATTGTGGCGCAACATTCGCAATCCGTAGCGCACATCGGCGAGAAAATTCTCGAACGACAGCCACCGCCAGACGTCGCGGCTATCTTCTTCGAGTAAGCTCATATTTCCGAATTCGCGGCGGGCGGCGGCGGCGGCCTCTTTTTGGGGCATGCCGGCGGCGACCAGTTCTTCGATTTTCTCTTCGAGATGTTGCTGCATCTCGTCGGAGAGATCGTTGTAGTTGCGGCGGCGCGAAAAAAGTTGTTTGAACCAATTCATGATTTCCTCCGGGCTAAGACGCGCGTAATACACCCGAGAATTTGTACAGAGCTTTCACTCATACCGCAGCGCAACCATCGGCTCGACGCGCGTGGCGCGGCGAGCGGGCAGGTACGCGGCGAGAAATCCTACGACAAGCATGGCTAGAACGGTTCCCCCGTGAATTCGTGGATCGAGGGGCGCGACTTCGTAGAGCTGGCTGCCAATAAAACGTGAAGCGATCGCCGTCAGCGCGAGCCCGATCGGCACGCCCACGACAAAAAACTTTCCCGCCTCGCGAAGAACGGACCACAACACATCGCGCCTCTGCGCACCTAGTGCCATGCGCAGTCCGATCTCCGCGGTGCGCTGTGTCACGCGCTGAGTCTCCAAGCCATAAAGCCCGATGGACGTAAGCAACAACGCCAAACCTCCGAGGAACAACGACATCACCGCCAGCAGTCGCTCGCGCCCGACGGAATCTTCCAACTGGCGTTGCATGGTAACGGCCGGCAGAAGCGGAGTGTCTGGTGCGAAGCGAAGCAGTTCGTCTTTGAATGCCGCGACGGCAGCGGAAGTGTCCCGGCTTCGCGTGATAAAACCAAGGTCAAACTGCGTGGTTAACACCTGCTCGTAGGAATAGTAGATTGTTGGCGGTGCGAGCTGTCGAAGAGAGTTATACTTCGCGTCCGCTACGACGCCGACAATTTCGCAGGTCGGGGGGCGCGTCGTTTCGGACATCGTTGAACGTATATGCTTGCCCAGCGCGATCTGCTGCGGGAAGAAGAAGTTTGCTGCCGTCTGATTCACGATGCACACCGGGGGCTGGCCGGAGCGGTCGAACGGTGAGAGTTCGCGGCCGGCAATGAGGCGCGTCCCTGCCGTAGCGAAGTAATCGGGCCATACAATGTTCTGGAACAGATGCTTTTCCTCTGGGCCGTTTCCCTCGACAGGAGCTGCGCTTTGATCCGTCTCATCCTCGCCAAGCGGCCGAACCGCAAGGACGCTCGCGGCTTCTACACCGGGAGAGCGCCGGATCGCGTCCACCATTTTGCGATACAGCTCGAGCCGGGCTTCTCCTTTTTCGGGGCGTTGCTCGAAGTTAACCGAAAAAAGGGTTACCCCTTTCACCCGAAAGCCGGGGTCCATGCGTAAGAGCTTTCCGGTGCTGAACGCAAAGAGCAACGCAACCGACACGAGCAAAAGAGAGAGCGCCACCTGCAAGGGCAGAAGGCGGGCTGCTAGCCGGTTCTTCTTTCCAGACAGACCACGCTGCTTTCCGGACCGCAGCATCGCTTCCGTGTCAAAGCGCGTCATGTTGAGCGCTGGTAAGACTCCAGCAAGAATCACCGTGAGCGCCGCAAGGCCGATCGTCCAAGCGAAGATGGCGGCATTGGGGCGCAGATCGAGGAAGACGGGAAAGTCCGACTGTTCGACGTAGCGAACGAGCAGGGAACTCATCCACTGCGACAACATGATGCCTGCGACGGCGCCCACAACCGCCAGCATCGCGCTTTCGATAACCAGTTGGCGAATCAGCCTCAGCCGGCCTGCGCCGAGCGCACTGCGTACAACGAGCTCATGCTGGCGGGTCAGCGAGCGAGACAATTGAAGGCTCGCCAGGTTTGCACAGCAAATGATCAGCAACAACCCAACCAGCGCCTGCAATGTCCAGAGTGCACGGCCGTAAGCCTCTCCTAGCGGTGAATCGCCTGTGCGGCCGGCCGAGAGGGAAAGCGCGCCATTGCGGAGATCATCTAGACTCTGATAATTCATCGGGAGCGCTTCCCTCAAGGCATCACCCGCAATCGCCGCCAGATTTGCTTGCGCCTGCGTGATGCTCACCCCGGGTCTGAGGCGCCCCATGGTAAAAAGCCATCTCCAATCAGGCTGGAAGCGGCCAGACGCTTCTCCGTGTAAAGCTATGTCAAAGGCGAACGGCAGGACGACCTGCGGCGCGTAATCCACAGTGATCCCGTTGAATGAGCGAGGCATTACTCCGACGATTGTCGCAGGGGCACCGTCGATGATTATGGTCCGGCCCATAACGTCGGGATCCCCGCGAAAATGCTCCAGCCAAAAGGCTTCACTGATGACTGCGGCAAACCCGTTGGCACCGACGGCTTCGTCGTCTTGCCATTCGAGCAAGCGGCCGAGACGCGGCCTGAGCATTAATGTCGGAAATGCAGAGCCTGTCACATGCGCGGCCTGAATTGCCTCCGACACGCCATTTTCGGTCAACACCATTGGCGAATTCGTCCAGGCGAACAGATCCGTGAAGCTGCTCTGCCGCTCGCGGAGACGGTCGAACATGGGACCGGAGAGTGGCCCTGGCTTTCCGGGAGGGCCAAAAGAAATTTTGACCAGCTCTTGAGGCCCAGGCACGGCGAGACTTCGGAGCAGCAGAGCGTCAATGAGAGAGAAAACTGCCGTGTTGGATCCGATCCCGAGCGCGAGGATCGTGACCGCGATCAGCGTGAATCCCGGAGTCTTGCGCAGCATGCGCAGGGCGTAGCGAACATCGGCGAAAACGCTTTCGATGGAAGGCCACTGCCAGACTTCGCGGCTGTTGTGTTCTATGAGCGTGAGATTTCCAAACGCGCGGCGAGCGGATGCGGTCGCTTCTCTTCTGGACATGCCCCCGGCGACGAGATCATCGATCTTTTCTTCGAGGTGCTCTTGAATCTCTCCCGAAAGATCGTTGTAAAGACGGCGGCGCGAGAAGAGCTGCTTGAACCAAGTCATAGTTCACCTGGCGCCAAGACGCGTGTAATTCCTTCGAGCATTTTTTCAAAGCGCGATACTTCGTGTTCGAGATGCTTTAAACCCGCGGCTGTCAGTTTGTAGATTCGGACACGGCGATTTGTGGAGGAGATGCCCCATTCGGCTTTGACCAGTTCCTCCTTAAGGAGGCGCTGGAGAGCGGGATAGAGCGAGCCTTCCTCGATTTGAAGGAGATCGTTGGAGGTTCTCTTGATGTGCTGAACGAGCGCGTAGCCATGCAGGGGCTGGCGCTTGAGGGTTCGGAGAATCATCATTTCAAGCGCACCGGGAAAGAGGTCACGTTGTTCAGACTTTTTCACGATTTACTCCCGGTTCCAGGCTATGTCCATCAAGGCCTAGAGCAAAATAGTGTAATGAGGTTTTGCCGTCAAGGGATATTTCCGGGAACAGATGGAACGAGGGAAGGGAAGCTAGGCAGATGAGTTACTCATAGCGCAGCGCCACCATCGGATCGACCCGCATAGCGCGGCGGGCGGGAATCCAGCACGCGAGCAGCGTGATGAAAGAAAGCAACGCCGCGACGGATAGATAAGTGAGCGGATCGCTTGGGCTTACGCCGACTAGCATGTGGGTCATCGCGCGCGTCAGTGCCCAGGCTCCGACAAGCCCGAAGAGCAATCCTGCGATAACCAGTCGCGTGCCTTGTTTGAGAAGCAACACGAGAATCTGGTGCGGTGATGCGCCGAGAGCCATTCGGATCCCAAGCTCTTGCGTTCGTTGCGTTGCGGCGTAGGAAACAACCCCATACACGCCTACGACGGCCAACAGCAAGCCCAACAAACCCATGGCCGCCGCGAGCGATGCTCCGAGGCGATAGATGAAATAGCCCAATGTGCCGCCCAGCGACTCCTTCATCGTTTGGATTTCTTCGATGGGGTCGTTGGCGTCGAGCGCCTGTATTTCGCGTTGAACGATGGGGGCAAGCGATTCGAGAGGCGTCGAGGCACGAATCTGCAGGGTACGCTGCGCAGTGAAGTGTTGCGTGAGAGGGACATAAAAGTAAGGTTGCGGATCCTCGGCGAGAACGCGGTACTTGCCGTCGCGCGACACCGACGATCTCGACGAAGGGGCCGGCATCGCTGGTCAGACTAAAGCGTTTGCCTATGGGGTTCTCGTTGGGCCAAAAATGCCGGGCCATTGTTTCGTTGATGATCGCGACGCGCGGAGACGTCTCGCTGTCGCCGTCCATAAAGGCGCGGCCGAGGAGGACACGAATGCGCAGCGTTTCAAAATAAGGTGTGTCGACGCTATTGAACATCACATCGGGAGCTTTTTGGCTGGGTGGCACGGGCCGCTCCTCGACATAAACCAATTCCTTGCCCAGCGTATAGGCGATCGGCACCGCCGAGGCCATACTCGCAGATTGCACGCCAGGAAGTGCGCGGATTTTTGTTTCGAGCGAGCGATAAAATTCCTCGGTCTGCGTCTCGCTGAGATTATTTATCGAAGGATCGAGTCTGACGTTTAGAAGCTGATTAGGATCGAATCCTATATCCATGTGCTCGACGGCGCGCAAGCTGCGAACGAAAAGTCCGGCAACGATCAACAGCATTAGTGAACCCGCGACTTGCGCGGCCATGAGGTCGCCGCGAACTTTGTGCCGGGCCTTGCCGCCGGCGTCCACGCGGCCGCCTTGATGCAACACGGTGTTGACGTCGGCTCGAGTTGCGCGCAGAGCGGGCGAAAGCCCGGCGGCCATCGCGGTGAAGACTACGGCAGCGAGCGCGTAGATAAAAACTCTCCAATCAAAACCGAAGCCGAGCCGAACTGGAATGTTGGCCAAATGGCTGGAGCTAGCCAAATGGCTCAGGCCCGCGCCAAGCGCTACTCCGGCAATTCCACCGAGGAGGGCCGTGAGCATCGTTTCCGTAAGCATTTGGCGGACGAGGCGGTAACGAGCGCCGCCAAGAGCCGCGCGAATGGCCATTTCGCGCTGCCGGACGGAAGCGCGCGCCATTAAAATATTTGCAATGTTGGTGCAAGCGAGCAGGAGAACGAGCGCGCCAAGGGCAAGAAATAATCCGGAAAACACTATGAACGCATTGTTGGCGTAGGGAATGGGGCGAGAGAGCCGCTCGTCCATCACGCGCACGGTCAAATCTCTGTCCGTCACCGGGTATTGTACGGCGAGCCGCCGCGAAATTACGTCGAATCTGCTCTGCGCCTGGGCGATAGTCACGCCCGGTTTCAGTCTGCCAAGAGCCAGAATTGAGTGCATGTCGCGGCTATTCCAAAAATTGATGGCCGAAGATTTGTCGAACGCGGTGCTGAGCGGAGCGTACGCATCCATGTCGAAGACGGAAAACTGTCCCCGGAATTCTTTCTCCATGACGCCGACAATCGTTACCGGCTTGCCGCCCATGCGCACTTGTTTGCCGATCACCTGCGGATCACCGCCGAATCTTCTTTGCCAGAAGGAATAGCTGAGGACGAGGATGGCGGGGTCGCCAGGGTGCTCGCCTTCGCCTGGAAGGACGAGCCGGCCAAGAGCGGGCCTCACGCTGAACGCGGAAAAATAGTTGCTGCTAACGTCGCCGACGGTAAGCGTGTCGCTATGTCCTTCAGCGGTGAAGTTCAAGCGCCAAGCCGTGGCCGAGCCGAAGACTTCGCAGAATGGCGCCGTTTGCTCGCGGAATTCCACGAATTGCGGATAGGAAAAACCGAGCGCCCCAAGAGAGGAATCACCAGACTGAATCACCAGAGCTGCGATTTGTTCGGCGGCAGGCACCGGCAGACGCTGCAGCAAGAGGCCATTCACCAGGCCGAAGATCGCGGTATTTGCGCCAACGCCGAGGGCGAGAGTGAGCACGACGATGACTGTGATGCCCAGGTTCTTGCGCAACATGCGAGCAGCGAAGCGGAGATCCTGGAGGAGTGTTTCGAGCATGGGCAACCCCCTTCGTTCCCGGTACGCTTCTTTAGTTTGCTCGATGCCGCCGAGCCTGATCAGTGCCTGGCGGCGCGCCTCTTCTGCGCTCATGCCATCGCGCAGATTGTCTTCGATGTGCAACTGGAGATGGCTCTCCATTTCGGCGGCGAGTTCGCGGTCGCGACTTTCTTCGCGGAAGATGCCAGCGATGCGGAAGAACCATGCGCGAATGCGTCTCAAGATTGAGCCTTTCGATCCAGATTGGGTCGATCAAAGTAGGGCCGATCTAGGTTACATCGAACTAATTGCCAAACTTGAGAGATCTGTCTCATTTCATCCAATCATTCATGGCGCAACGCGACGATTGGATCGACGGAAGCGGCGCGCCGCGCAGGGATGACGCTGGCGACGAGCGCGACCAGTGTCACTCCTAATAGCGCTGCGAGATAGGAGATCGAGTCTTCTGGCATGACGCCGAAAAGCATCGAGCGCATGAGTTGCGCGCCAGCGATGGCCAGCGGGACGCCGACGGCGACACCAGCGACGCTGATTAGCAAACTTTCGCGCAAAACCATCCAGAGGACCTGCAAACGCTGCGCCCCCAGAGCCATGCGCACGCCAATTTCGGAAGTGCGGCGGCTGACCCGATATGCGAGCGTGCCGTAGAGGCCCGTGGCGACGAGAAACGCCGCGATCAAACCGAAGAACATCGCAAGCCGCGCGAAAAGACGCGCCTGCCAGAAGCTCTCATCGAATTGCGCGCGCTGCGTCATAGGCTTTTGCAAGGGAAGGTTTGGATCCATGTCGCGGAGGACGGCGCGGATGCCAGGTATAAGCGCCTCGGGATTTCCCGCGGTGCGCAGCTCGACATGCATATCGGAGACTGATCCGCGCTGGCTGAAAGGAAAGTAAACCATCGGCCTCGGCTTTTCGGCGACGGTTGTATATTTGCTGTCCGCGGCTACACCGACGATCGTAAACTGACTTTCAGGTTTGGTACCGCCCACCATATGGCCCAGAACTGCGCCGTTCGGAAAAAACCGCCTGACAAACGTTTGATTGACGACGGCAACCTTGGGCGCCTGCCGCCTGTCAGCATCCGTAATATCGCGGCCTTGCAGGATAGGGACTCCCAGAGTATGTAGGTAGTCAGACCCAACGTCATTTGCACGCATTCCTACTTCTTCAAAACTGCCCTTGGGAGTCACACCATCGATCGCAAAGATTCCGTTGTTGCTCCAGCCGGAGCCGAGACGGTTGGCCATTACTGTCGCGGATTCCACTCCGGGCACAACCCGCAGGCGTTCAAGGAGTCTTTGATAGAAATGCGTTTTTTCGTCGTCGGAGTGTGCCGAAAGCGGGCTGGTGCCGAAAACCAGCAGTCCATCGGTACGCAGGCCGAGCGGCCAGATCTCGTAATTGCGAAGCGAACGAACGAGTAAGCCCGCGCCGACCAGCAGAATGACGCAGAGAGTCATTTGGGAAGCAACAACCAATTTACCTGTCCAGGAGGTTTTCTTATTGCGCTGCGCCGCCGCATTCGAGGTCTTAAGACCCGGCCCATCGGAGACATTAAGGGCGGTCCTGAGCGGGGCGAGACCGAATACCACGGCACACGCCAACGAAATCGCGAGCGTAAAAACCAAAACGTGTGAATCCAGCGTGAAGGGAACTTCCAAACTCGACCACGCGGCAAGAGCGCTGCTGGCGGCCGTCGCAAAAATCCAGCCTAGCGCCGCGCCAACCGCCACCAGCAACAGGCTTTCTGCCAGCAACTGCCGCAACAGGCGGCCTGGGCCCGCTCCAAGTGCCAGCCGCAAGGAAAACTCTCGTTGGCGAGCGGAATTCCGCGCGACGAGAAGCATGGCGACATTGGTACAGGCAATGACCAAAACCAATCCCACCATGGTCATCAGAATTTCGATGGGCTGAGCGTAATCGTCACGGATACCTTGAATACCTTCCGTGGGAGCAAGGGCCAAAGTGGGTTTCGGCGTCTTTGGATCGACTGTGTCAAGGCCGATCAACGCAGAGCTTTGAAAAGCAGGATCGAGCATCGCGATCGCTTGCGGCGATGTAACGTGAGGCTGTAGCCGGCCAATCAGCCGGATACACCACCATTTGGGCGAACCGTAGAGCGTGCTGTCTTCTGATGGCGGCTCACCCCACGCATTCAATTCAGGCCGATTCTGCAATGGGATCCACAGATCCGTGGAAAGGCCGGGCTCGACGCCATAGAAGCCTTGTCCGCTCACCCCGACGATTGTAAACGGCACTCCTTTCACGTAAATCGTTTGGCCGATGGCGGAGGGGCTGCGCCCGAAGCGGACAGTCCAATAAGAATAGCTGAGCACGGCGACTGGGGCGTGCGCAGTCTCATCCTCAAGCGTGAAGCCACGACCACGCACAAAGGAGGCGCCGAGGCCCGAGAAAAAATTGCCGCTTACTTCGTCCGCTTCTGCTTCTTCAGGGTCCTGTCCGATGCGGACCGCCGTTTTGCCGATCGCCAGCGGGATGTAAGCCATCAAATCGGAAAAGGCAGCGTGATCCGTGCGCAGTTGCTCGAAAACCGGTTCCGAAAATGACGTGCTATCGTCGCCCGTGTTCATTGCGCCGTCAGGCTTGCCATTCGGAAGCACTAAGTAAACCAATTGTTCGGGATGCGGCAGTGGAAGGCTGCGAAGAAGGACGCTGTTCATCACGCTGAATACAGCGGTGTTGCCCCCAATTCCGAGTGCGAGCGTTAAGACGGCGACGATAGTGAAGCCTGGATTCTTGCGAAGTAAGCGGAAGGC
>Ga0210387_10002590_pt1 | contig 13860 bp, 12 predicted proteins | sample IncBWC7OmetaG_FD_160108 | JGI IMG/M metagenome (GOLD analysis project Ga0210387, IMG submission 160108) | Forest soil microbial communities from Barre Woods Harvard Forest LTER site, Petersham, Massachusetts, United States - Inc-BW-C-7-O ...
GTGTCTACACGTCTCCGCATTTGATGCGCTTCGCCGAGCGCATCAATATTGGCGGGCAGCCCATCGCAGACGACTTACTGGTCGATTTACTGAATCGGGTCATGGACCGCGCGCCCGATCTGACTTTCTTCGAGGTCGCGACGCTGACCGCGTTTTTGGCTTTCAAAGAGGCCAAGGTCGATCTGGCCGTGTTGGAGGTCGGGCTGGGCGGTCGGCTCGATGCGACCAACGTCATTCCGCCTCCGCGCGTGGTCGCCATCACCCGCATCGCCTACGACCACATCGCCGAGCTGGGTGACACGCTGGCTCAGATTGCCACGGAAAAAGCCGGTATCATCAAGAGCGGTTCGACCGTCGTCATGGGCAAGCTTCATCCCGACGCGCGCGCCGTGATCGAAGCCAAAGCCGCGCAGGTCGGCGCCAAGGTCGTGGAGATGGCAAGCCCGGAGCCAATTGCCGGCGCGCCCCTCGCCTACCCGCGGGTCGCGCTCGTCGGCTCGAACTTGGCGGTCGCCGTGACGGTCGCGCGCGAGCTCGGTATTCCGCCCGAGGTCATGGCGCAAGGCATCGAGCACACCACCTGGCCTGGCCGGAACGAGCTCCTGCACCGCAGCGGCCAAGAGCTCACGTTGCTCGACTGTGCGCACAATCCAGACGGCGCGGTCGCGTTGTCTCACGCGCTCGATCCGAGCGTGCTCGGTGATATCGAGTCGCGCAAGGAGATCGCGCTGGTTTTCGGCGCGCTCAACACCAAAAATTGGCGCGCGATGTTGCGGCGTCTCGAGCAAGTGGCGGGGCATCGCGTGTTCGTCGCTCCGCCAATGAGCAAAGCCGTCGATCCGCGTGAGCTCGCCCAATTCATGCCGGGTGAAGTAGCGAACTCGGTTGGCGAAGCGCTGGCGCGCGCGCGCTCTCTCGTGGGTCCGCGCGGGGTCGTGGTCGTGACGGGGTCGACCTTCCTGGTCGGTGCCGCGCGCGCGTTGCTCCTGAACCTGCCGACGGATCCACCCGTCGCACTCTGAGCGAGCTCGCAAATGCCGTCATTTGACGTCGTTTCGAAGCTGGATTGGGCCGAAGTCACGAACGCCATGAATCAAGCTCAAAAGGAGCTGTCGCAGCGCTTCGACTTCAAGGGCACCGAGGCCGAGGTCGAGCGCAACGAGGACGGCATCGTCGTCCGTGCCAGCGAGGAAGATCGCGTGCGCGCGGCGATCGTCGTGCTGCAAGAAAAATTGATCCGTCGCAAAGTGAGCCTGAAGCACTTCGACGTGCCCAAGAAGGCCGAGAAGGGCCCCAAAGGCTCGAGTCGAATTCTGATCAAGGTTCAAGAAGGTATCGAGGCTGACAAGGCGCGCGAGATCGTGAAATTGATCAAAGACTCGAAGCTCAAGGTGCAAGCGGCGATTCAGGATCTGACCGTGCGCATCAGCGGCAAGAAGCGTGACGATCTGCAAGCCGCGATGCAGCTGTTGCGCGGCGCAGAAGCGCTGAACCTCGACCTGCAATTTACGAATTTCCGGGACTAAACGCGATTTTTTCGACTTTCCTTTAGAGAACACAATGAGTGAACGTCATCTTTTCGGTACTGACGGCATTCGTGGACGCGCCAATGCGGAACCGATGACGCCCGAGCTCGCGCTGCGTCTGGGGCGAGCGATCGCGCTGGTCTCGCGCCGCGGGAAGTCGCGCGCGCCACGGATCGTGATCGGGAAGGACACGCGCCTCAGCGGCTACATGCTCGAGACCGCGCTGTCCGCTGGCATCTGCGCCATGGGTGGCCGGGTCATGCTGTCGGGTCCGATCCCGACGCCGGCCGTAGCCAATTTGACGCAGAGCATGCGCGCCGACGCGGGCGTGGTGATCAGCGCCAGCCACAATCCATTTGCCGACAACGGCATCAAGATCTTCGGCCCGGACGGCTTCAAGCTGCCCGACAGCGAAGAGGCCGCCATCGAGGCGCTACTTGCAAACACCAAGCTCGACTCACAAGGCAAGACGGGCGCGGGCATCGGTCGCGCAGAACGCTTCGACCACGCGATTGGCCGTTACATCGTGTACGCGAAGAGCACCTTCCCCAAGGAGCTCGCGCTCGACGGCATCAAGATCGTGGTCGACGCAGCGCACGGCGCCGCGTACCGCGTCGCGCCGGCAGTGTTCGCCGAGCTCGGCGCCGACGTAATCCAGCTCGGCTGCCGTCCGAACGGCGTGAACATCAACCGCAACTGCGGCGCGCTGCACCCGGAGCACGTCGCGCACGAAGTAAAGCGGCAGGGCGCTCAGCTCGGCGTCGCCCTCGACGGCGACGCCGATCGCGTGATTTTCGTGGATGAAACGGGGCAAGTCGTCGATGGCGACGCGATCATGGCGCTGTGCGCGACGCGCATGCTCAAGCACAAGCGCCTCCAGAAAAAGACTCTCGTCACCACGATCATGAGCAACATGGGCCTGGATCGCGCGCTGGAGGGCGCCGGCGGCAAGACCAAGCGCACCGCCGTTGGCGATCGCTACGTGGTCGAGGAGATGCGGCGCGCCGGCTACAACTTCGGTGGTGAGCAATCCGGCCATTTGATCTTCCTCGATCACGCCACGACTGGAGATGGCACGGTCGCCGCGCTGCAAGTCATCGCTATCATGCTCCAAGAGTCGAAGCCGCTCAGCGAGCTATCGCGAGTGATGGAGCGGGTGCCGCAGGTTTTGGAGAGCGTCAACTTGCCCGCGCGTCGACCGCTCGAGGAAATGCCCGAGCTCGGCAAACGCATTCTATCGGCCGAAAAGAAGCTCGGAAAGAACGGGCGCGTCGTGGTGCGCTGGAGCGGGACCGAAGCAAAATTGCGGCTGATGGTGGAGGGTCCGGACCCGGCTGTGCTCAAAGCGCTGGTCGCGGAGATGACGGACGCCGCCAAAAAGGACCTGGCGGCCGCGGGCTGAGCCTGCGCCCGTTTCCGCGTGGGCCCACAAAAGAAAACGGCCCCACGCCGAAGCGCAGGGCCGTCCTTCACGTTACGTCGAGTGAGCTCTTTAGCAGCTCAGCCGGCGCTCGCGCTGCCGCTGGCAGACGCGCTGGCCTTGACCGATACGTTGATCGACGCCGAAGCCTTGGCTTGAGCATCGAGCGACGCGGCGAAGCAGCCGCCGACCTTGAGCGCCGCAGCGCCGCCGGACGTTACCGCCGCCTTCACGCCTTCGAGCGACGCTTTCACGTTGGCTTCGATGCCCGCCAGCTTGTCCTTCATGCCCAACGTGATCTTGAGCAGAGGGGGCAAGTCCTTCTCGAGCACTGCCTTGAGCTTGGCCGCCGCGGCTGCGTCGAGCGAGGTTTCGATCTTGGCAGTCACCATGGCCGGCTTGCACTCGAGCTTCGCGTTCACTGACGCATTGCAATGCGCCTTGCACTCCGCGCTCATCTCTGGCGGCTTCACTTCACCGCTGCACTTCGGCTCCTTGAACTCGGCGCTGCAGCTGCCGGAGCAGGTGCCTTTGCACTCGCCCTTGGCCTGCACGGTGCACGTCGCGTCGCACTCGCCCTTGCACTCACCGTGGCAGGTCGCCTCGACCTTGCCCGTGCACTTGCCTTCACAGGTGCCGGAGCACTTGGCTTTGCTGTCTTTGCCGTCACATTTGCCGTTGCACGTGCCGTCGCACTTGCCGGAGATGTCCGCCGAGCAGTCGCCCTTGCAGCTACCGCCGCAGGTGCCTTCACACTTGGCGCCGGCTTGCACGTCGCAAGAGCCCTCGCACTTGGCGTCGCACGTGCCGCTCAGCTTGCCACCTTCACAGGTGACCTTGGCCGAGCCCGGCGTGACCTTCGCGTCGCAATGGCCCGCACAGTCCGCCATCGCGTTCATCGACGCGGAACAGACCGGGGGCTTCACGTCGATCTTGAACTTGACGCCAGCCTTGGCCTTGACCTCGCCGAGGATCTTGACGGCCGCGTCGCAGGCGGCTTCTGCCTTCTTGCCCGGGCCGTCTTCCTTCGGCTTGATGTCCGCGTCGCTCGCGCCCAAGTCTTTGGCAAGATTGCCGCAGGCGGTCGCCACGTCGGCTTCGAGGTCAGCGGCGATCTTCTGCAGATCCGCGCCGGCCGCGAGAGAGGCCTTCACTTTGCCTTCGAGCTCACCGTTCAGGCCGAAGTTAGCGGCCATCAGCGCGTCTGCGTCGGCGATGTTCGCCGGGCAGGAGCCGGGGGCTCCGGGGACGTCGGGCATCTTGGGAGCGCCAGGGATCCCCTTCATACCGCCGCAATCAATGATCAGGGGAACAGCCAAAATCAGGCCAGCACCAACCCAAGCTCTCGTCGTCTTCATCGGTTCTATCCTCCTCGGGCTCCGCTTCGGGGCCGCGATATCGGCGAGCACGCTAGCCCGGTCGCCCGCGCTTGAAAACCCTGATCACCTTTTTGTGACCGGCCGTGACCGATTCCAGCGCGCTGCTCGATTCGGCGCTTTTACGCGGGAATATGGGGGCAACGAGCGTTGCGGAGGGCTCGGCGATCAGCGTCGAGCTTTGGACCCACGCGCGGCCGGTCGTTCGGGCGCACTATCAGGAGCACTAAAGGGCAGCTCGATCTGCTCGGCCGAAAGCGACTTCCGCACCGGCTTTTGGCCCGCGCGAGCTAGGAAATCATCCTCACGGGCCATGTCTGCGCTGACCACTTCTTCATTGTCGAACGCGAATGCGAGCGCGTCGAAGACCTTCGCCGGGCCGAGCTGCGGATAACGCTTCAGGATGCGCTCGATGCTCGCGCCACTGCGATAGAACGCCCACAGTCGGCGCACCGGGACACGCGAGCCCAGAACGTAGGGGCTGCCTCCGAGCACCGCTGGATCCACGCGCACGTGCGGATGCGGTACTAAAACGATGGGTAATGACAGCGGACGGTCTCCTCGAAAAAACGAGCAGCCACGATTCTGCTCACCGCTTCACGGGCCATTAACCCCTAACGCCGGACCGTCTGCGCACCAAGTGCTCGCGCACAAACTGCCCAAATGAAGCTCAGTGCGCAGACTCGAGCGCTTCACGATGTTCGGCAAAAGTGCGACTGAACGCGTGCCGCCCCTCCCCCTTGGCCACGAAGTACAGATAATCGCTCTGTGCGGGCTCGAGTACGGCCTCGATCGCCGGAGCGCCCGGATTGGCGATCGGACCGGGCGGCAACCCCGCGTGCCGGTAGGTGTTGTACGGGTTCTGCGCGTCGCGCAGCAGCGCTGGCGTCACCGTGCCCTTGAAGTCGGCGCAGCTCGGGATGTCTTTCGGTTGAATCAGACAGCCGTAATTTGCCGTCGGATCGGATTGCAACATGCGAGGCGGACGAAACTCGGGGTCTTTCAGGCGATTGAAGAACACGCTCGCGATCAGCGGACGTTCGTCGGCCTCGTGCGCCTCTTTCTCGATCATCGAGGCGAAGGTCAGCACGTCGCGCTCGCTGAAGCCGAAGTCAGCCGTGAGCTGAGCGAGTCGACCCGGGTGCGCCTCGTATAGCTTCTGCAGCCGTTTTTTGGCTTCCGCGACCAACACTCGCACGACCTCGCGCGCGTCGCTGTCGACCAATAGCCCGTACGTCGCTGGAAACAGGTAGCCCTCGGCGCTCGCTCCGGGAATGCCCAGCTCGCGCAGCAACGCGGGGTCAGCCACCGCGCGGTGAAATGCTTGCAATGTGCAGACTTGCGCGTGCTCCAAGCGTTCGCCGATCTGAAAATGCTGAAAGCCCTCGGGCAAGGTCACGCGTTCGGCTGGACGCGAACCGCTGTGCTCGAGGCGCAATGTGAGCTCACGCGCGGACGCAGCGTCGTTCAGCAAATGCTCGCCGGGCGAGAGCTCGAAGCCGGGATGAAGCAGCGCAAGCTGCCAGCGAAACAGATGCGGGCTCGAGAGCGCGCCGCGGGCCACCAAGAGCTCACTGAGCTCCGGCACGGTGGCGGCGACAGGCACCTCGATCGTGAACGGCTTGCCGCTGCCAGGGCCAGGCAAAAGCGACCAACCCAACAGCGGGACCAAGCACAGCCCAACCAGCACCCCCACGCGAACGAACAGTCGGCCGAAGGCACGCCGCGGCCCGCGCGGCGGCAAGCTCGCAGTTTCGCGTGGCGCCCCCTGCGCTTGCGACGCGCGGCGCCGCCTGCGCTTGCGACGCGAGGTACCGCTGCTCGGTGGTGGAGCGCTGCTCGGCGGAGCGCTGCTCGACACCTGCGGGCGCTGGGACTTTCGCCGTCGCGGTTTGCTCATTCTTCCGGCTCCCGCACGCCGTCCCGGTGCCCGTCGAGCCAGCTTTGAAGGAGCACCGCCGCCGCCGCGCTGTCGACGCGCTCGCGCGCTTCGCGCGTGGTAGCGCCTTGCTCGCGCAGGCGCGCGTGCGCCTCCCGGGTTGACAGCCATTCGTCGATCAATTCCACACGCGCGGAGGTGCGCGCGCCCAGCGCGTCAGCAAAGCGCCGGGCACGTTGCGCGGCCACGCCCTCCTTGCCATTCAGTTGGCGCGGCAGCCCAACCACGAACACAGTGATGCCTTCGGCCTCGGCCAGCCGGGCAAGCTCGAAAACGACCCGCCGCTGGTCGCGCCCGTCGAGGTATTGGCGCGGATGGGCCATCAGGCCGAGCTCATCGGCAACGGCCAGGCCAACACGGACTTTTCCGAGGTCCACGGCTGCAGCCCGCATCGACAGCGTGTTTAGCATTGGAACCCGTTCAGAACCGATAGTTTCAGGACGTGACCTCGGCTGCGCAGGCAAAAAAGCCGTTCACGAGCTTGACCCGACCCGCCCATCCGAGCATAAGCGCGGTCGACCGAGGCGTGCCCCGCCCCGGCTGTTCAGGATCGAAAGTCATGCAATTTCGCGCCGTCAAGGGGACGAACGACATCCTCCCCGACGAAGTCAGACGCTGGCAGCGCGTCGAGCAAACGTTCCGGCGCGCAATGACCTTGGGCGGTTTTTCCGAAATCCGCACGCCGATCCTCGAGCACAAGAACCTATTCGTGCGTTCCACTGGCGAGACATCCGAGATCGTCGAAAAACAAATGTTCGAGCTGGAACGGAGCGGCGAGGTCCTCGTGCTCCGTCCCGAGGGCACTCCAGGCTCGGCACGCGCGTACCTGACGAACAGCGTGCAGGCTCAAGAGCCAGTGTCGCGCTGGTACTACATCGGCCCCATGTTCCGTGCCGAGCAACCACAGCGCGGTCGCTACCGGCAATTTTACCAAGCGGGCTGCGAGCTTTATGGCGACGCGAGCCCCCTCTGCGACGCGGAGCTGATCGACCTTTTGTACAGCTTCTTGGTTGGTTTAGGGATCAACGACGCGACCGTCGCGATCAATTCCATCGGCGGCGCGGAGAGCCGGGCCGCGTATCGCGAGGCACTGCTCAATCACCTGCGCCCACGCGCGGAATCGCTCAGCGAGCACGCCAAAAAGCGGCTCGAGGACAATCCGCTGCGCATCCTGGACTCCAAGGACCCGCGCGATCGCGCAGCCGTCGCGGATGCACCGTCGATTCTGGACGCGCTGATTCCGGAAGACCGCGAGCATTGGCAAGCGGTGCTGCGCGGCTTGGACGCACTGAAAACGCCGTATGTCGTGACGCCTAGCATCGTCCGCGGTCTCGACTACTACACGCGCACGGTGTTCGAGTTTCAGTCGAGCATGGGCGGCCTGGGCTCGCAAAACACGCTGATCGCCGGCGGTCGCTACGACAACATGTTGAAGAGCCTGGGCGGCCCGCAAATCCCGGCCATCGGTTGCGGCATGGGTCTGGAGCGGATTATTTTGGCGCTAGGCGACGAGGTCGTCAAAGCGCCGAGTCCTTGCTTCATCGCGCCGCTCGGGGAGCGCGCACAGCTCTCGGCGCTGCAATTGACGCGCGAGCTGCGCAATCACGGCGTCGTCACCGTGCTGGACGGTCGTGGCAATTCCATGAAAAGCATGCTGCGCCGCGCAGACGGCTTGGGCGCGCAGCTCTGCGTCGTCATCGGCGACTCAGAGGTCGAGCAGAACCAAGTGCAACTCAAAGATCTCGCGGCCCACAGCCAAGAACAAGTTCCACGCGGGGACGCGGTGGCGCGCATCGTTTCGGCCTTCAATGCGACGGAAGCGCTCGGGAGCAGCCATTGAGTTTTACCCATTGGGGTAGCACGAGGCGCGTCTCTCCTGCGGGCTCCGTCAATCGACTTGCCGCGCGGCTGCTAGCGTCGACCCTATTTCTGTGCGTGTTCTGTTTCGGCGCGCTCGCGGCAGCTCAGATGCCGGGTGGCATGGGTGGCGGTATGCCGGGTGGCATGGGCGGCGGCATGATGCCCGGGGGCGGCATGGGTGGCCCACCGCCAGCGCAGGGCAAGAAAAAGAAGGAAGCACCGCCACCTGGCACGCCCGAGATGCACGCCGCTTCCGGCGCCGAGGACTCGGTGAGCGCGCCCGGCAGCGAGCCGGCGCTGCCGGACGAACCGCTGAAGCTCAAGAAGCCGACGTTCGATGCGCTCGGTTCCGACGCCGAGCCCGAGCAATTCGAGACCGGCCACGCACAGACCACGAAATACCGCTTCTACGGCCCGTATTTTCAAGAAAATAGCGGGCAATACCAATTCCGCCTCGCGTTCCCGGTCTGGGCCGAACGCACTATGCCGTCGCGCACGAAGCCGCTCGAGCTCGATCGCGCATCGCTCTTCGCGCTCTATTACAACCGACGTAGCGCCGAGCAGGCCGACGACATCCTGTTCCCGGTGTTCTGGAACTTGCGCGACAAGACCACGAACTCGCGCACGACGATCATCGGCCCGTACGTCAACCGCAGCGCGCCTGACGAGCACGACAACTGGCTCGCACCGCTGTACTTCACCGGCAAGCGCAAGACCGGCGGCTACACGCTCATCCCGCCACTGCTCACGTACACGAACCACGACGACCAAGGCGGCTTCAGCATGGTCGGGCCGCTATTCTGTTCTTGGAAGGGCGGCTCCAACTGCGACATGCGCACGGCGCAGGACATCGATTTCGGGCTCGCGCCGTTCTACTTCTACGGCCAAAACCTGAAGACCAAGTACGAGATCGTCCCGCCGCTTCTTCACTACTATCGCTACAACGATCGCGATTTGTCGTGGACGGACATGTGGGGGCCGTACTTCCGCCGTCACACCCAGCAGACCGACAGCTTCCACTTATTTCCGCTGTATTACAGCCTGTGGGGCAAGGACGAGCGACACACGACGGTGCTGCCCTTCTTCCACTACGGTTACAAGGGCGACTCGTGGTTGCTCGCGACACCGCTGTTCGTGGCTGCGCGCGGCGACAAGGGCGAGAGCACGTTTGCGACTTGGCTCTACGCTCGTTATCGCGGCCGCACCGAGCTCGACATGGTCACGCCGTTCTATTGGGCGTACCGCGATCCGGACATCGGTCTCGACGAAAAGATTCTGTTCCCGTTTCTGTACAAGCGCACCAGCCCGCGCGAGTCGAGCTACGCGGTGTTCCCCTTCTTCGGTCACTTCGAGCGCTTCGGCGTCAGCGAGAGCACTTGGGTTACGCCCTTCTTCCAGCACACCACCGATCTGCGTGGCTGGGAGACGAACATCCACCCATTGCTCTACGTAGGCCGCAACGCGCTCGACACGCACTTCGTGCTGGCGCCGATCTTTTGGGATTTCGCATCCCCGAAATCGCGCACTACGGTGGCTTTCCCAGTCTTCTGGCGCTTCAGCGACGACAAGGAAGTGACCGAGCTCGTCGGAAACGTCTACTATCACGAGAAGAAGCTGAGCAACGGTCTGGACTGGGAGATCCACATCTTCCCGGCCTTCTCCTACGGAGAGACCCCAAACGGGCATTGGTGGAACGTGCTCTATGGTCTCGCGGGCTACACGCGCGAAGGCACCATGACGAAGATGCGGACGTTGTGGATCCCGATCAAGCTGAGCGACTAGTTCCGGCTGACGGCCGCAGTTTCCCTCCGCGGGAGAATCCTTAATACTGTTGCGGAAATGCGAGCGATTCCCGCCAGCCTGCGCCTGACGAATCAAGGCGCGCTCGTGGATCAGCTGCTCCGCCTCGGTGTCGCGACGAGAGCCGAGCTCGCCAAGGCGACGGGCATGAGTCAGCCCACCGCGGGCAAGATCATCGACGAGCTCCTCGATGCGCAGGTCGTCGAAGCGGTCGACGACGACAGCCGCGAGCGCAACGTCGGGCGACCGGGCAAGCTCGTGCGCCTCGCTACGGCACCAGAGCGGCTCCTGATCGTAGAGCTGGGTGTCGAGCAGACGTCGCTCGGGGCTCGCCCGATCGCGCCGCTCGAGCTCGAAGCGTGGCCGATCTCGTTCAAAACGCCGACCAGCGAGGCGGCTTGGACCAAGCGCTTTCGCGCCGAAGTCTCCGGGCTCGCGTTGAGTAACCCCTGGGGCGCAGTACTGAGCGTGCCCGCGATGGTCGACGAGCGCTTGGGCAAAGTATTGCTCTCGCCCAATCTCCATTGGCTCGAGAGCGCGGATCTGCCGGAAATCCTGGGCTCCGCGCTGAACGCACCGGTCACTCTGATCCAAGAGGTCAAGGCGCTCGCCCTCGGCGAGCTGCATGCCCGCGCGCACCTCGGCGATTTCCTGCTCGTCGATGTCGGCGAAGGCGTGGGCGGCGCGATCGTGCTCGGCCAACGTCCTTACGACGGCCCGTTGCCGGTCACAGGAGAGATCGGGCACACCCGCCTACGCGGCAACGATCGCGTCTGTGGCTGCGGCAACCGAGGCTGCCTCGAGACGCTGATCGGCGTGCCCTATTTAGTGCAGAGCCTGCGCGACGCCACTGGCAATACCGCCGTCGATCTCAGAAGCTTGCTCGCGTACCTCGACCAGGACCCGCTGCCGAGCTGGCTGAAAGACGCGCTGGACTCGACCGCGGCGTGCATCGGCGGGGCGCTCAATCTGTATGGCCTGGAGCGCGTGGTGCTCACCGGCTTCTTGCACCAGCTCCCGCTGCCCGCGAAGGACTATCTGTCGCACGCCGTGGCGCGCTCGGCGATGTGGAGCCGTTTTGCGCCAGTCGAAGTCAGCTTTGCCCCGCGCCGTCGCGCGCGTGGCCTGGTTTTGGCTGGGATCCAGCGCTTCGTGGCTCAGGCCGAATGGTCTCGCCGCTGAGTGCTAGATTTAGATGATGAAAGCCAGCGTCGCCGTTCTCGGAGCTTCGGGCTTCGCGGGTGCGGAGCTACTGCGGCGCTTACTCGAGCACCCAGGGGTCGAAGTCGTGCGCGTGTGCGCCAACGATCACGTGGGCGAGCCCATCGCCTCCGCCCATCCGCACCTAGAAGGCTTGACTCGCTTGCGCTTCGAGAATCCACCGCACGCTCAGGCGGCGCGCGAGGTCGACGCGGTGCTCATGGGTCTACCGCACGGCGCGAGTTGCGAGGTGATCGACGCAGTGACTGATTCCGCGACGCGCATCGTGGACATGTCCGGCGCCTTTCGCGTGCAAAACCCCGAAAGCTACGCGCGCTACTACGGGTCCGCGCACCCTCGCCCCGAGCTCCTGCCGCGCTTCGTCTACGGCCTGCCGGAGTTGTTTCGGGAGCGTATCCGCGCTGCGCGCTACGTCGCGTCCGCCGGTTGTTTCGCGACGGCGATCGAGCTGATGCTGCTGCCCTTCGCCAAAGCGGGTCTCTTGCGCGGGTCGGTCGAGGTGGTGGCGATCACGGGCTCGAGCGGCAGCGGTGCCACGCCCAGTGCAACGACGCACCACCCCGTCCGCGCCCACAATTTGCGCACGTATCGTCCGCTGGAACACCAGCACACGCCCGAGATCATCGAGACGTTGCAGACCGCCGGTGCAACCGAGCTCTCGCTTCGGTTCGTGCCGGTCAGCGCGCCACTGGTGCGCGGTATCTTCGCGACGGCGTTTTTTCGAGTGCCCGCGAGCGTTTCGGAAGAGACTCTGCGAACTCTGCAGGCAGTTGCCTATCGCGGCGAGCGCTTCGTGTGCGTCCCCGAGTCACGCTTACCCGAGGTCGTGGCGGTCAGCGGCTCGAATCGCGTGGAGGTCGGTCTGACTTTGGGCCCCGTCGAAGGGTCCACGCGTGGGCTCACCGCGTTTAGCGCGCTCGACAATCTGGTCAAAGGCGGCGCCGGCCAAGCGATTCAAAATCTGAATCTGATGCTCGGTTTCGAAGAAGGCACGAGCCTCACGACGCCTGCACTGTTTCCCTAATCGCAACAATCTGTTCGAGAATGCGGAATTGACTCAGGTCCCGCGCGGCGCTCAGCCTAGCTGCGTTCACCGCCACCAAAGGACATCAAACGCATGGCTCTCGTCAAATGGGACTTCGACTACGCACACTCGAGCATCGACTTTACGGTTCGCCACTTGCTCGTCAGCAAGGTACGCGGGCGCTTCACTAAGTGGAGCGGCAAGCTCGAGCTCGACGAAGAGAACCTGTCGAAGTCGAGCTGCGAGGTCGAAGTCGACGTCACGAGCGTCGAGACCCATGAAGCCCAGCGCGACGCGCACCTGCGCTCCGGGGACTTCTTCGAGGTCGAGAAGCACCCCAAGATGACCTTCAAGAGCAAGAGCGTCGTCGAGAAGCCGGGCAACCACTTGGCCATCATCGGCGACCTGACACTGCGCGGAACCACCAAAGAGGTCGTGCTCGACGTGGAGCGCGCGGGCGTGATCGCAAAAGATCCGTGGGGCAAGCGGCGCGCCGGGTTCACCGCGACAGCAACCATCAATCGCAAGGATTTCGGCGTGAGCTTCAATCAAGTGCTCGACCAAGGTGGCCTCGCCTTGAGCGAGGAAGTCGCGATCACGATCGAAATCGAAGCCACCGCAGCGGCCTGACGCCGCGCGAGCTCACGGCAGACGGCAGGTCAAGGCGCGTCCGAGCAGCAACGGAAACCGGTCTCGGTGCCGTTGTAGTACATGTCGTGGGCAGTCTGAGCGGCGCGACAGAAGTTGCGCCCAGGCTGCCAGTACGAGCCCTTCATCGCGGGGCGTGGCGGCGTGCTGCCGTCGATGGTCACGAACTCCTCTAGGTTGCCCGTCAAATCAGCGACGCCGAAGGGGCTCACGCAGCGCTCGTACGAGCCACTCGGCGCGCGCAGATCGCGGAGCGTTCCGGCTGGGCTGACCACGTCGTCGCGGTCGGCGTTGCAGGCGGTCGCGTCGCGCGTGAAGCCGTACGGGTAGGGCTGCATGTTCTCTCCCTCGCAAGCGAAGTTGTACTCACTCTCCATGCACATGCGCTTGCCGAGCTTCTTGCAGGTGCGGTCGCCATCACGCCAACTGTGGTGGTTAGCCGGCAGCGTCTCGCCCGCCTCCGTGTACTCGTGCTTGTCGATGCAGAAGCGCATCGCTTTGCGCTGCTTCGATAAGCACGTCGATGGCCCGTACTCAGCACAACGGAAGTATTCATAACGACCTTTGGGGTCGAGGTACTTCTTGCAGTTGAGGCGTACATCGGGGCAGTAGTTGCCCTCGACCAAGGCCATGCCCCCGCCACAGCCGGACTCGGGAGGCTCTTCCGCGCGCGGCGCGCTGGTTAAGGCGACCAATGCTTCAGTCGTCGCAGGCCGGGCGACGGGCCCATCATCTTGGTTCGCCGCGGGCCGCGCTGGCGCCGGCTGCGCGTTGCCACAGCCGCCAGCGACACCGGTCAGCAGACCGAGCGCCATTCCGATAATCCCAAGGCACCGCACAGGAGCCCGGACTTTTCGGTGGCCCGCCCGTTACGTCAAGGAGTTTGTCGGCGGGCCGGTTTGCGGGGCTCGAATCAGAATATATTACGAGAACAATTAACTCTGTATTTACATGTAATTAGCTAACAAGATTAGATCTAATTTCTCGATCTCGGATGCGACTCAGGTGGCCGCAGAGCAGCAGCGCACGCCGACCTGGATGTCCTT
>Ga0210387_10002594_pt1 | contig 13849 bp, 12 predicted proteins | sample IncBWC7OmetaG_FD_160108 | JGI IMG/M metagenome (GOLD analysis project Ga0210387, IMG submission 160108) | Forest soil microbial communities from Barre Woods Harvard Forest LTER site, Petersham, Massachusetts, United States - Inc-BW-C-7-O ...
GTACCGGTGCCGGCCGGGGCGGCCAGTGCACCTGATCCAAAAGAGAATGCTGCGATAGAGACGGCGCCGCATCCCGTGATCCCTGCCCGGCTGCCTGATTTTTCTCTCAACGATTTGTCGGGCAAACCCACTTCCATCGCCGCATGGAGCGGCAATTCTTTGGTGATCAACTTTTGGGCGACGTGGTGTGCGCCTTGCCGGCGCGAAATACCGCTGCTCAAGACATTGGCGGCCGACTGGGCCGCGCGCGATCTTACGGTAGTCGGGATTGCCGTGGACTATCCCGACAAAGTTCGACAGTTCGCGGGACAGTTCAAAATTGACTATCCAGTGCTCATCGGAGAACAGGATGCCTTGGACGTCGCCGCCAAATTTGGCATGGATGCGCCGGCCTTTCCTTTCACCGTTTTTACCGACCGGCGCGGTGAAGTGGTGGCCTTGTTCGTAGGGGAATTGCATCGGCCGCAGGCCGATTTCATCCTGTCGCAGGTCCAAAATCTGAATCAGGAGCGCATTCAACTCCCCGAAGCGCGGCGCGCCATTGCCGACGGCCTGGAAGCCATGGCGGGAAAGCACGCCGGATAAGTGTATTAGGGCGACGTTCGCCGCCGAAGCTTGCCTTTTCTCTTCAATTTCTGGTTATTATCGCGGACCTTTGTAGCGCAACCGCGCTGGAACCGACCTCAAGATGGCTCGAGTTTTGCTCCTGAATGGCCCAAATTTAAACCTTCTCGGCACGCGCGAGCCGGCTATCTATGGCAGCGCCACGCTACAAGACATCGAAACAAAGCTCAAAGCGCAGTGCCAGGCCTCAGGAAACGAGCTTATTGCCGCTCAGAGCAATGCGGAACATGAATTGATCGCCAAGATACACGCCGTCAAGCGTGACGGCATCGGATTCGTGATCATCAATCCGGGCGCCTTCACGCACACCAGCATTGCGCTGCGCGATGCCTTTCTATCGGTGGGCGTGCCATTCATCGAGATTCACTTGAGCAACGTGTTCGCGCGCGAAGCTTTCCGACATCACTCTTATTTGTCCGACATTGCAGTCGGCTGCATCTATGGATTGGGCCCGATCGGTTACGAGCTCGCGCTCCAAGCCGCCATCGCACGCCTGACCTCACCGTAAAACGAAATTTGAAGGGGTTCGCGGATGGATATTCGCAAGGTTAAAAAGTTGATCGAGTTGCTGGAGGAGTCGGGCATCTCGGAACTCGAGATTTCGGAGGGCGAGGAATCGGTACGCATCAGCCGCCACCCGCGGGGCGGAGTGCAAGTAGCGGCCCAGCCCGCACCGATCATGCACGCGGCCCCATCCGCGCCTCCGCCACCCGCCATGGCCGCCACCTCGGCCGGCGAGCGAGCACCTCGCAATGACGAGCATACCGTCACCTCGCCCATGGTGGGCACGTACTATGCGTCCGCCTCTCCTGGCGCAAAACCCTTCGTTGAGATCGGCAGCGAGATCAAGGTCGGTCAAATCCTCTGCATCATCGAGGCGATGAAGATGATGAACCAAATAGAGTCCGACAAAGAAGGTCGGGTCACGGCCATGCTTGCGAAGAACGGTGAGCCGGTCGAGTTCGGTCAACCTCTGTTCATCATCGAATAGGTTGCGATGATCGAAAAAGTCGTCATCGCGAACCGCGGCGAGATCGCCCTTCGCATATTGCGCGCGTGCCGGGAACTCGGCATCAAGACCGTTGCTGTTCATTCTACGGCCGATTTCAATACCAAGCATGTCTTGCTGGCGGACGAGACTGTCTGCATTGGGCCGCCGCAATCCGCGCTCTCATATCTCAACATGCCGGCGATCATCAGCGCCGCCGAAGTCACGGACGCGGTCGCAATCCACCCGGGCTACGGGTTCCTGTCGGAAAATGCCGATTTCGCCGAGCGTGTCGAGAAGAGCGGCTTCATTTTCGTCGGACCTCGCGCGGAAACCATCCGTCTCATGGGCGACAAAGTCTCGGCCATCAAGGTTATGAAGGCGGCGGGCGTCCCTTGCGTACCCGGATCCGACGGCCCCTTGGGTAAAGATACGGATGAGAACTTCCGCATTGCGAAGGACATCGGCTACCCGGTGATCATCAAGGCCTCCGGCGGCGGCGGCGGCCGCGGCATGCGCGTCGTGCACACCGACGCCTCCTTGTTGAACGCCATTGGCGTGACGCAGTCGGAAGCGCTGGCGGCGTTCGGCAATGATCAGGTCTATATGGAGAAGTTTCTCGAAAAGCCGCGGCATATCGAATTTCAGGTGCTGGCGGATAACTACGGCAACGTGGTGCATCTGGGCGAGCGCGATTGCTCGATGCAGCGCCGCCATCAGAAAGTGATCGAGGAAGCGCCGGCGCCCGGCCTGACCGCCAAGCAGCGCAAAACCATGGGCGAGCGCTGTGCCAGGGCCGTCCAGGAGGTCGGCTATCGAAGCGCCGGCACCTTGGAGTTCCTGTACCAGGATAACGAATTCTATTTTATTGAAATGAACACGCGCATTCAGGTTGAACATCCGGTGACCGAGCTGGTCACCGGCATCGACATCGTCAAAGCGCAGTTGCTCATCGCCGCTGGGGAGCCGCTGCCCTACGGACAGAACGACATTCAGATACGCGGCCACGCCGTGGAATGCCGCATCAACGCCGAGGATCCAAAAAACTTTACCCCGAGTCCAGGCCCGATCCGTCTATGGCATTCGCCCGGCGGCCCTGGAATCCGGGTCGACAGCCACGTCTACACCGGCTACAACGTGCCGCCGTTTTATGATTCCATGATAGGCAAGGTCATCGCGTATGGCGATACTCGCGATACGGCGATCGCACGCATGCGCAACGCGCTTGCGGAGATGGTGGTTGAAGGCATCAAGACCAACATCCCGCTGCATCAGGAGATATTCAATCATTCCGCCTTCAAACAGGGCGGAACGGACATTCACTATCTCGAGCGACGATTGGGGCTGAAGTAACATCTCGCAGGATGTTGCATCGATGACGTTCTATGAAATCGAATTTCCGCTCGCTGCGTTGAGTTCCGACGCGGTCGAAGCAGCCCTGCTCGAAATCGGCGCAAGCTCCATTACATTCGTCGATCGTGGCGACGAACCTGTACTCGAGCCCATGCCGGGCGAGGTGCGGCTGTGGAGCGACACGCTGGTGCGCGCCTTGTTTCAAGAATCCAGCGACGCGGCCCTGAATCTTGATCGCCTTGCCACCACATTGGGGCCGCATGTCACCCAAACCGCCCGCGTGCGCGCCGTTCAAGACCAGGTCTGGGAACGCGCCTGGCTCACGGGCTGGAAATCCTTGCGCTTCGGCCGCCGACTTTGGGTTTGTCCGCGCGCCGCCGAGGCACCCGAGGACCCACATGCCATCGTCGTGCGGCTGGATCCGGGACTCGCGTTTGGCACGGGCACGCATCCCACCACGGCGCTCTGTCTGCAGATATTGGATTCCTTGGCCCTGGAAGGCCGGACGCTGATCGACTATGGCTGCGGCTCGGGCATCTTAGGGGTAGCGGCCTTGAAGCTCGGCGCCGCGCACGTCATTGCCGTGGATCTTGACCCTCAGGCTCTCATCGCAACACGCGACAATGCACTGCGTAACGGCGTCGCCCAGAGCATCACGGTCCAGGGCATCGAAACCTCACTGCCGAGCGCTTTCTGTGTGGTGGCCAATATACTGGCGGGACCCTTGATCGATCTGGCGCCCAAGCTGACCTCGGCCTGCGAGCCCGGCGGCCACTTGCTCCTGTCTGGGCTGTTGAAAACCCAGGCCTACGCCGTTAAAGGCGCATATGCATCCGGTTTTGATATGGTGCAGGTCATAGAGCGGGATGACTGGTGCTGCATCCACGCGCGGAGATCTCCATAGCGTGTATACGCAATGTTCTAAATGCGAGACCGTCTTTAGATTATCCGCGGAGGTACTGCGCGCGGCCGGCGGTCAGGTGCGTTGCGGCAAATGCGGAGAAGTGTTCAACGCTTTGGCACATCTCGCGGAAGATGCGAGCGCCTTTACCGCAGGTGAAAGCTCGTTCGATTTGGAAACACGGGCCGACAGCATTTTAGAGTCGCCTGCCCCGCCATCCACGCGGCGCGCGCCGCCGAGCACGGAGGAGTTCGCCCCTCCTGGAGTGGAAATTGCGCGCTTGCAAATTCTCGATTGGAACGAGAACGATGCGTCCGCTGAACCCTCGGCTGAGCCTTCGGATCCTGCGACAGAACAATTAAGCGAAACCTCGCTGGAATTCACCCTGCCCCCCGGAGAACTGGATCGAATATTCGTCGAGACCAAGAAAGGGGTTCGGGCGCGAGTGCCGCCTGCAGCGCCGCAAGAGTCCGCAGAACCCGAAGAAATCGAGGTATTCAACGCCGCGGATCCGAACAGCGCCGTTCCGATTGCTGCGATTCCGAAATCAGCCGTTCCGGCAGCGGCGAGCACCGCACCCGACTCGTCCGCGCCGGGCGGCTTCGAAGTGCCGGAAGAGGTTCGGCTTGAAATGCTCTCGGGCATCGAGTCTTCGCCCGATGCCGAATCGATCGCGGAACTCGAGCAGCCGAGCCGGCCCGTCAGGCGCCGCAGGTCGCCATTCGATCATGCGCCGCAGGAATCTGCGCGAGGTCTAATGCCGTGGCTCGCCGCCGCGATTGCCGCCGGTGTGCTGCTCATTGCTCAGGTCGTGCACCAAAATCGCGAATGGCTCGCGGCACACGCTCCGCTCGGCGGGTCGTTGCGCGCGCTGTACTCCAAAATGGGCGCACCGGTCACGCCGCCCGCGAATCTTTCCGCCTATCAACTCCGGCAATGGGGCGTAACCGGCGATCCGGCGGCTGAAGGCACATTGCGCGTGCGCGCGAGCATCCTCAATACCGCGGCGCAATTGGAGCCCTATCCGCTGTTGCGTGTGACGCTCGCCAACCGCTTCGGCGGCAGTATCGGAACCCGCGACTTCGAGCCTTCGGAATACTTGGGAAAACCGACCGCCAAGTTTCTCGCGCCCGGAGAGCGCGCCGATGCGACCTTGGACATCCTGGACCCGGGAAAAAGCGCGGAAGGGTTTGAAATCGATGTCTGCCTACGCGTCGCTGACAGAAGGGTTTCGTGCGCAAACGATAAAGCGCCGGCTCAAGCCAAGCGATGACCGTCAAGATTGGTCCCTATACGTTGCCCTCCAACGTCTTGCTCGCGCCCATGGCCGGCGTGACGGACCGGCCCTTTCGCATTCTTTGCCGCCGTTTTGGCGCCGGCCTCGCTGCCTCGGAAATGCTTAGCGCCGACGTGCGGTTATGGGACACACCCAAATCGCGTCGCCGCATGGATCACAGCGGCGAACCCAGCCCGCGCGTGGTGCAGATTGCGGGCTTTGACCCCGCGATGATGGCGGATGCTGCGCGTCGCAACGTCGACGCGGGCGCCGAGATCATCGACATCAACATGGGTTGTCCTGCCAAGAAGGTCTGCAATCGATTGGCGGGCTCCGCGCTGCTTCAGGATGAAGATCTGGTCGCGCGCATTTTGCGCGCCGTCGTACAGGCGGCCGGCGCGCCGGTGACCTTGAAGACACGCACAGGCTGGGACCCGAATCACAAGAATGGCGCGCGCATCGCAAGAATCGCCGAGGACAGCGGCATAGCCGCGCTCGCCATTCATGGCCGAACTCGTACCGACATGTATCAGGGCGATGCCGAGCACGAAACCGTACGCGCCATCAAAGCACAAGTAAAGATTCCCGTATTTGCAAATGGCGATATTGCTTCTCCGCAGCGCGCGCGACAGATTCTCGAGGAGACAGGCTGCGATGGGATCATGATCGGCAGAGCCGCCCAGGGCCGGCCATGGATCTTCGACGATGTCAATTTTTTTCTCTCGACCGGAGAAATTCGCGCAGTGCTAGCGCTGGAAAAAGTCCGTGATATTATGCGCGCCCACCTCGAGGACCTGTATGCCTTTTACGGCGATCAAACCGGTGTTCGAGTGGCACGTAAACACTTGAGTTGGTATTTCCGGCAGCATCCGGGACAAGAGGACTTGCGGAATCGTCTCGTGCAAATCGAGACCCCCGAGGAACAACTGTCCACGCTGCTGCAGCATTACGAAACGGGTGTGGAGCGCGCTGCGTAGGCGTACATTTGGACAAGAAAAAAATCAGCGGGGATTTAAACTTAAGGCCATGGTCGCTAAAAAGAAATCGAAATCACGTCGAGAAATCGCGGCTGCTTTCAACGGCCGCGATCTGAAGGTCAATGGCAAGGGCGTGCCGTTGCGTTCGCAGGCCGAAGAGGCCTTACAATGCTACTTTGAGACGCTGAACGGCCATAAGCCCGCGCATTTGTACGACCTCGTGATGCGCGAAGTGGAAGAGCCGCTGTTCAAAGTCGTGATGGGCCACGTGCAGGGCAATCAAAGCCGCGCCGCAACCATTCTTGGCATTAACCGCGGCACCTTGCGCAAGAAGCTCAAAGAGTTCGGCATCAGCGAGTAGCTCTCAGGTGCTCACGCCCGTACGCCGCGCGCTGCTCAGTGTTTCCGATAAGACCGGCATCGTGGAATTCGCGCGCGAGTTGAAAGGCCGCGGCATCGAGTTGTTGTCGACCGGCGGCACCGCCAATCTGTTGACGAGCCACGGCATCCCGGTAAAAGAAGTCGCGGAATACACCGGCTTTCCGGAAATCATGGGCGGACGCGTCAAGACCTTGCATCCCAAGATTCACGGCGGCTTGCTGGGACGGCGCGGCCTCGATGAGGCGGTCATGCTCGAGCACAGTATCGAGCCCATCGATCTATTGGCGGTCAATCTCTACCCGTTCGCGGCCACCGTCAGCCGCGCGGACTGTACCTACGAGGACGCGGTCGACAATATCGATATCGGCGGTCCCGCAATGGTCCGCGCCGCGGCAAAAAATCATGACTCCGTCACGGTGGTGGTGGATCCCAATGACTATCGGGAATTGCTGGACGAACTGGCGGCCAATCAGGGCAGCACCAATCTGACCATGCGCCGCAAGCTGAGCGCGAAGGCTTTTGCGCATACGGCGCAGTACGACGCCATGGTTTCCGCGTACTTCACGGGCGCCATTGGCGGCGCGGCCCCCACATTTCCCGACGACTTGAATCTCTCGTTTCGCAAGCACCTCGACCTGCGATACGGTGAAAACCCGCACCAGCAAGCCGCGTTCTACACCGACCCACGCGCGATCGGCGCATCCATCACGCAAGCGAAGCAGATTCAAGGACGAGAATTGTCGTTCAACAACATTGCCGATGCCGACACGGCGCTGGAATGCGTGCGTCAATTCGACACCGCGGGTTGCGTCATCGTCAAGCATGCCAATCCCTGCGGAGCCGCACGCTGCGGCACCGTTGGGGATGCCTATGCGCTTGCCTACCGGACTGACCCCACTTCCGCGTACGGCGGCATCATTGCGTTCAATCGCGAATTGGATGCGGCCACCGCGCGCTCCATCATCGAGCAACAGTTTGTCGAGGTGATCTTGGCGCCGGGAGTTTCGGAGGAAGCCAAGGTGGTATTGGCAGCCAGGGACAATGTTCGCGTGCTCGTCACCGGCGATTTGTCGCTGCCGGTGACGCAATTGCTGGAATACAAAAGCGTGGCCGGCGGCCTGTTGGTGCAAACGCGCGATACCGGGGCCATCCGGGCTCAGGAACTGCGAACCGTCACCGAGCGCCCTCCCACGCTGGCAGAGCTCGATGATTTGATCTTCGCGTGGCGGGTGGCGAAATATGTCAAATCGAATGCCATCGTCGCGGCGAAGGACAAGGCAACGGTAGGGATCGGCGCCGGACAGATGAGTCGGGTGATCAGCAGCAAGATCGCCGCAATGAAGGCCAAGGACGTCGGTCTGACGCTGGAGGGCGCCTCTGTAGCCTCCGATGCCTTCTTCCCGTTTCGCGACGGCCTGGACGCGCTGGCCGAGTTCGGCATCAGAGCCGTCATTCAACCGGGCGGTTCACGCCGCGACGCCGAGGTAATCGCGGCCGCGAACGAACACGACATCGCCATGGTGTTCACCGGGATGCGCCATTTCCGCCACTAGGAACACGGGTATGAAAGTGTTGATTGTCGGCGGCGGCGGTCGCGAGCATGCGCTGGCATGGAAGTGCGCCTCATCGCCGCGCGTTCAGCATGTGTATGTCGCGCCCGGCAACGCCGGCACGGCGTCCGAGCCGAAGGTCAGCAACGTCGAGATCGCCGCCGATGATATTGAGGCCCTGCTTCAACTCGCGATCGCCGAAGATGTCGATCTCACCATTGTCGGACCCGAAGCTCCGCTCGTCGCCGGCATCGTCGACCGTTTCGTCGCCGCCAATCGGCGCTGCTTTGGCCCGTCACAGCGGGCAGCGCGGCTCGAAGGCTCGAAAGCTTTCACCAAGGATTTTCTCAACCGTCATCGCATTCCGACCGCAAGCTTTGCCACCTTCACAGCGGCGAGCTTCGACGAGCACTACGTGCGCTCGCAGCGGCTGCCGCTGGTCGTCAAGGCGGACGGGTTGGCCGCGGGAAAAGGCGTCGTCATCTGTGACACCCACGAATCAGCGATTGCCGCCGCCCGCGCCATGCTCGGCGGCAGTTTTGGCGCCGCCGGCAACACCATCGTGATCGAAGAGTTTCTTCAGGGCGAGGAAGTGAGCTTCATCGTGGTGGCAAGTGATCAACAAGTGATTGCGCTGGCGACCTCCCAGGACCACAAGCGTCGCGACGACGGCGACAAGGGACCGAACACCGGCGGCATGGGCGCCTATTCCCCCGCGCCCATTGTCACTCCGCAACTCCAGCAGCGCATCATGCGCGAAGTGATCGAGCCCACTTTGAGAGGCCTACGCGGCGACGGCAACCCTTACCTGGGCTTTCTGTATGCGGGGTTGATGATCGCGGCGGACGGCACGCCGAATGTCCTGGAATTCAACTGTCGATTAGGCGATCCGGAAGCGCAGCCGATCTTGATGCGCCTGCAGAGCGATTTGGTGGGGCTGTGCGAGGCGGCGCTTACCGGCACCCTGCAGGGGCATGAGATTCGATGGGACGCAGGCGCCGCGCTCGGAGTGGTCATGGCGGCGGGCGGCTACCCCGAGGCTTTTCACAAGGGCGATCCCATCAGCGGTCTCGAGGCGGCTGCGGCACTCCCGGGCAAAGTATTCCATGGCGGCACCCGCCGCGAAGGCTCGCAGATCGTCACGGCCGGCGGGCGCGTGCTCTGCGCCGTCGGCTTAGGAGAGAGTGTGAGAGACGCGCAGCTTCAGGCATACAATCTGGTGCATGCCATACATTGGAATTTAGTGCAGTACCGGCTTGATATCGGCTATCGCGCCATCAAGCGCTAGACAGGCTCCTGGGAGATTTTCGCATGCCACACGTTCGCCCGAGTATCGCCGATAAGCGGCGCGCATTTCATCGCCTGCATCAAATCGGCTGCTTCGTCATTCCCAACCCGTGGGATGTGGGCAGCGCGCGATATCTGCAAACCTTGGGCTTTAAGGCTTTGGCCACGACAAGTTCGGGATTTGCGTGGTCGCACGGTCATCGCGATGGCGGTATGTCCCGCGATCGAGTGTTGGATCACCTGACCGAGATGGTCGAGGCCACGGATTTGCCCATTAACGCGGATTTCGAGCACGGATATTCGCCTGATGCCGCGGGGCTCGCCGACAGTGTGCGCCTCGCGGTGGAAACCGGTGTTGCGGGACTTTCAATCGAAGACTCGACCGGGGACAACTCCAAACCGCTGTTCGATTTCGACACCGCGATCGAGCGCATGCGCGCGGCCCGCAAAGCCATCGACAAAGCCGGCGGCGACACGATGCTGATTGGCCGCGCCGAGTGCTTTTTGGTGGGCCAACCCGACATCGAGCAGACCATTGCCAGACTCAAAGGCTATGCGAACGCGGGCGCCGACTGTTTGTACGCCCCCGGAATCAGCACGGTGGAGCATATTTCCGCGGTCGTCGCGGCCGTCGCACCCAAACCAGTCAATCTGTTGATTGGCTTCAATGCCGATCTGAGCATGCCGCAAATCACCGCACTCGGGGTGCGGCGCGTGAGCGTCGGCGGCGCGCTGGCGCGTGCGGCCTGGGGCGGATTCATGCGCGCGGCGAAACTCATCATCGAGCAGGGCAAGTTCGATGGATTCGCGGATGCGGCGTCCGGAAATGCCCTCAACGCTGTTTTCGCGCAAACCAAGCCTTAGGATGCGAGCGAGTGCTCCTCGACGAGCCGCATGGCCGGCGGCGCGAAGAAGGCGGTAGTCGCTTCCGCGGACAAGGGATCGCTGTAGAGATGCCCTTGACCCTGCTCGCAGCCGGTGCGCGCGAGCTCTGCCTGCTGCTGCGTGGTGTCGATACCCTCCGCGGCGATGGTCAAGCCAAAGCCCTCACCCAGGCCGATGAGCGCACTGACGATCGCCGCGCTTTCGCGCGTCGAGCTCATGGTTTCGATGAAGCTTTTGTCGATCTTGATCTTGTCGAGTTTGATATTTCTCAAGTGATATAGGCTCGAATAGCCCGAGCCGAAATTATCCAGCACGATTCGCACGCCCGCGTCCCGCAGGCCGCCGAGCACGTGCTGTGCGCCTTCGAGGTCCGCGACCAACGCACTCTCGGTAATTTCGACTTCCAGGCGCTGCGCAGCCACGCCGCTTTCCGCCAAAATCTTCACGACCTGCGCCTTCAAATCGCGATCCTTGAGCTGGCTCGGGAACAGGTCAACGGCCAGGACGATGTGCTTCGGCCATAGTGCCGCCGCGGCGCACGCGTCGCGCAACAGCTGTGCGGCCAGTTGATGTATCAAACCGGTTTCTTCCGCAATGGGAATGAACCGTTCCGCCGGTATCACTCCATGAATCTTGTGGATCCACAGGGGCGCGGCTTCGAACCCGACCACGTCGCCGCTCTTGAGGTTGAAGGAAGGCTGGAAGACCGTGCTGATGCAGCCGCTTTCCATGGCCTCACGCAAATCGATCTCAATCTGGTGGCGTTCTCGGACTTGGCGGTCCATTTGCGGCTCGAAGAATCGAAGCGCGGAGCGGCGTTCTTCTTTGGCTCGATACAGCGCCACATCCGCCTTGCGCAGCGCTTCTTCCGGCACTGTCGCATCGTTCGGCACGACCGCAATGCCGATCCCGGCGCCGATTTTGTGCTGCAGTCTGCCGGTTGCGATCGGAACCTCCAGCGCCTGAATCACGCGCAGTGCCACATTGGTCGCCGCTTCCGGCCCAACCAAGTGACGCGCAAGAATCGCAAATTCATCGCCGCCGAAACGGGCGAGCAAATCGCCGCCGCGCACCGCGCTCTGCAGCCGCTGCGCCACGACGATCAATACCTCGTCGCCGATCGCATGACCGTGAACATCATTGATCTGCTTGAAGCCGTTCAAATCCAGCAAAAATACGCCGTGCACGGCGCCGCCGCGCGGCGGCGCTGCAAGCGCTGCCTTCAGCGCATCGTCGTATTGACGCCGATTCGGCAATCCCGTGAGACCGTCTTGGAAGGCAAGCTCCCGCGCGTGCGTTTCCGCCGCTACCCGGCGTCCTGTTTCGCGCTTCTGTTCGAGATAGCGGCGGATGGCAAACACCAGCAACGCCAGCATGAGCACACCGCCGAGCAGCAGCAACTCATCGACTTCGATGGTCTGTTCTTTTACAGAACTATTGCCCTCGTTTGCGAAAATGTCGACTCGCCAGGCATAGAACGTGGCCACCAGCATGATGAGCAGAATCAGCGACAGATCCTTGATACTACTTCGGTGCCGGCTCATGAAATGTCGAATCCTCGAATTATCCATAACTACCCGCAGGCCGTGCCCGGCCTTTGCTTCCGTGAGAGAATGACTATGGTTCAGCCGTTGAGGTAAGCGCTTCGAGCGGCGTCTCAGTTCGATCATGTCGGCGGTCGCGACGCTCAGCTTGCTGCATCGCAAAAATCGATTCGGCCGGGCTTTTTCGAGGGAGAAATGCGCCTAGCAATCTGCATCACGGCGGCGGCGATGGCATTGAGCGCCTGTGGCGGAAGCTCGGGAGGCACCATCGGCGCGACCGGGGCACCGCCGGCGATGAACGGCCTCGTCATCACCAGCGAGGCCGATACCATCCTGCACATGGACCAGTTGCGGGCCGCGGGATTTCGCGGCGGCGGCGTGCGCGTGGGCGTCATCAGCACCGGTGTCGTCAATCTCGCTTCCTATCAAGCCGCCGGTGTGTTGCCCGCCGGGATCTACGTCAGCCAGAACACGGCAGGCGCGCTCGATGAAGGCAGCTGGATGCTCGAACTCGTGCACCAACATGCGCCCGATGCCGTACTCGGGTTCTGCGACGGGGTCGATCTCGATTTCAACGGCTGCATTCAGGATTTGGGAAGCAACTTCCACGCGGACATCATCGTCGACGATATTTTATTCTCTGGCCAGTTCTATCCCGACGTCACCGCCGCGACCGTTGCCCAGTTGGAAACAGCGAACGATCGAATGGTCTTCATCCATCTTTCCGGCAACGAACAGAATGGCGGCTACTGGCAAGGGCCCTTCGTGCCCGTAGCGGCGATCATCGCGGGTTCGCAGGTGATGCTGCTCGACTTTGGGATCGCGAGCGGCGGCGCAAGCGATGCGTTCAATGCGATCACGGTGCGCCCCACTGATCGTTTGAGACTCATCATGAATTGGAACGATCCGCCGCACGAGCCCGCCAACCACGCGCTCACCGCCTATCTGCTTGATGGCAACTCACAGGTACTGACCCAGGTCAGCAGTCAATCGGATCCGACCTTGGTTCTTGACTACAGCAATACAACCAGTACGGCGCAAGCCGTGCGGTTGGCCCTATCGCTGGATTCAGGTTCAGCTCAGGGTCTGGTTGTGCAGGTCACCGAGGGGAGCGCGACTTGCAATATCGAATGCCAGCCGTTGTCGCATGCCAACTCGGGACTCGCGGGCGGCACGATCGGCGATATTGCGGACGCATTGGTGGTCGGGGCCACTTTCGCGCAGTCGCCGCGCGTGCTCGAAGCCTGGTCCAACCATGGACCGTTTCGCATTGATTTCCAGGCAGCCGGGGACGCGGCCTCCCCGGACGGGTTCGACTACGCGCGCCTCGCGACTCCGCTGCAGATTGCAAAACCCGATTTGGTCGCCCCCGACTGCGTCACTACTCCCTTCAGCAACGGTAAAACGCTCACCAATAATCAATTCTGCGGGACTTCCGCGGCCGTCCCGTCGATTGCCGGCGCTGCAGCGCTGCTCGAGAGCGCCGGATTCAATCGCGCCCAGGTGCTGAAGGCGCTGCGCAGCACCGCGGTCCCATTGGGGCCGGCCGCCTGGGATCCTGGTTACGGCTTCGGACTTGCCGATGCCGCCGCGGCCCTGCATTCGGGTGGCAACTAGGCCTCGGCACTGTGATTTTGAGCGGCTCGAATGGCTGGGGGGATAGAGAAGCGTCAAGGCCCGTAAGAGCAGGGCCTTGACGCTTCTCTATCCCCTCGGCCTTTCATGCGGACGCTCAATCTCACGGTGCTGGAGGACGAGTTTCGAATGGCCACTTGAGTGGCCCAATGCGCACTCGTCAGTCGAGGGTAAGAAGAGTCGAGGCGCTGCTGCCTTAGTGCCTCGACTCTTCTTACCCTCGACGAACCATCGTCAGCATCAGGTGCTCCAGCGCCGCTGCGAGATTGGAACATTGACCCGTGTGCACCGGCGAGGTTTGCACGATCGTGCTTCGCGGCGCGACCAGCCAGTGAAAGCGCGCGCGCGCGGACAGCTTGCCGATGTCGCCCGCTCCCTCGCCGCCGGCGCAAATCGCGGGAATGCTCTGCAGCACGTTTCTAACGAGGTCCAAGTCCACACGCGAATC
>Ga0210387_10002595_pt1 | contig 13849 bp, 9 predicted proteins | sample IncBWC7OmetaG_FD_160108 | JGI IMG/M metagenome (GOLD analysis project Ga0210387, IMG submission 160108) | Forest soil microbial communities from Barre Woods Harvard Forest LTER site, Petersham, Massachusetts, United States - Inc-BW-C-7-O ...
CGCCGCGCTTTTTAAAAAGCCTCGGTGTTTCACCTCTGCGGAACCCATGACGCGGGGTGCGGGCATTTCTGAAAAACCGTCGTTAAGCATCCCCGCGCTTGCCCGCTCCTGTTGGTCGCATGAACCCTAGGCCGGTTCTGGCAAAAACAGGTTCGGGCTTGAAACGATGCTGTAGGCGCAAGCTTTCAGCAACCCATGAGGCACCCGCCCGGTCGCTTGCGTTGCCGCGCTTTGACCGTACCGTTGGTTTGGGTCAAAAAGGAAAAATTAAACAAGGAGAGGCCCGACCCGCGGCTGTCCTTTCCTACCTAACCCCGTCGGCTTTCCCTTTACCGGCAGATCACTGGACCGGCACGAACGGTGTGGGTTCGCTTGGCCATCCATAGGTGGCATCGATCCGCGCATTCGTGTAGTCGCTGGCGCTTAGGTCGTTGAAATAGAGGCGGCGAACGCCATAACTATAGGGCGTATAGGGCGGAAATATGCCATCCGCAAAAATATCGGCATAACCCCAGATGCGATTGGGCGGATCAAAGTAAACGCTTCCGGAGACGAACGGAGAGGTGGCGATTTTGCTGACGTACAGATTTACCAACGACCCGCGATACACCTGTTTTTTTGGGCCGCTATTCCATTTTTCAATGAAACGGGGAAGATTGTTCACGCCGCCGCCGGCGGCGGAGTCGGTGCTGAGAACCAAACCAGCCACGATGGCGCAAGCAACCTCGCTTGACCCGTTTGCCGTTATATCAGGCGTGGACTGGCTGCTGTAGGCATTCTCAGTATCGGTTGCGTTGTTGCAGTAGTCAACGTCGCCCGGAGGGTGATTGATATCGTCCGTGTTGATTGAGCTGTCCGTGCCCGAAAAATAGTTGGGAGACAGCAAGGTGACCGCATCCGCAATAATGGCGACAGGAGCTTCTTGGCTGACCGTCGTCCACGGATTGTCGGTTGTTTCATCGTCGGGCAGGGCAGAGCCGCCGGTCGTGAGCTTGCCGTCTGCGTTAAAATTGCCCACGATATAGACCGGAGCGTTGGTGGCAAGGGATAGGCCGGGTAATCCGGCCGCGCCGACAATGGAATCAGGCTTGTTACCTAGTGGGTTGCCGCTGGGATCGAGCGCATTGGGGATCAAGTTTTGTTGAGCATTGATCTTCGTCACGCTGCCGGTTGTGGTGGTCTGGGTTTTTCCATTGTCCAGGCAGACGCAAATCTCGTGATTATTGGCGTTGACCGTGCCGGAATCGGCCTCGACATCGATGTAAACCGTCCCATTCCAGCCGCCGGTATTATCGTTTGTAATCGGAAGTCCGTTGGACGGGATCATCGTGCCGGATCCCCAAATGGTGGAGTTTTTGCCATTGGTGTTGGGGACGCCATTCAAATTTTTATTATTGCTGTCCACGCTATTGTTCAAGATTGCCGTCGGTGGGTTGGCCGGAGTCGAACTTCCGGGGGCTCCGGTGCCTGTATTGACGTCGATCAAGGCCTGGTTCAGGGCGCTCATATTGACCCGCACGATGTCGACCGCGGCATGTTGGCGCTGGTCGTAGAAGCCGTACTTCACTTTTGTTCCGCTGGGAACGTAAGGCACGAAGCTCACCAAATTAGGAGGCTCCATCGGTCCTGCCGTCCATCCTGAAGCCGGCAGCGGAATGTAAGGCGTGGTGCTGTTCAGGTAAGCGGTGCCGAGATAAATACCGCCGTTGGGCCCGTAATAGTTTCCGCTGGGGTCTTTTTTCCCAATATTGGATGAATTATACGGACCATAGTAGTTGATGGTTGCCTGGTAAGGGGTCGTGGTGGTGTCGACCGCCACCAATATATAGAGATTGGCAGCGTTCGCGTATTTTATGGCTTCGAGCCCGTTCCGGGCGTTATAATATGTGTCTTTGGTGGGGTAATTGGTCGAATTAAAATCGGAGTCGGGCGGATCGTTGAAAGCGCTGACATTTCCTGCGAACGGCGTCAAAGTTGGGGTGCCGGAGCTGGATGTCACTCCGTGGTAATTGCAGGAATAATGGTGGTCGATTTTGATTCCTGGATTGCTCCCGTTGGCAACGGCAACTTGGTCGCCGTTGTCAACATAGGGTGTGTCGGCCTTGTACTGCAGGCCGTCAACGCCAGTTCCAGCGATGAGTGGGGATGAGAATCCGGGCGGAAAAAACTGCGGGGTGCGTGTTTGCAAATTGCCGTTCCACATGGCTTTTGCATCCTTGTTAAAACCTGTAAGATTGCTGTTAGCTAAATCGGAGAGGGAAGTAGAACACTTATTCATGCTATAAGTATTGCTTTCATGGCCGTCAGTGCTGTCGTACCAGGTGGATCCACCGCCGGGGTTCATGGCTGTGGCGGCGTAGGGTAACGGAGGCTTGGCTCCGTTAAAATAGATCGAATTGTTGTCCATCGCAGTTTGCTTGTCGTCCGCGGACGGATATTCCATGGAGTGGTAAATATCGCCGCTCACGGTGACCTTGCCTTTAAAGGTGAGGGTGGCGGAATTGGAGGCGTTAATGAACATATTGTAATTAGTGTGTACCGGCCCGGTGCACACCATGGTTGCGCCGGGATAAACCTCGAGATCGCTGCTCGAATAGAAGATGAACCAGTTGAAGAGCGGCACGCCCCGCACCGAAACGGTTTGTTTTACAAAAGCGGAGATCGGGGCTTGGCCATCCGGGCGGACCACCGTGGCCTTGGCCAAGACTTGGTAATCCGTGCGCCGCACATTGAATGTCGCGAAAGGATCGTCTTCGTTCTCAAGTACGGTGGGATCGACGTAGTACGCGGAGCCCGTAGTCGGTATCTTGACGGCCTTCCCGCCGATCAGTTCCAGCCCGGAGGGATTCGTCGTGGAAATCGGGTTCGTGTCAATGTGGCTCTCCACGTCAGCTCCAGTGCTGCCGTAGTTAGGGATTCCATTACTCGTGGCGTTGGGATTGAAAAACGAAAGCGGGATTTTGGCAGAAAGGGTGTCGGCGGTAAAGGGCAGTTGCAGGGGATTGTGCGTGTCGTCGATGGTGGTGGCCTGCGGATCGAAGCTGGGCGCCGGGGCTTTATTTTGGGCGATGTAATTGATTTGGGCGGCGCCGTACTCGCAAAGGGCCTCGGCGGCATTGCGGGCCTCGATAAAATAGACCGTGCGGGCGTTGAGACTTTTCTCGGTGGTGGACCAGCTGACGATGGATACCATCAGCAATGACATCACGGTGGTGAAGAGAATGACTGTGACGAGGGCCGAGCCAAGCCTGAGCCGCCTGTGCCTTGAAGGGAATGAAGGATGTTTCATAACGGGAAAGCGGAATTCTGGTTTACCGACACGCAATGGTCTTTAGCGAAAAATTGTTTGTCTAGCTGCGCGGCCACATGGTGAGATTGTAAGTGTCGATGCAATACGGATCGCCATTTTGCTGCGTCTCGCGGATCTGTGACTGTACCATGAAAGCGCCTTTCGACGTGGTCGCCTTGACCAAGTAGTAAAAAAGGCGAGTGGGTGTATTGGTGCCGTCATAAGCGGCGTTTCCGACCACCGAGGGCATGAATGCGTTGTTGGTCGTGGTGAGGTTTTTCATCACCGTTTGAAGCGTTTGCCCCTGATAAAAGCCTTTTTTTGTATAAGTCGTGTACAGTTGATAAACCGGAGTCGTACCCGGGGCGCCAAAATCAGGCGAAGGGTTCGCCGCACTCGCATTATCTCCTTGGGTGTCTAGCCGGTAAACCGGCCCGGAGTTGGTTGTAGCATCTGTGACCACGTGGTAATAAGCGATCACCCGTTTGACGTCGGTCGATGCATCGGGGTTGGTTGCGGTGGTTATGAGCAGAAGCAGGTCGCCCGCCTGTCCGGGGTTGATGTAATTGTCCGTGGAGGTGGTGGTGTCGAGCGCGGGTGCGCCGTTAGCGACGGTGTCATAAATATAGAAGGTGTTTGAGTAGGCGGCATCATTCTCGAAGTACATCGTGTACTTTCGCATGTCTTTATCTACTGTTAGCTTGTTGGCATTGTTGTTGTAAATTTTCAGGCATGTGATCGTGATTGTCAGAATCGCCGTCAGCACCAATCCGGTCAGCGTAGCAGCGATCATGAGCTCCACTAAAGTAAAGCCACGGAGCTTGGTAAAAGCCGCTGGTTTTGAAATGTTTTTCATGAGGCGCTACGATAAGTTGGAGCGAATGCAATGAAGGACACCCATGTGATATTGAGGGCCAAACCCATTGTTGGACTGCCAGGTATAGATAACTGTGATGCCGTAAACCGATTGAACATTTCCATTCGGATTCGCGGTGCTAGCACCTGGCGTGGGAGCGCTGAGATCGGTGATCCAGACCCAGACATTCATGTGCAGGTTGTTGGTTTTTGGCGCGGGATTGGTCACGTTGGCTGTGGCCAGGTTTGCCTTGGGCCAGATTGCTGCCCAACCACCAGTCGGTGCTGAGCCTGGATTATTTGGATCACCGGGAATCTCCTTGAGGTTGTCGACTACCCCGGCGGGCGTTATTCCTGGAGTGAAAGTTGAAAGGCTGGGAATCGTGGGGTTTCCGCTGCCGCTGTTTGACCATTCGAGCACATCGTCAGCCTGCGTCGCATTCGTCTTTTGGGTTGGAATGATCCCGCCGGCCGCCCAGTTGGGAGTGCCATCGGGATTGGTACAGGGTTTGTTGTTTGCTTGGTTGGGCGTGATGAGACTGGATAGGGGCATGCTTTGCATCTGCTCCAGATAACTTTCCACCGCTGCCTCGACAGAAATTTCGGTCATGCTTCCCGCGGCCGACTTGGTTGATTGGATCAATCCTCCCGCGACTCCTGTCATTATTAAAACGGCAATGAGCATGGCGACCATGACCTCAACCAGCGTCATGCCGCGGCGGGAGCGAAAGGGTCTCTGCCTGAGAGGGTGCGGTGTAATCACAATAGTGCATGCTACCGTATCTGGCGGCCACCGTCCAGAGTCGGTTGCGGGCTTTTCGCCCCTGGGTCGATAGGGCCATTCGGTCCAGCTTCATTTTAACCACTAATACCATTCGCCTCTTTCATTTGGACTTTGGTAGGGCGCGGTCTGTAGCCGTGAGCGAGGTCGAACGGCTCGTCGGGGACGCCTCGCCCTACCACAGCTGCATGGCGCAAAAGTCTAATTGGGAGGGGACATTGGTATAACGCACACTAATCCGCAATAATACTTCCAAAAAGACAGAAGACCGACTCAACCACTGATGCACACTTATATAGTCACTGATAATATGAAGTTGGGTTCGAAGCCATTTTTTATCTGTCTTTTTCCGGATCAGTGACCACCAGTGGTTAAAGCGCTCTAGCAGGCTGTCGGACTTCGTCCTCCAGCCTGCCAAAAGAAAATGGCTGCGCCATTTTCAGGGAAGCCACGAATGGCATCGATTGGCACGGCTATGTTTTGTCATTCCGAGCCTTGCGGGGAATCTCTTGTGGCCTTCGATTTGAACCAGAGATTCCTCGCTGCCCGCGGAATGACAGTAGGAGAAATCCGTTCCAATCCGGGGGTATTCGATATTATCTTAGCGGCCTTTGCGATCTCTGTAAAGCTCCTGAAAGTTTTCATTAATTCCGTGGCTGCGTCTGCGCGTAGAGCGCGGCGGCCTGGGTGCGGCGGGTGAGCTGCAGCTTGTCGAAAATATTGCTGAGGTAATTTTTCACCGTCTTCTCGCTCAGGTTCATGGCCGAGCCGACTTCCTTGTTGGTCTTGCCTTCGGCGATCAGGGCCAGCACGCGCTGCTCCTGCGCCGAGAGCGAGGCCAGGGCATCGTGCTCCGGGCCGGATTTCGCGAGCTGCATCACCCGCGCCGTGATCGCGGGATCGAGCACGGACTTGCCGTCGGCCACGTCGATGATGGCCTGGATCAGGCTGCGGCCGTTGACTTCCTTCAACAAATAGCCGTGGGCGCCGGCCTTGAGCGCGTCGTCCACCGTGCGGTCGTCGATGGCCGAGGTGAGGATGAGCACATGCGTCGCGGGCAGGCGGCGCAGGATTTCCCTGCAGGCCTGGAAACCGGTGCCGTCCGGCAGGCGGATGTCGAGCAGCACGACGTCGGGCCGCAGGCGCTTGCACATTGCGATGGAAGTGGCGACATCCTCCGCCTCGCCGGCGACGGCGATGGCGGGCTCCACGCCGAGCAGGGCGCGCAGGCCCGCGCGCACCAGTTCGCTGTCGTCCACAATCAGGACGCGGATGGGAGGTTTTTTCAGCGTGTAGCTCATGCTGGACTGAAGGATCAAGTAACAGGTATCAAGTGACAAGAGTGCTGCGCAAGTATTCCTGGTACTTGATCCTTCAGTCCAGCATAAGGGGAATATTCACGACCACGCGCGTGCCCGCGCCGGGACGGCTGTTCACGTGCAGCTCGGCGCCCAGCCGGGTGGCGCGCGCCTGCATGTTGTTCACGCCGTGGCCCGCATGGGCGCGCGCCGCCGGGTCGAACCCGGTGCCGTTGTCCTGCACCAGCAGGCAGGCTTCGCGCTCCCCGCGGCGGAGCCGCACCGTGACCACGGTGGCGCGGCCATGGCGCAAGCCGTTGCTGATGGCTTCGTGCGCGATCTGCAGCGCGTCGGTGACCTGCCCGGCGCTGAGCAGCGCCGCGGCGTCATCGTCGACCTGGAGGTCGAACTTTGCCTCGCGGCTGGCGCCCAGTTCATCGGTGAGCACCTGCAGCGCCTGGCCAAAACTCTCGCGCTGGAGCCGTTCCGGCGCGAGGCCGTGGATGTAGTCGCGCACGTCGCGGATGACGGTGTTGAGCGCGGCCAGGGTCGAGGCGAGCCGGCGCTCGGCTTCGGCGGGATCGCGGTGCACGAGTTCGCGGGCCGATTCCAGCGTCAGGCCCGCGGCATAAAGCGATTGGATGATGCCGTCGTGCAGGTCGCGGCCCAACTGCACCTTCTCCTCCCGCGCGTGGCCGAGCAGCGTTTGCTTGAACTGCGAGTCGGCTTCGGCGCGGCGGCGTTCATTGCGTTCGAGGATGAGCGCGGTGCCTTGCTCGGCGGAAGTCTGGGCGAGGCGGGACAGGTTTTTCACCTCGGACAACGGCAAGGCCCCTGTCTCCGGCCGCAACCGGCCGAGAAAGGCGGCGGCCGCCGTGATCAAAAACAGCGCCAGTGCGAGCAGCAGCAGCCCGGCCAGCGCCTGCCGGTACAACTCGACCAGCCGGGTGGCGGCCGGCGGTTCGGCCTGATGTGCCGCGGCCGCTTCGGCGTTCAGTTGTTGGTCTTGGCGGTGCAGCCAGGCATGCGCCGCCAGCGCCGCGGCAATAAAAATCGCCAGTGAGACAAGCGCGATGCTGAGCACTTGGACGAAATGTTTCATCGGGCGGACAACGGGAAGCTACCCCGCGACCTTAAAACCCATGCTGGGCCGCCGGCTTGCGACTGGCAAATGGATTGTGGGCGCTCGCGGGCGCTACGCGAGTATTTGGTAGTTAGTTCGGCGTTGGACCTGTCCTCTGTCTTGTCCTTCGTCGTCTTGGTGCAGGGGGCGGTGACGTCCAAGGGTATCAGCCGCCAACGACCAGCCACCAATTGCGAATTACCAACTACCAAATACCAACTGCAAATTACCAACTGCGAATGAAGAACCTTGAACTTTGAACCTTGAACTCCGAATTTGGCCGGCTGCCATGGGAGCGTATTCAAACTGCAAAGGCACACCGTTCGCGTCGAGAGACGGCAGCCGCAAGGCGCGGCAGAGGGTGGGTATCCTCGGAGAGGCTATCCCCCTCTGCCGGAACGCCGCGCCTGCCTCTCTATCGCGTGAACCCTTTGGGCTAAGGCTGGAAAAAAGCGCGGAGCGGCGTTGTCGTCGAGGGCCAAGGCCCTCCGGGCATTGGCGCCTCGACGTCCGCCTTGCTCTGCGCTTTCCCAGCCATTAGCGGTATGCCTTTGCAGTTTGAATACGCTCCCATCCATGAAGTCGTTCTATCTCACCACCGCCATCGATTATGTGAACAGTTCGCCGCACATCGGCCATGCCTATGAAAAGGTGCTGGCCGACGTCATCGCGCGTTTCCGGCGGCTGATGGGCGACCGCGTGCTTTTCCTCACCGGCACCGACGAGCACGGCCAGAAGGTCCAGCAGAGCGCGCGCGCGCGCGGCATCGCGCCGCAGCAGTTCGCGGACGAGGTCAGTGCCGAGTTCCGCGGGTTGTGCACGAAGCTCAGCATCTCCAACGACGATTTCATCCGCACGACCGAGGAGCGGCACAAGCGTGTCGTGCGCGAGATCCTGCAGCGCCTGTTTGACCAGGGCGAAATCTACCGCGCCGAATACCGCGGCTTCTACAGCACGCGCCAGGAACAGTTCCTCCAGGAAAAAGACCGCAACCCCGACGGCACCTGGCCGGAAATTTTCGGCGAAGTCACGGAAATCGTGGAGCCGAATTATTTCTTCAAGCTGCGCGGCTACCAGGGCTGGCTTGTCGACTTCCTGCAAAGGCACGAGAACTTCATCTTCCCTTCGTACCGCCAGAAACAGGTGATCGAGTTTCTCACCGAGCCGCTCAACGACCTGTGCATCTCGCGCCCGCGCGAACGCCTGGAGTGGGGCATCCCGCTGCCGTTCGACGAAAAATTCGTGACCTACGTCTGGTTCGACGCGCTGGTCAATTATTACACCGCCGTCGTGGACAAGCCGGAGCTGTGGCCGGCGGACATCCATGTGATCGGCAAGGACATCCTCCTGCCGCCTCACGCCGTTTACTGGCCCATCATGCTGCACGCCGCCGGCCTGCCGCCCCCGCGCATGCTGCTGGTGCACGGCTGGTGGACGGTCAGCGGCCGGAAAATGTCAAAGAGCACGGGCAATGCGATCAACCCGCTCGACTTTGTCACCGAGTTTGGGGTCGATGCCTTCCGCTATTTCCTGGTTCGCGAGATGAATGTCGGGCAGGACAGCGACTTCACGCGGGGGCAATTCCTCGTCCGCTACAACAGCGAGCTCGCCAACAACCTGGGCAACCTCGTCAACCGCACGCTGAACATGACGACGCGCTTTGCCGGCGGGGTCATTCCCGCGGTCGAGATCGCCGAGGAGCCCGAGCGCGAGCTGCGCGGCCTCTGGGAAAAAACGCGCGACGAGGCCATCGTGCTCTGCGAAGGCTTTCAGTTTCACACCGCGCTGGAACGCACGGTCGTTTTTATCACCGCGATCAACGTCTATATCGACCAGCGCGCGCCGTGGAAGCTGGCCAAGTCCACCGTCCCGCTCGATGCCGCGCTGCTGCGCTCCACGCTGGCAACGATCGCGGAGGCGCTGCGCCTCGGCGCCACGCTGCTCCAGGCGGTCATGCCCGCGACCACGGAAAAAATCCAGGCGGCCCTCGGCTACAAACCGGGCGCGGAGTGGCGCAACGAACTCGCCTGGGGCCCCCGCCTCGCCGGCGCCAACGTTTCCGCCGGCCTCGTGCTCTTTCCGCGGCCCGAGGAAAAGCCGAAGGCAGAGGTCAGGAGTCAGGAGTGAGGAGTCAGGAGCCGGAGTAAAGCCAGAGATCAGAGATCAGAGACCAGAAGCAGCCTTTTTTTGTCATTCCGAGCCGGGCGAGGAATCTCCGGTGCATTTGATTCGACCCAGAGATTCTTCGCTTCGCTCTGAATGACAACCCGGAGATTCCTCGCTTTGCTCGGAATGAGAAAACTATCTTACGCTTGCTCTCTGTTTCTGGCCTCCTGAATCCTGACTCCTGGCTCCTGTTCAAACATGACCATTCTTCCGCTCGATCCCGCCGCCAACGCCACGCCGGATGCCTTGCGCGCGTTCCTGGCCGGTTGCCGCGCGACGGCGGTGACCCGCGGCCGGCCGCAGCTCGTGAGCATTTCCATCGGGGTCGACGCCCTCGATCCCCTGGCCGTGCTCGAGTCGATTTTTGACCCGACCGAACTCCATTTCTACTGCGAGCGCCCGGCGCAGAATTTTTCCATCGCCGGCGCCGAGGCGGTGGTGAGCCGCGAGGCCTCCGGGGTGGGGCGGTTCGAGGCGATCCAACGCTTCATTGATGAAACGCTGGCCGACACGATTGCCGTCGGCGACCAGGCCGCGCCCTTCGCCGGGCCGCATTTTTTCACCACGTTTGCCTTTGCCGACGAGACCGGGGCGGGCGAGCCGTTTCCCGCCGGGCGCGTCTTCGTGCCGCGCTGGCAGGTGGCCCAGGCCGGCGGGCGCACGACCGCCGTGGCCAACCTGCTTGTCGGCGCCGGCGCCGACCTGGACGCGCTCGCGGAAAAAATCTGGCGCGCCCATGCCAAGTTTCGCGCCTTCGATTACGCCGGGCCTGAGTTTCCCGCCGCTTCCGCCGGTGCGGAAAAAATTTCCGTGGCCGAATCCGGCGACTACATGGCGGCCGTGCGACGCGGGCTTGAATTCGTCGAGGCCGGTGAATTCAAAAAGATCGTGCTGGCCCGGACCAAGGACCTCCTTGCCTCGCAGCCATTGCATCCGCTGCGCGTGCTCAACGGCCTGCGCGAGCGTTTTTCCGACTGCTATGCCTTTTCCGTCGCCAACGGCCGCGGCCAGAGCTTCATCGGGGCGAGTCCCGAGCGTTTGCTGGGCGTGCGTGGTGGTGCCCTGCTCACGGAGGCGCTGGCCGGCTCCGCGCGCCGCGGCGCGACCGCGAGCGACGATGCGGCCCTCGCCGCCGCGTTGGTGCACAGCGACAAGGACCGGCGCGAGCACCGCCTCGTGCTCGACTCCATCGTGCGCCGCCTGGAGCCGCTTGGGTTGCAGCTGGAGTTTGTGGAGAAACCCGCCCTGCTGCGCCTGGCCAATGTCCAGCACCTGCATACGCCCGTGCGTGCGGCGCTGCCGGCCGGCGTGCGCCTGCTCGACGTGCTGGCGCGTTTGCACCCGACGCCGGCCGTCGGGGGTTCGCCGCGCGAGCGCGCGGTGGCGCATATTCGCGAACTCGAGGGGTTCCCGCGCGGCCTCTACGCGGGCGCACTGGGCTGGGTCGATGCGCGCGGCGACGGCGAGTTTTTCGTCGGCCTGCGCTCGGCGCTCATCGATGGCGCGCGCGCCCGGCTCTACGCGGGTGCGGGCATCGTGGCCGGTTCATCGCCCGAGAAGGAGTTTGCCGAGACCGAGCTGAAGTTTAAAGCCATGCAGGAAGCGCTGCTGGCTTAAATGACGAAATCCGAATGGCGAATGACGAGTGATGTATTACCAATGATCCGCCGTCGCCCCGTTCGACAGGCTCAGGGCTTCGGCGGACAGGCCAACTACCAATTGCCAATTACTAACTACGATTTCATCTTCCGGGTTTTCTGCTCAGTGTTCATCAGTGCTCGTCAGTGGTTAATCTCATATCCTCGCTCGCCAAATCTCCTAACATTAGTGCCAATTAGTGAAAATTAGTGGTTAAAATGTCCTCTCTTTCGCTCGATTTTCGCAGTGTCAATTCGCTCTGGGGCGGCGTGCTCGTGGAAACGCTTGCGCGCTGCGGCGTGACGCAGGCGGTGCTTTCGCCCGGTTCGCGTTCGGCGCCGCTGGCCTTCGCCTTCGCGCGGCACCCTCGCATCGAGTCGGTCCCGGTGCTCGACGAGCGCTCGGCGGCATTTTTCGCTCTGGGGCTGGCCAAAAAAACCCGGCGGCCGGTTGCGCTCATCTGCACGAGCGGCACGGCGGCGGCTAATTTTTTCCCGGCCATCATCGAGGCGCACGAGAGCGGCACCCCCCTGGTTGTGCTCACGGCCGACCGCCCGCCGGAGCTGCGCGACTGCGCCTCGGGCCAGACGGTCGACCAGCAGAAAATCTATGGCGGCTATGTGGAGTTCTACCACGAACTCGCCGTGCCCGAGGCGAGCGAGCCGCGGCTGCGTTACCTGCGGCAGACGGTCGCGCAGGCCTGCGCACGCGCCCGTGGCGGCCCCGTCCATCTCAATTGTCCGTTCCGCGATCCGCTCGTGCCGGCGGAAGATGGCACGGTGCGGGTGCTCGCGAAGAAAATTGACGGGGGTTTTTTCGCCCACCTCGAACCGGTGGCGCCCGCTTCCGCGATTGCGACCTGGCAGTCTCCGGCCGGTTCGCGCGGCCTGATCGTGGCTGGCCCGCAAAGCGTGGGCGATGATGGAGCTTACGCGGATGCGATCATAAAAGCGGCGGAGGCCCTTGGCTGGCCGGTGCTGGCCGATGCGCTTTCGCCGGTGCGGCATCACGCCAGTGGCAAGGCGGCGATCATCACGACTTACGATGCGATTCTCCGCAGTGCGCAGGCGGCGCGCGAGCTCGCGCCGCAGCAGGTGATTTGTTTCGGCGGCTGGCCGGTCAGCAAGGTGTTGCGCGGCTGGCTGGAGCAGACCCAGGCCGAGACGACGATGGTTACGCCCGGCGCGGCGAATCGCGACGGATTGCACGGCCGCACGCGCCATCTGCCGCTGTCGGCGGAGAATTTTCGGGTGAAGGAAGGGCCGGTCGCCGATCCCGCCTATGCGGCGCAGTGGAGCCGGGCGGAGGCCGCCGCGCGCGCCAGCCTCGATGGCGGGCTGGGCCCGGCGGATGAGATCTTCGAAGGCAAGGCCGCGTGGCTGCTCGCGTCGCACCTGCCGGAGGAGACGCCGCTCTTCGTGGCCAGCAGCATGCCGGTGCGCGACATGGAATATTTCTGGCCGGCCCATGGGCGGCGCTGCGAACTGGTTTTCAACCGCGGTGCAAACGGCATCGACGGCACGCTTTCGACGGCGCTCGGCGTGGCCCACGCCGCCGACCGGCCCGCCGTGCTGCTCACCGGCGACCTTGCGCTGCTGCACGACACCAATGGATTTTTATTGCGGCCGAAGTTGCGCGGCTCGCTGACCGTCGTGCTCATCAACAATCGCGGGGGCGGCATCTTCGAGCATTTGCCGGTGGCCCAGTTTGATCCGCCGTTCGAGGAATTTTTTGCCACGCCGCAGGAAGCTGACTTTGCCAAGCTGTGCCCGGCTTATGGCGTGGCGCATGTGCCGGTGCGCGACTGGAAACATTTCACCGGGCTGGTGTCCGTGCTGCCGGTGAGCGGCGTGCGCGTGCTCGAATTGCGCACCGACCGCAAGCGCGACGCGGCCACGCGAAAAAGCCTTTTTGCCGCCGCGGCTGTGGCGGTGGAAAAGGCCATGGCGCAGGGTTTTTTGACGGCCTGATAAAAAACGCTCCATCGCTTGCGGCAAACCCTTGGTTGGGCGAAAATGCGGCCCTAAAGCCGCATGACTGGCCATGAGATTCCTGCCGACGTTGCGCGCGCCATGCGCGCCGTTCCCCGCGAACAGTTTGTTCCGCGGGATCAATTGTCGCAGGTCCACAAGGACGAGCCTCTGCCCATCGGCCATGACCAGACCATCTCCCAGCCCTCACTCGTCGCGTTCATGACGGCGCAGCTCGCGCTCACGCCTCTCAGCCGCGTGCTTGAAATCGGCACGGGCAGCGGCTACCAGACGGCGATTCTCGCCGAACTGGCGGGAGAGGTTTTTTCGATCGAGCGAATTCCCGAGCTCGCCGCGGCGGCGAAACAGCGCCTGGCGATGCTGGGCTACAAAAATGTCGCGCTACGCATCGACGACGGGGTGCACGGCTGGCCTGAAGCCGTGCCGTTTGATGCGATCATCCTCACCGCTGCGGTGCAGGAAATTCCGCACCGGCTCCTCGCGCAACTCAGGATCAACGGCCGGCTGGTGGCCCCGGAAGGTGAATCCAATGAAAGCCAGGCCCTGCTGCTGATCGAAAAATCGCCCACGGGCGATATTCGACGCTTTGATCTCGGTGCCGTGCGCTTCGTGCCGCTCGTGAGCGAAGACACGCCCTAGCAGCGTGTTGGACTTTGACCACACGCTGCTTAACCAAAATGGCTGGGCCATTTTGGAAATAGAATGCGA
>Ga0210387_10002598_pt1 | contig 13845 bp, 12 predicted proteins | sample IncBWC7OmetaG_FD_160108 | JGI IMG/M metagenome (GOLD analysis project Ga0210387, IMG submission 160108) | Forest soil microbial communities from Barre Woods Harvard Forest LTER site, Petersham, Massachusetts, United States - Inc-BW-C-7-O ...
GGGTTGAAATTCTTGCTCGTTTTATTGTCATTCCGAGCCATGCGAGGAATCTCACGATTCCTACTGGAACCAACCAGCGCTCAAGTCATTCCATTGCGGATTCTGCTGGACGATCAATCCAATCTTTTTTGCCCGGCTCCAGCCTTTGATTTGCTTCTCCCGTCCGATCGCGTCCCGGATGTCGTGAAATACCTCGAAATGAATCAGTCGGTTCACATTGTAACGGCTGGTAAAACCGGACAACGCCTTGTTCCGATGTTGCCAAACACGTCGGAGGATGCCGTTGGTCACGCCAATATAAAGGACCGTGCGAATGGAGTTGGTAAGAATATAAACGTAGTAGCGGCCAGTTGACATCGCCTCGCATTCTAGCAGGCAATTTCAAGCAAGTGCCGAAGGGCATGCTTTTTTGTGGGATTCCTCGCACGGCTCGGAATGACAAAAATAAGGTAGGGCGCAATATCCCCGATATCGCCTCCTCATGTCCTCTTGCTTCCCCGGCGTCCTCTGTGTTGCACTTTGGCAGATGAACGACACGGAAAAGACTGCCCTCACGCCCGCTGCCCCCGCCGAGCCCGGCGAGGTCGGGATCGTTGAGCCACGCGATTTCGTCTGCTCCGAACCCTTCACTTTCGAGAGCGGCCAGGTGCTCCCCGGCTTCACCCTGCGTTACGAAACCTACGGCCGGCTCAACGCCGCACGCGACAACACCATCCTCATCTGCCACGCGCTCAGCGGCGACCACCACTGCGCCGGCATTTATTCGCCCGACGACCGCAAGCCGGGCTGGTGGAACAACCTCATCGGCCCCGGCAAGGCCGTGGACACAAACAAGTTTTTTGTCCTCTGCATCAACTGCCTCGGCGGCTGCCAGGGCTCCACCGGGCCGTCCTCGATCGACCCGCGCACCGGCCGGCCCTTCGGCATCGCGTTCCCCTTTGTCACCATCCGCGACATGGTGCGCGCGCAAAAACTCCTCTGCGACCACCTCGGCCTCGCCTCGCTCTACGCCATCACCGGCGGCTCGATGGGCGGCATGCAGGTGCTCCAGTGGCCCATCGAGTTTCCCGGCTTCGTGAAGAAAATCCTCCCGATGGCCACCACCGCGCGCGAAAGCGCCCAGGCCATCGCCTTCAACGAGGTCGGCCGCCAGGCCATCATGCAGGATCCCGCCTGGAACCACGGCGACTATCCGCGCGACGGCGGCCCGCGCGTCGGCCTCGCCATCGCCCGCATGATGGCGCACATCACCTACCTCAGCGACGCATCGATGGACCGCAAATTCGGCCGGCGGAAAAAAGAAACCGCCGCGGCCGGCGCCTACAACTTCGACATGCAGTTCGAGGTCGAAAGCTATCTCCGCCACCAGGGCGAGAGCTTCATCAACCGCTTCGACGCCAACACCTATCTCTACATCACGCGCGCGCTCGATCATTTCGACCTCGCCGCCGCCCATGGCTCGCTCGAGCAGGCCTTCGCGCCAATCGAGGCCGAGACGCTTTGTGTCGGCTTCACCAGCGACTGGCTTTTCCCGTCCGAGCAAAACCGCGCGGTCGTCCTCGCGCTCCTGCGCGCCGGCAAGCGCGCCAGCTACGCCGAACTCACCACCGACCTCGGCCATGACTCGTTCCTGCTCGAGTCACCGCAACTCTACGGCCTCGTCCGCGGATTTTTGGAAAAAAAGTGATCCCATGACCAAGCCCGCCATCAAACGCACCGTGGACATGCAGGTCATCGCCGACTGGGTCGAGCCCCGCAGCCGCGTGCTCGACCTCGGCTGCGGCCGCGGCGTGCTGCTCGACTTTCTCGCGCAGAGCAAGGACGCGTTCGCCGTCGGCGTGGATCTCGATTTTGAAAAAATAGCCGCCTGCGTCCAGCTCGGCGCCGTTGCCTATCAGGGCGACATGCTGGAATTTATGCGCGCGTTTCCGGAAAAAAATTTCGACCGCGTCATCTGCTCGCGCACGCTCGAGGAACTGCCCGATCCCGCCGCCGTCATCGCCGAGGCGCTGCGCGTCGGCCGCGCGCTCACCGTCGGCTTCGTCAACCACGGTTTCTGGAAAAACCGCCTCAGCACGCTCCTGCTCGGCCGCAAGCCCCGCAACGCCGTTTACACCACCGAGTGGTTCGAGAGCCGGCCGTCGAATCCGGCCAGCATCACCGACTTCGAGCATTTTTGCGCAGAAAAAAATATCCGCATCACCCGCCGCGTGCACCTGCGCGGAGACTGGAAAACCTCCTGCCATTTCCGTCCCAACCTCCTCGCCGGCTACGCGCTCTACGACCTGACGCAGTAGAATTTTAACCGCGAATGGACGCGAATAAACGCTAATGTCCGGACGAAACAGAACAGCAAAGTCCGTCGGGTTAGTTATTCGCGTCCATTAGCGTTCATTCGCGGTTCCAAACAACTTTTCCGCGCGGATCGCGCAGCAGCAGTCCTCGCCGTCCGCCGAGTGAAACCAGTGCGGCGCGAGCGCGGCGAATTCGCGCTGCATCGCCGCCCGCAGACCGCCAACCTCGAGCAGCACGACGCCGCCCGGCGCCAGGCGGTCGCGCGCCTGGCGCAATAACCTGCGGATGATCGCGAGCCCGTCGGCGCCGCCGTCGAGGGCGAGGCGCGGCTCCTGCTTGAACTCGGGCGCAAGGCCGCGCAGCTCACGCGTCGGCACATAGGGCGGGTTGCTTAAAATCACATCGTAGCGGTCAGAAGGACCTGCCCTTCGAAGCCTTGGCGAAGAAGGGACCGCATCGAAGACGTCGCTTTCAAAAAGCTTCACCCGGCGCGTGAGGTGATGCGCACGGACGTTGATTTTTGCCACGGCCAGCGCCGCGGTGGAAAGGTCGATGGCGTCCACGCGTGCATTGGGAAAATGATGCGCAAGCAGAACGGCGAGGCAGCCCGAGCCGGTGCACACATCGGCCGCACGGAGGATCTTTTTTGCATCGGGCACGAATGGGGCAAGCTGCGCCGGCAGAATCTCCAAAAAATACGAGCGCGGGATGATGACCCTTTCGTCCACATAGAAGCGGTGCTCGCCGAGAAAGGCCTCGCGCGTCAGGTAAGCCGCCGGCACGCGGTCGCGGATGCGGCGACGCAGGATTTTTATGACCGCGGTGGCCTGCGCAGGCGTGAGCCGGCGGTCCAGCACATCCGCTTCGCTGTCGAGCGGCAGGCCCAGCGCGTGCAACAGCAGGTAGAGCGCCTCGTCGTGCGCGCTGGCCGCCACCTGGCCGAGCGCGACGCCTTCGCGCTCGTAGAGCTGCTCGGCCCACGCGAGCCAGTCGCCCAACGTGACGAGGCGCGTGGCATTGTGAAACAAATCAGACCTTGGCTTTCTCATCCGTGCGCACGTGCTCGTGATTGAAGATGTGTTCGGAGCAATAACAGTGCTCGCCCGCACATTTCGAACAGTAGCGAAAGTCGAGCTGTGGATGCGTAAGCTCGGTCTTGCCGCAGATGCGGCAGCGATGGCGGGCCTCGGGCTCGGCCTTGCTGCGCCCAAAGCTTTGCGCGCCACCGGTCATCCGGCGGCGGCGCAGGCGCGCGGTCAGAAAAAGGTCGCGGCCGAAGAAAAGCAGGAAATTTCCCGTCGATGCCAGCACCTGAAATCGCGTGCTCCACGGGCCGAGGACAAACATGGCCGCGTAGACAACCCAGGTAAACAGAGCGAGCCACCTGATTTTCACCGGTAAAACAAAAAAAATGTACATCACGAAATCAGGGTTGAGATAGGCAAAGGCAAGGAAGACCGAACCGGCAATAAACCCATTGGTTCCCGGATCGCCCGGCGCGAGGAAGGCCACCCCAACCGTCAGCACCCAGCCAATAAAAAGAAAAAGATTGTAGCGAAACACGCCCCAATAGTCTTCGAGCGCACTACCCATGAGATAAAATATCCACCACGAAAACGCGATGAAGACCCACGACGTCGACGGCGGCACGAGCAGGAACGTCAGCACGCGCCACCATTCGCCATGCAGCACATAGGCGGGCACAAGCTGGAGCCATTCGAGCGAAATTTTGTCGAACCAGTGAAAAGTGAACACCATGACCTGCCCGGCCACGAGGTAGAGCGAAAGATTGGCCACGGCAAAGCGGCCAAAGATACGCTCAAGTTTGTTAAGCAAGGAAGGCATGCAGAAAGCTACTTTGCCGGCTTCGGCGGCAATTGGGCAACCAGCTTTTGCTTTTGCTCCGCCAGCTTCGGCTCGGTGATCGCATCGAGCAGCGCGCGGGCATCATCCGGCTTTTTTTGCTTCAACAGGACGGTTGCCTCCTGCAACTGGAGAAACTGCAGCTCAAGTCCGGGCTTCGCCTGCAGCTCGAGCGCCCGCCAGGACTTGAGGGCATTTTCCCAATCGGGGGTCTCGAGATCATAGAAGGCCTTGGCATAACGGTAGGTGTATTCCGTGCGGTCGGGGGCCAGTTCGGCCGCCCGGCGGAAAGCTTCAAGCATCGAGTGGTCGAGCGCGGCGCGCGTCCAGTGGCCGTCCTTCAGGAAATCGTCCCGCGCGGCAAAGAGCAGTGTGCCGAGATTGTAGTGGTAGAGCGACTCACGCGGCGCCAGCTGGATGGCCGCCATGAAATACGGCAGCGCCTCGACCGGCCGGCCATCCTCGGCGAGATAATTGCCGAGGAGGTTTTTTACCACGGGAATATCCTTGTCGAGGGCGTTGGCCTCGAGCAGCTGTACGACGGCTTCCTTCCGCATGTCGATTTTCCATAACATCTGGCCGTAGTCGACGCGGGCCTCGGTGAACTTGGGCTGGTCGCGCAAAAGCACGCTGTAGGCGTCGGCCAGTTGCTGGAGCTGGGATTTGAAGTTCTCCTGGTCGAAATCCGGCGAGCCCTGGGCTTTTTCCGCATCGGCGAAAAGCGCCTGCTGGCGCGCGACCAGGTCCTTGAGCGTGTCCTCGGGCGTCGGGCCGGGATCCGCTGCGCGCAACGCGGACGCGAGTGCGCCAAAGGCAATGACTGAACGGATGATCTTCACCATGGTAAGATGAAGTGCGACCAAGCCCGGGAGCAAACGTTCATAAAAAAATCCGTGTACAACCGAAACTGGCGGCTCCACCTTTTTGGTTAAGGTGCCGTCATGCCGCCGCGATCTCCAGTCCCGCCCTCGTCGCTTCCCCATCGCGGCACCCTGCTCAACCCGCCCAACCGTTTCGAACGCCTTCATTGCGAGCCCGACCCCGACGCGCCACCCGAGGAACAACCGCATCCACGCACGCAGTTTTTCTTCGATGCGAGCGAATCCATTCTCACTTACAACGACAGCCCCGACATTCCGTTCGCGGCCGGCCTGAACCCCTATCGCGGCTGCGAACACGGCTGCGCCTACTGTTACGCGCGTCCCTACCATGACTACCTCGGCTGGAACAGCGGCCTTGATTTCGAGACCAAAATCCTCGTCAAGCTCCGCGCCCCCGGGCTGCTGCGCCACGAACTCGCCGCGCCCAGGTGGAAGCCGCAAATTGTCGTCAGCAGCGGCATCACCGACTGCTACCAGCCCGCCGAGCGTCATTTCCGCCTCATGCGCCAGTGCCTCGAGGTGTTTCTCGAGTTTCGCAATCCGGTCGGCCTCATCACGAAAAACTTCCTCATCACACGCGACCGCGATCTCCTGGCCGAGCTCGCGCGCTGGCAGTGCGTCACGGCCACGATCACTGTGACCACGCTTGATGCCGAGCTCGCCGGGAAACTCGAGCCGCGCGCCGCGCGGCCCGAGCACCGCCTGCGCGCCATCCGGCTCCTCGCCGAAGCCGGCGTGCCCGTGGGCGTAAATGTCGCGCCCATCATCCCCGGCCTCACCGACCACGAAATACCCGCCATCCTCGACGCCGCGGCTGCAGCCGGCGCCACGCGCGCCGGCTACACGATCCTTCGCCTGCCTTACGCGGTGAAAGATGTTTTTCTCGACTGGCTCGAGTCCCATGTGCCCACCAAAAAAGACCGTGTGCTCAGCCGCCTGCGCGAGCTGCGCGGCGGCGAACTCAACGTCAGCACGTGGGGCCAGCGATTCAAGGGCGAAGGTGTTTTCGCCGGGCAGATCGCCGGCCTTTTCGAAGTCGTTGCGCGCCGCGCCGGCCTGAACGGCCCGCGGCCCGCGCTCAGCACCGCGCACTTCCGCCGTCCCGGCGGCATGCAGATGAGTTTGTTTTAAAAACCTGCCCGTGGGCAGATTGGCCAGGCCATGGTGGACGATAGACCGCACCCAAAACTTACCAGGCAGGCGATCCATTGTTTGTAATATATTACGTTACAAACAGCCAGACTGATGGATTCGTCGCTCGTAACGTATTATATTACAAACTTCCGCGGCCGTCCCTGCCGTATTCGGTGGGGACGGCTGCCTTTAGCCGACAAGGCTTTGCCCTTGTCGCCGTCCGTCAGGTTCGGCCGGTTGGGGCCACGGGCCCTACCCTGATTTGTCGTAACAACGCGCTCCACCCACAAACCGCATTGTCAGCGCGCCTTTCACCTGCGAGACATGCTGCGTCCCCGTGACCCTTCTCGACCGCTACATTTTTCGGAGCGTGCTGTTCACCTGCGCCAGCGCAGTGGGATTGCTCTCGTTTATGTTTATTTTGGTCAGCGCCTTGAAGGATATGCTCGGTTACATTCTCGCGGGACAAATTGCCGTGGGCACGGTGGCCAAGCTTCTCCTGCTGCTGCTCCCTGCGACCATGCCCTTTGTGCTCGCCCCGGGCGTGCTCACCGGCGTGCTGCTGACGCTCGGGCGTCTCTCGGCCGACAGCGAAATTACCGCGATGCGCACCGCCGGCCTGAGCCTGTCGCGCATCGCCCGGCCAATCTTTGTTTTTGCCGTGCTCGGCGTCGCCGCCGGCCTCTACGTCAACTTCGAAGCCATGCCCTACGGCCGCGTGACGTATGAGGAAGCGCTCCGCGAGGCCGTGCGCACCAAAGCCCTCAGCTTTATCGTGCCCAAGACCTTCGTGCGCAATTTCCCCGGCACGGTTATCTACGCTGGCGACAGGCAGGGCGACCTTCTGCATGACATCTGGGTGTGGAAGGTGGACGACGACCGGCGCGCGAACATTTTTGTCCATGCGCAATCAGGCCACATCAGTTATGAAGCGGAAAAAAACGTCATCGCCGTCCATCTGCAGCAGGCACAGGTCGAGTGGCGCAACTCCGCGCAAACCGGGGATTTTTCCAAACCCGCCCCCGAGAGCACCGCCGAAGATTTCCCCCTCTCCTTCCCGCTCGAAAAGGTGTTCAGCGGCGACCACAGTTTTCACGTAAAACTGCAATGGATGACCCTGCACGAGCTTCTGGCCGAGCACACCCGGCTCACCACGCAGAAAGTCGCACCCACCGAGGCGAGGGAGCAGGCGCGCGCCATCATGAAAGTGCGGCTCACCCTCAGCGACAAAATCAACACCGCGCTCGCCGTGCTCTCGTTTGCGCTCATTGGCGTGCCGCTCGGCATCAGCGTCTCACGACGCGAAACCAGCGCCAATCTCGGCGTGGCCGTGATCCTCGGGCTCAGCTATTATTTGCTCACGGTCACGGTCGGCGTGCTCGACCGCCATCCCGAATACCGCCCCGACCTGCTGCTTTGGGCGCCAAACTTGATCTTCCTCGGGCTCGGCCTGTGGCTTTTTTATCGCCTGGACCGGCGCTGAAAAAAAAGTGCAAGGTTCCCGGTTCAAGGTTCAAAGTCGGCGAACAGTTCAAGGTTCGCCAGCTAACAACCCTGAACCTTGAACCGGGAACCTTGCACTTCATCGTTGCGTAGCAACGACGCCGCTGCGGCCGTCGACTTCCGCCAGCACCTGGTCGCGGACCGGGATGGCCGCGCGGTTGGCCAGCAGCTCGCGCGCAAGGTCGTCGAGGCGGATGAACTCCACCCCGGCATCCTTGCAGGCGGCGAGCAGCGTTTGGAAAAGCGGACGCCGGCCCATGCCCTCGATCTCGGCATGCAGCGTGAAAACATTCGGCCGGTCGGGGCTGAGCAATGAGAGGTAGTGCGCCACGATCTGGTCGTCGGGATACTCGGGCCGGCCGAGCAGCTCATCGAACGTCGGCAGCGTGCTCGGGATTTCGAGCGTCTTGAAGACTTTTCCGTCGATGCGCGGGAAAAACGGCGCGCCGCCGCGCGTGTCGCTGGCATAGAGCAGGTTCGCCTCGTCGTAAACTTCGCGGCTACGCGCGTTGCTCTGCCAGCCCGCCGCGCCCGCGGTCTGTGCCTCCTCCGCAAAGATGCGCAAGAACTCCGCCCGCGCCGCGATGAACTCGTCACGAACCCCGGACAGGCTCATCTTGTGCAAATAATCCTGCCAGCGATAGTGGTTGTAGCAGTGGATGCCGACCTCGAAGCCGGCCGCGTGCACCGCGCGCATCACCCCGGCGTTGCGGCGGCCGATGTGCGGCGCCGGCAGCAGCGTGCCATTGAGCAGCGTGCGGATGCCGTAAAGTTTGACCACGCTCGTGCGGCTGACCTTTTTGAAAAATCCCGGGCGAAACACGCGCGTGATGGCCCGGCCCGTCTGGTCGGGCCCGAGCGAGAACAGGAAACACGCCGGCGCGTCGAACGACTGGCAATCCTCGACGAGATTCGGCACGCCTTCGCGCGTGCCGCGGTCGGTATCGACATCAACTTTGAGGGCAAGGCGGACAGGCATGACTGTTTATTGTAACACAGAGGGCGCCGAGGAAAAGGAAGGACGCAGAGGATTTTTGATGGAGACCCCTCGGCATAGTTGTCTGTGGCCTCAGTTTTCCTCTGCGTCCTCTGCGTTAAAACAAAGTCTCACTCCAGCTGATAGTCCTTGTGCGCGAGGTGGTAGTCGAGCGTGAGCTTGATCGCGGTCTTGAGGTCCACCTTCGGTTTCCAGCCGAGCTGCTTCTTGATGTTCGCAACCGAGGGCACGCGTTTCTGGATATCCTGGTAATACTTGCCGAAATACGTCCCAGACGACACGGCCACGACCTTCGCCTGCGCGGCGTGCTCGCGATAATCGGGGTATTGCTTGAAGGCCGCGATGATCAGCTTCGCCAGCTGGGCCACGCTCACGTCGTTGTTCGGGTTGCCGATGTTGAAAATTTGGCGCGAGGCGCGGCCGTCTTTGTTCTCGATGATGCGGAGGAGAGCGTCCACGCCGTCGTCGATGAAGGTGAACGAGCGGCTTTGCTTTCCACCATCCACAAGCTGGATCGGTTTCTTGAAAATAACGTTCGAAATGAACTGCGTGAAGAGGCGCGAGCTGCCTTCCTTGGGCTCGAAGACGTTGTCGAGCTTCGGCCCGATCCAGTTGAACGGGCGGAAAAGCGTGTAATCCACGTTGTCACGCACGCCATAGGCATAGATCACGCGGTCGAGGAGTTGTTTTGAGCAGGCGTAAATCCAGCGCTGCTTGTCGATCGGGCCGTAAACCATCGTGCTCGACGCCTCGTCGAGTTCATTGTCCGGGCACATGCCGTAAACCTCGGAGGTGGACGGGAAGATGATGCGCTTCTTGTAGCGGGCACACTGGCGGATGACCGCGAGGTTGGCCTCGAAATCGAGCTCGAACACGCGCAGCGGATCCTTGACGTATTGCGCGGGGTTGGCGATGGCGACGAGCGGCAGCACCGCGTCGCATTTCTTCACATGGTACTCGATCCACTCGCGCGAGATGGTGACGTCGCCCTCGACAAATTTGAAACGCGGGTTGCCCAGGCAGTTGGCCAGTTTGTGGTCGCCCACATCCATGCCATAAACCTCCCAGTCTTTCTGCTTGAGGATGGCATGGGTGAGCGAACTGCCGATGAAACCGTTGGCGCCGAGGATGAGGACTTTGAGCATAGTGACAGAAAGACTGAAAGGCTGAAGGGCTGAAAGACTGAAATTGATCGGCTTCAGCCCTTCGGTTTTTCAGTCCTTCAGCCTTTGGGCGCGCCACCAAAAATTTGTCCGAGCGTTAAGCTCTGTTGCGCGCCCTTCCATTCCGTACGGGTAAGTTCGAGCGCGCCGTCGCCGGTCGCCACCACCAGCGGCACGAGCGACAAGACCTCCCCTATCCGACCGCGTTTGCCTCGCGTCGCCGGCGAATCAGTCTCGGCCCACCAAACCATCAGCCGTGCCGCACCGACATCGGTAAACGCACCCGGATACGGATCCGTCACTGCACGGATGAGGTTGAGAATTTGTGACGAAGTCTGCGCCCAGTTGATGCGGCCGTCCTCAGGTGTGCGTCCGCCAAAATACGTGGCCTGGGCGTCGTCTTGCGGCGTTTCCTTCGCCGTGCCGGCGAGAAGCGCGTCGATCTGCCGGGCGAGCACGCGGCGCGCACAGGGCATGACTTTGCGAAACGCCTGCTCAGCCGTATCGCGCGGGCCGATGTCCACGCCCTCCTGGTCGACGATGGCGCCGGCATCGGCCTGCTTGACCATGCGATGGAGCGTCATGCCGATGCGCGGCTCGCCGTGCAGCACCGCCCAGTTGATCGGCGCGCGCCCGCGGTATTTCGGAAGCAGCGAGCCGTGCAGGTTGAACGCCCCGAGCCGCGGCAGCGCGAGAATCTTTGAACTGATCATGTTGCGGTAGTAAACCGACAGGATCAGGTCGGGCTGCAGTTTCGCGATGCGTTCGATCCATTCCGGCGCGTTCACCTTCTCCGGGGTGAAAATCGGGACGCCTTTTTCGCGCGCGGCGACGGCGGGCGTCTTGAACCAGATTTTCTCGTGCGGGTTGTCCTCGTGCGTGATGAGCGCGACGACGTTGTCGCCACGCGACAGCAGCAAATCGAGGCACTCGTAGCCGACCTCGCTGTAGCCGAAAAACAATACGCGGGGCCGCGCGCTCATTTCGTCTCCAGGATTTCCTTCACGTGATACTTCTGGCGCGCGCGGACGACCTGGTAGGTCCGCCCGACGTATTCGCCGATCAGGCCGATGCCGACCATCGCCACGCTGAGCAGGAAGAACAGGATGCCGAACAACGTGAAGACGCCATCGACCTCCGCTCCGAGGAAAAGGCGGCGGTAGGCCAGGACGAACACGAGCAGCAAACTGCCGGCCGAGCACGCCATGGCGAACATCGTGAAGTATTGCAGCGGCGCGAGCGAGAAGCCGGTGATGAGGTCGAAGTTCAGGCGGATGAGCTTGTAGAACGAGTAATTCGACACGCCGGCATGTCGCTCCTCGTGTTTCACGCCAACCTCGGTCGGGTTGCTCGAAAAACTGTAGGCCAGCGCGGGGATGAAGGTGTTGATCGCGCCGCTTTGCACGATGGCATCGACGATCGGGCGGCGATAGGCGCGCAGCATGCAGCCCTGGTCGGTCATCTCGATGTTCGTCATGCGGCTGCGCACAATATTGACCAGCTTCGAGGCCGTGGTGCGAAAAAAACTGTCCTGCCGGTCAAGACGGAAGCCGCCGGCATAATCGTGCCCGGTGTCGATCAACGCGAGCAGCTTGGGAATTTCCTCGGGCGGGTTCTGCAGGTCGGCGTCGAGCGTGATGATGACCGCGCCGCGCACGCGTTCGAAGGCCGCCATGATGGCCATGTGCTGGCCGTAGTTGGAATTAAAGTCGATCACCCGCGTGACGTCGGGACGGGCGGCATGCTGCGCGCGCAACAGTTCAATCGAGCGGTCATGCGAGCCGTCATTGGTAAAGATGACCTCGTAAGATTTGCCGAGTCCGTCGAGCACGGGAAAGAGACGCGCGAAGAGCACCGGCAGATTCGGCTCCTCGTTGAAAACGGGAATGACGACGGAGAGTTGGATGGGGGAAGACGTTGTGGGCACGGCAGCAGCGGGATTATGCTATACGGAAAGGGATGAATGTGGAACTCAGGAAATCGGGGAAACTGTCGATCTCTTTATCCAGTTTCCGGCTTTCCTGGGTTCCACCTTCATCTTTTGCCAAGATTTCGGGCTAAGGTTTTCGGTTTGCTATAAGAATTGCGGTCAGGGCCGTCACGACGCGGACGACATCGGCACGCTTCATGGCCGGAAATAGCGGCAGCGTGAGAATATTGCGCCCGGCGTATTCGGCGTGCGGAAAATCGCCGTCTTTCCAGCCGTGCCGGCGGTAAAGCGCGAAAAGGTGGATGACCGGGTAATGCGCGCCGCTGCCGATGCCGGCCGCGTGCAGCCGGGCCATGACGTCGGCGCGTTTGATCGTGAGGCGTTCCTCGGGCAGCATGACCTGGAACATGTGCCAATTGCTGTTCGTGAAGTCGGCGACCGGCAGACGCAGGCCGAGCGAACGGACCGCGGGCGTGTCGAGCCGCTCGAAATAGGCGCGCGCCAGTTCGCGGCGCTTTTTCGTGAAGGCGTCGAGGTGCGGCAACTGGCCGAGGCCGACCCGCGCCGCGACGTCGGTGAGGTTGAATTTGCCGCCGACCAGCTCGACTTCCATGCCGTCCTGGCCTGAGCGCACCACACCCTGCAGGCGGTATTGCTCGGCCAGTTTCGCCTCGCGCTCGTCGTTGAGCACAAGGCAGCCGCCCTCGATGGTCGTGACGTTTTTGTTCGGGTGAAAGCTGAACGACACCAAATCGCCGAAGCTGCCAACGCGTTTGCCCTTCCACGTGCTGCCGAAGGCCTGGGCCGCATCCTCGACAACGCGCAGCTTGTGTTTCTTCGCGATGGCATACAACCGGTCGCGATCCACCGGAAGGCCGGAGAGATCGACCGGAAGGATCGCGCGTGTCGCGGGCGTGATCGCCGCCTCGACGCGGGCTAGGTCGATGTTGCGCGTTGCCGGGTCGATATCGACGAAGACCGGCCGCGCGCCAACCTCGAGAATGACGTTGCTCGTCGCCACCCACGAGAGTGGCGTCGTGATGACCTCGTGGCCGGGGCCGACGCCGGCGATGCGCAGCGCGATTTCCATCGTGCACGTGCCGGAGTTGAACGCACGCACCGGACGGCCGCCGCAATACGCGGAGAGTTTCCCCTCAAACGCCTTTACCTGCGGCCCGGATGTGATCCAACCGGAGCGCAGCACCTCGGCCACGCCCGCAATGGTTTCGTCGTCGATGGTTGGCCGGGTAAACGGTAGGAATGGCGCACTGGCTTTGGCCGGAGCGGTCGCCCGTTCGGCCAGCCGAGGGCGGGCCCGTTTGGCAGGTTTTGGGAGTTTGCTGCGGGCGGGCGCGGACATGTCAGGGTTGGTTGCTGAAGAGAATGTCGCCGTTCTGTTGGTCGATCAACTTGTATTGGAACGCCGGATCGGTGAAAAGTTTCGTTGTATCTTGCTGTCGGGCAAGGGCGAATACCCGGCCAGGCCCGGCCCATAGCCGGCGGAACGCCACCTCGTCCACATAGCGGTCGCTGTGATCTTCGGCCGCCGTGCCGAATTCCATTTCACCGCGATATGCCACCACGCCAATGGTGCGCCCGAGATAGAACGGGAAGTCCTGGAAATATTCGTGATAACTGAACACGCGGTCGCCCGGCTGCAGCTCCGGGCCCAGGCGAAGGGCGAGCGGCTTTGTCGTCCGGTCGAGCACATGCGGCAGCGCAGACACCACCACCAGGAAAAAAATCGTGGTCGCAGCCACCAGCGCCTGCAGACCCGTGCGCACGCCGCGCCGCGCCGCCAGCCATGGCACAAGGAACCCGCCCGTGCACAGCACCGAGACGAGCACGGTGACAAACGGCGCCAGCCCCGCGCGCTGCGCCGGCGCAAGCTTGTCCGCCGGCAGGCGCGCCCACACCAAGAACAGCGCCAGCGCCACCACAACGGCGAGTATACTGTAAAGGCGAAAGCCCAGGCGCAGCGGCGCCTCGCGTGGCACCTCCCACCCGAGCGCCACGTAGCGGCCGATCAGCAGCGCCAGCGGCGGCAACAGCGGCAATATGCAGGGAATTAGCTTCGAA
>Ga0210387_10002599_pt1 | contig 13844 bp, 16 predicted proteins | sample IncBWC7OmetaG_FD_160108 | JGI IMG/M metagenome (GOLD analysis project Ga0210387, IMG submission 160108) | Forest soil microbial communities from Barre Woods Harvard Forest LTER site, Petersham, Massachusetts, United States - Inc-BW-C-7-O ...
GATCGTTTCGCGGATGGCGCCGCTCAGGCCGGCCGCCGTAAAGCGCTGCGCATTCACCATCTCGCTGAGCAGATACCGGTGCTGAAACAAAAATTCGCGGTCTCTTTGCCCCGCGACCGCCTCGCCGTTATTGACGCTCGAGAACTCCGGATCCTTGCGCAGGCGCTCCACCATACCCAGCGAAACCCGCGCCCGCGAGGCGGCGTCTCCTTGCTCGATCGCAATGAGAATCAGACGCGAGGCGGGTCCGTCGCGCAGCTGATCGACCAGTAGTTGCTGGGTGGGCGTGGGATGGGCAGGCAAGAACGCCGACAGATCGGTGCTGTAATGGGCGCGCGCAACGACGAAGACGGCAATCGCGACGCAGCCGAGCCAAACGACGAGCACACGCGCGCGGCGCACATTCATGGCAGGGTGGATGGCCGCAGAGTCATCAGCGATCGGTCGCCGTCGGGCTGGCGAATTTCCACTTTCAGTAACTGGTCGCCGGCGCCGTCGATGCGCACCTGGCTGACGGATTGCTTGACCTTTGATTCCAGCGGCACCAGCGTCAACGTCCAGCGCGATACGCTGCCGGCAAAATCCAGCCGAAACAATCGCTCGAGCGCTTTGCGGTCGCCCGCCAGCGTCGCGCGAATGCTTTCGACGAAGGGCAGCACCTGCGGGTAGGCGTGCAAATCCATCACGCGACGGCTATGCGCGCGTTCCACGCTCAACTCTTCGCCCGTAAGCACCAACGTCTCTGCGTGCGGCTTGAGCGTGCGTTTTTCGAGTCGATCCGGTGCGTCGTAACGCAACTCACCGGAGGATTCGATCGGACGACTCAAGACCTTCAGAAATTGTTGTTCGATGAACTCGACCCGGCCATGCTGGCGCATCGCCAGCATTCCCATGACTTGATCGAGGTCGCGCAAATCCGCGGGCGCGGCACGCACAGCCGTATTGCCCACGGCGCTTAAGATGCACAGAGTGATGACTGACAGAATGCGTTGCATCATTGACCCCCGCCGCCCACCGGCCGGCGCCAAAAATCAAAAAAATTGAACCAGTTGTAGGGATCGCTGCGGCAGTGGCGCTCGAGTATCGCGACATAACGTTCGATCGCGGCGCGCACCGCGATATCGCGGCTGCCCACGCTCATGACGGAGAAGTCCGCGACCTGTTCGAACACCACATGGTAGTTGTTCTTGCCGCGGTACAGGCCGGCCATGAAGAATACCGGACAACGCAAGATGGCAGCCGCGCGCATGGGCCCCGTGGGTACGAACGCTTCCTGTCCCAGGAATGTGACGGCCTGTACGGCTTCGTCCCCCAGGGTGCGATCGGCGAGCACGCCCACATAGGCCCCCTGATCCAAGCGCTCGGCAATATTCAGCATGGCATCGATTTGGCCCAAGGCGACAATGTCCGCAATCCAATTGGGATTGATGGCGGCGAGGATGCCGCCAAGTTGGCGCGCGTTCTCTTCGTACATCGCCATCGCGACGTGCAAGCCGTGCTGCCGCCGGCTCAAGGAATGCATGACCTCGAAGCTGCCCACATGCGCGCCGAGCATCAGGGCGCCCCGGCCCTTGGGCTCATGCGCCAGCACCATGTCTTCGCCTTCGACCGAGATATTGAATTTCTCGAACTGGCCGTTGATGAGATAGACCCGATCGTGAATCGTGGTCGCGAAGCTCAAAATTTGCAGGAACCGATCGCGCGCCACGGGCGGTCTGCCGAGGGCCAGGCGCAAATACCGCAATGAGTGGCGCCGCGCACTGGGACCGAACAAGAAGAAGTAAATGGCGATGCCGTACAGGATGCTGCGGCTGGCCCTGCGACCGCAGCGCAGGGAAAGAAAGGCCATGATTTTCAAGAGCCGAAGACTGCCGCGCTCGCGATGGCTGACCCACTCAGCGGCCTTGGTGGTGCCGTCGAGAAGGTTTGCCGATCTAGGATTCATGCAGCGTGCCGCTGGCCACTTTGCGGCCGTCGACGCGGATGATGAACTGAATCAATCCGGGCGACGACGCGTCGTGCTCGAGAACGAGACTGTCGCGCGGCCGCACCGCGTCGAGAAATTTCGCGGACGAGATATGCCATGTTTTGAGGTCGATTCCCCGCGCCAGCTCGATGGCCTTGAGCATCTCATCCAGCAGTATGGCGCCCGGCAACACCGGAAAAGCCGGGAAATGACCCGCAAACGACGGATGATCGGCGGCAATGTCGAGTGTGCATTGCATTTTCATTGCGATTCGTTGATCCGCAATTGTTCATCGGCGAATCCTCGCAGCGCCTGCTGCGGCAGTTTGCCGGTCGCGTTGCGCGGCAACTGTTCCACGATCAACAACGGCCGCGGCAGAAACACAGCATCGATCAGCTGCCGCAGCTGCTCGGTCAAGGCCGCCGCGGTCAGTCCAGGAGCCACGACTACGGCGCCGAGCCGGGTCACGCCCGTGGATCCGGTCATTTCTTCGCGCAGGAAAAACGCACCGTCAATGACGCCCGGAATGGCGTTGAGCTGCGCATTCAGGTAGCCAAATGAGCTGCGCTTGCCCGCAACATTCACCAAATCGGCGGTCCGGCCATGCAACAGAAATTCCTCTTTGCCGGTGATCTCGATGACATCGCACATGGGCGTCAATTGTTCGACGTGGCCCCCTTGCGCAAAGGCCTGGTCGTCCGTGATGCTCAAGTGAACGCCGGGCCAAAGCCGCCAGGCCGCAGTCTGTGCGGTGCGCCGCAGGGCAATTTGCCCGGTCTCGGTTGAGCCGTAAATTTCCAGTAAAGGAGCCTGGTAGCGCTCCTCGACCTCGCGCGCCAGTTCCCGGCTCAACGGGGCGGTTGCCGACATCACCAGATCCACCGGCGGGAATTCAATTTCGGAGGTGAGCAAGGTGCGCAGATGGATCGGCGTGGTTACCAAGACCCGGGGCCGCGGCACTTGCCGGACCGCGGCGGCGACATCAGCCGGATAGAAGGGCCGCTCGGCGCTCAAAGCATTACCGCTCAACAGCGCCAGCAGCACGGTCGATTCGAAGCCGTACATGTGCTGCCCGGGTACCGTGCCGACGAGGGCATGGCTTCGCCCGTCCGCCAACCCCAAGCGCGGTGCGCCGTTCTGAACGCAGCGCGACAGCAAGCCCCAAGTTTTTTTGTAAGGCACGGGCGTGCCGGTCGAGCCGGAGGTGAAGACAATGGCCGCGAGTTGCGAGGCGGGAATGAGCGGGATATCGAAGGGCGAAGCAGCGCTGTTGTTTGCTGGACGCGCGAGATCGGGGTAGTAGACCCGCGCCAGCTCGATGTCGCAGCGCCTGTCGTCCGTCAAACAAAAAGCGTCGGGGGCAAAGGCGGCGAGTTGCGCGATTACCTGCGGCGTATGCGTCGACGGCAACAAACTGACGCGTTCCGACATCAGACAGGCCGCGAGTCCGACGGCGAATTGATAGCGGTCGGCGCAGACATTCAGCACATGTCTGCCCTTGGGCAGTCTCTCTGCCACCTGTCTCGCCTCGTCAAGAAATTGCTGAACAGTCACAGCCTGTCCCGATCGATAGGCGACAACCGCCGTGGGCGAGGCGTGGGATAGCAGCGCGATCGTGTCCGTCATTTTTGCGGCGAATCCGCGAAATATACGCGCAGGGTGGCAATCAACCCGCTGCGCTGAACCTGCGGCAGGACGCGGCGGCGGACCGCGTACTCCGCTACGAACATGAGCAGAATCAGCGGCAACGAGCAGAAATTCACGAACACCGACCAGACGCGCAGCGGGGCGAACTCGAACAGCAGAAAATTTGCCGCTACGTTGCATAAAAAGAAAATCACCCACGCCACTGTGACCTGTCGCGTGTAGCGCAGCTCGAGCGCGCTCAATGGGCCGTGAACTCTGTCCGCGAGCTGCGTGCACAGGGGGACGCTGCCTTTGCGCAACGATCGCCCGAAAGTGAAGGCCATGATGGAATAAAAACCGGTTTGCTGGACCAGGTACACGATGGAAAAATTTTGCGCGAACAGCGGCCAGAAGGCACGCAACAAATAGGCCACCGCGGCGGCGGCAAGCAACGCCACGAGAGCGCCGCTCCAACGCCAGAGCAGAACCAGTCCCAAAGTCAGCATGGGGGCAAGCGCGAGCACCGTGCGCAGATCGTGCGCCTGCGGATTCAGATTGCTGTAGTGCGATAGTACCGAGTAAGCGATGAAGAACAAGAGGACGGCAGCAAGCTGCAGTCTACGTCCTGAAGCCATGGCTACTTGGTTCTCTGCGCCGCAATGTACTCTGCTAAGTGCCTCAAAGAACGGAAGATTTGCTGATTCTCCTGGCTGTCGGCCCGCAGGTGGATGCCGTACTGCTTGGAGACGATCAGCGCGACCTCCAAGATGTCGATGGAATCCAGGCCCAGCCCCTCGCCATACAAAGGCGCGTCTGGGTCGATATCCTGAGGTTTTACCTCAAGATTCAGGGCTTGCACGAACAGCGCGGCAAGTTCCCGCTGGAGACCGACATCGGTCAGCGGCGCCGGCTGTTGCATGAGCGACGCTTTGTCGGACATATCTTTGAGCTTTCGATTGGAGTTCTAAGTACCGGCATTATATAGGTGCGGGCCTGTGCGGCAACTCACTAGATCTCGGGACTGTGAATTTGAGCGAGCACCCGGATGGCCAGAGGGGATGGGGAGCTTCAAGGCCCGGAAGCAGGGCCTTGAAGCTCCCCATCCCCCCTCGCCTTGCAGGGTGCAGGCGGTGTAAGAAGACTCAAGGCCCTGTTGCCTTCGGGCCTTGAGTCTTCTTACACCGCCTGACGACCAGCAGCGGCAGGCGCAGCAGAAATCCAAAAAACAGCCGGAAATGCATCCAAGTGAGCAGCACATTGTCCCGCCCGTAACGAAAATGCGATACGCCGCCATCCTCGGGCCTGAAGTAGCGCACCGGCGCCGGTAGATTGATGGGCCGCACGCCGCGCCAGCACAAACGCACGACGGCTTCCACATCGAAGTCGAAACGCCGCATCCAAAGCTGCCCTCGCATCACGCGGATCAGGGCGGCGATGGGGTAGACACGGAAGCCAAATAGCGAGTCGTGGATGCCGGCCCAAAGTGTCTCGAGGTTGGCCCACCAGTTGGATAGTTTTCTGCCCCTGACGCGCAAGCGGGGAGCGCTGTCGTCAAATACCGGCTCCCCCAGCACCATGCAATCAGGAGATGCCAAGGAAGCCTGCATGAACTCCGGAATCCTGGAGGCGGGGTGCTGACCGTCGGAATCCAGTGTCAGCGCATGGGTAAATCCCAAGGCTTGGGCTTCCTTTATGCCGAACAGCACTGCCGCGCCCTTGCCGGCATTCTTCGGCAGCACCCAGACTCGAAGGTTCGGCTCCGCCGATGCCATTTCCGCCAGCCGGTGCTCCGAATGATCCGTACTGCCGTCGACAACCACCCATACCGGCGCCCATTGATTCAGGGCCGACCGCACGGTTGAAAACAGCCGGGCGCCGGGGTTGAAGCTCGGAATGAGTACAAGATGCGTGCTCGATGGCGTCACGATTCGTGTTTGAGCCAGCGGGACTGGGGCGCGCCTTGCAGAGCCTGGCGGTAGTACCGATCGAGCTCTGCCGTGAAGGCAGGGACATCCGCCGGCGGATCGAAGCGCTGACCCAACCGGACTCGATAGGTGATTGGCAGATCGGGCCGCTTGAACAGGGGCCATCCCTTGCTCAAAAAGGGCGAATCGGTCTCGATCACGAGCGTTTGCACCGGCACCTTGGCATGTTTCGCGATGAGGCCGACGCTGCCTACCAAGGGATTGATCGGGAATCGGGTGGTACGGGTGCCCTCGGGGAACAGCAGCAAGACACCGCCCGCCTGCAAATGCGCCACGGACTCCTTGACCATTTGCCTGGACGAGTCGTTGCGCACATAGCGCGCCAGCCTGGATCCTGACCCTAAGAACACATTTTTCATCAACGCCGACTTCATCACGCACACGAGATTCGGGTGCCGGGTCAGGATCAACAGCGCATCGATCAGCGCGGGATGGTTCGGCGCCAATATCACCGGCGGCCCGCCCTTCAAGGTGTCGATGGCCTTCAGGTCCAAGCGGTATGTTCCCGTGACTGAAAGCGACCAGGAATAAATGCGGAAGCCCGCCATGATGCCGCGGCGGCCGACGGCGGTGCCCAGGCGCGGCGGCAATATGAAATAGAGCGGCAGCGCGAATACCGACCAGGTCAGGCAGATCAGGCCCAGAAGCGTCAACGAACTGTAGAGCGCGAAATATTCGTAAATGATTTTCAAGAAACGCGGCATTTCAATCCGGTATTTCCACGACCCGCGATGATTTTCGGATCATCCAAGCGAAACCAAATCCGCCAGTCCAATAGCTTTTGCGTTGAACCAGGGGGCTGTCAACAAACGCCGCGCCCGCCAGCGTGTCGTAGCGCATATATGCGCCCACCCAAAGCTTCGGGTAGCGCTTTGACAAGGCCGCCAGCGTCTGCGTGCCGGCGTACCCTCCAGAGGCTGCAAATTCCGGGCGCGTCGGCGTCGCAAACTGCGGGGCGACCGAATAGAAATAATCGTGATAGCGGCGATCCGCGAACAGCGGTCCGGCCAAAAGCCCAAGATTCCAACCCGGAAGTCCGAAAGGATCCCTAAGATCCAGATTCAATCTCGGGGTGAACGTCCAGCCGATGATGCGCGGCGAGGATTCAACCGTCGCCACGGCGCGCAGCGGCATGCGCAAGTCGAGCTTGACCTTGCGATCGTCGCTGCGAAACAAGTGAAAATCAAAAGACGGACCCATCTCAACAGTGGAACGCAAGTCCGGCATGCCGCTGCGCTCGCGGTCGTTTCGTACCGGCGTGGTCAGGTTGAAACTCAAATTGATCTCGAGCCAGTCTTGATTGAATAGGGTGCCGCGTACGCCGTCGCGGTCCGCCTTCAGGAACTTGCCGTTGTAAACGATGTAGGGAACGGGCAGGGGGTAGGCATGCGTGGTATCCGAGCCCCTATAATCCTGAAAGGCAATTGCGCCCGCCCCGAGACCGAACTCCCACAAAGGCGCTTCCTTCGCGTAGGAGTGGGTGGAGAATGCGGCCGCCAGTACTGCGGCAAGGGCCCAAGACTGGCGCCGGTGTGCAACCTTGATCAAGGCAATCTCGGGCATGCACTTCGCTTGGGTTGGGGTCCTATCGAGTGAACCCGGGCGAGGGCATCCTAGTCTAAGATACCGAGCCATGCACATCTTGATTGTTGAAGACGACGAGGTTGCACGCGACTACCTGGCAAAGGCGTTGCGGGAAGCCGGGCATACTGTGGACGTTGCGGGCAACGGTCTCGAGGGCTTGCATATGGCCTCCTCGATCGCCGTCGATCTTGCGATCGTCGATCGCATGCTGCCGAAGATGGACGGACTTGCTCTCGTACAATCGCTGCGGGCCACGGGCCGAAAAATGCCGGTCCTCATTTTGAGCGCGCTCGGGGACGTCGATGACCGGATTACCGGACTGCGTGCCGGCGGCGATGACTACCTGACCAAGCCGTATCACATGGCCGAATTGCTGGCGCGTATCGATGCGCTAGCCCGCCGCGGCGACGCAGGCAACGCGGAGGCAAGCACGAAGCTGAAATTGGCGGACTTGGAACTGGATCGCATGACCCGGCGCGTCATGCGCAACGGCAAGAAAATCGAGTTGACCGCGCGTGAGTTTCAGCTGCTCGAATTCATGATGCGCCATAGCGGCCAGGTGGTGACGCGCACCATGCTGCTCGAGGGCGTATGGGACTATCATTTCGATCCTCAAACCAATGTGATCGACGTACACATCAGCCGTCTGCGCCAGGCAATCGACAAAGACTTCGAAAAGCCGCTGCTGCACACCGTGCGTGGCGCGGGCTACAGCTTGCGCGAAGACGAATAGGGTCCGGCCCGACAGGCTCCTAGATGGGTCCCGATCAGCGCTTTCTCGGTGTTCTCGATACCTCACCCTTCCGTATCGCCATCGTCTATTCGATCGTATTCGCCATTGGCGCGGCGGCGCTCATCTATGCCGTGGATTTTGCCGTGTCGCGCGTCGTCGATGGCAGCACCGACAATCTGATCGAGGCGGAGGTGCAGGGTCTGCGCGAGCAAATGCTGGTGCTGTCGCGCGGCGACTTCATCGAATTGGTCGAGCAGCGCTCGCAGGATCAGGATGTGCGCGGCGCGGTTTACCTGATGGTCGATCCGCAACTGCGACCGGTCGCCGGAAATGTCCCGGCGTGGCCGAAAATCAATACCAAGGAAAAGTGGTTCCTCTTCAAGGTGTCGGTGCCGTTCGGCGACGAGACGCGCGAGCACGAAATGCGCGCCCGCTACTTTGCCCTGCCCGGCGGCTTCCAAATGCTGGTGGGGCACGATGTGCAGGAACGCCAGGACGTGAAGAGTCTCATGATGCGCGGCCTGATCGCGGCCGTGGTGTTGACCTTGCTGCTGGGCCTGGGCGGCGGCTTCTGGATGGGGCGGCGCATTCTGGCGCAGGCCGGCGCCATTTCCGCGGTCGCAACGCAAATCATGAGGGGCGATTTGTCGCAGCGTCTGCCGGTGCGGGACGCCGACGATGAGATCAATACGCTGGCGCGCGAGATCAACACCATGCTCGACAAGATCGAGCAGCTCACCCTCGGCATGCGCACCGTGCTCGACAGTGCGGCCCATGACCTGCGCACGCCGCTCAATCGCCTGCAGGCCAGCGCCGAGGGAGCGATGGCCTCGCTGACGCCTGGGTCAGCCGAGCGGCGCGTGCTCGAGAGGGTGACCACCGAAGTCGATCACATGCGCAGCACCCTGGATGCGCTGCTGCGCATCGCGCTGGCCGAGACCGGAACCGTGGCTCGCGAGCCGGTGGACCTGTCGGAGTTGGTCGGGAGCGTGGTCGATTTGTACGCGCCGGTGAGCGAAGAGCGCGGCATTGTGCTCGAGAGTTCGGTGGCGCCCGGGGCGCATGTGCAGGGCAACCGCCAATTGCTGGCTCAGGCGCTGGCGAATCTGCTCGATAACGCGATTAAATTCACGCCGGACGGCGGCCACATACGCGTGGCCCTGGATGGGTCAGGCAGCGCGCCGCAGGTCATTGTCGAGGACAACGGGCCCGGTATTCCCGCGGACAAGCGCGAGATCGTGCTCGGCCGCCGCGTGCGCTTGGACGAGGCGCGGAACGTTCCGGGATCCGGCCTGGGCCTCTCGCTGGTAGCGGCGGTGACGAAATTACACGGCGCGCACTTGGTGCTCGACGACGCGGGTCCGGGTTTGAAAGTTTCATTGAAATTTTGAGGAGAGATGATGTCGAAGATTTGTGCCACTGTGATCTGCATCGCCAGCCTGACCGCGTGCGTCAGCAATCAGACGCCGCCGCGGGCGACCACGACCGCCGCTCCGACCGCGGCCGCGCCGCACCCGGCGCTGCGCTCCGGCATCGATCTTCAATACGTCGACACCTCGGTTCGTCCTCAAGATGATGTGTATCAACACTTGAACGGCAAATGGCTGCGCGACTATCAGCTCCCCGCCGACAAGGCCGGCGTGGGCTCCTTTACGGTTATCCAGGACAAGACTGAAGAACAGCTGCGCAGCATCGTCGATGGTCTCGATCAGGCGCCGGGCAACGAGGATCCCGACGCGAAGAAGCTCGCGGATCTTTACGCCAGCTACATGAACGAGGATCAACTGGAGGTGTTGAGCCTCAAGCCGCTGCTGGCGGAATTTGCCGCGATCGACGCGATCAAGGATAGGAATGCCATCCCGAATGTGATGGCGCGCATGATCGAGATCGGGGCGGGTTCGCCCTTCACTCTTCGGGTCAATCCGGATGCAAGAAATTCCGCGCAGTACGCCGTCATCCTGCAACAGAGCGGATTGGGAATGCCGGATCGCGACTATTACTTGAGGGACGATGCCAAGCTCAAGGAGGCGCGCAGCGCGTATGGGGCGCACATCGAAAAAATGCTGAGCATGGCCGGTCAGGCCAAGGCCGCGCAGTGCGCCGCGGCGATTCTCGACTTGGAAACGTCGCTGGCGAAAATTCAGTGGACGCGGGTGGAGGACCGCGATCCGATCAAGACCTACAACAAGACGGCGCTATCCGAGCTTGCTGCGTTGATGCCGGGATACGACTGGCAGCGCTACATCCGCGCCTCCGGCATCGAAGGCAAGGTCGACTACGTCATCGTGAGCCAACCGACCTATTTCATGAATCTCGGCAAGGCGATAACCGCCACGCCGCTGCCCGTCTGGAAGGCTTACTTCAAGTGGCGGGTGCTGTCGGCCTTTGCGCCATACTTGTCGAAGGCCTTTGTCGATGAACGGTTTGCGTTCACCGGCGGGGTGCTGCGCGGCGTGCCCGAGAATCAACCGCGCTGGCAGCGCGGCATCACGTTGCTCGACGTCAGCATGGGCGAGGCGCTGGGCAAGCTGTATGTCGCCAAATATTTCCCGCCCCAGAACAAGGCGCGCATGCAGGCTCTGGTGCAGAATTTGCTCGAGGCCTATCGGCGCGATATCGATACGCTGGACTGGATGAGCGCCGATACGAAAGTCGGCGCCCAAGCCAAGCTGGCCAAGATGCAGCCCAAGATCGGCTATCCCGATCACTGGCGCGACTATGGCGCGCTCAAGATTGCGCGCGACGATCTGCTTGGCAACGTGATTCGGGCCAATGATTTCGAATATCGACGCAACCTCGCCAAATTGGGCAAGCCGGTCGATCACAGCGAGTGGGGCATGCGCCCGCAAACCGTCAATGCGTCCTACAATCCCACGCGCAATGAGATCACATTCCCGGCGGCGATTCTGCAGCCGCCATTCTTCGACGCGGGTGCGGACGATGCGGTGAATTATGGCGGCATCGGCGGAGCCATCGGCCATGAGATGAGCCACGGCTTCGACGATCAGGGCAGCCAATTTGATGCCGACGGTAATTTGCACGACTGGTTCACCAAGGCCGATCACGATAAATTCGCTGAAAAGACCAAAGCGCTGGTGGCGCAGTACAACGTCTACGAGCCGGTCCCCGATTACCATGTCAATGGCGCTCTCACCTTGGGGGAGAACATTGGGGATAACTCCGGCCTGGCGATTGCCTACAAGGCGTACCGGATATCCCTGGCGGGCCATGAGGCGCCGGTGATCGACGGGCTGAGCGGCGATCAGCGTCTGTACCTGGGCTGGGTACAGGTCTGGCGCGGCAAAGTGCGCGAGGCTGAGGCGATCCAGCGCATCAAAACCGATCCGCATTCGCCTCCGGCGGTGCGCGGTACGGCGCCGCTGCGAAATCAGCCGGGATTTTATGCGGCCTTCGGCTTGAAGCCCGGGGACAAGATGTATTTGCCGCCCAACCAGCGCGTGAGTATTTGGTAAGCGTCAATTTATCGGCGGTTTTCGAGGCACGGCCGCGGCTTCAGCGGTTTATGCAAGCTGCTGAATAATATGGTGAAAGCGCCCTAGAAATCTTCTGGCATAGAACTTGCTCGGCTCGTAGGTTGCGGCGTGTGCCCGCGCTTTGGAATCGAACCTATGGCTGACGAAGCTGACGACGCTCCCCCTCCGCCGCCGAAAAAATCGGGCGGCTTCATGGGTACCCTGGTCAATGGGTTGGGCATATTCGCGCTCACCCTCCTGGCCGTGGTGCTCGGCGGCTTCATCAACGCCAAGTTGCATCCGCTTCCGGATCTTAAGCTGGACAAGGACGGCAAGATTACGGCCATCGTGCCGGTGGCCGCCGCGTCCAAAGGCGCGGAAGGCGGCGGCGCCGGCAAGCCCTCGCTCTACTACGCCATCGATCCGCCCCTGGTCGTCAATTTCGAGGACGGCTCGGCGGTGCGCTTCCTGCAAATCACCATGGAGGTCATGGCGCACGACGAGAAAGCCATCGAGAGCGTGCAAAAGAACATTCCGTTGATCCGCAACAATTTGCTGCTGCTGATGAGCAATCGCAACTACCAATCGATGATGTCGCGCGAAGGCAAGGAAAAGCTGCGTCAGGAAGCACTGACCGAAGTACGAGCGGTGCAGAAGAAGGAAGGCAGCCCCGACGTGGACGATGTGCTGTTCACCAGCTTTGTGGTGCAGTAATGGAAGAAAACCAGGCACGAATCTCCAACGAAGAAGTGGCGGCACTGCTCGAAAAAAACGGCAAGGAAGCCGCCGCGACGGTGCGTCCGTACGATTTCGCCGCGCAGCGCATCAATCGGACCCAGTTGCCCTTGCTTGAAGAAATCAACAAGAATTTTGGCGATCGCGCCGGCGCATCGCTGGCCGGACTGCTGGGGCGCGATGTCAGCTTGCATTTCGATTCGCTCGATTCGGTCAAGAGCGCCGACCTGCAGGCTTCCCTGCCGGTGCCGGCCACGATCGCGGTGGTGCGGCTCAAGCCATTGCCCGGATTTGCCTATGTCAGTGTCGAGCCGGCGCTGCTGCTGACCCTGCTGGACGGCTTCTTCGGCGGCTCAGGCCGCGCCAACGGAGATCCGCAGGCCGCGATCGCGCCGGCCGCGCAGCGCTTCCTGAATCTCATGCTGCGCAGCTTTGCGGCGGATCTGGCCGCGGCTTGGGCTCCCGTGTCGCCGGTGGAATTGGAGCTGGTGAAGCAGGAAACGAATCCGCGGCTGGTGCAATTGGGCGGCGCGCTCGAGTCCGTGGTGGTCGCCCGCTTTACGGTGGAATTCGCCGCGCGTAGCGGCCGGATCGACTGGCTGCTGCCGGACGCCTTGCTCAGTCCCATCCGCGACGCGTTGGCCGGCGACGGCGGAAATGCGCCGGTTCGCAAGCAAGACGCCTGGGCGCCGGTGCTCACGAGCGCAATCAAGGACGCGCAACTCGATACGCGCGCCGTGCTCGCGCAAGCAAAAATCAGCCTGCGCGAATTGGTGAGGCTCGCGCCCGGCGACATCATCCCGATCGACGCGCCCCAGCAGGTCACCTTGTTGGCCGGCGACGTGCCGCTGTATCGCGGCCGCTTCGGCATCTCGCAGGGCCACAACGCCCTCAAAATTCTTCCAGGAGCCCCCGTATGAGCCCGCCCGATCCAAAGTCTGCCGCCGTCGCGCGCGCGCAGTTCAGCGACCTTGGCCCGAACGCCGCCGGCGCAGGCGGCCAGGAAATGAATCTGCAGCTGATTCTCGATGTCTCAGTCACCCTGGCGCTCGAAGTGGGACGCGCGAAGATGTCGGTGCGCGACTTGCTGCAGTTGGCGCCGGGAGCAGTCGTGGAACTCGATCGTCTGGCTGGGGAACCGCTCGACGTGCTGGTTAATGGCGTGCGCATCGCGCGCGGCGAAGTGGTCGTGGTCAACGAAAAATTCGGCATCCGGCTCACCGACGTGGTCAGCGAGACGGAAAGGATGGAGCACGCCAAATGACTGCGATGGCGCAACCCGCCTCGCCGTTGTCGATCGGCAGCCTGACCCAGCTCACCTTGAGCCTGATTGCCATCGTCGCCCTGATTCTGGCGATCGGCTGGGTCTTGAAGCGTTTCAAGCTGAACGCGCCGCGCGGCTCCGCAGACAGCGAGATTCTCGACCAGTTGAGCGTGGGGCCGCGCGAACGTGTGCTGCTGGTTCGCATCGGCGAGGCGCAAGTCCTGCTCGGCGTCGGCGCGAGCGGCATTGTTGCCCTGACGCCCTTGACCACGCCCATCGCGCTGAAGTCCTCAAGCCGCGCGCCGGCATTCGCCGAGCGCTTGCGCGACATGATGAAGCGGCCGGGCGGCTCGCCGTGATGGAGACGCTGTATCGGCATCGTTACCGCCTGATGGGGGCAGCGCTTGCCGCGTTGCTGCCGCTCAGCGTAGGAGCGCAAGCCGCGCTGCCGGCCGTCGCCTTGAAGTCTGCCGCCGAC
>Ga0210387_10002600_pt1 | contig 13844 bp, 18 predicted proteins | sample IncBWC7OmetaG_FD_160108 | JGI IMG/M metagenome (GOLD analysis project Ga0210387, IMG submission 160108) | Forest soil microbial communities from Barre Woods Harvard Forest LTER site, Petersham, Massachusetts, United States - Inc-BW-C-7-O ...
TAGCAGGTTGCGAAGAAACGTTACTCGAAGCGGTCGCCACAGACTTGGGGAAGCAGTCGGCTTCATTTCTCTCCGCGGTTGTCTCGCAACTGGCCACTTCCGAAGTTCGTATCTTATGGGACGCTGCTACTTCTTTGCTTCCCCACTGGCCTGCTTGTCCCACCCGTGGAAACGCGAGAAGTCACCCGCATTCCATGCCGCGCGGAGTCCAGGAGTACTCAGATCCCAGTCTGGGCGGATTTCGCTCGTCACGGCGCGCAGGTCGTGCCAAAGATCGACGATCGACGGACGGCCCCAGAACCAGTAGCCGTTGTAGATGCTGTAGATCACGAGGCCCCGCTTGAGCACGAGTGTATGCGGGATCATCGGATTATGCTCGGGGTCGGTGTACTCCTGGATGTCGAGATCCCTCTGAACCGTTCGGTCGGGATCCGAAAGGAAAGTCCACTGGGCTCCGACTGACGCACGGAATTCCTGCAGAGTATGGTGATCGTCGGTGGCGATCGTGGCGATCTGAGTGTATGCCACCGCAATCTTCGGGTAGAACGCGGCGAGTTCCAAATGCTGCTGGTGCTCCTTCGGGCAATAGTGGCCGCGTGCAAGCGTGAGTATTAGAGGATCGTCGCCCTGTAGCTCGCTGAGCTTGCACAGTTTGCCCGTATGATCGGGCAGTTCGTAGTTGGGGAAGATGCCTCCGGGCACAATATCAGAACGCATGGTTGAACTCCTTCCGTTTCTCTCAAAGATCCAGAGTGACACCCGCGTTTGGCTGGGAACAGCATACGAGCACGTTCCCGGGGGCGGGCCTCTCCAGCGGCTCAGGGTTATAAATAATTGATCCGCCAATCAGACCAGTCATGCAGGTATGACAGACTCCAGTTCGGCACGACCATCTGACCGGAACGTCGCAAGCTTCCGCCAGTTCAAGCAAACTTCCGAATTTCGGATCCCAGGCGGCAGTAATCCCGGTACGCGCGAATGAGACTGGGGGGCCAGATCCGGGCGGCCCTTGTGGCAGGTGAGGAGTGTGAACAACCTGCGCCATACCAGGGGTAATAGCCTCGAGAGAACCGAAGATTTCCATGTGCACATTCCCGGTGAGTACACCCCAGGTTCGCAGCCCATCGCGCATATTCTGCAAGAATGAAGAGGGGCCACACAGATAGAAGTCACTACCCTGTGACACACCAATTCTCTCCAGCAAAGCTACGTCAATGTGCCCGGGAGCATCGAAGTCTGCCCCGATTTGGTCGATTGCAGCGGGCCTGCTGTACACGATGTATTCTCGTCCGCGAGAGAGCTGTTTCAGTAATGAACGCGATTCGTCTGCAAATGGATGGTCGACGCGATTGCGCGCTCCATAGATCCACCAGATCTCTCGTTGCGATCTCTCAGCGACAAGTGAGTGCAGCATCGACATCACGGGCGTTGCGCCCACTCCAGCGCTCAGCAGAACTACAGGATTCTGGCTGGGACGCAGAGTAAAGCTGCCTCGGGGTGCACTCACATCCAATAGATCGCCTTCTCGTGCACGGTTGCACAGAAATGAACTTCCTATTCCCTTCAATTCGTTTTTGACGCTGATGCGGAGGTGATCGACTGCCGGCAGATCAGACAACGAATAGCTGCGAAGAACAGGCGGTTTGCCCGCATCGACGAGCAACCGCAAGACTACGAATTGACCCGCCTGGCAGAGAGGAAGAGTTTGCCCATCGATTGGCGACAGAACTAAGGAAGTTACCTTCTCGCTTTCCTTATTAATACGCGCGACTTGCATCTGTCGAAAGCCGGGCCATGCTGGCGGTTGTTCCTCATCGGCGAGTCCCGGATTCCCCACCGTAGTTTTGGAGCTCAAGTCTTGTTGGAGCATTGCCTGGAACGAACTCTGCCAACCCTTGCTAAGTGCAGGAATCCGTAGCGCTCGTTGCAGTTGCTCGCTGGAATGTCCTGGCAAATACAGGAGGGCGTCAACGCCCGCCACACTGGTTCGCTCTGGACCGTCAGTAATTTTTGCAATGTCATCGCCTGCCCCAACTTCTCCCTCCTGCAACACGCGAAAGTAAAATCCTGGTCTGTGATGTTCTACGAGCAGCGCTGGCATACGAGGCTCGTTCATGCGGATAGCGACGCGGTAGCAGGTCACGCGTGGCTGCGTTACTTCAAATTCAGCAGTACCGATGCGGTATCGATCGCCGATGCACACCTCGTTATCAGGAAGTCCCTCAACAGTGAAGTTTTCCCCGAACTGGCCGAAAGCGAAATCGTTGCGGCCCAAAACACTTTCCCAGTAGTGGTAAGAATCCATCTGGTAGACAAATACGGCGCGGTGCTCCCCGCCGTGGCCGGCGAGATCGGCTTGTGCATCACCGTCGATATCGAGCTTGCGCACCATTCGCCGTCCCGTAACCGGAGATTTCCAGACCGCGGTTCGGACCGTTTTGCCGTTCCATGTCACGTCGCGCGGAAGGCCGACATTCACTGAAAGCAATCGGGGCATGCATACCTCGTCGAACTCCAGCGTCTGGTTAGAGTCCTTTACTTCCTACCAACGACGAGCAGGAGCGGCACCATCCACGTGGAGTATCTCTCCGCTGACATGACCTGCCCTTGCCAGGTAAAGCACGGCATCGACAACATCCTTCACTGTCGCCTTTTTCATAGTCGGCTGCAACGTCGAGTCGTTGGGATCATTGCGGTGCATTGCTGTCTCCACAACGCCGGGGGCCACGGCATTAAAGCGAATGCCATCTTTTGCATACTCGGTTGCGAGATTCTGGGTCGCTGAATTCAACCCACCCTTCGTAATCATCGAAATCGAGCCATTTTCGCCAGCGATTGGCCGTTCGGCAAGTGCCGCGGTGATGCTCACAACGCACCCCGATTTCTGTTTCAGCATTTCCTTCACAGTGCGCTGAGTGATGTAGAAGAATCCAAGCAGATTAGTGGAGACGAGGGCGTCGAAATCCTCGGTAGTGAAGTCGGTGAAAGGCTTGGTTAGGAAGATGCCAGCGTTATTCACCAAGACATCGATGTTTCCGAAGTTGTTGATCGCGGCTTCGACAGCATTCGCAGCGGTTTGCTGCTTGCCGATATCGCCATCGAGAAGAACCAAGGCGCCTGAGGTGGTCAACTCTCGATTGGGGTGACGAGACGTTGCGACGACGTTATAGCCTTCTATCAGAAACCCTTCGACTAAACCGGCGCCGATGCCTCCCGATGCTCCGGTTACGATTGCTGTTTTCTTGCCCGACATTCATAGCCTTTCAATTTAAGGGTTCGGGCCGAGAATACGCAGTTGCGGCACCGACCCTCTCGAAGCGGCTTCATCCAGCCCGCCGCGTCACGAACCCCTCGCGTGAAGCACCGACAAATCCTTGCACCAACGCGGCGATCTGATGTGATGCCGTGTCTAATGCGAAATGACCGCTGTCGACAATGTGAACTTCAGCATTCGGCACATCTTTGCGATAGCGTTCCGGCTCGCCCGGGTCGAACGAGAGCTCATACTTAGCCCAGATCACCAGCAGTCGCGGTTGCTTCCCGCGCATCCACGCTTGCCACTTCGGGTAGGCATCCACATTGGTTCGATAGTCGAAGAATAAGTCACTCTGAATCTCGCCTGGCCGGTCTGATTGAGAAAAGAGAATTCGTCTGTCCACAGATCTGGGTCACAGCGTTCGACATTGGGATCGTTTCCGACATGGCGCGTGCGCGTCGAAGCCAGGGAGAGGAGATTTGTGCGCAGCGCACTCTCGTTTGGAGGGCGATCCGCCCAAAACCCGCGGCGCGTCTTCCAATTCGCACACCGGCCTTCGTTGTGCGCAGCCGCATCCTGAACAATAAGAGCTTCCACGCGCTCCGGGTGCGCTAGGATCATGCGAAAACCCACCGGCCCGCCATAATCCTGCATGTAAAGTGTGTAGCGCGAGAGCTCTATCGTTTCGGTAAACCGATTCATGATCTCAGCGTAGTGATCAACCGTGTAGGCGAATTGTTTCGGATCCGGCCAATCGCTGTGTCCGAAGCCGGGGTAGTCGGGAGCGACCAGGTGATAACGCTCCGACAGCCGTGTGAAGAGCGGCTCGAACATTCGCGAAGAAGACGGCAAACCGTGCAGCAGCAGTATCGTCGGCGCGTCTTTCGGACCAGCCTCCCGGTAGAAAATCGACAGCCCATCGATCTGTGCGGTGCGATAAAAGGTCGGATACTTCATGGTTTTGTTTCTCCTTTGGCTTCTGGACTTGCGGTTTCTGAACTTGGGCAAGCAGTTGCAAGGATGCGAGCATGACAGAAATCGTCAGTAGCACGCGGGGAAAATGCAAGGATTCAAAGCGGCGTGGGGATGCGGAAATTCTCGGCCCGGCTCCGTGCATACTTAGGCGGCCACCCGTTCCGCGGATCGGATCTTATGCGGCGAGCCGACGTAAGGAAAGGAGGTTAGCAGGTCGGTGTGCGGCCCTACGTTATCTCGCGTCACCTTCCCATTTGTAAGAATGGAAAGGAAGGCATAAAGGTCAGTAAGATCGAGGCGGGCATCCCCGTGCGGAAAGCCGTAGTCCGGACCGGAGTAATGGTGTGACATATTATGTTCTCCTCGTTCTGGCTACTCAGCACTGCGAAAATCGATTCAATCTCCACCGGTGTCCCCTAGCAGCTGGCCGCACCATACACCACGCGGCGAGGCCTCGGGTCTCGTCCGAAAACTTCGTGCCAACGTCTCATCCCTTTCTGCTCTAGCTTTCAACATCAAGGTGCATAACGAGTAAAGACAAGGTCGCTGCCTGTAGTCTTCTCGTGGCAGGTAAAGCAGCTTTTCATAAACGCACCTTCGCCAGGTTTGCCGTCCGCGAAGTGACCGAAACCCCAGCCGCCGGTTGTGGCGTACTTGGTTGAGTCCTTGACCATAAACTGAATGTTCGTGGGAGCACCGGGGACAAAAGATTGAGCTTGGCCAAAGACTCTGTTGTTTTCCTCTGATGGGACGTTACGGTAATGCAGAGCAGCAATGATTGTGCCGTCCGGGAACGGAAGCTTCCCTGACCGGAAAGCCTTGATCGCTACATCGTTGCCCAAGACGGCGCCTAAACTGTTTAGGTTACCTGCTTCGTGGGCCGAGGATATCCATTGCCAGTCTCGATACCCGGAAGGGATGTCGGTAACGTAGGGGGCGGATTTCCCGTCCGCGTGGCCGGCGGCGGGCCTAATGAGAGCGACCGGGCCGACGGTTGTTGCAACTGCAATCAAGAAAAATGTGAAGCGTTTCATAATGGTTGCTCCAATCAACATGCTTCGGTAAACGAATTCAGCATTTGCCTTGAAGTCGATATCGGTGCCTCTTCATCACAAGGGTGCTCTCTTTCTTAGCCATGAGGCATCAGACCAGAAGCTCGGATGCGAAACAATTGGACGATAGTATTGGGGATACTTTGGGATCGGCTCTACTGCTGACCAGTGCGTGGTACATTCCGCCGTGGGCGGCAACGTACGGCTTGAAAGGATGATGGCGATTCTCTGACAGGCGAGCCACACTTCTGACTCCTCAATGACTTTCAACGCCTCACGCAAGAATCGACGGCCTACTGCGACAACAAAAACCTGTTTGTCAGGACTTGTCACACCTCATCATTTGATAGAGCAGATTGCCGCGCTGCCCTTCCAGGACAGCACAATCATCGTCCCCCGGCTCCGACTCGAAGACAAGGGTTGCAGAGTATCCCCCGGTACAAATGAGAGACTTTCTGGTACAATCTCGCGAACGGTGGGGCGTCACTAGTCGATTATGCGCGGGAAGCATGAGTTTAGCGCACACACTCGGCCATGAGCGGGGTTATCACTGATGTCGCACCTCACGCCAATCGTCTTCGTTGTTGACGATGACGTCTCCGTGCGCGAATCACTGGAGTCGCTGATCCGCTGTGAAGGCTGGAAGCCGGAGACATTTGCGTCCGCCCAAGAGTTCCTCGACTGTCCACGAGCCCCTGTTCCGAGCTGCCTGGTACTGGATGTGTCTCTTCCAGGCCTGAACGGTCTCGATCTGCAGAAGCGCGTCGCCATCGAACGGACTGACATGCCGATCATGTTCATCACGGGCTACGGCGATGTGCCCATGACGGTCCAAGCCATGAAGGCGGGGGCCGTAGAATTCTTGACGAAGCCGTTCAAAGATGACGTGCTGTTGGCCGCCATCCGGGCAGCCCTCGAACGCAGCCGAGTTGCTCTCGGCCTTGAGGCAGAGATGCGGGTGCTCCGGGACCGTTACGAGTCGCTTTCCCATCGCGAACGGCAGGTTATGGCGTTGGTGGTTTCTGGCCTGCTGAATAAACAGGTCGGTGGGGAGCTTGGTATCAGCGAGATCACGGTGAAGGCGCACCGGGGCAAGGTGATGCAGAAGATGAAGGCCGACTCGCTTGCCGACCTCGTGAAAATGGCCACGAGACTCCGCCCCCCGCCCGAGGCGATTACGGCGGCGTAACGCCCATGTTCGCCGTCGTTATTCGTGAAGCGCGAAATTCGCGGACGCCGTCCTTCAAGTATTTTGCCGGAGTAGTGGGCGCGCTGGTCCTGAGACCGGGCGGACAAGATGAACGGAGTCCGCTGGGCAGCATAGAAACCTGCAGTGCGGCCGACCCCTATCGGAGGAAAACAGCATGAAGAAAACCACAACACCGATTTCCCTTGCCGGCTCGCAACTCGGTGACGTACGTCATGTCTGCGCATTTTTCAATAATGACGACGAAGAGTATCGCGTGCTGCTTCCATTCATTCAGCAAGGGTTCGAGTGTGGCGACAAGGCGGTTCACGTCGTGAATCCGGATCAACGTCGCGACCATCTGCAACGCTTGACCGCTGCCGGAATCGACCCTGCGGCAGCCGAGCAGAGCGGACAACTCGAGGTTCGAATCAACACCGAAGCTTATATTCGGGACGGCCGTTTCGATCAAGCTCGAATGCTGGCAGCGTTCGAGCAGATGGCTAGCGGCAATGCCAAGGGAGGATTTCCGTTGAGCCGCATTTGCTGCCGGATGGATTGGGCAATTGAAGATCGATCCTACATTGACGATCTCGTTGAATTCGAATCGCGCGTGAACGATGTGTGGCGTAGCCACGACGACGCGGTGATCTGCACCTATCATCTCGACAAATTTGGAGGCGACACGGTGATCGACATCATGCGGACGCATCCGATGATCATCATCGGTGGCCTCCTGCAACGGAATCCGTTCTTCGTGCCGCCCGAGGAGTTCCTGCCCGAGATCCGCCAACGTCGGGCCATGCGGACTTCCACGTCCTCCGAGGCTGCCTGATATGGAGGTCCAGTCCGAACATGCCTCGGGAGAGATCAAGCACCTTCAACGGTGCATTAACGATCTTATTAGCCTGCTTGCTCTTCCCGCCATCTGGAGTGGCGGCGATCCCTCCCAGGTTCTCCACACCTTGCTCGATGCGCTCATGCGCATGCTGCGCTTGGACCTAGTTTCTGTGAGGCTGACAGATTTAGTTGGCGGGGCGCCCGTTGAGATCGTCCGGCTCGCCGAGTTGCGAGGACGGGTGCCTTCGGCGCACGAGATCTGCGAAGCGCTCAGCCAGTGTTTGGAAGACGACTCACGGAAATGGCCTCCACTGCTTCGCCACCTTATGGGTGAGGGAGAGGTTTCGATCGTGCCTTTGCCACTGGGGTTACAAGGCGAACTCGGTGTAATTGTGGCAGCGGCTGAGCGGACAGATTTTCCGCGGCAGACGGAGGCACTTCTTCTGAGCGTAGCGGCGAATCAGGCATCGATTGGGCTACAAGAGGCACGGCTCCTGAGCCATCAGAAGCGGCTCGCGAGCGAACTTGATCAACGGGTCGTGCAACGGACCGCCGAACTTGCCACCGCCAATGAAGAGCTCAAAAAGGAATTCGCTGAGCGCAGACTGGTCGAAGAGAGGCTCGGGCAAGAGGAGAGGGAACTGAAGCGCAGTGAGATCCGCAAGGCAGCGATCGTGGACTCGGCGCTCGACTGCATTGTGACGATCGATCACGAGGGCTATATCACTGAGTTCAATCCTGCGGCGGAGCATGCCTTCGGCTACCCTCGGGAAGAAGTCTTGGGAAAGCATCTGGCGGACGTCATCATTCCACCGTCTCTCCGGGAGAAGCATCAGCAGGGTTTTGCCCGCTACCTGGCCACGGGCGAGGCGCAAGTGCTTGGGAAACGCATCGAGATGACGGCAGTCCGTGCTGACGGAAGCGAATTCCCCATCGAGCTCGCAGTCACACGCATTCCGCTGGAAGGGGCGCCGTCCTTCACCGGCCATCTGCGCGACATTACGGAACGCAAACGGGCGGAGCAGGAACTACGGCGCAGCCAGGCGTTTCTCGCGGAAGCCCAGCATCTTAGTCGAACCGGCAGTTTCTCCTGGCGTGTAGCGACCGACGAAATCACCTGGTCAGAGCAGCTTTATCGCATCTTCCAGATTGACCGCGATGCGCGGGTGACCTTTGAACTGATCTGCACTCGAATCCACCCTGAAGATTTGTCAGTATTCCAGGAGCACATCGAGCGATCTCGCCGGGACCGCAGCGATGTGCAACTGGAATTCCGCCTGCAGATGCCGGACGGCGCGGTCAAGTACGTACACGTCGCCGCTCACATCCGGGGCGATCACGGCCAACCAGAGTACATCGGCGCAGTTCAGGACGTGACCGAACGCCGATCCTCCGAAGAGGCACTCAGCAAGGCCCGATCGGAGCTCTCACAGGTGGCTAGGGTTACGAGCCTTGGAGTATTGACGGCGTCCATCGCACACGAAGTCAACCAACCGCTTTCGGGCATCATCACGAATGCCGGCACCTGTCTTCGTATGCTGGCCGCCGATCCTCCCAATGTCGAGGGCGCGCGCGAAACCGTGCGGCGCACAATTCGCGATGGCAACCGAGCCGCGGATGTGATCTCTCGATTGCGCGCACTCTATGGCAAAAAAGAACCCACGATCGAATCGGTGGACCTGAACGAAGCTACGCGAGAGGTGCTCGCGCTGTCCTTGAGCGAACTTCAGAGAAATCGCATCATCGTGCAGCAGGAACTTGTTGACGACCTGCCTCTTGTCGCGGGCGATCGTGTGCAGTTGCAGCAGGTCATCTTGAACCTGCTTCGCAATGCTTCGGACGCCATGAGCACCATCGATGATCGTCCTAGGGATTTACTGATTCGAACTGAACCAGATGACGATGATCGGGTGCGCCTCAGCGTGAGCGACGTTGGGATCGGCTTCGAACCTCAAGCTACGGATAAGCTTTTCGAGGCCTTCTACACGACGAAGGATGAAGGTATGGGAATCGGATTGTCGGTCAGCCGTTCGATCATCGAACGTCATCACGGCCGCCTGTGGGCAATGCCAAATAGCGGTCCAGGAGTTACGTTCTCGTTTTCTGTCCCGTGTAAAGTAGAGGGTTTGACGAGCGACAGTGCTCGCGACAGTCGGACACCTTCCGTGTCGGATGCGCCATGAGATATCCATGGCGGCCACTCGGCCCGCCACTTGCGGCGGCGAAACCAATACCAAAGTCTAATGGACGTCCTCCCGCGCGAGGCGCATCCTTATGTCATGGAATTGCGCCAGGAAAGGCGTGCTGTAGAACGCCCACTGGTATCAGTCGTTGATGACGACGAGTCTGTGCGCGAATCGCTGCCCGACCTCCTTGGCGAGTTAGGCTTTGCGGCGCGTACATTCTCATGCGCGGAAGAATTCCTTGAGTCCGACTGTCTCGACCAGGCCCGTTGCCTGATCCTCGACATCGCCATGCCGGGCATGAGCGGACCGGACCTTCAACGGGAGCTGAAGCGTCGCGGGCAGGAAATTCCGATCATCTTTATCACCGCGAGCACAGATAAGAGTGCTCGCCCCCGCCTACTCGAACAGGGCGCGGTGGAGTGCCTGTTCAAGCCGTTCAGCGACACGGCTCTACTTAAGGCTATTAATAAGGTATTTCACCCGAAGTGAGAGTCCGGCACGCTGTTGGTTGGTGGCTACCTGCGAATCAATGACATGAAATGCCGAGTGACCGGCGCTTTTCGATCGCGATTACCCGCGTCGTTACGAGCGCTACAGGAGACACCCAAGCGTGAGGGTGTACTCTCCTATAAGGACCCCGAGGAAAATACACGGGAGCAGATCAAGAAAGTCCGGTCGCATCCCTGGATTGCCAAAGAGGTCCCGGTGCGCGGCTTTATTTTCGACGTGGACACCGTGAGACTAAGCGAAGTCAAAGCACTTGAAGAAGAGCGCGCTGCCTGACGATCGCCGCATAACTAAATGCAGGTCGGGTAGACACTCCGCTCGCCCTCTGCTAAGTAGTTGGAGAAAGGATGGTAAAGACATGCCGGAAGCAACTTGGAAACCTCACGAGAAACATGGACGGCTGACGACGCAGAGCGACTTGCCCGACAGCGTCTACGCATTTCCGAAGCAGCGTAAAGAACCACTGACCGACGCAGAACATGTCCGTAATGCGGCCGCGCGTTTCGATCAAGTCATCGACGTCTCCGATGCCGATCGCGCTTTGGCCTTCGCCAACATCGAGAAAGCTGCAAGCCACTACGACGTGAACCTCGCGGAAACGTCATGGCACGAACTGGGCATTCATCCTCAAAAGAAAGCGGTGACCCGTTGAAACGCATCGTGAGGTGAGGCTCAACTTGTTTGTGGAACCTCGCCTCACGCCAGTTCGCGTGGAAGGATAATTGTGAGAGCTATGCCGAGAGATAAATCCGTTCGATCCAGTTGGCGATGTGATAGTTGTGCCCAACTTGTGCCAGATCTGCAGGCAGGCTGGGTGGAGTGGCTTGCGGCGGAGGACACCAGGGGAAAACCAAAAGTAAGCGGTTTACGCTTAGTGCACCGTCGCAACACCAGCGCAAGATCGCCAGAGTCATACGGATGTCGGTACAATCCGCGAGACGAATTCAGAAAAAACCGGGGCATCGTAGAGGGATTAGCTCTTGACCGGTTCGCGGGTCCCGACGGGCTGATGTTGCTGCTTTCGATGATTGCCGAACGGGAACTTCCACTGCAGCAACTGATCGAGCTTGCCAAGCGAGTGCAGATCCCGGGCTACGAAGCAGCGTACGAGCTGGTTCATGATGCCGTTAGCGAAGGAGTGATAGCGCCTTGCATCTCGTCAGGCTTTTATTTGCAGTGCGAGATCTGGGATGTGCTGAAGTGGGCGAAATGCCGAACTTCAGCGAAGACCAGCCGTGTTGAGCACCAGAATCGGTGCGTCGTTTCTCACTAAATTATTTCGCCATGGATATCCCGGTGGCTTCCAATTTCGAATTCTTGGGAGTCCATGGCGCCGGTGACCAATTCTGGGCTTCGCTCTTCTAAAATCTGTTAATGACTGTTTGCGCACCGCACAAGGAGATGAATATGAAAGCGATCGTTGTCCACCAATATGGCGGTCCGGAAGTACTTAAGTTCGAAGATTACCCGGACCCGGTTCCGGGTCCGGGCGAGGTGCTGGTGCGGGTCGCCGCTGCGAGCGTGAATCCGATCGACTACAAGCGACGCGCCGGATTAACGAAGGATTTTTACCCCATGAACTTCCCAGGGCTGATAGGCGTCGATATGGCGGGGACTGCCGTCAAGATTGGGCCGGGAGTGGAGGGCTTTTCCGTCGGCGACCAGGTGTTCGCGATGGCAGACAATACTTACGCCGAACTTTGTATCGTGAAGGCAGCAGTCTTGGCGAAGGTCCCGAAGGGTCTCGACTTGATTCAGGCGGCGGCGTTGCCGCTGGTGACGACGACCGGCAACCAGCTCCTTTCCGCTACGGAAATCAAAGCCGGCCAGACGGTTTTGGTCCTGGGTGCCATAGGAAATGTCGGGCGTTCGGCGGTATTCACTGCGAAGCAACGGGGAGCGACCGTGATTGCGGGGGTGTTAAAGGCCCAGATGGATCAAGCGAAGACCATCGGCGCAGATCAGGCGGCCGCAACCGACGACGACACCGCGATTACAAGTCTTGCGACGCTCGATGCGGTGGCGGATACGGTCGGCGGCAGAACCGCGGAGAAGCTGATTGCCAAGGTTAAGCCGGGAGGAGTCTATGCATCGGTTGTAGAGGTGCCGCTGAACGCCGCGAAATACCCGTCCGTAAAAGTAGTGCATGTGTTCTCGAAATTCGACAGGAAAACGCTCGAGTTCATGGCCGAAGCGGTGCGCGATGGCAAGCTGGTTATCCCAATTAGCCAGAAACTGGCACTCAGTGACGCGGCCGAGGCTCAAGCAACGGCAGAAAAGGGCGGTATCGGAAAGATCTTGCTGGTGGCTTGACACTGCTTTGCGAACAAAGGACACGGAAGGAAAATCGGAAATGAAAAAGAGTTTTGCGCGGAATCAACCCTGCGTCGACGGAGTCATTGCGTCTCGAGGTGGTATTCCACTGAGCGACCAGGGCGATATTATCGGCGCAATCGGTTGTTCGGGAGGCACGGATTCCCAGGACGAAGTAGTGAGCAAGGCAGGGGCGGCAGTAATTAACAAACTCCCGGCGAGGATCAAATGATATAGATCTCGAGAAAACGCAGGGTAGCGCGGCGACGGTCTGGGGATGAAACTTCGCACCGTCGCGGGTCGATTACAACCACAGATCGTGGTTTACAGCTTCAAATGGCTAGAGCCGGGTGGCCCACCCTTTTGTCGTGATGCTCGTTGACGCCGTGTACGCCGAGGGGCTCCGTCCTTGAATGGGCCACCCGGCCTGAAAGGGCAGCATGCAAAGAGGCCATTTATGAGATGACTTCGCCTAAGGTTGGTACCCGTCCGCCATCCACTTTGCGAATAGCTCAACGCGAGCCTGAGGCCAAGGACCTTCCCCTTTTGGGGGCGGGGGCGGCATTACCGCGCCACCGATTCCCCGAATGCGGTCGTAAATGGCGGCCGCGTGCGTCTTGACGTCATCATAACTTCCCAGGTTGAAGGCTTTGCTCATGCCTCGAATGTCTCGCTCCGTAAAAAGCGGGCGAATATCCTCTTGAAAGCTCGTCGGTTTCGTCATTGTTCCTCACAGCCATTGAATTATACGTATGCGGCGCTCCTGCCTCGTGACTCTAAACCGGAATGCCAGTTTTCAGCACTTCATTCAGCCGCCTGGCTATGCTCCGTCGATCGATCACCTCAGCAGCTTGCCGGCGAGCCAGTAACCGACACTGAACTTTCCCGGACCGGAGCAGATCAGCCAGATAAAGAAGAGCACGTACAGGACTTCCGGAAGGTAGAGGAAATCGTCGAGCCAGTTAAGAGGGGAAAGTCCTTTAGGCAAGGTGGACAGCGCGCTGGTCAGGGTGGCGACAGCCATATCGATCAATAAAGCCATGCAGGCCGGGCTGGAAAGAAACCCCACGGCTACCAAAGATCCGCAAACGAACTCGACACCCGACACGAAATAAGCCAGTTGCCGGGGAAACGGGGCTTTGGCCTTCACCAGCGTGTCGTAAACAGGTTTCGTGCCGCCGGCTACGAACAATTTGTTTCCACCGGAGATGGCGAAGAACAGCCCGATCGAAACGCGCACCAGCAGGATGGCACATTGTTCCAAATCACTGCTACCAAGCAGTGCAAACTGGACCAACCGTTTCCAATCCAACTCTTGTCCCTCCATCGAAGGTAAGCGCTGTCGGCCGTCTGTAGTTCTTTCGTCGCAGCAAATGGCCGACGACAATCCTAAATAACTTAGGGCTTCGATCCGCACTCGTCAGCGCCTAAATCCGCGTCCCCTCCCGGCCGAGCGTGAGCCTTACGTGAGGTCGGTGCTCTGTCCGACCTCGATAATGTAATCGTCAGGATCGCGGATGTAGCAGCGA
>Ga0210387_10002601_pt1 | contig 13843 bp, 13 predicted proteins | sample IncBWC7OmetaG_FD_160108 | JGI IMG/M metagenome (GOLD analysis project Ga0210387, IMG submission 160108) | Forest soil microbial communities from Barre Woods Harvard Forest LTER site, Petersham, Massachusetts, United States - Inc-BW-C-7-O ...
GTGCTCAGCGTGATGCTCATTGTCGCCTGCCGGGATGTGACCGTCAGTTACTTCGGAAAAGAACTGCTCCTGGGCGCCATGGAGTTTTCCGATTGGTTACTGCATTTAGTGCACCTTAAAATGCACCAGTGTACCTAAATCCCTTAGGAGACGGTACACTAGGCCTTCAGATGACCAAAATCGGTTTCCCAACGTCTCGGCAAGCGTTGAACCTTCAGGTCCGGGAGTTGCACCACGACCAGCATCTGTCGGCAAGTCACCAGAAGCATGCCGTCGCTTGGCCTGGTGATGGTGAACGCGCACCAGAACCGGCTTCGCTCGAACTTTGCGAGCTCGCCGTGGATCTCCAGCGCATCCCACAGCCGGCCCGGACGGCGATAATCTATTTCCGTTCGCACTACGACGGGGCAATCGCCTCGGTTCAGCATATCCTGCAGCGGGTATCCCAGTTTCTCGGCCAGCAGCGATCGGTTCGTTTCAATAAATCGCAGGTAGGCGATGTTATGCACCAGGCCGGCTGCGTCGGTGTCGAAAAACATGACGCGGACTTCTGTTTGTAAAGTTGGAGTCTCCATTGGAACGGTCACTCTTGGCAGTTGCCATACGTTAAAAGGAACTGCTTGGCGATGAAAGGGGATTGTCTGAATCGGCACCCTCGAGTTTGATAACGGGATTGCGAGTCACCAATGAGCCAAAAAATCGCCTGCGTTATCCCGTCGTATAACCACGCTCGTTATATCTCTGAGGCAATCGTTTCGGTAATCCGACAAACGCTTCCACCGGAGCGATTGGTGATCGTCGACGACGGTTCCGCGGATAATTCTGTCGAAGTCATTCGTGCCATCAAAGATCCGAGAATCCACCTTGTCGTACAAGAAAATCAAGGAGCACACGCCGCCCTTACTCGCGGCCTCGAGCTGTCCAAAGATTGCGATTTCGTCAGTGTACTCAATTCCGATGATCGTTATCATCCGGAACGGTTTGCCCATTGCGTTACCTATTTGTCGCGGCATCCCGAGACCCAGCTCGTGTGTACCCGGATCCGATTGATCGACCAATCCAGCAAGCCGGTCGGACAACTCGACGGCAGACAACGTCGCGTGAATCGTATTTGGTCCCATCTAAGTAAGACCGCTGATTTCGCGGTTTCGCTGGGCTACGGCAATTTCACCAAAACCACCAGCAACTTTTTCTTTCGCGCCGGCGCCATCCCCGAGTTTCGTCCGTACCGCTATGTCCATGATTATTTTGCGGCGTTGAGGATGGCGTTTCAAGGGGCGCTCGGACTGATTCATCAAGATTTGTTGGATTACCGGGTCCACTCCACCAACACGATCAAGGCCGATGGCAAGGGAGCCGTGGTCCAGGAACTCATCCAGATGCATCTGGATCTGCTGAAAGAGCTGCGACCGAGCCTCGAATCCGATGCGTCGCTGAGAAAACGCGTATTAAACTATTTGAAGGTGGCGCTGAACAACTACACCGACATGCGAGCCGAACTGCTTCTGTTAAGCATCGCCCGGTCGCTGGCTCGGGAGGACAACCCAACTGGGGATCTCATGCACTTTCCGGAAGTCGCGGAACCTTCGACACCGCCGCCATGACCTTTGGGCGATCGGCGTCTTCGGGCGAGTTCAAGAGGAACCTGCTGGCCGGGATGGTTTTTAGCCCGAGTAGGAGTTTAGCGAGGTCTTCGACCTCAAAGCGACCAGAGGTCCGTACCTGAAAAACTCGGGCCATTTGTCCAACTTCTTGGCACCACGAGTGCCCCGAGATTCGGTTGCCCCTTCAGAGCCGCTCAAGGACCTGGGTTAGCTGTTCTGCTCCTGTCACGGGAAGCTCGCAGGTGAAGTTCTGGCAAACGTAGACGGCCGTTTGCCCCTGAACGGGCGTCATCAGCCGGAGAGCCTCAATATGTTGGGCCAACCAGTTTTGGCCGTCGCCGCCGTCGGCCAATAAAACGACTTTATTCGGCAGGTAGCGTTTCCAAATGACACCTAGCAGTTCGGCCGTTTCAGGCCGGTCTTTCTGACCCGCCAAGACGATCTGTACCGGTTCCGTCACCGTCGCGTCCAACGCTGCCAGCATCTGCGGTAGAGCCGCCGGCATCCGTTCGAGTGCACCGTGAAACGTCCCGAGAACGCGCGCCGCCGCGTGCTGGAATTCTTTTCGATCAAATATCCTGGCCAATCTGGCCAGGTTCATTGCCGCCACTGAATTGGCCGACGGTTCCGCTCCATCGTGATCCTCTTTCATCCGGAACAAAATATCGCTCGCGCCGGCTTCGGTGCTGAAATATCCACCTTTTGGGTCAGCAAAATGCCCGTTCATTTGGACCTGCAGTTCCCCTGCCCAACGAAGCCACCGGACATCAAAATCGGCTTCGTACAGATCCAGAAGACCTTGGATCAGGAAGGCGTAGTCTTCGGCAAAACCATTGGTTACGCCCGCTGTCCCGCGATAACTCCGCAACAAACGATGTTGGTACAACTTCTTTTGCAGAAAGTCGCCCGCACGTTGCGCCCCAATCAGGTAACGCCGGTCTCCGAGGGTTTGGAATCCTTTGGCGAAACCGGAGATCATGAGTCCATTCCACGCCGTGACAATCTTGTCGTCGAGATGCGGCCGTGGCCGTTGATCTCGCACCGCCTTCAGTTTTCGTCGCGCGGCGGAGGCCAGTTGCGCAACCTCATCCCCGCTGCGGCCGGTTACTTTCGCCACCATCTCCCGATCATTCTGCAGGAATAAAACGTTTTGCCCAGACAGCTCACCGTGCGGATCGCTCGCCGTAACGACATTCCCAGCCCGCTCGACACCATACATTCTCCGAAAGACGAGCGATTCGTCCGGAGTAAGCAAACGATCAATTTCTTCCTGCGTCCAAGAGTAAAAAGCCCCCTCTCTTTTCTCTGCTGCTCCCTCCTGCGGAAAACTGTCGGCATCTTCTGCGGAGTAAAAACCGCCTTCGGGTGCGGTGAGATCGCGCAAGACATAGTCCAGGGTTTCCCGCAGTGTTCGTTCGAGCTCTGGATCGGCCGTTGCTTGCACCATTTCGGCATACGCCACCGCAAGTTGAGCCTGGTCGTACAACATTTTTTCAAAATGCGGCACATGCCAGCGGTCATCGACGGAATAGCGATGAAAGCCGCCGCCGAGGTGGTCGTAGATGCCACCCCGAGCCATCTTCCGCAGGGTGAACTCCGCCATATGGAATGCGTTCGTCTTTTTGGTCCGCCGCCAGTAGCGAAGCAGGAAATTGAAAACAGCCGGGCGAGGAAACTTGGGCGCCGAACTGAATCCTCCCTCCTCGGGATCGAAACCGGACGCCAACTGGCGGTAGCCGTTCTCCAGCCAGTTCAGGGTCAAGGGACTCGATTCGAACGATTGCGCCTCCCGGAGATGAGCTTCAATCGCTTCCGTGAACTGAGCGCCTTGATCCATGATCTTTTCGGGACTCTTCTCCCAGACATCCGCGATCCGGGTCAACAAACTGCCGAATCCAGGTCTCCCATATCGGTCGTCGGGCGGATAGTACGTGCCGCCCAGAAATGGTTTAAGTTCCGGGGTGAGAAACACACTCATCGGCCAACCACCCGAACCGGTGGTGCTCTGGACGAACGTCATATAGACCCGGTCGACATCCGGTCGCTCTTCCCGGTCCACTTTGATGCTGACGTAATACCGATTCAAGATCTCCGCGAGCGCCTGGTTCTCAAACGATTCGCGCTCCATCACATGGCACCAGTGACAAGTGGAATAACCAATCGAGAGAAAAATCGGTTTTTTCTCTGTTTGCGCCTTCCGAAACGCCTCCTCTCCCCAGGGATACCAATCAACCGGGTTGTGCGCGTGTTGGAGAAGGTACGGGGATTTCTCGTGAATCAGGCGGTTCGCTGAAGGCTCAGGCGGCATACGCCAAGAAAACACTTTTCGCCTTGCGGGGAAAGCACGTAACAGCACCCCGACACACCCAACCCCTAGCGATAGATCCGCACGACCCGCTTCGTTATCCCTGTAAATATCTCCCAGGCGATCGTTCCGGCTTTGGTCGCGATTTCGCTAGCCAGAATTTCCTGGTCACCCTGCCGACCAATGAGGACGACCTCGTCACCGGGCTCAACGCGTTCCAGGTGAGTCACGTCCACCATCAACTGGTCCATCGTTACCCTGCCTAGTAACCGGCAGCGGCGCCCCCTGATCAGCACATCCGTTTCCTGACCGGACAAATGGCGGTCGACGCCATCTCCGTACCCGGCGCAGAGGGTTGCCACTTTCGTTTGGCCGGCCGTCACGAATGTTCTTCCGTAGCTGATGCTTCGGCCGGGACCGAGCGACCGGACCAGGACAACTCTGGTTTTCATGGTCATTGCCGGCCGGAACTTCCCCTGGAACTCGCTGAGCGGCGAAATCCCGTAGACACTCAAGCCGACCCGCACAAGATCGCCGGACCTCGCACCCTTCCCAAATCGCATCACTCCCGCGCTATTCAAAATCGCTGCCGGTTCGTCCTCAGGGAACAGAGGCGTGGCTAGCGTTTGAAACCGTACCAACTGTCGCGCTGTGTAATCCTCGTCTTCATCCGCCACAGGAAGATGCGAAGATAACGCCGTCACCCGAAGTTGAGGCATCGCACGAATCGCATGAAAAATCTGCTCCGCCTCTTCCTCCGATGCTCCGATTCGTCCCATTCCCGTGTCGATGACAAAATGCATCGGCATCCGTTCGCCGGCTCGCGCACATTTGGCGTATCCGGCGGCCTCTTCGATGGTTGAGACGCTCGGGATAAACGCCTCATCGAAGATCATTTGGCGTTCTTCGGGCAATGCCGGACCGAGAATCACCACCGGAGCTTGAGCGCCGGTCGAACGAATTGTCCGGGCCTCTGAAAGACAGGCCACGCCAAACAGATCCACATCCCTGTCAAGCCGACGCGCGACTTCAAGAAGGCCATGGCCGTACGCATCCGCCTTCACGATGGCCATCACGCGAACCCCCGCAACAGCCAGGGAGCGAATTGTTCGGAGGTTGGACCGCATCGCCTCGATATCTATTTCTGCCCAACAACGGAAGGAGGTCGTCATCGATCGCCGAGCCAAAGGAAACCGGTGAACATCAGCAGCAGAATATTCCGCACCAACGGAAAAATTGTGCCGGTCGCAGTGAACGCTTTTCCAAAACAGCCGCAATCGATGCTGAGGCCTCGGAACGTTGCGCTCGCCAGAGCGAAACTGAAAACCAACAACAAACAGGTGATCAAAAGCAGCGCTCCTCGCTCGAATCTTTTCCAGATCAGGAGCGCTCCGGCCAGGATCTCCAACCAGGGAAGATAGACTGATGCGAGTGCTGCCGGAAACCACGGGATAAGATTGTAACGCTGGATCTCGATTGCGAAGGCGCCTGGGTCATACGCCTTCGTTACTCCTGCGAAAACGAACAGGGCACCCAGCGCAATGCGTACAAATAGGCGGCTCAGCTTCACCCACCGCCCCCAGCCCGGAGAACGCAGGCTGCTGATCATTTTCCGGCCTTCCATGCCTCCCACCCTCCTTTTAGAACAAAGACCGAAGAAATACCGTTCGTCCGAAGGCGCTCGGCGACCTCCCGGCTTAACTCACACGTTGCAGCGCTGCAGTAGACCACCACCTTTTTTTCCGGCGTCCATTGATCAAGAAATTTGGGAAACAATTCGTCCCAACTTTCCAGGTTTAACAGCAATGCCCCTGGCACATGCTCGGCCTCGTAATCATCCGCTGACCGCGCGTCGACCCACAATACGTTGTCTCCCCATGCCAAAACAGTTGGGAGCCTCTCTTCGCCCGCCGCCAAGACCTCTTGAGACCACGGCGGACGCCGCGGATGGAACGCCGCGGTCAAGCTCGCTGGAATGAGGGCGACCAGGAGAATCAACAGCGCTTGGCGAATTACTTTACCGATCTCATTTAATGCGAGCGTAGGCGTATTTCATCTCCGGGTTGTCAGGCGGGTAATCCGTTTGGATCATGAGCGTGGCCGCTGCCGGCTGCGCCATGCTCTCGGGAGTAATTTGCGCTTCGTATTCGCGGCCCGGTTTCACTTCTGTCAATTTAACTGTCAAGGCAGGATTATCCGAGGTCACAGAAACGATCTTTACGGACGCATCAGCCGCAATTGCGATGTGGATGGCCTTCGGATCGGGCTGTTCACCCACCCTCCAAAGAACAACTTCCGGCTCAATCTTGACCGTTTCTTCGATGTTCACGTGCAGCTTCAGGATGGTCGGCTGCTCCGGATTAGCGGACGTGGCCACCAAGATCGCTTTTTCCTGCTTGCCGGTCCGACCGGAAAAAGTGAATTTCGCTTCGATCTCACCAGATTCGCCCGGAGCGTAATCGGTCTTGCTCAAGGCGGCCGTCGTGCAACCACAGGAGGTTCGCACATTCTGGATCTTGATCGGCTTGGTCCCAGTGTTGGTGAATTTGTACTTTGCTAAGACTTCCTTGTCCTGCGGTTTCGAGTCGAAGGTCTGTTCAGTGGTATCCCAGGCCAATTGACCAAACGCTGAACCGGTGTACCAGCAAAATAGAAATAGCAATAACTTCATAGGAGTTTCGTTTAGTGCGTAAAACCCGGTGAGACGAGAAGCACAAATTGCATACCTTGTCCGAGCTGCAACCGCAATATGGGAACTCGGAATTTCCTGTGCTACTCTGAAAGGACGCGAGAACTGACTTTATGTATCAGATCGTCTTCAACGAAATCAGTGCCGCCGAGATGGCCAGAATCCCCAAAGAACTTCAACTGGAGTTGCTCGCTGAGTTCCAGTTTTTGCCCGATGACCTTGACAGCCTCGATTCCAAGGCTTTCGGCGTCATTGAGCGGGAAGGAAAACGTCTCTATCGCTATCGAACCAACGATTACCGGATTTACTTCGAGCGCAGCCCGGAGGGTGTCCTGGTCCACCGCGTTTTGCACAAAAACACCATCCGGGATTTCCTTTTTCGTTCGAAGCTGCCGATGGCGGAAGATGAACAGCTGCAAGAGCATGCCGGTTTCTGGAAACTCATCGAAGAAGGCGAACAAAAAAAGAAGTGACATCCGAGACCGGAAATCTCACACCCCAGAGGTTGGTGACATTTCCGGGCAGTGAATAACGTCCTATGGATCTCTTGCACGAGCTGGTCGAAAACGAAGAAAAACGCAGAGCCGCTTTTCCAATTTGCCGAAACAAGATTTTTATGGCGCATGCCGCGGTAACAGCTTTGCCGCGTGTCGTCGCAGATGCCGTCATTCGGTTCGTTGAGGAGAGCGCCGCCAATTTCGAAAACTTCGCCGCGCTGTTGAAGTCGATCCAGGAAGCGCGCGCTTCCGCGGCAAACTTGATCGGCAGCAGCCCGGAAGAAATCGCTTTGATCGGCCCGACATCACTTGGGCTCAGCCTCTTTGCCAACGGAATCGATTGGCGGCCTGGCGATGAGGTGATCTGTTACCTGGATGATTACCCAGCCAATGTCTACCCATGGTTGAACCTGCGATCGCGCGGTGTAACCGTTCGTTTGCTCCAGCCTGCGGAAACCGGGGCCTTGACTCCGGAGCTTGTGGCAGACGCGCTGACCCCGAGAACTAGATTAGTCGCTCTTGCTTCTTGTAACTTCGTTTCCGGGTATCGCCTCGACTTGAACGCGATCGGCAAACTGCTCAGGGAGAAAGAAATTCTGTTCTCGGTGGACGCCATTCAAACCCTCGGCGCTTTTCCTACCACGGTCGAATATGTGGATTTTCTCAGCGCCGACGCGCACAAATGGATGCTGGGACCATTGGCCATCGGAATCGTCTATGTCCGCAAAGAGTGCTTCGATCTTTGCCGGCCCACCCTTCTGGGCTCGTGGAATGTCAAGGCTCCGGGATTTGTTGCCCAGGAAGAAATCGAATTTCAGCCAACCGCGCAACGGTACGAGCCCGGTGCCATGAACGTCATGGGAATCTTCGGCATGAAGGCAGCCATTGACCTGTTGCTGGACATCGGGATTGCCAGGGTCGCCGAACGTATCCTGACGATCACCGCCCGGTTAGCCGACGGTCTGAACGAATTGGGATTTAGTTTGCTTGGCCCGGCAGCCGGCCCGAACGCCTCGGGAATCGTCACTGGATCGCGCCCCGGTTCCGATATGGAGGCGCTCTTTGAAAGGTTGACCACTGCGAATATCATTTGTTCCTCCCGCCAGGACCGCCAGGGGCAGCATTATATTCGTTTCAGTCCCCACTTCTACAATACCGAAACCGAAGTAGACCAGGTGCTGAAGGTGATCGCGCGGTAGCAAGTCCGATCAGCCAAATCTTCCAACATAGATTTTCGTTTCGCAGTCGAATCTGATTTTGCCGGCAATGCTGTGCGTATCGAAGATCTTTCCCGCCGCCTCCATGATTTCACGGTGCCCCGACTGACCAATGTTTGGGACATAAGAAGAGGAAAGCAGCCGGCCCAGGAATTCTTCACGATCCAGGATCTGGTCGTTCGGGAAAGTCCGGAGTTGAACCTCCCCTGGGCCGAAGAATCTCCGAATTGCTTCAAAATCGACCTGACGATGACTCACATTTTGATAATCCGGGGCCATCTCTGTGAGGAGGTTGTTGTACTCCCGATTGACCGGTGAAGCGTCCTCCAGCCGTTCGTTCCAGATCAGCGCCGCAATGCCGTTAATCTTTAGAATTCGAGAGAATTCCAATCTTGTTTTAAGAGGATCGAACCAGTGAAAGGCTTGGGCACACGTAATAAAGTCGACCGACCTATCGGCCAGTGTCGTGGCTTCCGCCGTACCGTGCACACTGCGAAAGTTTGGGCTGCCGCTTAACGTCCGTTCAGCCTCCCTCCGCATCGCCTCGTTCGGCTCCACGGCATTGACTTGGTATCCGATGCTCAACAGCTGACGGGTCAGAATCCCTGTTCCAGAACCGACGTCCGCCACCGTTGCGGGCGGCTTTCCGAAGGTCTGGAGGAACCGTAACATCTCCTCCGGATAGCCGGGGCGATACTTCGCATAGTTTTCTACCCGGTCGCTAAATCGTTCCGTTGGGTCGCGCATGGGCAAATTCCTACGATTTTCTTGGAGCGAGGTGGGAACCAACCGCAACTTGGACCAAGCCTCGCGTTGTCTGAACTCAGGACTTTACTGTTCATTCGACATTCGCGATAGTGCGCCTCCTCAAAAATGGACCAGATCGGCATCGGATTGGCAGGCCTCGGCACTGTAGGAGCTGGTGTTTACAAACACTTGATCCAGAACCGGGCCATTATCAGCGAACGTGTTGGGCTCGAGCTGGCCGTGCGCCGGATTGCCACCAGAAATCCTGGACTCGTCCGCTCAGTGCATCCGCCCAAAGAGATCCTAACGAGCCGTTGGGAAGAACTCGTCGAAGACCCTGCGATCGACATTCTGGTGGAGTTGATGGGAGGAATTGATGCGCCATATCAATTTATGATGCGGGCCCTGGATGCCGGGAAAGTTGTGGTAACCGGAAACAAAGCGCTGCTGGCCGAGCGCGGATTCGAAATTTTCGAGAAGGCGGCCGAAAAAGGCGTCCCGATCTTTTTCGAAGCCGCCGTCGCCGGTGGCATCCCGATCATTAAATCGATCAGGGAAGGTTTCATCGGAAATCACATCGAATCCATCCACGCTATTCTGAACGGAACGAGCAATTACATCTTGTCCAGGATGTCCGAGGAAAGTATGGATTTTCCCGAGGCCTTGCGGGAGGCCCAGGAACACGGATTTGCCGAAGCGGATCCGGCGCTTGACGTGAATGGCTGGGACGCGGCGCACAAAGCGATCATTCTGGCCTCGCTTGCGTACGGATTCTGGGTAAGCACCAATCAGATCCATGTTGCGGGCATCGAGACTGTCAACGCATCGGATATTCGATTCGCAGAACGATTGGGATACAGGATTAAACTGGTCGCCACCATTCGAACCAACAGTAATGGGCTCGTCGAAGCGCATGTTCATCCGACTCTGGTGCCGAAACAGCATGTCCTCGCTTCTGTGAACGGGGTCTTTAACGCTTTGATGGTTCGTGGCGATCTGGTCGGCGACACTCTATTTTACGGGCGCGGCGCCGGTCAGGACCCAACCACGAGTTCTGTGATTAGCGATCTGGCGCAGGCTGCTATCTGGTACGATTCCGGCGGTAAAGCCTTCGGATTCACACCGCACGGGTTGTATGGAAAATGTCTTCCGATCGAACAAGTCTCTTCCGGATATTATCTGCGACTTTCTGTCATCGATGAGCCGGGGGTTCTCGCCCAGGTTGCGAGCATCCTGGGATTGCACCAGATTGGCATCTCCTCCGTGATCCAGCCGGAGGGCCACGAGGGAGACGCTGTGCCGCTGGTGCTGATCATCCACGATGCTCCGTTTGATCGAATGCGAAGCGCAGTTCATCGCATTCAAACCCTGGATTGCGTCAAAGCGCCGCCGACGTTGTTGTGGGTTCTCTCATGAACGGATCCCAAAAAACGCCCGGCGCCGCCATCGGGGTGATCGAACGATACCACGAACTGCTTCCGGTATCAGACGCCACTCCTGTCGTTTCGTTGAGCGAAGGATCGACGCCTTTAATTTACGCACCGCGCCTCAGCGCGATGGTCGGCCGCGGTTGTCGAGTTTACCTCAAACACGAAGGTTTGAATCCGACCGGGTCATTTAAAGATCGCGGGATGACCGTTGCCGTGAGCAAAGCCCTCGAGTCGGGTGCGCGCCTCGTCGCTTGTGCTTCCACCGGGAACACGTCCGCATCCGCTGCTGCCTATGCTGCGCGCGCCGGAATTCGATGCGCCGTGTTCTTGCCGGCAGGAAAAATCGCCATGGGTAAACTCGCCCAGGCGTTCGTTTACGGCGCGGTCGTTATCGCCCTGGACGGCAACTTTGATCAGTGCCTGAAGTTGGTGCGCGAGCTGGCCACCGAACCTGGGATTTCCGTCGTCAATTCGATCAATCCTTACCGTCTTGAAGGGCAAAAAACCGCCGCGTTTGAAGTGATCGACGCCCTCGGCGATGCCCCGCATCTTCATGTGCTGCCGGTCGGAAACGCCGGGAACACGACCGCCTATTGGCGGGGATACGTAGAATTTCACCGGCTAAACCGGGCGACCCGGCTTCCCCGAATGCTCGGATTTCAGGCTGCCGGCGCGGCGCCGATCTACTTTGATCGTGTCATCGAACATCCCGAAACCGCCGCATCCGCCATTCGGATCGGAAATCCAGCCAGCTGGAAAATGGCAAATGCCGCCTTCAAAGAATCCAGCGGTGCCATTGACATCGTTACCGACGAAGAAATCTTTGCTGCCCAAAGCTGGTTGGCCTCCAACGAAGGTCTCTTCGTCGAGCCTGCCAGCGCCGCCTCGGTGGCCGGCCTTTTCAAATGCCGGACTCAGACGGTGTGCGCACCGTGTCCGGTGCCGAATATTCCGGACGACGCCGTGGTCGTCTGCACGCTCACCGGGCACGGTTTGAAAGACACGGCTGCGGTGCTGAATGATCGCGTGAAACCTATCTCCGCCCCAGCCGATAAGGCCGCAATTCTGTCGATTCTCGAAAAAGCAAGATGAGTTTGATTGTGCAAAAGTACGGCGGAACATCCGTCGGGACTCCCGAACGCATCCTGGAGGTGGCCCGGCGTATCCTGCGAACCCAGCGGGCTGGCCACCAGGTAGTCGCCGTTCTGTCTGCTATGTCCGGGGTGACCGATAACCTGATCAAACTCGCCCGCCAGGTTGCCCCGCATCCGGCCGAACGAGAAATGGACGTCTTGCTCGCTACCGGCGAGCAGACCACGATTGCCCTGACCGCGATGGCGATCAACGGCCTGGGCGGCCACGCGATTTCGTTGACGGGCCCCCAAGCCGGGATCGTGACCGATGACGTTCATACCAAAGCCAAAATTGCTAATATCACCCCTAAACGCATCCACACCTTTCTGGACTCGGGTAACATCGTCATCGTCGCCGGGTTCCAGGGCGAGACTTTGGAAGGCTTGATCACTACGCTAGGTCGCGGCGGCTCGGATCTCACCGCCATCGCGCTCGCTGCTTCGATTAAAGCCGATCTATGCCAGATCTATACCGACGTCGACGGGGTCTACACCTGCGATCCGCGTGTCGTCAAAAATGCTCTAAAAATTCCCGAGATTTCGTACGACGAAATGCTCGAGATGGCTAGTCTCGGATCGAAGGTGATGCAATCTCGTTCGGTCGAGTTCGCCAAAAAATTCGCCGTTATATTCGAAGTCAGGAGCAGCTTCAACGATCAGCCAGGAACCCTCGTGAAAGAAGAAACAGCCGGCATGGAGAAAGTAGTCATCCGCGGAGTGAGCGTCGACCGCAGACAAGCCAAAGTCACCATCAGCGGCGTACCGGATAAACCTGGTGTCGCCTCGCGAATTTTTAATGAGATTGCGGCGATCAACGTGAACGTAGACATGATCGTACAAAACGTCTCTGCGGCCGGCTCCACCGATATTTCGTTTACCACCCTTGCGGACGAATTGCCGAAAATAGAAAAGCATCTCGGCCCGATTGTCTCGGAAATCGGCGCCAAAGGCTTCGCAGCTCAGGGTGGGATCGCCAAGCTCAGTGTCGTCGGTATTGGTATGCGGTCGCATTCAGGTGTCGCTGCCAAAATGTTCGACCTGCTGGGTAAAGCCGGAATCAACATCCAGATGATTACGACCTCCGAAATCAAGATTTCGGTCATTGTCGATGAAGCAAGTGTCGACGAGGGCGCCAACATTGTGCACGCCGGTTTCGGGCTCGGCCGGACGACTTAAACATCAACTACCATGTGGAAAGGACGCTTCCAGCAAGAAACTGCCCCTGCGGTGCAGCGGTTCACGGAGTCGATCTCGTTTGATTGGCGACTGTACAAGTTCGATATCCAGGGATCGATCGCCCACGCGGCGGCCCTGGCAAGGGCCGGACTGCTCACCGCTGAAGAATTGCAGCAGATCGAGTCAGGCCTGAAGGCCATCGAACAGGAAATCGATGAGGGACGGTTTTCGTTCCGGATCGACTTGGAAGACGTTCATATGAACATCGAGTCGGCGCTGACGTCGCGGATCGGCTCCGCCGGTGCGAAGCTGCACACGGCTCGAAGCCGAAACGATCAGGTCGCTCTCGATTTGAGGCTCTATCTTCGGCACGAGACCGACGAAGTCTGCCGCCGGATCCGGACCCTCCAGCGCGCCTTAGTCGGGCTGGCGGAAAAATACCAGAAGACGATTCTGCCCGGGTACACCCACCTTCAGCGTGCACAACCAGTCCTTTTCGCGCATCATCTGCTGGCCTACGCCGAAATGCTGGAGCGAGACCGTGAACGCCTTGCGGACGGTCGCAGACGGATCAATCGCATGCCGCTCGGATCCGGGGCGATTGCCGGTTCAACCATCCAACTCGATCGCGAGTACATCGCCGGATTGCTCGATTTTTCAGAGGTGACCCGCAACAGCATGGACGCTGTCAGCGACCGCGACTTCGTCGCCGAGTTTCTCTTCGCCTTAGCGCTCTCCGGTATTCATCTCTCACGTCTCAGTGAGGACTTGATCCTTTTTGCCTCTTCCGAATTCCGGTTCATCAAGATCAGCGACCGTTACACCACCGGATCCAGTTTGATGCCGCAGAAAAAGAATCCGGACGTTTGCGAACTTACCCGCGGCAAAACAGGTCGCTTGGTCGGGAACCTTGTCTCCCTCCTGATCACCCTCAAGGGTCTTCCGATGACCTACAATCGCGATCTGCAGGAAGACAAGGAAGCCCTGTTCGATTCGGTCGATCAGATCAAACTGGTTTTAGAAGTCTACACGGGAATGATCCCTG
>Ga0210387_10002602_pt1 | contig 13842 bp, 13 predicted proteins | sample IncBWC7OmetaG_FD_160108 | JGI IMG/M metagenome (GOLD analysis project Ga0210387, IMG submission 160108) | Forest soil microbial communities from Barre Woods Harvard Forest LTER site, Petersham, Massachusetts, United States - Inc-BW-C-7-O ...
ACTCAAGCTGATTTTGGTTTGCATCGCGCCGCAGGGGTCCAAGCCGCCCCCAACCCGGCTGGCCAGCGGCTGTGGCCCCAGGAGCGCCGCCGGCTCGGCGAGCGACCCATGGCGACCGAGGAATTCGGTCCGGTCCGCGGTGCAGCTCTGCTGCGCGCCCGCCATATCCATGAAGGCGACCCGCGACTTGAAATCCGCGCTCCAAGGATTGCGCGCGAGAAGGACGCGCGACTCAAGGTCGACGGCCGTGACGATGAAGGGGGCCCCCCTGTTGTTCTGATTCCCCAGCACCCAATCCAAGTAATGCGTGATCGACAATTGCCGCGTTTCATCTGACGCGTTCTTGATCTTCAGCCGCGAGATCTTGATCGGGTCCTCGAGCGGTACGAACTGCGTCAAGACCAATGAAATGCCGTGCGAGGTGTGTTCGGATCGTGTGTAGCCGAAACCATGCCGCACCACGTAAACGGAAGAGCGCTCGCGAATCGGCAGCGGAGTGGCGCTCCACAGATCTCCGGAATTTTCATCGCGGATGTAGATCGCCTCAGCGGGCGTATCGCTGACCGGATCATTGCACCATGGCGTGAGCTGGTTTTGCTGCGCGTTCAGAGACCACGTGCTGCCCGAGCCATCGGCGGAGACGAGGAAGCCGAATTGCGGATTAGCGATGACATTGATCCAAGGCGCAGGAGTCCACTGGCCGTCGTCGAGTACGACCGCATATTCGCGCGCTCCTGAGTCAAATCCCCCCAAGCCGTTGAAATACTCCAGCGTCGGCACCAGGTGCGGGGCATGCGTGCGCAGATCCTCACCCCGGTTTTCGCGCCGCAGACGTGCTGCACCTTGCCGCTCCTCGGGCCTCGCGAGCTGCTCGCGCAGCGGCTTTGGGCCGCAAGTGAGCACCGCCCGAGCTGCGACTTTCAGAAAATCACGCTGCTCCGGGGGTAAGGCATCGGCGCGCAGCGCAATCACCGCTCCCGTTCCATTGCGCGCAGGTTGGATCAAGGCCTCGAGCGCAGCCGCAAGCGAAGCCGCGGCATCCGGGGCCGCCGTGTTCAATATGACCAGATCCGCGGCCAGGCACTTTGCTCGCCAGTAGGCTTGCGCGCGCATTAATTGCGCAACCTGCTCGATATCAGCCGCGGCGCCGATCAGGGCGAGGACGATGGGCAGGTCACCCGATACACCATGCGCCCACAAGGCCGACTGGCCCAATTGATTGCGATCAAGCAACTCGGCCGGGGCACGCAACGAAGCGTCGGAATACAGTATTCGTCCGGCGAGATCCTGAAAGAGATCTGCATCTTCGGCGCTGATATTGAGGTCGCGCAGCGGATTTCTCGTCCGCGAAAGCGTTTTCATGCGCTGAAAGGCCGCTTCGGTGCCCAGCTTGTCGACCAGGCTCAAGGCCTGCGCGCGGCTGGCGCCCACGCCGGTCCAAAACGCCGTGTGAATGGTTTCGCCGGGCTCGATCCGCACACGGCGCCGCAGCGCCAACACCGGATCCAGCACGGTCCCCACGGAATTGGACAGGGGCCTCGCGTCCATGATGGATGCGGCGTTGCGCACATCGTGCCCGCGACCGAGGAAACGCGCACGATCGGTTTCGAACTGCAGGCCGCCGATGGCTTCGCCGTCCAGTGAATTGAAATGCGCCATCCATAGTTCAGGCTGGCCGGGATCGCGCGGCCGCCGGGTTGCCAGCAGCGCACCGCGCTCGGCGGCAAATTCGGTTTGTACGAACATCTTCGAAAATGCCGGATGCGCAGAATCGGCCGCCGGCGGACTCAACACCACCTCGGAGTACGACGTCAGCTCGATCTCGCGCGTGCCGCTGCCTTCGTTAGTGAGCGACAGGTGCCGCACTTCCGCATCGTCCTGCGGAGAAACGGCGATTTCCATGACGGTGCGGATCGGTCCGTCCTTGCGGCGGATTTCCGCGCGGTCTTCGAAGAAGGCCACTTCGTAAATTTCGGATTCCCTGCCGATAGGTTGATAGCCGGCCGACCAGACATGGCCGTTGAATACGTCGCGCAGAAAAATGTAGAAGCCCCACGGGTCGCAGGTGGGGTCTTCGCGCCAACGCGTCAGAGCGATGTCGCGCCAGCGGCTGTATCCGGAGCCTGCCGCGGTCAGCATCACCGAGTAGTTGCCGTTCGACAAAAGGTGCGTGCGCGGCGTCGCCTGGTAAGGAGAGGTGAAACGACGGGTTGAGTCTATTGGCATTTAGAAACCGTCGTAGGCTGCTGCGGCCGAGTACATCGTGCTTGAAATCTCACGGGGTAGGGTGCTAATTCCGACCGATGCAAAATGTGCGCTCGGTGGCTTGGCAGAGATTACTTTAGCCCCGGATTCTCGCGGTGATGTACTCGACGCAGCGTGGACAGATTGATCGCAATCATTCGTCCGCGCGATCGGCGCATCGACCCAACAGAACGTAATCCGATGCCTACACACTGCAATCATGGATTTAATTTCCAAACGGCGAGGTTGATCGCCGCGACAAAAGTTATCCACAAAACGTACGGTAGCAAGATGAGGGCCGCTGCGGACCTCACTTGCGCGAATTCCCGCATCGTCCAAGCCGCCGCCAGCCAAAGCGCCACGATACAAAATAGTCCCGCGTCGATGTTTTTCAAACCGAAAAACAACGGAGCCCACAGCGCATTCAGCAGCAGCTGGATGCAAAAGGCGGTGATCGCGGCCGCGCGACCGCGATGATAGCGCTCGCGCCAGATGATCCAAGCCGCGATCGCCATCAACACGTACAAACCCGCCCAGACGGGAACGAACCAGCTTTGCGGCGGCAGCCACGCGGGCTTGGCCAGGACAGCGTACCATCGTGCCGCCGACGCCGAAAAGCCGGGAGAAAAGAGCGCGCCTACGACGCCGGCGCCCAGTGACAGCGCCAGGAACGCGGCCAGCGCGGGCAAATTCGGCCGCGAATTGCGGCCGCGATAGCTGGTCGAACTTTCTATCGGGATTCTCATTCGATCCGCTGCCTGAAGCTCTGCCTCAAGAACAGGAGGATGGCAGCGATCATCTGCACAGCTCCAAGCCAGCGATATTGCGTAAGCAATGCCAGCCAAATCAAGCCGGACAGCCACAGTACGCCCGCGGCCAGCCACAGGTCGCGCCGCAAAGCCGCCGCATGTATTTCCGCCCGCAGCCCGGCCAACTCACTATCGACGGTGGGTCCGCCGCCCTCCGCGGCCTCGCGAATGGAGGTCTGCACGATTTGCGGTATCTGCCGCAGAGTGAGCAGCGCGTCTGGCAAATGCGCGCGGATTTCCCTGAAAATGGTGAGCGGGCTTACGCGCTCTTTCATCCACTCCCGGAGCACCGGCTGGGCCGTCTTCCACAGATCGAGTTCAGGATAGAGCTGCCTCCCCAAACCTTCGATGTTGAACAAGGTTTTTTGCAGCAGAATCAGCTGCGGCTGCACCTGCATGTCGAAACGCCGCGCAGTCTCGAACAGCCGCAGCAGCACCTGCGCGAAAGAAATCTCCTTGAGCGGCTTGTTGTAGATCGGCTCGCAGACCGTGCGCACCGCGGACTCGAGCTCATCCACCCGCGTAGCCTTGGGCACCCAACCGCTTTCGATATGCAGTTGCGCGATACGGCGATAGTCGCGCTTGAAGAAGGCCATGAAATTCTCGGCCAGATAATGCTGATCGCGCGGCTGCAAAGTGCCGACAATGCCGAAATCCACCGCCGCGTAGCGCGGATTTTGCGGATCGTCGACCTGCACGAAGATATTGCCGGGGTGCATGTCGGCGTGAAAGAAATTGTGGCGGAACACCTGAGTGAAAAAGATTTCGACGCCGTTCTCGGCCAGCTTTGCGATGTCCGTGCCGCGCGCCCGCAACTCCTCCACGCGGCTCACGATGATGCCGTGAATTCGCTCCATCACCATGACGTTCTGACGGCAGAAGTCCCAGTGAATTTGCGGCACGTAGAGCAGCGATGAGCCCGCGAAATTGCGCTTCAGCTGCGACGCATTGCCGGCCTCGCGCAGCAGGTCCAGCTCATCGGTGACGGTCTTCCGATACTCGCGCACGACCTCAATGGGCCGCACGGGCCGCGCCTCGATCCAGTATTCGTCGGCGAGCTTCGCCAGGGTGTCGAGCACTTCCAGGTCAAGATCGATGACCTCACGCATGCCTGGCCGCAGCACCTTGACCACGACCTCATCGCCATTCTTCAAAGTCGCCGCGTGCACCTGCGCTATTGATGCCGCGGCCAGAGGCGATGGCTCGAAGCTGCCGAAAATATCCTGCAGCGGCCGGCCGAAGGTTTTCTCGATCATGGCGACGGCGATATCGCCCGGGAAGGGCGGCACGCGGTCCTGAAGTTTCGCCAACTCATCAGCAATGTCCACGGGGAGGAGGTCGCGCCGCGTCGAGAGCGCCTGACCGAATTTCACGAAAATCGGGCCCAACTCCTCGAGCGCCAGGCGCAGCCGCGCACCGCGCGTGCCGCCGACGCCGCGCTGGAACCAAGTCCACGGCGAGAAATAGTAGAGATAGCGCAGCGGCCGATACAGGTGGGTGGCGCGCACGAACTCATCGAGACGGTGCCTTACCAGCGCCCGCTGTATCTTGAGCAGCCTGGCGAGCACTCGCAAACGCATCAGGCGCTGCTCGCCCGCTGCTCGATTCCTTTCAAGCGAGCCTCGATCCGATCAATGCTTTCCCGCACGCCATCGACGCCGCGCAGGAACTCTTCCATTTCGGTTTTTGTAACCAGATCGCGGCCCTCCTCCTGCAGGTACTCGGCGATATTCTCCCCGGCGGTGCGCCGCGCGCGGCGTGCCCAGGTCCGCACGCTCTTCGCAAGCAGCGACAGGTGCCGTGCCGGCATGTCGCCCACCCAGCGGGACAACTCCTCCTCCAAATCAGGCCGCGCGGCCGTGAATAAATCGCGATACAGGTTGGCGATTTCGGCATCGCCGCGAATCTGCACCGAGGCTCGGGTCTGCGCGCTCGGGGTTCCCCCCTTGAACATTTGCAGCAGCGCGGGAATCGATCCCGAAATGACGGCGTCCGCCGGCGAATCATCGCCCGCCAGCAATGCCGCTCGGCCGCCGAAGCAGGTCGTGCGAACGCGGGTGATGCCATCCACGTCGACCTGCAGGCTGGTGCCCTCGAGCCGCTTGGCCAGCGCGGCCGCGCGGGTCGATGCGGCGATGTTTCGATTCAAGATGGCTTCGACCGAAGCCAACCAGGCAGGAGTTGCGGGCATGCTGGCAGGCTCGGCCTTAGACCTTGTAGCCGCGATGCACGGCGACTATGCCGCCGCTGAGATTGTGATAGCGCGCCTGGATGAAACCCGCGGCCCGCAACATCTCGAGCAAGGTTTCCTGATTCGGATGCATTCGGATCGATTCCGCGAGATAGCGATAGCTATCCGCGTCCTTCGCAACCAAGCCGCCCAACAGCGGCAAGATCTTGAACGAATACGCGTCATAGATCGGCTTCAGGCCCGGCGCCACGGGCGTCGAGAATTCCAGCACCAGCAATTGACCGCCGGGTCTTAAGACCCGGTGCATGGACTTGAGCGCCGCCTCTTTGTCGGTGACATTGCGCAAGCCAAAACCGATGGTGACGCAGTCAAAGGCATTGTCCTCGAAAGGCAGACGCTCTGCGTCGGCAACGATGCATTCCACATTGCCCACATGCCCCAAATCGAGCAGGCGATCGCGGCCGATCTCCAGCATGGCCGGATTGACGTCCGACAGCACGACACGCCCCGACTTGCCGACTTGGCGCAACAACCCAGCCGCAAGGTCGCCTGTGCCCCCGGCGACATCCAAAGCGCGTTGACCTGAGCGCAAGCCGGTCAGCGACAGCGTGAAATGCTTCCACAGCCGATGCGCGCCGAACGACATCAGATCGTTCATGACATCGTACTTGCCCGCGACCGAGGCAAAAACGGCGCGCACGCGCTCCGCCTTGTCGGCCGCCGCGACCTTCTCGAAGCCAAAATCCACTGTGCGGTCGGAATCAGACATGGGGCCCTGCGCAGTTCTTAAGGCGCCATTGTAGCCGACTGGGGCAGGGAGCCTGTCTGATACGCCGCCTCGGCACCGTGAATTTGAGCGGCTCGTAAGGCCTGGAGGATGGAGAAGGGTCGAGGCCCGGAAGAGCAGGGTCTCGACCCTTCTCTATCCGCCACGCCTTTCATGCTGGGCGCTCAATCTCGTGCCTTGACTCTCCTTACCCTGCCTGGCGAGATTGAGCCTCCGCGCAGCGTTCCTGATAGCGCGCCCAATTCGCGGCGTGGTCCTTGCCCAGCTGGTAGAGGACGCTCCAGGAGTAGAGCCCTGTATTGTGGCCGTCGTCAAAGAACAGGCGCAGGGCATAGTTGCCCACGGGTTCCACTCCGCTGATACCCACGTTCTGCTTCCCCTGCACCAGCGCGCCCTCGCCGCCGCCGTGGCCTTTCACCTCGGCCGAGGGTGAAAATACGCGCAGGTATTCGAACGGCAGCTCGAAATGCGACCCGTCGTCGAAGCGCACGTCGAGCAGGCGCGATTCGGTGCGCAGCTTGATATCCGTTGGCTGCGCGCTTTTAGGCGAGCTCACAGGATGTACCGCGATAGATCCTGATCTTTGACCAACTCGCCCAGATTGCCTTCCACGTACTCTCGATTGATGACCACGCGGGTGCCATTGCGATCCGCCGCATCGAAGGACACGGTCTCGAGCAGGCGCTCCATCACCGTGTGGAGACGCCGCGCGCCGATGTTCTCGGTGCGCTCATTGACCTCGAATGCAACTTCGGCAAGCCGTAGCACGCCGGACTCCGCGAATTCCAGGGTCAACCCCTCGGTGGCCATCAACGCGCAGTACTGGCGGCACAGAGAGGCGTCGGGCTCGGTCAGGATTCGCACGAAATCGCCAATGCCTAAGGGCTCGAGCTCGACGCGGATCGGCAAGCGGCCCTGCAATTCCGGAATCAGGTCCGAGGGCTTCGACATGTGAAACGCGCCGGACGCGATAAACAGAACATGATCGGTTTTGACGGTGCCGTACTTCGTGTTCACGGTGCAGCCCTCGACCAGCGGCAGCAAGTCGCGCTGCACGCCTTCTCGCGACACGTCCGCGCCCATGGTTTCCTGCCGGCGGGCGATCTTGTCGATTTCGTCAATGAACACGATGCCGTTTTGTTCGGCGTTCTCGACCGCGCGCAGCTTCAGTTCCTCCTCATTGATCATTTTCGCCGCCTCTTCATCGACCAGCAGCTTCAATGCCTCTTTGATTTTGACCTTGCGGCTGCGGGTGCGGCCTTGCCCCAAGTTCTGGAACATTCCCTGTAGCTGCTGGGTCATTTCTTCCATACCGGGAGGCGCCATGATTTCCAATCCCACCGGCAGGGTGCGAACTTCGATGTCGACCTCGCGATCATCCAATTGCCCTTCGCGCAGCATTTTGCGAAAACGTTGGCGCGTATCGTTGTCCTTCGCCCCGGCCCCGGCCTCCGCCGTGAAGCCCGCCGCCTGGGCCCGCGGCAACAAAATATCGAGCACTCGGTCCTCCGCCGCATCGGCGGCGCGATGGCGCACCTTCGCCATTTCTTCTTCTCGCGTCATTTTCACGGAGATCTCGACAAGATCGCGGACGATCGAGTCAACTTCGCGGCCAACATACCCCACTTCGGTGAACTTTGTGGCCTCAACCTTGATAAACGGGGCCTTGGCGAGTCGAGCCAAGCGGCGTGCGATTTCGGTTTTACCGACCCCGGTGGGCCCGATCATGAGAATGTTCTTGGGGGTGATCTCCTGCCGCAGAGACTCGGCCACTTGCTGGCGCCGCCAGCGGTTGCGCAAAGCAATCGCCACCGCGCGCTTGGCGGCCTTCTGGCCGACAATGTGCTTGTCGAGCTCCTCGACGATCTCCCGCGGCGTCATTTGCGACATCTAGCAGCCTTTCCGGGTATTCAGGAGCACTACAGCTCCTCGATGGTCAGGCTGCGATTGGTATAGATGCAGATGTCGGCAGCGATGTTGAGGGAGCGCTCCACGATGTCGCGCGCGGACAAGTCGCCGCTTTGCATGAATGCCAGCGCAGCAGCTTGCGCAAAGCCCGAGCCCGAACCAATACCGATCAGATCATGCTCGGGCTCGATGACATCGCCCGTTCCCGAGATGACGTAAGTGCTCTCGGCATCGGCGACGCAGAGCAGGGCCTCCAGGCGCCGTAGGCTACGATCGCTGCGCCAGTCCTTTGCCAGCTCGATGGCCGCCCGCGTGAGATTGCCGAATTTCTCCAGCTTGCCCTCGAAGCGCTCGAACAAGGTGAAAGCGTCCGCTGTCCCCCCTGCAAATCCAGCCAGCACCTTGCCGTCAAAGAGCCGCCGCACTTTGCGTGCGTTGGACTTCATCACGCTTTGTCCTAGGGTGACTTGGCCATCGCCGCCCACCGCGACGTGGCCATTGCGCCGCACCGCCAGAATGGTGGTGCCGTAAATACGATCCGGATCGTGTTTCATAGGAGTGCCAGTACCGTGGGGCCGACTTAAAGCCCTTTCAAGCCGTTCGAGGTCGGCGCCGGGCTCGCGGATGGGCGGCGTCATACACGGCGGCCAGGCGTTGAAAGTCCAGATGCGTGTAAACCTGGGTGGTGCTGATGTCAGCGTGCCCCAACAATTCCTGCACCCCGCGCAGGTCGCCGCTGGATTCCAACAGGTGAGTCGCAAAGGAATGGCGAAACATGTGTGGGTGTACATGCATCGACAAACCCCTGCGGCGCGCCCAGGTGCCCACGCGCAATTGCACCGCTCGCACCGACAGAGGTCGCCCCGATTTCCCCACGAACACCGCGCCTCCTTCAGGCGATGCCGGCTTGCCCCTGACGAGCGCGGCCCGCTCCGCCAGCCATCCCTTCAACGCCTCGATGGCGTGGCGCCCGATGGGGACAATGCGCGTCTTGCTGCCCTTGCCCAGCACCCGCACGGTCCGGTCCTTCAGATCGACGGCGGAAACTTCCAGCCCCACCAATTCGCTCAAGCGCAGGCCCGAAGAATAAAACAATTCCATCATGGCCTTGTCGCGCGCCGAGAGTGAATCACTCGCGCGAAAATCCAGGAGCCGCGCCATCTGATCGGTGTCCAAAGTCGCCGGCAGGCGCTTCTTGGATTTTGGCGCCCGCACCTCGAGCGCGGGATTATTTTTCGCATGGCCCTCGCGCATCAGGTACTCGTAAAACGTGCGCACGGCCGATAAGCGCCGCTGAATGCTGCGCGGCGCGATGCCGCCGGCGTGCTCGGCCGCGGCAAAGGCGCGCACCTGAAAATTGTTCAACGCCGACCAGCGCTGCACTTTGCGTGTCTCGCAAAAAGAAGCCAACGCCAGTAAATCGTGGCGATACGCGGCCACGGTATGACTGCTCATGCGGCGTTCGAAATTAAGGTGCGATAAGAATCGCTCGATCCGCTCGCGCTCGCTCGCTATCACGGGTTTGGATCAGCGCATCAGCGCGTAGGTCACGAGCTCGCCGATGCGCAGCAGGAATTCAGTGCTCATGCCGGGATGAAAGCGTTCCGCATCGCTCGCACCGATGGCCAGGATGCCGAGCGCACCCTTCTGACCCAAGGGCGTAAGCGCCACGGAGCCGATGGCCACCGAATCCTTGCCGAACAGGTAGTCGCGCTGCGCATCGCGTACCTGGCCGCAGCGCGGCTTTCCGGAACTCAACAAGGAGTCAAACGTCCGCATGTCCTCGTCGGCCGGATTGGCTACGCGCAAGAATTGGCCCATCGCAGGCTCGAGTGCGCGCGCTTCCTCGAGAAACAGTACCAGCACTGAATTCATCGCGTCGAAGTCCTCGCGCAGCGAGGTCTCGATGGCGCTGATTGATTCCGCCAGAGTCCCTGCGCGAATCAATCGCTGGCAGAGGCGATGAATGCGATCCGCCAGCGCGTCGTTGGCCCGCGCCACATCCACCAGTTCTTTCAGCTTGCGTTCCAGCGACTGATTGCGCTCGCGCAGCACTTCGACCTGGCGTTCCACCAAACTCACCGTGGCCGCCACGTCGCGTACATGCGGCAGGCGCAACTTGGTCAACAGTTGCGAGTTGCGCTCGAAGAAGTCCGGATAGGTCAGCAAATAGTCCCCGACACTGTTGTCGTTCAGAACGTCCTGCTTGATCCCGCGCGCGTGACTCGTGGTCATTGTTTGGCTCCCGTGAATCGCGTTAAATCGATCGAACCTTTGAAAACCGTCGTGGCCGGACCGGTCAGCCAGATGTGCTGGCCCGGGCCCTCCCAAGAAACCATTGCCGTGCCGCCCGGCAAATCCACCCTCACTTCGCCGTCGAGCAACCCCTGCCGCACGCCCACCGCGACGGCCGCGCACGCTCCGGTGCCGCAGGCTTGAGTTTCGCCGGCGCCACGCTCGTACACGCGCAACAGAATATGGTTGCGCTCGAGGATCTGCATGAACCCCACGTTCGCACGATTGGGGAAGTGCGGATGACGCTGGATGCTCGGCCCCCACAGCTCGACCTGCGCGGTCTGCACGTCTGCCACACGCAGCACCGCATGGGGGTTGCCCAAGCGCAGCGCGCTCATGCCGATATCCTTGTTCTCGACCTTCAAGGAAAACTCGAAGGGCTCCTCGAACTCCGGGATTCCCATGTCCACGGACACCAGGCCGTCTTCCCGGATGCGGGCGCGCACCCGGCCGCCGGGGCTGCCCATAACGAGGTCGCGGCCCAGTTCGGGTGCCCTTGCGTAGAGCAGGGCCGCGATGCAGCGCGCGCCATTGCCGCACTGTTCCACCTCGGTGCCGTCGGAATTAAATATGCGGTAGAACACCCGGCTCGCGGGATCGCGCGGCGATTCCAACATCAGCGCCTGATCGAAACCCACGCCCGTGTGCCGATCGGCGAGGGCGCGCAGCGTCCTTTCATCCAGGGGAGTGTCAGCGGCGATGGCGGCGGCGTCGAATACCAAAAAATCGTTGCCCAGGCCTTGCATCTTCATAAACTCGATGCGCATAGCGCGCAGCATAGCCGATGCCGCAAAATTCCGCTCGGGGGTTGCGCAATGTTCGCGTAAAGTTCTACCTTACAAGAACAACAAAGCCGGGGGATTATGCGCCACGTAATGGTATTGAATTCGAAGGGCGGCTGCGGCAAGAGCACGCTCAGCACCAACATCGCAGTATTTTTCGCCCGCGACGGGCATAAGGTATGCATCGCTGACTACGACCCGCAGCGCTCCAGTCTCGACTGGCTGGCGATGCGTCCGGCGGACCTGCCCGCGATCAGCGGTGCCGCGGCATTCGAGGACGGTTTGCGCAATGTGCCGCGCAATACCGAAATTCTCGTCATCGACGCGCCGGCGCGAGTGCACGGCACCGAATTGAATGAACTGGTGCGGCGCGCCGAAACCATTCTCGTGCCGGTGCTGCCCTCGAGTATCGACATGAAAGCCTGCGGCCATTTCATGGCGGAGCTGCTTGAAATCGGCAAGGTCTCGCGCAAACAGGCGCGTCTTGCGGTGATTGCCAATCGTGTGCGCGAGTACACCCTGGTGTACGAGGAGTTGGACCAATACTTAAGCAAGCTCAAGGTGCCCTACCTTGGACATCTGCGCGAAGCGCAGAACTATGTGCGCGCTTATTCACGCGGCATGGGCGTGCTCGAGCTGCCCGAATATCTCGCCTGGCCGGATTGGAAGCAATGGGAACCGATCCACGAATGGCTGGACAGCAAGCGCAGTCAGCCCAGCGCTTGAAACCAAACGGCGCGCGCCACGCCGCCGACTGCGCCGTCGGCCGCTGAAAACAGCGTGCTCATCAACATCGCCAATTCAAGCCGCAGCTTCAACGCCGCCGCCGACCAGCCGCTGCTCGAGGCAGCCAATGCTGCGGCATTGAATTTGCCGCAAAGCTGCAAAGGCGGCAATTGCGGCGCCTGCAAGGCGCGCCTGGTGCGCGGCGAGATTCACTACCCCAACGGAAAACCGCTTGGCCTCTCCGACGCCGAGATCGCCGACGGCCTGATCCTGCTGTGCCAGGCGCGCGCCCGCACCGATCTTTGCATCGAAACTTTTGAAATACGCGCTGCCGATGCTCCCGCACCGAAGCGCCTGCCGTGCCGCATCGAGCGAGCCGTCCCCTTGTCGCACGACGTCATGGGATTGTTCCTGCGATTGCCGATCGCAGAGGATTTCACATTCGAGGCCGGCCAGTACATCGACATCCTGTTGCCGGGCGGCCGGCGCCGCAGTTTCTCCATTGCATCGCCGCCGCATGACGCTCGTCCGCTCGAGCTGCATGTCCGGCGGGTCGCCGGCGGAGAATTCACCGACCGGCTGTTCCACGAGGACATGCGTGCGGCGCTGCTCTCCATCGAAGGTCCATTGGGCGCATTCACCTATCGCCCGCATGCAAGCCACGCGCCGCCCATGCTGCTGATCGGCGGCGGCACGGGCATTGCGCCGCTGCTCAGCATTCTGCGTCATCTCATCGACAACGGTATTGAGCGCGATTTGCAGCTTTATTGGGGGGTGCGCAGCGAGCGCGACCTGTACGCGCACGCCACACTGGAAGGTTTGAGCCGCCGCGCCGCGTCCTTTGCTTACGTACCGGTCCTGTCAGAAGCCGGGCAAGACTGGCGCGGAGCCACCGGCTGGGTGCACGAAGCCGCACTCAAGGACGTTAGGGATCTCGAAGCGATCGAAGTGTATGCCGCCGGACCGCCCGCGATGATCGCCGCCATCCAACGCGAATATGATTCGCGCGGCAGCGCCAAGACGCGCCTGTATTTTGACTCGTTCGACTACGCGCCGGACACGCTCGAGCGCCAACGGATGAGCGCCGCGGCCAAGTCCTGATCTTCCGCCGAATCCGCCTGCAACAGCGGCGCCTGGAGCCCCAGCTCGCGCAATCCCGACGCTACGCGCTCGCCTGGAACCAGCCAGTGGGCGCGCTCAAATTCAAGCGACGCCATCTTGAGCAGCGCGGCGCCGATCTCAAGACTGGTCGCCGTGATCACCTGCAGCTCGCCCGCTGCAAATCGCTCCTGCACCGCCTGCAGCAATGCCGCGCTTACGGTAGCCGGTACCCGCTCATAAACTTCGGCGCACACCACCGTTGCACCGCGGCGCTTGAGTTCTTGTTGGAGCAGGTCCCTTCCATGAGTTCCTTTGATTATCAAGATGCGGTTCCCCGCGACGCGTTCCAGCCCCGGATGTGAAAGCAGACCCTCAGAGTCAAAGGACTCACCCGGTTGCATGGCCACGCGGTAGCCCGCTTGGTTCAAGGCGCGCGATGTGGCCGGCCCTAAGGCGGCGAGCGTGAGATCGCGTTTTTGATCCAGAAGGGACGCGCCAAAGCGGACCGCGTTGGCGCTGGTGAAAAGAATTACGTCAAAATTCTCGAGCGCGCCCAGCTGCTCCGCCATCACGCGTCGATCCTTGAGAGGTTTGATTTCGACCGCAGGCAGGCGCAATGTCGTCGCGCCATAAGATTCCAAAAGCCGGCACAGCGGCATTGCCTGAAATTCAGGCCGGGTGACGAGGACGCCTACTCCGTGGAGCGGCGTCACTTAGGAGTTTCGCGGCATTGGGAGTTTCGCGTCATTCGAGCAATTTTTAGCTTGCGCGCAGGCGCTCGAGCAGGGGGCCTGCACCCGCCGCCAGGATGCGCTCCGCCAACTGGCGGCCCAGCGCCGCCGGATTTTCCGCGCTGCCCGACAAGGTGTCTCTCAGCAGCCGCGAGCCATCCGGCTCCGCAACCAGTCCGCGCAGCGTGATCCGATCCGCGTCGAGCTCGGCATAGGCCGCGATCGGCGATTGACAGCTGCCGCCGAGACGCGCCGCGAAAGCGCGTTC
>Ga0210387_10002603_pt1 | contig 13842 bp, 13 predicted proteins | sample IncBWC7OmetaG_FD_160108 | JGI IMG/M metagenome (GOLD analysis project Ga0210387, IMG submission 160108) | Forest soil microbial communities from Barre Woods Harvard Forest LTER site, Petersham, Massachusetts, United States - Inc-BW-C-7-O ...
CGCTAGTTAGTGTCTTTACGGCCTTGACTTCCGATGCTCGTGAACACACTGAGCACGAGTTTCTCCTCAGATCTTCGCGGGCGCTTCCTCGTGGGATGCTTCTCTGAAACAGCGAGGCTAGCCGAGGAACGGTTCCTTCTCAAATAATCACGAGCGCTCGCCCCGTGGGGTGCTCCTGACTCCTGAATTCTGACTCCTGTTTACTGGAGTTGCACCAGGCTTCCTTCCTGGTATTGCTGGCTCTGGTGCGTATTGCCGCGCCGGTAGTAAATCTTCAGCCGTTTCTGGTGACCAGGATACGGATCGACTCCAAACGTTTCATTGGACGCCGTAAAAGGGTGCCGGTCTCGCGCAAGTTGACGAAAGCGATCTGTGACGTCCACGTAGTGCCCTTGCGCCCCGTACACCGCTCGAATGATTCGAATGCCAGGTCGGTGGTGCTCCAGGTTGCTCTCGGATTCGGCGCCGTTCCTGAAGTAAAAGACGTCGCCCTCCTGTACGCAATCGGTAATCCTCCGGCCATTTACCTCGTAGATGACTACCAGAGCCTTCGCGTGGTTTGGAGAGGGGTCGATTCGCAATGTTTCGTTACCAACACGGAAAGGCTCCCCGTAATCCGCAAACTGCTGAACCCGGCGGGTAACATCGACTCCGACGTTGTTCGGCAATCCGTAATAGGCTGACTCGATCCGGATCCCCTGACCAATTGAGCAAAAGACTCCGATATTAAGGAATAATAATACCAGGAATGGGGACCAGGACGCTTTCATACACTCTTAGTTTTAGGAGACGGTGCCAGCCGGCAATTTCATCAAGGAATTCTCGTGCGGATCTGCTTGGGTCTGGGGGGAAAGCAAATTCGCGATTGCTGGGCCGCTTAGTATCAAGGATCACTCATGTGCTTTTTGCGAGACAAAGTCCAGTCCGGGAAAGTATACTCCGATTCGCCATGGGAAATGCGTTAGCCATCAAGAACTATTTGTTCGCCTTTGTCGGGTTCTGTTTGTTAGCCGGAGTTACCGGGGCGCCGGCGGCGGATGAATTAACCGGGACGCTCAAGAAAATCAAAGATGCCGGATCCATTTCTGTCGGACATCGTGAGTCGTCGATACCGTTTTCCTACTATGACGATAAGAACGAGGTGGTCGGTTACTCTCAAGACCTGGTGATGATGGTGGTCGAAGCCGTCAAGAAGAAGCTGAATATGCCGAACCTGCAGGTCAAACTGATCCCAGTCACTTCACAAAACCGAATTCCGTTGATTCAGAACGGGACGATCGATATCGAATCCGGATCGACGACGAATAATCTTGAGCGCCAGCAGCAAGTTTCTTTCTCGGACACCATTTTTATCATCGGTACGCGATTGCTGGTGAAAAAGGATTCTGGGATTCAAGACTTTCCGGATCTGAAAGACAAGAATGTTGTCGTGACAGCTGGGACCACCTCCGAGCGTTTAATCCGTGAGATGAACGAGAAGGCGGGCCTGAAGATGAATATCATCAGTGCCAAAGATCACGGCGAATCTTTCCTTACGTTACAGAGCGGCCGTGCCGCGGCATTTATGCTGGATGACGCGCTACTGGCTGGAGAACGAGCGAAAGCGAGGAAGCCAGGGGACTGGGTGATTGTTGGAACGCCTCAATCCAAGGAGGCTTACGGCATGATGATGCGAAAAGGAGATGACCAATTCAAGATGTTGGTCGACGAAACGATTGCGAAAGCCCAGACGTCGAGTGAGGCTGAGAAGCTGTATCAGAAATGGTTTCAGTCACCGATTCCGCCGAAAGGCTTGAATCTGGAGCTTCCTTTGAGCGACATCATGAAAGAGCTTTACAAGAGTCCGAACGACAAAGCCTTTCAGTAGAGATTGGATTTAGGATTCGACGGTAATGCTCGCTGCCGGATTGGATTGGAATATCTTTTTCAGGCCGGCTTTTGACGGGAGCGGTACCTATCTTCGTTTCCTGCTGGCCGGCTTTGAATGGACTCTTCTTTTGTCGTTCCTTGCTTGGATTCTGGCCTTTGTGATCGGCTCGATTATCGGGGTAATTCGAACTCTACCTGGGAAATTCCTTCCGACCCTGGGCGCCATCTACGTGGAGATTTTCCGGAACATTCCGCTCCTGGTTCAGCTATTTCTCTGGTATTTTGTTTTGCCCGAAATAATTCCGGGACTTGGAACATGGTTTAAACGGGGTTTAAGTCCGCTGCTCCAACAATTGATTACCGGGGTGCTCTGCCTTGGCTTCTTCACGGCGGCTCGCGTCGCCGAACAGGTACGCTCGGGTATCAATGCGCTTGGGAGCGGTCAGCGAGGCGCCGGTTTAGCGCTGGGGCTGAATCTGTCGCAAGTTTATCGGCTCATCTTGTTGCCGGTCGCCTATCGGATCATCGTGCCGACGCTGACCTCGGAGTTTTTGAACACGATCAAAAATTCGGCGGTCGCATCGACGATCGGGTTGGCGGAATTGTCCCGTCAGAGCCAGCAACTGGGCGAATTCACCGCCCATTGGTACGAGGCGTTCATCGCTGTGACGCTGCTTTATGGCATTATTAATATTACCGTGATGATCGCCGCCCGGTATCTCGAGCGAGTTGCTCGATTGCCTGGGTATATCGGAGGGAAAAATTGAACTCATAATGTACGAGTTTGACTGGAGTTCCATTCCGGGAGCGCTTCCCTATTTATGGCAGGGGATGGTGCGGACGCTGCAAATCACCGCAGTGGCGATTGTCGTCGGCATTGTTCTTGGCACCCTGATCGCCCTTCTGCGCTTGTCCAAAAATTCGATTCTTTCGAACGTGGCGGCATTTTATGTCAACGGATTCCGCTCAATTCCTCTGGTCATGGTGTTACTTTGGTTTTATCTACTGGTTCCCCAGTTTATCAGCAGTTTGATAGGCCGGCCTTCGATTGATATCCGGCTTCTTTCGGCTTTTGTCGCCTTTGCGCTTTTCGAAGCATCCTACTACGCCGAGATAATTCGAGCTGGAATTCAAAGTGTCTCCAGAGGGCAGGTTTCCGCTGGATTTGCCCTTGGGATGACGAGTGGGCAAACGATGCTCTTGATTGTTCTGCCACAGGCTTTTCGGCGTATGATCCCTTTGCTGCTGACTCAGGCGATCATTCTTTTTCAGGACACGTCGTTGGTTTACGTCATCGGATTGACGGAATTTTTCGGTGTCGCCTACAACACAGGAAATCGGGACGGCACTCTGGTCGAAATGCTGTTATTTGCTGGAGCCGTTTACTTCTTTATCTCGTTTGGCGCCTCGATGCTTGTCCGGACACTCCAAGGGAAACTTGCTTCATGATCTCGATCAAAAAAGTCTCCAAATGGTACGGTGAATTCCATGTGCTGAAGCAGTGCACGACAGAAGTCAGCAGAGGCGAAGTCGTTGTCGTCTGCGGACCTTCGGGTTCAGGCAAATCCACCTTGATCAAATGTGTCAATGGATTGGAGATTTTTCAGGAAGGCGAAATCCTGGTCGACGGCATTTCAGTGGGTGACCGTAAGACGAATCTTTCCAAGCTTCGCTCGCGTGTAGGGATGGTGTTCCAGCATTTTGAACTATTTCCGCACCTCAAAGTCATCCAGAATCTCACGATCGCTCAGTGCAAGGTGCTGGGGCGAGGAAATCAGGAGGCCACGGAGAAAGCGCTGCAACTTCTGGAGATGGTGGATCTGTCGGGGCATGCGCAAAAATTTCCTTCCCAATTGTCGGGAGGACAACAGCAACGGGTGGCGATCGCGCGAGCGCTGGCGATGGATCCCATCGCGATGCTTTTCGACGAGCCCACTTCAGCCCTGGATCCTGAGATGATCAAAGAAGTGCTCGATGTGATGGTGAAGTTGGCGCAAGAGGGAATGACGATGATGGTGGTTACCCACGAGATGGGATTTGCCAGAGAGGTCGCCCACCGCGTCATATTCATGGACCATGGCGAGATTGTTGAAGACAGGCCCAAGACGGATTTTTTCGGTTCGCCCGGGACCGATCGCGCCCAGCAATTCTTGTCAAAGATCCTTTCCCATAGCGCCTAGGGGCGTTCACCGTTCGGCGTTCGGCGGGCCCCTGACTGCGCCCTGCGCCGGCGAACGGTGAACGGTGAACGGTGAACGGTGAACGGCGAACCTTGAGTCGAAGTTTGTTCCGGGATTGTCTTGACCTGAATGCCCAATTCCCATATGCGAGATGCGGTGCCTTTCCTGGTGACATTTAAGCAAGTTCCGGGAGCGGACGTTTATCGCGCCCAGAGGCGCGTTTCGTTCGCCAGCGCCATCTTCCCCCCCAGAACAGTATGTCTACTCCAGTATTCTCCGCTTCAGAACTGACCAAGGGCGAGCAACAGGCCAAACAACGCCTGGTGATCATTGCTTCTTCCTTGGGCACCGTCTTCGAATGGTACGATTTTTATTTGTACGCCTCTTTAGCCGTCTTTTTTGCCGGGCTTTTTTTTCCGCCCGGGAATCCGGTCGCGGCGATGCTGAGCAGTTTCGTGACGCTCGGAGTGGGCTTCGTTGTTCGGCCGTTTGGAGCACTCTTCTTTGGAAGAATCGGAGACTTAGTCGGCCGGAAATATACCTTTTTGGTCACTATCACCGTGATGGGGCTTTCGACGGCGCTGGTCGGAATACTGCCAACCTTTTCGACGATTGGTTGGATTGCTCCGATTATTCTGGTTTTGCTCCGTGCCACCCAAGGCTTGGCGCTTGGCGGCGAATATGGAGGCGCCGCGACGTATGTTGCTGAGCATTCCCCTCAAGGCAAACGCGGTCTCTTCACAAGCTGGATTCAAACAACAGCCACTCTGGGTCTGTTTCTCTCTCTCGCTGTCATTTGGCTTTGTCGGGTTTCGCTTTCTGCCGACGCGTTCAAAGCCTGGGGCTGGCGAATCCCGTTCCTGCTTTCTGTGATCCTGCTCGGGATCTCCATTTACATTCGGCTGAAACTCCAGGAATCGCCTCTTTTCATGGAGATGAAGGCGCAGGGTAAGGGATCACGAGCACCGCTGCGGGATAGTTTCCTGACGATGCCGAACGCAAAATATGTTTGGCTTGCTTTGTTCGGTGCGACCGCTGGTCAGGGCGTCGTCTGGTATACCGGGCAGTTTTATGCCCTGTTTTTCCTCCAGAATGCACTTGGCCTGAAAGACTTCACCTTGTTGTACGCATTGGTCGGGGTTTCACTTTTGATCGGCACTCCGTTCTTTGTCTTTTTCGGCTGGCTTTCGGATCGGATTGGGCGCAAGGGGATCATTATGGCCGGATGCCTGTTGGCGGCCCTCACTTATTTTCCACTATTCCATCAACTTACCAATTGTGTGAACCCGGCGCTGGCCGAGGCATTGAAGAGCGCGCCGATCGTGGTCTCGGGCGCAGACGGTCCCGAGCTGGACAAGATAAAGCTGGATCTCAACACCCGCGGGTATTCTTTCGCCGTGAAACCTCCAGAAGGAGGAGCCGGCCTCAGTGTGGCCATTGGTGGTGCGCAACTGCAGGGCTATGACGCCAAGGCTCTCGGGGCTGCTTTGCTCAAAGCCGGCTATCCGGTGAAGGCGGACGCGGCAAAAATCAACTTCCCGGGCGCGGTTGTTGTCCTTGTCATTATGATCATTTACGTGACCATGGTTTACGGACCGATCGCTGCCTTTCTGGTGGAATTATTTCCGACTCAGATTCGCTACACGTCGATGTCATTCCCGTACCACATCGGCAACGGCGTTTTCGGAGGGCTGCTGCCGTTAATCGCAGCCTATGTGAGCGTGGCGACGGGGAATATCTATGCGGGTCTCTGGTATCCTATCATCGTCGCTCTCGTGACCTTTGTGATCGGTATGCTTTTTGTACCTGAGACCAAGGACAGGGATATCCGGGCTTGACCGGGACCACGAGTCAGGGGACAGGAGTCAGGAGCACTCCACGGGCAAGCACGGGTGAAAATTGAGAAGAAACTCTTGCTCGGCGAATCCTCGCTTGTTCAGAGAAGTCAGGAGCACCCCACTGGGAACGCGCATGAAGATTAGAGAAGAAACTGTTCCTCGGCGAGCCTCGCTGTTTCAGAGAAGGCAGAAGCCAATACTCCAGGCTCCTGACTCCTGTCTTTTTCGGGTGGCGAATACGGCTGAATTACTTTATGAGTCCATTGCGTATGAAGATTTTCGCCTACTCGAAATGGGATGCCTTGCCGGCGCTGTGCGGGATGTTGCATTTTGCTTACGTTCTGACGTTTTTTGCGCTCTTTCCGGTTGCGCCGTGGTGGGTGTTGGTGTGCATGGGAATCATCTACTCGATTAGTGTCTCCTGGAACATTAACGGGATCTCGCACAACTTCATCCACAACCCATATTTCAGTTGGCGTCCGATGAATCGAATGTTTGCCGTGATGGAATCTGTCACGCTTGGATTCTCCCAAACATTCTACAAATACGTGCATCATCGGCATCACATGGGGAACAGCGACAGGCCCGACGAACAAGGGGAGACCGTCGATTGGCTGTCGATTTACCGGCATGGCCATGATGGCGAGGCCGAGAACGTCTGGAGCTACATTTTTCTCAGCTATCTGCGAGACGATCCCAAAGCCATCTTTGGGGAAATCAAGCGGAAGAGCCGAGCGGATGCGTATTGGGGAGTTTGCGAAATAGCCGCGTTTATCGGTTTCTTTGTTCTAATGGGAATTCTGAACTGGAAATTTATCCTATTTTTCCTGCCATTCTATTATATTGGGCATTGTCTCTCGTATTTGAACGGGTACTTCCTGCACTATGGCGGAAATCCAGATAAGCCGATTGCCTGGGGTGTGAGCTCGTACGAAAAGATCTACAATTTGCTCTGGTTCAATAATGGATACCACGCGGAGCACCATTTTCGTCCTAAATTGCACTGGACGAAGATGGAACAGCTGCATCAACAGATTGCAGAGCAACAACGACGCGAAGGGACTCGAGTGATCAAGCCGCCGCACGCGCTTGCGTTCCTTGATCCAACGCTTCCTGACAAGAGCCGACCGCTCACGGCGCAAGAGGTTCAAAGATCCTGAAGGGATTGATCCTGCAATTCCTGAACTCCAAAGGAACAAGTCCGATCGGAAACCACTGAGTCGCGGAGCACCTCACGGCTGCGTCAGTTAAAGCAGGTTTTTCGCAGGAGAATACCAGAACCAGATTTGCCGGTTTGACCATTATTCGGGTTGCGTCCCCAGGGAAGCGGCTCTATGAGTCACCGGTTTTAGAGGACGCCCCGCCGAGGACCTTTTCTTTTTTTACGCCATGCATCCTTCAGGTTCTTCTGCTCAGGAGTCACAGACGGAATCCAAAGCGAATCTGGTGCAAGCCAGCCCGTCTTCACTCTGTTTCAGCATTGAAACCTCGTTTGGCTCAGCCACGGTGACCGATGCCGTTCCGTCCGAAGACTACGAGGTCTGGGTTGCCGGTTTCGAAGAGTATCCCGTCGATCACCGATACTACGAAATTGTTCACGAATCGCTAAGAGATCAATTTGCTCATTACTACCTGGTGCTTAAGGACGCCGCCGGTGTGACCCGGGCAATACAGCCATTCCTGATTGTCAGTCAAGATCTCGCGACCGGAACTCCGGTGGGAATTCGAAATTTCCTGGCAGGCATCAGGCGCCGTTTGCCGGGATTCCTGAAGTTACGGATGTTAATGGTTGGATGCTCTGCAGGCGAAGGAGATATTGTGATGGAGAAGCAAAGCCGGGACATCGCCTGGACCGTAGACGCGTTGAAGGAGAGCCTGACTCCGGTGGCGCGAAGACTGAAGGCCATGCTCATCGTCTTCAAGGATTTCCCGAAAGCCTACCGTCAATCACTTGATCGATTGCGCCTCTCTGGATTTATTCGTGTGCCTAGCATGCCGGCTACCAGATTGGAGCTCAATTTCCCGGATTTCGAGACTTACTTAAAAACGCGCGTCGGGTACACGATGCGCAAAAATCTGCGGCGAAAGTTTCGCAAGACGGAGGGTCACCCGATCGAATGCGAAGTCGTCACGGATATCTCGCCGTATGTGGACGAAGTTTATCCCCTCTATCGGCAGACGCTGGGGCGATCGGAACTCAAATTTGAAGAACTGACCAAGACGTATCTGTGCGAGCTTGGGCGACGGATGAGTGACCGTGCGAGATTTCTCGTTTGGCGCCAGGAAGGACGGATCATTGCGTTCGCTTCGGTCATCGTTCACCAGGGCGTGCTTCGGGACAATTATATCGGTCTCGATTATTCGGTGGCCTTGGATTATCACCTCTATTTTGTGACCTGGAGAGACACCATCATCTGGGCGCTCAAAAACGGGATTCATACCTATCACAGCGCACCATTGAACTATGATCCGAAGTATCATTTCCGCATGGAGCTCGAACCGCTCGATCTTTATGTGCGCGCGCCGAACGGCTGGTTGAATGCGGTCTTTAAACGAGTTCTTCCGTTGCTGGAGCCAACCAGGTATGACCCTGTGATTCGAAAGTTCGCCAACGCCGGTGAACTATGGTGAGGGATCCGGATTCAAGCCGAGATGCGGCTGAAACTGTCTGGCTTGCCTTCGATGATGCCTGGGATTTTGCGAGTTCTCCATCGTTTAAGGCGCCTTCTCGAGTGGACGCCTTCGATGTCGGGCCATCGCTGCGTTTTATCACCACTGAACGAGCGGTGGAGTCTTTTTTTGCCAAGTTCAGCGAACATTTTCGACCTTTCATCCTTTCCGGCTCCGGCGACTTCCATCATTTGACAGCTGTTTTTGTCCGACAGGTTAGGGAACCCTTTGCCATCCTGTCATTCGATAACCACCCCGACTGGGACGTCCGGCCGCCTCATTGGTCCTGTGGAGCGTGGGTCAATCGTGCTCTGGAAAATCCCCTGGTGCAACAGGTCGCGGTCTGGGGCTGCGGCAGTTTTGAGTGCGGTCTCCCGTGGCGCTTGCTCGGAAACCGGTCTGCCTGTCGTTCTGATCGCCTTTGGGTGGCGCCCTGGCGGTCTGAGGGGAAGAATTATCCGCCGTGGCTTCATCCGATCGCGTCTTCAAGTTGGCGCGCGGCCTTTGCGCAATTTGTGGAATCGATTCGGACGCCCGTGATCTATGTCACCGTGGACCTGGATTGCCTCGGAGAAAGTGATTCGATTACCAACTGGGAGAACGGCCGGTTTGCGTTGTCCGACGTCGTTTGGGCAATCACATTTCTGCGACAAAACGTGCGGGTGGTCGGAGGAGATTTGTGCGGCGCATTTTCGCCGATGCGGTACGGTTCCCGATTTCAAGCGCTAGCCGGACGGTTCGATCATCCCCGTCAACGTTCCGTGACTGAAAACGAACGACGGGCGGTCAACCTGCGCGCGCTGGAAACGATTTGGCCGCATCTCATTGGAGACTCGGAAAAGCGTTAAGCAGCCGGGCCGACCCGATTTGCCCGGCTCTCGAGGAAGCAAACCGGGATCCGCCACCGAACGTCAAACGCCGAACGCCGAACGGTGAACGGTGAACGGTGAACGGCCGCAGGGAATTTGGGGAATAACAACGGCATCCTTGCATCTATTAATATGCCGACGCGCGCACAATAGGAGACGGGATGTTTGATTGTCTTCTTTTGAACAGCAGTGCTGTAGCGAAGGCGACCAGACACCAACTACAAAAACAAAGAGAAAGAGTTGACAGATGATTAGACCATCCAAAGCAGTGATCGCAGGTGCGGCCGTCGCCGGCCTATTGACAGGTTCCTTCGCGGTTCGCGCCTACGCCGCGAGTACAATGACTACCCATGCCGGTGTCGCGTTGCAGACCATGGCAGATGCCGAAAAAGGTAAACATGGGTGCAAAGGCCAGAACGAATGTAAAGGGCAGGGCGGCTGTAAGACCGGTGACAATGGCTGCAAGGCGAAGAACTCCTGCAAAGGCAAGGGAGGTTGCGCTTCCAAAGGGTAATTCAGGGTCGCCAGCGAAGACTCTGGTTGCTCGGTTCGCCGGACAACCAGAATCAACTTTCGGGGAGGGACGGCCTTTATTTGTCGTCAGGAAATCTGAAGCGAATGCGATCCGTCCCTCCCGACGCAACCGGTAGCTAGTTTGTTAAGGTCCAAAGATTATGCCCGCAAACGCTTTTAACGGATTTACGGAATACGGCATCGGAATTGGCCTGCGTGTTCCACATTACCGGCACATTCTCGGGAAGAAACCTGTCGTCGATTGGTTTGAAATAATTTCGGAAAATTTCATGGTCGATGGAGGTCGTCCACTCGAGGTGCTTGACTCGATCCTCGAACAGTACCGAGTCGTCCAGCACGGTGTGGCGATCTATTTCGGCTCTGCCGACAAATTTGACCGGGAGCATCTCAAACGTCTCAAACGGCTGGTTAAATACACCAATACTCCGTGGCTTTCCGATCATCTCTGCTGGGGAAGCGTCGATGGCCGTTATACGCATGACTTGCTGCCGATGCCTTACACTTTTGCCGTGGCACGCCATACGGCCGAGAAAATTAAGGCGGCGCGCGACTACCTGGAAGTGCCGATCTGCGTCGAGAACGTCAGCAGTTACGCCGAATACCACGCTTCTGAAATGACGGAATGGGAGTTCCTGAGCGAAGTCGTCGAGCTGGCCGATTGCGGCATTCTGCTGGATGTGAACAACATTTATGTCTCGTCGCAAAATCATAATTTCGATCCGTACGACTATTTAAACAACGTTCCGCATCATCGCGTAGGGCAAATCCACATCGCGGGCCATTCGAAGTTCGAAAAATACACCCTCGACACTCACGATCATCCCGTGCTCGACCCGGTCTGGAAGATGTATGCGCGGGCGGTCAAACTGGTGGGCAGCACCGCTACGCTGCTGGAATGGGATGACCGCATCCCTTCCTTCGAGGAAGTTCACAATGAAGCGCTCAAAGCCAACAAATTCCGAGACCAACAACTCGTTACGACCGCCTCGTAAAATTAATTCGCGCGCTCAACTGCGGCAACTGCAACGCGTGATGACCGGCGCTCTTTTTCGCCCCCTGACCCCCCAATGGGGCATGCAGAAGCGTTGGACCGACGGTGCTCCCATGCAGGGACTGGCTTCGGAATTCATCAAGCCCAATGATCGATTGAGCTCGTTTGAGCGATTGGAAATCTATAATCGGCAATATTGGTTTCGCGTACTCGATTGCCTCTACGACGATTATGCCGGACTTCGCGCCGTGGTCGGGGAGCGGAAATTCATGAAGCTGGCAACGGCTTATCTGACTCGATATCCGTCTGACTCGTACACACTTCGCGATCTCGGAAACCGTCTTGAGCAGTTCCTGCAAGAGGAACCGCACTGGTGCGCTCCGCGAGAAGAATTGGCGGTGGACATGGTTCGCTTTGAATGGGCTCAAGTGGTTGCCTTCGACGGCCCAGCCAAACCTCCGTTGACGCCCGACGACATCCTCGATACGCCTCCGTCGAAGTTAATGCTCGGTTTGCAGCCCTTTCTCTCGCTGTTGGAATTGAATTTTGCCGTGGATGATTTTTTGATTGCTGTAAAAAAGGGCGAATCAGATGGTCTGCGCGGCGAAGCGAGTAACGCGATGGATGGCGCACCAAAAGCCGCGGTACGCCAAAAACGTGTTCGCTATCCAAAACGCGAGAAGGTCTATCTGGCCGTTCACCGGCACGACAACATGCTTTACTACAAACGCCTGGACCGAGAGGCGTATGCGATCCTGAGCTCGCTTGCCCGCGGTATCACCGTCGAAGATGCGTGCGTCGACGCGGTAACCGAAAGCAAGAGAACGAAGGTCGACTGGTCGGCTCAAATCAAGGAATGGTTTGATACCTGGTCGGCGCTCGGCTGGTTCTGTCGCAAATCATGAGCGGAATTCTTCACTTCGTGCGGCGCGCTTACGAACTGCTCGTGACTGCCGCCAATCTTTTGCGGTCCCCCTTGTTATTGGTACTGCGCGTTTACTTTTTCTGGCAGCTCTTTGAGACCGGGAAAGGGAAGCTTTCGAACATTGGAAAGATCATCGACTATTTCACAAGCCTGGGTATCCCGGCGCCAGCCGCAAACGCCTATTTCGTGAGTTCCCTGGAGTGCTTCGGCGGCCTTTTGCTGGTCGTCGGTCTGGCGACCCGACCGCTCGCGTTGATGGTCGCGATTTCGATGTGTGTCGCGTATCTAACTGCCGATTTTGAAGCGGTGGCGAGCATCTTCAGCGATTCCGATAAGTTCATCAAGGCCGATCCGTTTCCTTATCTTCTGACTGCTTTGATCTTGTTCGCGTTCGGTCCCGGCCTGTTTTCGGTTGATGCACTCTTGAAGCATGTGCTTGGGCAGAAACTTCTTTCGCGTCCCGAACGTTCAGGCGGCATGTCTTCTCAACGAATAGACCGGAGATAACGGATGGGTCGTGGCGTATCGATTCTGTTTGCTTTCGTGCTGCTGTCCTCCACGAGAGTGTTGGCTGAGGGTGACGGCATCACCTGGCAACCATGGGATGACTCCGTTTTTGCCCAGGCCAAGAGCGAAGGGCGTTTTGTCTTGCTCGATCTCGGAACGGTCTGGTGCCACTGGTGTCATGTGATGGAGGAAGTCACCTATCGGGATCCGGCGGTCACAGACCTGGTACGTAAGCGTTATCTCGCGGTGCGCGTCGATGCGGATTCGCGCCCTGATCTCTCAAATCGATACGAAGATTACGGTTGGCCGGCAACAATCGTGTTTAACAGCGACGGCAGCGAAATCGCAAAACGGCGAGGTTATCTGCCTCCCGGCCAGATGGCTTCGATGTTGCAAGCGATCATCGATGACCCGTCGCCGGGGCCTTCCGTTGTTCCCGAGACGCCATTGGTTGCCGGCGGGGAAATCGCGCTGGGGTCCGACAGACGAAATGTGCTGCGCAAGATCTTGAACGACCGCTATGACACCACAAATCGCGGTTGGGGTACGAGTCAAAAATTCCTCGACTGGGATACCATCGAGTATTGCCTGAGCCAGACGGAGGGCGGCGACCAGACCTTTGAGCGTATGGCGCGGGAAACGCTCGCTGCTCAGCTCAATCTGCTCGATCCGGCGTGGGGCGGAGTTTACCAGTATTCGACGGATGGGGACTGGCAGCATCCGCACTTTGAAAAAATCATGCAGATGCAAGCGGAAAACTTGCGTATCTATGCGCTCGCTTATTCGCTCTGGCACGACGATACCTATCTGAAGACGGCAAACCGGATCCGAGGATATCTAAAGGATTTTCTGATGTCGCCTGAGGGCGCATTCTATACGAGCCAGGATGCAGACCTGATTGATGGCAGGCACGGTGGTGAGTACTTTCAGCTTGATGACGGCGATCGAAGGAAGCAGGGCATACCGAGGATCGATACGCATGTCTACGCCCGCGAGAATGGTTGGGCGATCAACGCGCTGGCGGTGCTTTACGCCGTGTCCGGGAACAGGGATTGCCTTGAGGATGCTGTGCGAGCCGCTGATTGGGTTTGCGCACACCGAGCTCTTTCCAACGGCGGATTTCAACATGATGCAGCCGACCCTGCGGGACCTTATCTTGGGGATACGCTTTCTATGGGACGCGCGTTTCTGGCGTTGTACGCCTGCACCGGTGATCGTGCCTGGCTCCAGAAAGCGGCGCGCGCTGTCGACTTCATCTCAGCGAATTTTGGAACTGATCTCGGATATATCACCAGCGCACGTCTGAGTACACTGAAACCGCAGGCGCAACTGGACGAAAATATCGGCCTGGTCCGGCTGGCAAATCTATTGTGGAACTACACCGGTAACGCGGAATACAAGAAGGTGGCTGAGCGGGCGATGCGTTTCATCGTGACGCCAGGAGCGACGGATCATCGTG
>Ga0210387_10002604_pt1 | contig 13840 bp, 9 predicted proteins | sample IncBWC7OmetaG_FD_160108 | JGI IMG/M metagenome (GOLD analysis project Ga0210387, IMG submission 160108) | Forest soil microbial communities from Barre Woods Harvard Forest LTER site, Petersham, Massachusetts, United States - Inc-BW-C-7-O ...
GGCTCGGGTGCGGCGGATCGTGCTCAACGGCCAGGACTTGGATCCGGTCACGCTACAGGGCAACCGGCTGCCTCTACCCGGGCTGTGGGAGGCCAACAAGTTGCGGGTCGAAGCCGATATGCCGTACTCACGCAGCGGCGCAGGCCTGCACCGCTTCACCGATGCCGCCGATGGCGAGACCTACCTCGCGGTGCATGCCGGGCTGGATAACGCGCAACGGGTCTTCGCCGCCTTCGACCAGCCCGACCTGAAGGCGGCCTTCACCGCCAGCGTCGTCGCGCCGGGCGCCTGGACGGTGCTCGGCAACGGCGTGGCCCGGCCCGCGGGACCGGCCGGGCCCCGGGGCTGCCATCGCTGGGACCTGGCCGCCACGCCGCCGATCTCCAGTTACCTGTTCACGCTGGTCGCGGGGCCCTACCACAGCGTGCGCGGCGAGCACCGCGGCATCCCGTTCGGCTTGCACAGCAGGCGATCGCTAGCCGAGGCCCTAGACCGGGACGCAGCGGAGATCCTCGCCGTCACCCGGGCCTGCTTCGACCGCTACTTGGAGATCTTCGCCGAGCCGTACCCCTTCGATTCCTACGATCAGGCGTTCGTCCCGGAGCTCGAGGCCGGAGCGGTGGAGAACCCGGGCTGCATCACCTTCCGCGACGAGTTCTTGTTCCCGTCCGCGGTCACTCAGGCCGAACGGCAGACCCGCGGGATGGTCATCGCGCACGAGATGGCCCACATGTGGTTCGGTGACCTGGTCACCATGGCCTGGTGGGACGACGTCTGGCTGAGCGAGTCGTTCGCCACCTACATGGGCTTCCAGGTGCTGTCGGAGGCCACCGCCTTCACCGGTGCCTGGACCGACTTCGCGCTGTCCAACAAGCCCCGCGGCTATGACGCCGACCAGCGAGCCTCCACCCACCCGGTCGCGCCCGGGCCGCGGGAGGTTCCCGACACCGATGCCGCACGGTCGGCCTACGACGAGATCTCCTACGCCAAGGGCGCGTCGGTGCTGCGCCAGCTGGTGGCGTGGACCGGCTGGCCGGCCTTCATCAGCGGGATCAACGACTACCTGGCCCGGTACCGGTTCGCCAGCGCGACCCTGGAGGACCTGCTCGACTGCCTGGCCCGCTCGTCCGGCGCCGACCTGCGCGACTGGGCCGCGTGCTGGCTCCGTACTCCGGGAGTGGACACCCTCGCTGTCCCGCCTTCCGGGGCCGGGATCCTCACCCACGCCGGGAGCAGGCCGCACCGGGTATGGCTCGGCGTGTACGACCAGGCGCCCGGTGACACGCGCGGGCTGGTCCTGCGGTCCAGGATCCCGGTCAGCGTCGCGGCCGACGCGGACCAGGTCACGCTGCCCTCGGCCGCCGCCGATCCGCGGCCCGCCCTGCTGCTGCCGAACGACGGCGACTTCAGCTACTGCAAGGTCCGGCTCGACCCGCGCTCCTGGACCGCCCTGACCTCAAGCCTCGGGCGCCTGACCGATCCGCTCAGCCGGGCGGTGGCCTGGAACGCCGCCCGCGACCTGGTCCGCGACGCGGAGCTGCCCGCGGAGGATTATCTCGAGCTCGCGGCCCGGCACCTGCTGACCGAGACCGAGACTGTGATCGCCGGGCCGGTGCTGGGCTTCGCCCGCTGGACGATCGCCGATCGGTACCTGCCTCCCTCGCGCCGGGCGGCCACGCTGGGCAACCTGGCGGGCCTGTGCCACGCGCTGCTCCCCCAGCCCGCCGGGCCCGATGTCATCGGGATGCGGCTGGTGACCGCCCGCGGACTGATCGACAGCGCGTCCCGCCCGGACCAGGTGGCCGAGCTGCGGTCCTGGCTCGAGGCCGGAGCTGTGCCCGGCGGCCCGGACCTGGACTCGCGCCTGCGCTGGCAGATCATGCTACGACTGACGGTTCTCGGGGCCATCGGACAGGCCGAGATCGAGGCCGAGGCCGACCGGGACACCACCGCAACCGGGCAGCAGAGCGCAGCGCGCTGCCGCGCCGCGCTCCCCGGGCCGGACGCCAAGCAAGCCGCCTGGGCCGAGATGTTCGGCCCAGATCCGTCCCGCTACCTGCTGGCCGGGATCGCCGAAGGGTTCTGGCAGGCCGACCAGGCCGACCTGCTGGCCGATTACGTGCCCCGCTACTTCACCGCCCTCGGCGAGCTCGCCGCGCACGGCGACCCGGCCACCGCCCGGGTGCTGGTCCGGCACGGGTTCCCGCTGCACGCCGTGGCGCCCGCGACACTGCGGGCAGGTGAGGACTGCCTGGCCCACGCCGAGCTCCCCGCCTCGCTGCGCCGCCTGCTGGCCGATCAGCTCGATGACCTCCGCCGCGCCCTGCAGGTCCGCTCTGGCGCGGTCTAGGCTCCCATTACGTGTGGGTGCCGAGGCGTGTCCTGAACGCAAGGAGGGCCTGATGTAGGAACGGGTCCAACAAAGCGAGCCAGCCGAACACGTGCAGCAGCGCAAGATAGGCAAATCGTAGTGACACGGGTATCCACAGTGCCCCGGCCCGAGACCCTCCCGCAGCCAGATAGCCAGCTCAACTATCCCTCGATCCAGCAGGAGACACCAGGTCAGCGGAATGACAGAGTTGTCGGCACCGACACAAGGTCGCCCGGGCCGGCGACGCTGGCCGGGTTCACCGCAGGCGGTAGAGGTCCTCGCCGGCGTCGGGCACGACGAGGGTGTCCGGGTCGGCGGCCCAGGCGGCAGGGTCGACCCCGGCCGGGTCGAGGTAGTCGAGGTTGATCGCGCGGGTGACATCCTCGGGGATGCCGGTGGCCAGGGTGACCGTGACCCGGTCGTGTTCGCCGTTGACCTCGTCCCAGGTTCCTGCGCCCCGCAGGTGCGTGGAGTGGGCCAGGTCGCCCCAGTGCTGGTCCTTGAAGCGGTCCCACTGCTTGACGAAGTAGTCCCGGCAGTGATACCCAATCTGCTCGATCGCCGGGTGGGTCGTGGCGATCTCGCGGATGTGCGGGGCGTACAGCACCACCTGGCCGCCGTCGGCCACGATGGGCTCCACCTTGTAGAAGCCCTTGGCGCCGGTCCACATGTCGTCGTATTTGGCCGGGATCAGCGACAGGACCAGGCGCACCGGGGCGTCGAGGTAGCGGATGTGCGTTTCGGCCGACACCTCCGCGGCCGCCGCCCAGGCCGCTGACGGGTCACCGAACATCATGGCGTGCAGGTCCTGGGTGCGGGACTTGGTGACCATGCAGAGCGCGAGCCGCTCGCCGGGGACCATCGATGCGGCCTCGTCGATGAGCGCGCGGACCGGGGTTATCCCGCGGGTGCCGATGATCTTCGCGCTGGTGATCAGCGCGCCCAGCCAGTGCGACAGGTCGATGAGCTCCCGGCCCGAGACGCCGGGGAACAGGTACTTGTTGCCGCCGGAGAAGCCCGCGACCTCATGCGGCAACACCGGGCTGACGATGACCGTAACGTCGTGCTCGACCACGGCGCGGTTGACGCGCACGTGCGCCGTGTGGTGCAGCATGCCGTTGGACAGCTCGGCGATCCGGTCGGCGCTGATGATTCCGACCTGCGCGAAAGCGGAATGATCCCACCAGGCGTGGTTGAGCACGGTCATCGACGGATAGCGGTCGGCCAGAGCGCCGGGCTCGTAGCCGAGGCGCGCGGCGAGCTCCTGCTCACTCATCGCAGCGTGGGTGCCGAGCGCGACGAGAACCGTCAGGCGGCTGACGCGCCCGTGCAGCACGTCGTGGACCGCCGATACCACTAGCGGCAGCGGGCAGCTGCGGGTGCCGTCTGGCACCAGCACGCACACGCTGCGCCCGTCCAGGTGCGCGGCCTCAAGTTGGTCGTGCACGAACGCCCGGATCTCGTCCTCGGTGAGGACCTCGTGCGGGCCACCGATCTGCGCTACTCCCGTGGTCGCCGGACCCGCCGTCTCGGCCATGTCACACCCCACATCCGCTGGCTGGCGGGGCCGCCGGGGTGGCCCCGGGCCAACTGGTAAGCCGATCAGTACGATCAGCATATGACTGCACCCGGGGCGGCGCAGAACTTGCACCCGGATCGGCTGCTGCCTGCGGAGCCGGGCGACCGGGCTATCGCGCGGCGGCTGTACGACGCGGTGCGTGACCTGCCGGTGATCTCGCCGCACGGTCACGTCGATCCGCGGTTGCTGCTCGCCAACGAGCCGTTCCCAGACCCTGCGACGCTGTTCGTGACGCCCGACCATTACGTGACGCGGCTGCTGCACGCCGACGGGGTCGGTCTCGACGCCCTCGGGGTGGGGCAGGGCCCGCTCTCCGAGGCCGCGTCGCGGGCGGCGTGGCGGCTGCTGGGCGAACGCTGGGACCTGTTCCGGGGCACGCCGGTGCGCTTCTGGCTCGAGGCCGAGCTGGCCGGCATCTTCGGGGTCACGGCGCGCCCGTCGAAGCAGACGGCTGACGTGATCTACGACCAGGTGGCCGAGCGCCTCGGGCAGGACGCCTACCGTCCGCGGGCGCTGTTCGACCGCTTCCGCATCACGGTCCTGGCGACCACCGACGACCCCTGCTCCGACCTCGCGGCGCACGCCGCGCTGGCCGCGGACCCGGCGTGGTCGGGACGGGTGATCCCGACGTTCCGCCCGGACCGCTATCTCGAGCCGGGGCAGCCCGGGTGGCGCGAGGCGGTCGCCCGGCTGGGCGAGGCCGCGAAGACCGACACGGGGGACTACGCCGGTTATGTCCGCGCGCTGGAGGAGCGCCGCCGCTACTTCGTCGGCCACGGCGCGACTTCAGCCGACCACAGCCACGCCGATGTGCGGACCGACCCTCTTGAGCCCGCCGGGGCGGCGCGGATCTACCGCGCGGCGCTCGACGGCGCGGCCACGGACGGGGAAGCGGTAGCGTTCCGGCGGCACATGCTGGCGGAGATGGCCCGGATGTCCTGCGACGACGGGCTGGTGATGGCGCTGCATCCCGGCGTGCGGCGCAACCATCACCGGCCCACCTACGAGCGGTTCGGGCCGGACACCGGCCATGACATCCCGATCCGCATCGAGTTCACCGACGCGCTGCGCCCGCTGCTGCAGCGCTTCGGCACCTACCCGGGCTTCCACCTGGTCGCCTTCACAGTCGATGAGACGGTCTGGTCGCGCGAGCTCGCGCCGCTGGCCGGGTTCTACCCGAGCGTGTACATCGGGGTGCCGTGGTGGTTCCTCGACGCTCCCGACGCCATCTGGCGCTTTTCCGCCGCAGTGACCGAGACGGCCGGTTTCTCCCGGACGTCGGGCTTCGTCGACGATACCCGAGCGTTCTGCTCGATCCCCGCCCGGCATGACATGTCCCGCCGCATCAACGCGGGCGTCCTCGCGCGGCTGGTAGCCGAGCATCGCCTTGATGAGGACGAGGCCGCCGGGACCGCGATCGACCTCGTCACCGGCCGCCCGGCCGCGGTGTTCAAGCTGTGAGCGCCGCACGGCTGTCCCGAACGGCAGGGCGGGGTCGCGCCGCAGCGCCGGTGCGGCTCGTCCACCTGGGGCTCGGCAACTTCTTCCGCGCCCATCCGTGCTGGTACACCGAACATGCCCCGGACGCAGCGCAGTGGGGGTTCGCGGCCTTCACCGGGAGGGGTCGCTCTCCCCTGGTCGGTGAGCTGAACGAGCAGGAGGGGCTCTACACGCTCGTGTCACGCGCCGCCGATGCAGACCGGTTCGAGGTGCTGGGCAGCCTCTCGCGAGCCCATTGGGCGGACGACAACGATGAGTGGCTGCGCTACTTCGAGGATCCCGACCTGTCCGCGGTCACGATCACGGTGACCGAGGCCGGGTACCTCCGCGGCGCCGACGGCGGCCTCGACACCGGTCGGCCCGAGGTCCAGGCCGACATCGAGGCGCTGCGCGACGACCCCACCGGGGTCGTGCGCACCGCTCCCGCGCGCCTGGTCGCCGGGATCGCGGCCCGGCGGCGGGCCGGCGCGGGCCCGCTCGCGCTCGTGCCCTGCGACAACACGCCCGGCAACGGCGCGCTGGCCGAGCGGGTCGTCCGCGACCTGGCCCGGCTCGTCGATAAAGACCTGGCCACCTGGCTCGGGGACTCGGTGGCCGTCGTGACGACCATGGTCGACAGGATCACCCCCCGTACGGCCCCGGAAGACGTCCGCACCGTGCTCGAGGCCACCGAGTTCGATGACCGCTGCCCGGTCGTGACCGAGCCGTTTCACGAGTGGGTGCTCAGCGGGAAGTTCCCGGCCGGACGGCCCCGCTGGGAGGAATCTGGCGCGACGTTCACCGACGACATAACGCCGTACGAGCACCGCAAGCTGTGGCTGCTCAACGGCGCGCACTCGCTGCTCGCCTACGCCGGGTCCATCAGGGGCCATGCGACCGTGGCCGGGGCGGCGGCCGACGAGACGTGCCGGTCCTGGATAGAGGAGTGGTGGGCGGTAGCGTCGCCGCACCTGGACCAGCCGGCCGCAGACATCGCCGCGTACCGCGCCGCGCTGCTGGAGCGCTTCGGCAACACGCGGATGCGCGACCGGCTGGACCGGATCGCCGCCGATGGCTCGCAGAAGATCCCGATCCGCATCCTGCCCGTCCTGCGTGCCGAGCGCGCGGCGGGCCGGGTGCCCGCTGGCGCCACCCGCGTGCTGGCAGCCTGGGTCTGCCACCTGCGCGGTCTCGGCGCACCAGTCAGCGACGCGCGGGCCGATGAAGTGGTCCCGCTGGCCCAAGGTCCACTTGACAAGGCCGTGCCGCGAGTCCTCCGCTGGCTGGACCCGGCGCTCGGCGCTGACGCCGACGTGGTGGCGATCATCGTCGATCAGAGCAAGAGGTTCGCGCACCAGGAGCAGTGAGATGACCACGAGCGGGCAGCACCCTCGGGGTCGCCTGGCTGGACCCATGCCTCCCGCAGGGCGGCGAACGACGCCCGCACGACCTCATCCGCTGCGACGGCATCGCCGCCCAGCAGGAGCTTGACCTGCTCCACCAGGGCGGCACGGTACTTACCAGGGCCAAGCAGCCGGGTGAACTCGTCCCAGGTGAGCTGGCCGCCGAGCGCCTCGAACGCGGCACGTTCGTCTTGGCCTTCTTCGTCTTCCGGCCGCTCGTCCTGGCTCATCCGAGACGTTGGCCTTGCGGGTGGCGATCGAGATCGCCTCGTCCTGCCAGGGCACCGACGGGTGGGCCAGAATCACCGTCACGCCGGGGAAATCCGCGGCCACGTCGTCGAGCAGCATCAATGTTCGGCGTGGGGTCGGCCGGTGATCCGTCCCGCTACCAGCGGGCCGGAACGGCCGAAGGATTCTGGCACGCCGACCAGCTTGATCTGGTCGCGCTATATTCCCCGCTACTTTCTCGGCCTAGCCGACGTCGCCGGACGCTGCGACCCGGCGGTCGCCCGGGTGCTGGTCCAGCACGGTTTCCCGCACCCCGCCGTGGCGACCGCGACACTCTGGGCAGACGAGGAATGCCTGGCCAGCACCCTATTCCCCGCATCGGTACGACGGCTGCTGGCCGATCAGCTCGACGACCTGCGTCGCGCCCTGCAGATCCGCTCCGGCGCGGCCTAGCTGGGTGCGGTTGCAGGGACAGTGACCCGAGCCTGCCAATCCGACTGGCCCAGGACCCGTCGATCCTCGATGGCGACGACGCTGCGCTCTGTCGTGGCTGGCGGCAGGCGGCTATGCTGCGGTCGTGGGCGACCCACATGTGCTCTCGCGGTTCGCCGCAGGTGACGAAGACGCAGTACGGACGATATATCGCACGTACGGGCGGCTGGTGTTCGCCATCGCGTACAAGGTGCTCGGCGACCGCGAGCTGGCAGAGGATGCGACCCAGCAGGCTTTCCTCCAGGCGTGGCGGGCGGCGGCCAGCTTCGAGCCGTCGAAAGAGCTCGGGCCGTGGCTCGCCACGATCGCCAGGCGAGCGGCGATCGACGTCTATCGCAGGGAAGCCCGCCACGCGCATAGTCCGCTCGAGGACGCCGATCCGGCCGCCTCGGGCCTGGTCAGCCTGCCGCCGTCAGTGGACCGGGTCTATGACGCCTGGCAGGTCCGGCAGGCGCTGAGCGAACTCAGCCCCAACGACGCGGATCTCGTCCGGTTGCAGCACATGGAGGGGTTCACGCACAGTCAGATCGCCGAGCGGCTGAATATCCCGGTGGGGACGGTCAAATCCCGTAGTTTCCGCGCTCACCGACGCTTGGCCGGGCTCTTGGGGCATCTTCGAGGCAATGATCCAGCTGGCTCGGCGTCGAGCCAGCCGCGCATCGGAACGGGAGGCCAGCGGTGACTGACGAAGAACGCATCTCGTATCTGGCCGGAGATTACGCTGGCGGGCCCGGGTCGCTCGATCCTGCGGACGCGGAAGAGCTTGACGAGCTCCGCACGCTGCTGGCCGATCCCGCGATGTGGGAGGTGCCGGGTCAGCATCTCGAAGACACCGTCGTGGCTACCGTCACCAGCGCGGCCAGCCGGGAAACCGGTGATGATAGGTCCGATCCGGTCGCCTCTGCCAGGCGGGCGGCGGGCGGCGAGATCCCGCGCCGGGCGCGACGCCGGTCACGGCGTTCGGTCGTGGCCTGGGCGGCCGGGGCGGCCGCAGCGGCGGCGATCGCCATCGCCATCGCCATCGGCGTCACGTCCGGCACGGGTACACCCGCGACGACGTTCAGCGCGGCGTTGTCGGGAACACCGTTGGCACCGGGTGCGACAGGCCAGGCGACGTTGACCCAGACGACCGCCGGCTGGAATGTCACACTGCACGTCTCGGGACTGCCGCGCCTGGACAACGGCCGGTTCTACCAGGCGTGGCTGAAGAATGCCGCCGGCATCCTCGTCCCCATCGGCACGTTCAACCAGTCCGGAAACGTCACCTTGTGGTCCGGGGTTCCCCCCACCCAGTACCCCACGATCACCGTCACGCGGCAACAGGCGAATGGCAACCAGGCATCGTCCGGGCAGCGCGTTCTCGTCGGGCACGCCCACAGCACTAGCTGATCTGCCGGTCCGGCCGCCCGGGTAGGAGATTCTGCCTACCTGGCGCCCTCCAGGCTGCAGGAAACAGCGGCGGAAAAAAGTTTTAGCGGGATGGAACCGTTCGGGCGCTGCGCTGCGTACCGCCTGACATGAAACGCACGATGCCCCTCATCACGCTGCTGACCGGCGCCCGCAGCTGGGGTCATCATCCCGTCGCCAGCATGCTGTCGACCGCCGGGACCCCGGCGCGTAACGACGCGGGAGTGGCGCCAGCTCTGGCCTCCACCGTCGTCGCGCTGCCATGCCGGGCTCAATCGGCTCGGCCTGACAGACCGGCCTTCAGGGCCAAAACCTCACCGTTAGGAGTATTCACATGCGCAAGCTATCTAAGCGAATCAGCGTGATCGCCGGGGCGGCGTTCCTGGCCGCCACGGGTGGCATTGCCACCGGAATCGGCAGTGCCAGCGCGGACGCCTCAGTCACGCAAACCACATTCCACATGGTCCGTTCCGCGGCCTCGCTCAAGGCAAACTGCCTTAAGGGCGCAGACGCCAAGGTCACCATCGAGTCCGAAGGGCCTGTCGAGGCCATGAGGGTCTCGGCAAAGCACCTGCCGCCGAATACGGACTTCGACCTCTTCGTCATCCAGGTCCCCAATTCCCCATTCGGGATCGGCTGGTACCAGGGTGACCTGGAAAGCAACAGCTCCGGTCACGCCAATGGCACGTTCATCGGACGCTTCAGCGTCGAGACCTTCGCCGTGGCACCGGGCTCAGCGCCGGCGCCTCAGGTCTTCAGCGGGCCCTTCCCGGATGCCAGCGTGAACCCGCCCTTCAATCCCGTGCAGATGTACCACCTGGGCCTGTGGTTCAACTCACCGAAGGACGCAGCCGCCGCCGGCTGCGCGGGCGCGACCACGCCATTCAACGGTGAACACGACGCCGGCGTGCAGGCGCTGAGCACCCGCAATTTCCCTGACCTGGCCGGCCCGCTGCGCCAGGTCCATTCCTGACCGCAGGCAACTTCCGGAGGGGGCAGTTTCTCTGCCCCCTCCGTCGTCAGCTGCCTCAGACGCGGCCCTCGAGCGCCGACACCACCCGGGCCAAGCCCGGCTCCCGGGATCGATGAAAGCCACGGTCCGTTCGGCATAATGATCTTGAGTTTCGAATCGGGCCAGCAAGCTTGTGGCCCCGGTCCTGGCCTGGCGTCAGTGGTGCGCCGCCGCCCAGGCGGTTGTCCCCGGCCGCAGCCGGCGGCTGTTCGCGTCCTAGCCGAGCTTGAGCAGGCGGATCGCGTTGTGCTTGAGGATCTTGGGCCGGACCTCCGGCTTGATGTCGAGCAACTCGAAGTCGCTCAGCCAGCGTTCCGGGGTGAGCAGCGGATAGTCGGTGCCGAACAGCATCTTGTCCTGCAGGTAGGAACTGGCCGCGCGGACCAGCTGCGGCGGGAAGTACTTCGGTGACCAACCGGACAGGTCGATGTAGACGTTGGCCTTATGGGTGGCGATCGAGATCGCCTCGTCCTGCCAGGGCACCGACGGGTGGGCCAGGATCACCGTTATGCCGGGGAAGTCCGCGGCTACGTCATCGAGCAACATCGGATTGGACAGCCGCAGCTTGATTCCGCGGCCGCCGGGCAGGCCCGCCCCGATACCCGTCTGGCCGGTGTGGAAGACGGCCGGCAGGCCCGCCTCCTCGATGACCTCGTACAGCGGATAGTAGCGCCGGTCGTCCGGGGAGAAGCTCTGCAGGCTCGGATGGAACTTGAACCCGCGCACCGCGTGGTCGCTGATCAGCCGGCGGGCCCGCCGCACCGCCGCCTCGCCGGCCAGCGGATCCACCGAGCCGAACGGGATCAGCACGTCGGGGTGGGCCGCGGCCCGGTCGGCCACCTCCTCGCTGGACAGCGCCGGATGACCGGTCGCGGTCGCGGCGTCCACGGTGAATACCACGGCGGCCAGCTGGCGCGGCCGGTAGTAGTCCGCGATCTGCTCCACCGTCGGTGCCCGGTCGTTGTCGGCCTTGAAGTACTTCGCCGACGCGGCCAGCAGCTCATCGTCAAGGGAGAGCTGGCCGTGCCCATCCGACTCGACGTGCACATGCATGTCGATCCCCTGCAGGGCGGAAAGGTCAAGACCAGCCACGAAAACACCTTATCTGTCAGGTTCGCCCAGGCCAGCATGGTGTGGCCAGCATTTCCGCGATCCGCATTTGTGCGGAAACCACATTGCCCCGCACGGCCCGGCTGTGGCACCGTCTGCGTGTGGAGGCGCGAGGCCAAGCGGCTCAGGTCCGCGAAGGCGACCTGCTATGGACGCCGAGTCCGGACCGGGTGGAGCGCGCCAACGTGACGGCGTTCGCGCGCTGGCTGAGCCAGGAACGCGGGCGCCACATCGGCGACTACCACGAGCTGTGGCGCTGGTCAGTGACCGACCTCGACGGCTTCTGGCAGGCCGTCTGGGACTACTGCGGCATCGAGGCCTCGGCGCAGCCCGAGGCGGTCCTCGGCACTAGGATCATGCCCGGCGCCGACTGGTTCCCCGGTGCCCGGCTGAACTACGCGCAGCACGTGCTGGGGAACGAACAGCCCGGGCATGACGCCCTCTACCACCAGTCTGAGACCACGCCGCTGACCGGCCTGCCCTGGCCGGAACTCGGGAACAGCGTCCGCGTCCTGGCCACGCAGCTGCGCAGCCTCGGCGTCCGGCCCGGCGACCGGGTGGCCTCCTGCATGCCGAACATCCCGCAGACCGTGATCGCGATGCTGGCCACCACCAGCATCGGTGCCATCTGGACCAGCTGCTCCCCCGACTTCGGTGGCCGCGGGATCAGCGACAGGTTCGGCCAGCTGGCCCCGAAGGTCCTGCTCTGCATGGACAGCTACCGCTACGGCGGCCGCGACCACGATCGCAGTGCCGAGATGCAGCACGTCATCGCGGGGTTGCCGAGTCTCGGGCACGTGATCTGGGTCCCTGGTCCGCTTAGGTCACCGATCGCGGCCGCCTCGGGCGGGCCGCGGCTGCACACCTGGGCCGAGCTGATGGATCACCCGCCGGTGCCGGCCGCCGGGTTCGGGTTCGAGCAGGTGCCCTTCAGCCATCCGCTGTGGATCCTGTTCTCCTCCGGGACGACCGGGCTGCCCAAGGCGATCACCCACAGCCACGGCGGCATCCTCATCGAGCAGCTGAAGCTGCAGACCCTCAACATGGACCTGCACGCGGGCGACCGGATGTTCTTCTACACCACGGCCGGCTGGATGATGTGGAATTTCCTGGTCAGTTCGCTGCTGCTGGGCGTGCGGCCGCTGCTGTACGACGGGCACCCCGGCTACCCGCGGCCGGACGTGCTGTGGGAGATGGCCGAGGCCGCGGGCGTGACGTTCTTCGGGGCCAGCCCGGCCTACGCCGATCTGCTGGCCAAGGCGGGCCTAGTGCCGGGCGAGAAGTACGACCTGTCCGCGCTCACCGGTCTCATGCTCGCCGGCTCGCCGGTATCGGCCGAGTGCGGCGCCTGGTTCTACCGCAACGTCAAGCGCGACCTGTGGCTTCATGTGGGCAGCGGCGGCACCGACGTCTGCACCGGGTTCACCGGCGGGACGCCAACCCTGCCGGTCCACGCCGGCGAGCACCAGGCGCGCAACCTCGGCGTCGCCGCCTACGCGTTCAACGCCCGCGGCGAGCCCGTCACCGGCGAGGTGGGCGAGATGGTGATCACCCAGCCGATGCCGTCCATGCCGGTCCGGATGTGGAACGACGACGACGGCCGGCTCTACCGGCAGACGTACTTCGCCGACTTCCCGGGGGTATGGCGGCAAGGCGACTTCTTCAAGGTCAACGAGCGGGGCGGCTGCTTCGTGCTGGGCCGCAGCGACGCCACCTTGAACCGGCACGGCATCCGGATCGGCACCGCTGAGGTCTACGCCGCGCTCGAGTCGGTGACGCAGATCAGCGGCGCCCTCATCATCAACCTCGACCTGCCCGGCGGCCGGTTCTTCATGCCACTGTTCGTCACGCTGGACGACGGGGTGGTGCTGGACGACGCGCTGCGCCGCACGATCACCGACCGGCTCCGCAGCCAGTACACCGCCCGGCACGTGCCCGACCGGATCATCCAGGTTCCGGCCATCCCGGTCACCCTGACCGGCAAGAAGATGGAGGTGCCGGTACGCAAGATCCTGCTCGGCGTGCCGCCGGACGAGGCGGCCAACCGCAACGCGATGGCCAACCCGGCCTCGCTGGACGCCTTCGCCGAGTACGCCCGGACCCAGCAGGACTACCGTTGCTTACTCTTCGTAGCCCCGGACCGGCTTGACGTAGCCGAAGAAGGCGCGGCGCTTGATGAGCTCGGCGACCTCGGCCGGCACCATGGACTCCCACGAGTCGTCCTGCGCGGCGATCCGGCGCAGCACGTCACGGCTGAAGATCGGCAGGTACTCGGGCCGGAAGTTGTCGAGGTCGACGAAACTCCCCCGCCCGTGCAGGTAGTCGTACAGCGGCTGCAGCTCGGGCTGGACCTTGATGCTGTCCACCGTCCGCAGCTCGTCATCCGGATTGGGCCGGTGCGGGTAGACGTAGAGCTTCAGGCCGTTCTTGAACAGCCGCCCGAAGCTCTCCAGGATCCCGCCGGGCAGCTGCGCGTGGTTCTTCTCGTCGAACAGGTCGATGAGGCTGGGCACGCCCATGACGATGCCGATCCGCTCGCTGGTCCGTTCCCCGATGTAGGCGGCCAGCCGGTAGTAGTCGAAGTAGTCGGTGATGAGCACCGTCTCGCCGCACGCGGCGAGCAGCTCGGCCCGGGCCAGGAAGTCGCGGCGGTCGACATCCTGCCCCCCGGCCAGCAGGTTGCGCATGGTGATCTCGGTGAGCTGCAGGATCGGCTTGCCGGCCACCGCGGGGTCCTGCGCGAACTTCTCCTTGGCGGT
>Ga0210387_10002605_pt1 | contig 13839 bp, 13 predicted proteins | sample IncBWC7OmetaG_FD_160108 | JGI IMG/M metagenome (GOLD analysis project Ga0210387, IMG submission 160108) | Forest soil microbial communities from Barre Woods Harvard Forest LTER site, Petersham, Massachusetts, United States - Inc-BW-C-7-O ...
CGAGGGCGGCAGCGGCGAAAACAAAAAAGGCCGCGCTTTCACGCGGCCGGCTGGAACTTTTTGGACACGCGAGGTGTCCTGCGGCTACTGCTTGGGCGCAGCCGGCTTGGTGGCTCCCGCGCCAGTCGCGGGTTTAGGAGCAGGCGGTTTGGCAGCCGCACCGGTGGTGGGTGCAGGCACGCCCGACTGCGCGTTGTAGAGATCAACCACGGCCTTGGTCAGGTCCATGCCTTCGCCCGCCATCAGAATCGGGCTCTGGGGCCAGGGCTTGGAGGTGTCGATGATCAAGCCAAAACCGTTTTCCTGAGCGTACTTGACGACAATCGGAGCCATTTTCTGCAGCACGCGGTTGGCGATTTCCTGCTGCTGGGTGCCGAATTCTTCCTGGGCATCCTGCACGGCGCGATCGAAAAGCTTCTGCTTGCTTTCGATCTGCTTTTTCAGGGTGGCCAGCGCGTCCTCGCTCAGCTTGTCCTGCTGCGTGGTGAGCTGCTTCTTCAGGCTTTCCAGTTCGTCGTTCTGGGACTTCAATTCGTTCTGCTTGGGCTCGAACTTTTTGCCCAGGGCTTCAATGTCGCGACGCCCTTCGTTGCTGCCAAAGATGGCGCCTTCAATGTTGATGGCTCCCACCTTGGTGCCAGTCATAGCAGGGGCAGGGGCGGGGGTTGCGGCGGAAGCAGCCGGGGCGGCGGGGCTGGACGGAGTGGCGGCGCTGCCGGTTTGGGCGAATGCGGAAATCGCGAAGAGAACCGCAGCGGCCAGGAAAAGGCGCAAGAACTTGCTTGTCATTGGATCGGTTGAACTCCTTGGGACATGGTTACCAGAACAAGGTTCCGGGAATGAACTTCGAATCTTTCAGAAAGCTTCTTAAGTCAACGCCGGGCCGCAACTGAAAGAGGTCTCCGCTGCGGTAGCGGCCGCCGTCGGAAAAGGCGCACTAGATTTGCCAGCGTTTACACGCTGAGTCTGCAAGCGTGTCGTCCACACCACGGCACGACCCAGAAGGCGTGAACCATCCGCAATTATAGTGACCTCACTCCAGCTCAGTCAAACCCGGTGCGGCTGCGTGGCAGTTGCGCTTACGCCTTCGGCCGGTTAAGCGGGAGATTCTTTCGGCTTCGCTCAGGGCAGGCTCTTCGCTACACCTGAAAAGCGGCTACGCTCAGGATCACAAAGTCGAACCTTTGTCCCTACTCGAATCGCCCGCCATCGAGTCCTGGCAAAATCTAGAACGTCGTCGCCACCGTAAACCGGAAGGTCTTCCGCGGTTCGCGCAACAGGAAACTCGGCGCGTAGGTGGTGACGGCCAGGTGATACGTGTAGTCGCCCGCCGCGCCGGCCGGGAACATGCTGCGCGTAATCGGGATGGGCGGCGTGGCCGGAGTATCCAGCCGCACCGGGTTATACGCCCAGTAAATTCGGAACGGTGCGTTGACCACGGGCAGGAACATTTGCAGTTCGAGTCCGGTGGAAATGCGCGGCCGCCAATTGGTCGAATTCAGCACCTGCAGTTGATCGGACGGCACTGGGTTCAGGCGGCTTCCGCCCAGGCAATTGTAGGCCGCGTCGAGTGTCGGGCAACCGAACGAGGTGCTGATCAGTTGCTGATATTGCTGCGAGGCGATTTGCAACTGCGAAGGCCGGACGATCGCGTCAATGCCCGTGTCCACAAAGGGAGCAATCGCCACCGGCCCGGCGATCGTGATGCGGTACTCAACGTTCGACCACATACTCAGATCGCCGCCGGGGAAAACGATCTGGTCGACCGGAATGGGTACGGTCCAGTTACCCAGCCGGGGATTGGACGGGTTCTTGGGAACCGGCGAGCCGTCCGGATTGGTTAGAGTGATGACGTTTGAGCTGGGCAGGAATGCTACCGGCGATACCGAGCGGATATCGAATCCGCGAATATCGTTTTCGCCGCCCATATAGAAACGCTGGAAGGGTGGGGCCACCAGTCCGGCAAAGCCGCTGATGAACGATCCGTTCGCGCTGAAGCCGATGGCGTTGCGGCCTTTCTGCACCGGCATGAACTGCTTGTATTGAACGATCGGACGGATGGAGCGGACGGTGCCGCCTAGTCCCGCGAATTCCGCACCCAGGGTCAGCTGATGGCCATGGTGCGGAGAGATGCCGCTGTCCAGGGTGTTGAAGGAAAAATTGGGGAAGATCTTGCTGGTGATGATTCCGTTGACCGCGTTCGGTCCGGAAATTCCGCGGAAGGCGATGAAATCGAAAAGACTCTTGGAGGCGGTGCTCAGTGGCAGCAACGTCGACCGGTCGAGTGAGTACGTCATGCCGACGCGCTTGAAGGAACGGCGCAACGGGTAGCTCATGGACGAAGTGAAACCCACGCTCGACTGCGAGTAGTTCTGCAGGTTCTGCAATACGGCGCTGGGCAGATTCAGATTCTGTCCGCTGAAAATGGAAAGCTGCCGGGCCTGGTTGTAACTGATCTTGTTGCCGAAGACGGTGAACCCGAATTGCAGCGGCCGGTCAAACATGTAGGGCTGGGTATAGCCGAACAGCACACTGCGCGCCAGGTTTCCGGCGCTGATCTGCACTTGCAGGGTTTCGCCGCGTCCCAGGAAGTTGTTCGTGGCGTAGTTCAATCCTACGAACGCGCCTTCCAGGCCGCTGACGCCGCCGTTCAGTCCAATGCTGTTCTTGCCTTTTTCATGGACCTTGAGCGTCAAGTCGACATAGCCGTCTTTTTCGTCCAGCTTCTTGTCGGTAACGTTCGGATCGTCGGGCTTGAGCTGATCGAAGTAGGACAACTGGTTCAAACGCAACAGGCTCAGTTCCCACAGACGGGAGTTGTAGATGCCGCCTTCTTCCAGAGCCAGTTCGCGGCGGATCACTTTGTCGCGCGTGGTTGTGTTTCCGGTGAACTCGATGCGCCGCACCGTGAACTGCTTGCCTTCGTCAACGTCGATCTCGAGGTTGGCAATTTTCTTATCGTCGTCAAAGGTCGTGCTGGGAACTGACGTGAAATTGATGTAGCCGTACTCGCCGTAGGCCTTGCGCAGGTTTTCCAGGCCTTTGGAGATTTTCTCGCGGCTGAAGATGTCCCCATCCTTGAGCGGGAACAGCGAACGCAAGGCCGCGACGTTGGAGATCGCCTTGTTGTTCTTGAAGGTAATCTTACCCAGGCGGTAGCGGTCGCCTTCTTCGATCGGCATGGTGATGTTGACCGACTTGCCCGATCCAGCCTGAAACAGTGGAATGTGCGCGCCTTTGTGTCCGGTGTCGTGAATCTCGGTCTTGGGGTCGGTGATGCCGGCCTTGAAGTAGCCGCGGTTCTGGTATTCCGCGCGCACCCGCTCGGTGTCTTCTTCCAGCTTGGTGGCGTCGTAAGTCTTGGCGAAAATATTCTCGAGGAAAATCGAGTGCGGGATGCCGACCGGCCGGAGGTTCTTCATGGCGGCGCGCAGAATTCGAGTCTTGATCGCCTTGTTGCCTTCAAACTTGATCTTGCCGACCTTGACCTTCGGCCCTTCCTTGATCACGAACGTAATGCCGACAGCGGCCGGCGGTATCTGCCGTATTTCCGTGCGAATGGTCGCGAATTGCCGGCCGTGCTCGGACAGCAGGCCCTTGATGGAGACTTCGGCCTTCTTGATGCGAGTGGGATCGTACTGGCTCTCGACCACCAGCCCGACTTTGTCCTGCTTGAAACGGTCGAGGATATCGCTGTTGGAAACTGAACTGGCGCCCTGGTAGAGGATTTCGCGGATGGTCGGCTTTTCTTTCACCTGGACAATGATGCGCCAGCCCTTGGGAGTCTGCTCGCGGGTGAAGCGGATGTCCTCGAAGTAGCCCGTGTTCCACAGGGAGTTGAAGTCGCGCTCCATGGCGGCTGGGTCATAGACGTCGCCCGGTTTGGTGAAAATGCGAGCCCGGATGGTCTCGGCGGGAATGCGGCGGTTGCCGCTGACGTTGATCTCGGACACAATGTCGTTCTGCGCACCCAGCGTTCCTGAGACCAGCAGCAAGGTCGCCAGCAGCATTCCCCAACCGCGCACACTCCACCCCACTCGTGGCCAAGGCCGTTGAAATGAAGGAGATGGAACCGACACGGCACCTGGAGCGCTTACGCGCCCGGGCACAACAAGGTTCTCCGGATGAACGCGAAAAGGAATCGCTACGACCTCAAGCCTCTGGGATGTGAGAAAACTGTCATTATACGGTAGAGAACGGAAAAGCGTCCAAAGCCGCAACTCTTTACGGGTCAAACCAATGGCTCAACCTCAAACCACCGCCGGTCAAACTCACTGGCGGCACGACCCTTGGTTGCTTCATGGGGATGGCTTGGCTAACTCTACCTCAACCAAGACGGAATAAAACGTGGCGGAGTTGCCCATGTCGGTAAGTTTTTCTGAAGTAAGGCTGTTGATGCTCTGGAATCCGGGGGTCATCTTGGCCCAATTGAGCGTAGCGGACACGACTCCGGGCTGAACTTTGCCGTCCACCCGCGCCCGCAGCAGAATATCGCCGCGTCGATTGAATACGCGAACCCGGTCGCCGTTGCGGATGCCGCGCGCCCGAGCGTCGGCGACGCAAATCTCCAGCAGGCCCGACTCTTCCATTTCCTGCACCGCAGGCAGGTTGGTAAAGGTCGTATTCAGGAAATTGTCGGCCTTGCGGGCCAGCAGTTCCAAGGGAAGCGCCTTCCCTTGCCCGCCATGGCGTGACTCCGATGGCGGTGTGAACTCCGCCACAGGATGCAGTCCCTGGGCCTTCAGCGCCTCGCTGTAGAGCTCTGCCTTGCCCGAGGCGGTGCGGAAGCCGCCGTTGGCGAACGGAAGAAACGGAGCGGCCAGTGTGGAGTTCGTTTGTTTGGAGTTACTTTGTGTGGAAACAGCCGTCCCCGGCGGTGCAGCGGTGTCAGCTCCGTGAGCCGCAAAGTTCATCCGCACCTGACCCTGTTCCAGGCTCTCGCGGCTGATACCTTCCATCCACGGATCCGTCGACTCCAGCGCCGCATCGATCATCTCGTCCACGCTCTCGCGGAAGCAGTCCTCTTCGAATCCCATCCTGAGAGCCAGCGCGCGGAACAGTTCCACATTCGAGCGGCAGTCCCCCCGCGGGGCGATGGCCTGATTCGATACCTGCAGATGGTAGTGCCCGTAGCCTTTCTGCAGATCCTTATGTTCGAAGAACGTGGTGGCAGGTAACAAAATGTCGGCGTAATCGGTCGTGTCGGTGAAAAACTGCTCGTGCACCACGGTGAAAAGATCAGGCCGCTGCAGGCCGCGAACCACTTCGTTGTGCTCGGGACAAACCGCCGCCGGATTGGAGTTGTAAACAAACAGAGCCTTCACTGGCGGGTCATTCTGCGTGTTGAGCACGCGGCCGAGTTCGACCATGTTGATGGTGCGTGCCTCGCGTCCCAGCGCGCTCTTCATCAGGTCCGGACGCTTCAAGGCGGCCGTATTCAGATCGACCACGCCGCTGAGCGACATTTGCAAGCCGCCGCCAACTTCTTTCCACGATCCTGTAATGCAAGGCAGCATAGTGACGGTGCGAGTCGCCATCCCGCCGCCTTCGGAGCGCTGCACGCCATAGTTCAGGCGGATCACGGCCGGGCGCACGATGGCATATTCGCGCGCCAGCTGGCGAATGTCGGCAGCGGCGATGCCGGTCCATTGCGCTACGCGTTCTGGCGGATACTCTTTGACTTTCTCGCGCAGCTGCTCAAAACCGAGCGTGTATTTCTCAACGTAGTCGGCGTCGTGAAGGTTCTCGCCGATGATGACGTGCATCATGCCAAGGGCGAGCGCCGCATCCGTGCCCGGATTGATAGGCAGATACCAGTCGGCACACTCCGCGGTCCGCGTGCGGTAGGGGTCGATCACCACCAGCTTGGCGCCGTTGCGCCGCGCCTCGACGATGAACGGCCAAAGGTGCACATTGTTGCCGTGAATGTTCGACGCCCAGGCAATGATGTATTTGGAATGGCGAAATTGTTCCGGTTCGGTGCCGAGCTTCACGCCCAGCACAGACTTCAGCCCGGCCTCGCCAGCCGCGGAACAGATGGTGCGATCGAGCTGAGAAGCTCCGAACCGGTGGAAGAATCGTCGGTCCATTGATGCGCCGTTCAGCGCTCCGAGGGTTCCGCCGTAGGAATACGGGAGAATCGCCTCGCTGCCGAACTCGGCTGCAATTGTGCGAAAGCGCGAGGCGATCTCGTCGAGCGCTTCGTCCCAGGAAATGCGCTGCCAGAGCTGTGTAAGATCCGCCGGCGAATGAGACTGTGTGGTGCGGGCACTCTTGCCCGCATCCGCCGCAGGCCCCTTGGGCGCGATCCGCCGCATAGGGTACATCACTCGGTCCGGCGAATAGACCCGGTCAAGATACTTGGCCACTTTGGCGCACAAGAACCCGCGCGTGACGGGATGCTCGGGATCACCCTGAATCCTGGTCGCCCGGCCGTCATCCACGGTGATCAGCACGCCGCAAGCATCCGGACAGTCGTGCGGACACGCGGCTTTGACAATCTGCGTCACAAGTCAATTATAGGGGATAGCCTTGCGATGAATTTCATGGAGCCCCGGACGCCCCCGTCCGGGGTGCGCGGAGCGCAATGAGCGGCAAATCAAACGCGTACGCCGGATTTTCCAGCGGGTGAGCGATTCGTGGGTTCACCAAACTTCGCTTCGCTCCAATGGGCGGACGAGGGCGTCCGTCCCTCCACTTGCTACTTCAGTTCCAGCACTTCTTTTTCTTTGGCCTTGCTCATCTCTTCCATCTTCTTGATTTCGTCGTCGGTGAGCTTTTGAATTTCGTCGAGGGAGCGTTTCTCTTCGTCCTCGGAAATCTTCTTGTCTTTAAGCGCCTTCTTGATGGCCTCGTTGCCGTCGCGGCGAATGTTGCGGACCGCGGTTCGATGCTCTTCCAGCGCCTTGTGCAGATGCTTGACCATGTCCTGCCGGCGTTCCTGGGTCAAGGGAGGCACCGGCACGCGGATCAGTTTGCCGTCGTTCATCGGATTCAAACCCAACTCTCCGGCGCGGATCGCTTTTTCGATCGCGGCGAGCTGTGACTGGTCGAAGGGCTGCACGGTGATCAGCTGCGGCTCGGGCGCGTGAACCTGCGCGATCTGGTTCAGCGGCATCTGCGAGCCGTAATAGTCGACCGTCACCCCGTCGAGCATGTGCACCGAGGCGCGTCCGGTCCGCGTGGAGGCCATCGCCTTGCGGAAATCTTCGACCGCTTTTTCCATGCGCGTCTTCAGTTGAACGTAGGTTTCTCTCAGGCCGGCGATGCTCGCCATTGTCGCTTGCGCCATATGTGGTCAGCTCCGAATCACTGCAGAATCAAAACGTGAAATTATAAACCCAGCAGAAAATCAGCCACGGATTTCACCGATCTTCACGGATAGACCCAAAAGAAAATCCGTGTGAATCCGTGAAATCCGTGGCCGGATTTTTCTTTTATCCTTGCGCGCTGACCGTCGAGCCGATCTTCTCGCCCAGCAGCACGCGCCGGATATTCCCGTGCGTGTTCAGGTTAAACACAATGATGGGCAGGTTGTTGTCCTTGCACAGGCTGATGGCGGTCGAGTCCATGACTTTCAGGCCAAGTTTAAGTACGTCCATATAAGAGATGTGGTTGAATTTTTTCGCGCCGTCCACCTTCATCGGGTCGGCGTCGTAGATGCCGTCAACTTTTGTGGCTTTCAGGATGGCGTCAGCCTTGATCTCCATGGCGCGGAGGGACGCGGCGGTGTCGGTGGAGAAATAAGGATTGCCGGTGCCGCCGGCAAAAATCACGACCCGGCCTTTTTCCAGATGGCGAATGGCGCGGCGGCGGATGAACGGCTCGGCCACCTGCTTCATCTCGATCGCCGACTGCACGCGGGTGTAGACGCCCTGCTTTTAGAGCGCGTCCTGCAGCGCCAATGCATTGATGACCGTGGCCAGCATGCCCATGTGATCGGCGGACACGCGGTCCATGTCGCGGGCCTGGTCGGCGACGCCACGGAAGAAATTGCCTCCGCCGACGACGATGGCCAGTTGAACGCCCAGCTTGTGAACGTCGGCCAGTTCAGCCGCGACTTCGTGGATGCGCGCGGTTTCGACGCCAAAGCCCTGGTTCGCCGCCAGGGCCTCACCGGACAGCTTGAGCAGAACTCGTTTGAAGGCAGGGGTGGTTGTGGTCATGAGGTCAGTTAACCTAGATGCCGAAGTTGCAAGGTTTCAAGGTTGCAAGGTTTCAAAGACGAAACCAAACGCGGAACGTTTTTAACTATGAAACTTTGAAACATTGCAACTCTGAAACTTGCTCACAAAAAAGGCGCCCCGCAGGGCGCCTTTAGTTTACTCGCCTTTCGGCTCTGTAGGTTTTGTCACAGCGATGGTCTCGCCCGCGTCGCCCACTTTGAAGCGTGCGAAGCGTCGCACCGCGATATTCTCGCCCAGCTTGCCGATCTTGGCCGCAATGAGCTGCGAGATCGAGATGGTCTGGTCCTTGATGAAGGGCTGCTCCAGCAGGCAAACCTCTTCGTAGAACTTTTCCATCTTGCCGTTGACCATCTTTTCCGCGATGTTCGCCGGCTTGCCGCTGGCAATGGCCTGCGCCAGGAAGATTTCCTTCTCGCGGGCAAAATCTGCCGGCGTGACGTCTTCCTTGCGAACATATTTCGGATCGCTGGCCGCGATGTGCATCGCGATATCGTGCACCAGTTCTTTGAAGTCCTCGGTGCGGGCGACGAAGTCGCTCTCGCAGTTCACTTCGACGAGCACACCGATCTTGCCGCCGGCGTGAATGTAGTTCGCCACCGAGCCTTCACTGGTCACGCGCGCCGCCTTCTTGGCCGCCACCGAAACGCCCCGCTTGCGCAGAATCACGACCGCCTGCTCCAGGTCGCCCTTGGCTTCGGTCAGAGCCTGCTTGCAATCCATCATCGGAGCTCCGGTCTTCTCCCGGAGATCTTTCACTTGCGCTGCTGAAATATTCACTGTAGTCGTACCCATACCAACCCTTCTGATTCAAAGTTTCAAAGTTTCAAGGTTTCTGGGTTTCAATCTTTCAAGGTTCAAAACCAGTTCGCCTTTGAAACCTTGAAACTTTCGAAACTTTGAAACTTGCTCTGATAAAAACTTGCTCTGATAAAACTTGACCCGCGCCGGATATCCTCAGAAACGACCCGCGCGGGTCTGATTTTCGAATGCCCGTTTTTTGTACTTGCTGAGAACGAGAACCGCGAACTGAGAACTGACTCTTAAACCGTCTGCGTCTCCGCCTTCGGCAGCTCGGCTTCTTCCGCAGCCACCGGCTTCTTGGTTCCTGTGCCCAGCACTTCTTCCATGCTGATTTCTTCCGAAGTATCGATCGCAGACTGCTCGATCGGGACTTCGTTCGCCGCCACTTGCGCCGCATCGGCGGCGGCCTGCATGTCGGCGACCTGCTTGTCGGTCATGAGCTGCGCGCCCTCGGCGATCGATTCCGAAATCTTCGAGGTAAACAGGCGAATCGCCCGCAGTGCGTCGTCGTTGCCGGGGATCACATAGTCCACTTCGCTGGGATCGCAATTGGTGTCGACCACGGCGACCACCGGAATGCCCAGCTTGCGCGCCTCGCGCACCGCGATCTGCTCCTTGTTGGAGTCGATGACAAAAATCGCGTCGGGCAGGCGGCTCATATTCTTGATGCCGGCCAAGTTGGCCTGTAGATGTTTGCGCTCGCGTTCGAGCTTGATGACTTCCTTCTTGGGCAGCAGCTCGTAGCGGCCATCGGTGGCCATCTCGTCGAGCTCCTTCAGCCGCTTCACCGACTTCTGCACCGTGACCCAGTTGGTGAGCAGTCCGCCCAGCCAGCGCTGGTTGATGTAGAACATCCCGCAACGCTGTGCTTCTTCGGCAATCGCGTCCTGCGCCTGGCGCTTGGTGCCGACGAACAGCACGATCCGGCCGTCGTTGGCCAAATCCTGCACGAACTTCGACGCCTCTTTGAACATCTTCAGCGTCTTCTGCAGATCGATAATGTAGATCCCGTTGCGCTCGCCGAAGATGAATTCCTTCATCTTAGGATTCCAGCGCTTGGTCTGATGCCCGAAGTGGACGCCCGCTTCGAGCAACTCCTTCATGGTAATGGTAGCCAATGAACCTCCTCTTTAGTCTGCATCGGGGTTCAAGGTTTCAGAGTTTCAAGGGTTGCAAAGTTTCAAAGCTCACGAAGCGAATCGCTTGCGTTCCCTTTGAAACCTTGAGACCTCAGAAACGTTGGAACCTTCGTTCCCGATTGCCATTCCCGCCCCGTACCGAGGCACGGGAAGAATTGAACACCTAAAAAACCAAGTTGCAAGGTTTCGAATGTTTCAAGGTCGAAACCTTGAAACATTGCCACCTTGAAACCTGCCTCACCAAATCTATCGCTTCGAGAACTGGAAGCGCTTGCGAGCGCCTTTCTGACCGTACTTCTTGCGCTCTTTGCCGCGCGAATCGCGGCTGACCATACCTTCGGCCTTCAGCTTCTTGCGCAGTTCGGCGTTGAATACCATCAACGCGCGGGCAATCCCGAGCTTGACGGCATCAGCCTGGCCGCGAACGCCGCCGCCTAATACACTGGCGATAACGTTGAAGGTGGTGGCCATATCCGACGACGCCAGCGGAGCTTTCGCCGCCGAACGCTGGGCCGGAGTCACAAAGTATTCTTCGAACGCGCGGCCGTTGACCTTGAATTCGCCGCTGCCCGGACGCAAATACACACGGGCAATCGCCGTCTTGCGGCGTCCCGTTCCGTAGTATTGAACCAATTCAGCCATGCTAGCTCTTAGCTCCTAGCTCTTAGCTTCTAGCTTGAACCACCAGAAGCGAGCCTTAATCGTTTATCCACTGAAATTTTGTCATCCCGAGGCGACGGCTTTTTGTCGCCGAAGGACCTCGGACTCAACGCAACCCGCCCTACGAAACTGCCACTTTGCGCGGCTTGTACTCGCGCACTTCCAACTTGAAATCCTGCGGCTTCTGCGCCTGGTGCGGATGCTTGTCGCCCTTGTACACGTTCAGCTTCGAAAGCATGTGCGCGGCCAGCTTGTTCTTCGGCAGCATGCGCCGCACCGCATCTTCAATCACCAGTTCCGGACGCCGCACCAACCGCTTCTTGTAGTCTTCGGTGCGCAGGCCACCCGGATAGCCGGTGTAGTGGTGATACTGCTTCTGCTCGGCCTTCATGCCGGTGGTTCTAACCTTCTCGGCGTTGATCACGATCACGTGGTCGCCGGTATCGAGAAATGGCGTGTACTGCGGATTTTCCTTGCCCATGAGGATGCGCGCCACTTGCGAGGCCAGGCGTCCGAGCGTCTGCCCGTCCGCGTCCACGACGTACCACTTGCGCACAATTTCCCCCGGTGAAGGGAAATAGGTTGACATCAGAGTTCTCCCAGATTGAATAAAGGCTGCGAAAGAAGACCGCTCGTTGATTCCCCGGCGAGGACGCCAGGCCATCAGGCGGGCAACCACACGACTGCCAAAGTCTTTAATTTACCGGAGGCTGCAAGCAATTGTCAACGCCGGGTTACGGAAGTGGACGCCGAAGGTAGGTAGGGTAGTGATAAGTCCTCGGTCGATTCAAGGGATCTGAACGAAACGTAGAAATCCCATAGACGAACAGTGCCCATTCCAGCTCTCGTTGTCATCCTGAGCGAAGCGAAGGACGGCGCCTCAGGATGACAAGATTCTTGCCGCCGCTGCGGCGGCCAGTCCGTGATTCACCTGGCAAATTCCGTGGTAAGATGCGCGGCATGTTTCGGCGCCGCATGGTCGCTGCGTGCCTTGCCGCTGCATTCCTCACTCTTCCCGCGCACGGCGGCGATGAAACCGGCCAGCCTGCTCCGCGCTTTCGCGCCCGCACCACCGCCGGCGAACTGTTCAACAACGATTCGATCAAGGGCAAGGTCGTGCTGTTCGAGTTCTGGACAACCTGGTGCAAATACTGCGAAGAGGAAGCTGCGCTAGTGGACGACATCGGCAAGGAATTCAGCGATAAGGGGCTGATCGTGCTGGCGGTCGACGTTCTTGAGCCGGATCAGAAGGTCAAGAAGTATCTGGCGGAACACCCGCGCACCGTGCCCATCGTGCTCACTAAAGACACCAATCTGGCTGCGATGTACAACGCGCAGGTTTACCCGATCTATGTGGTGATCGACCGCGACGGCAACATTGCCGGCGAACAACGCGGCGCTGCCGGAGACCGCGGAATCCGCCGCTTGCTGCGCCGGGCCGGGATTCAGTCCGACTAGCTGCCGAGTAAATCAAAAGACTTTAACCGCGGAGTTCGCAAAGACACTCGATCGAGACGCGACTATCCTGCCCGCTTGCGATCCGTTTTCAACGTTTGTGAATTAATGGCCTCGGCCAGATCGTCGAACTCCGGCGATCCATCATGTCTTACGCCGTTGATGAAGAATGTCGGCGTTCCATTCACTCCGCTGCGCACGCCGCCCATGAAGTCGCTCTTGATGCGGTCGAGATATTCATGGCTCTCGAGCGCTGCGTCCAGTTTGGCGGAAGATAGTCCGATCTTCGTCGCCAGTTCCTTGAGCAGCGGCACACCCAGCCGGTTCTGATGTTCGAAAATTCCGTCGTGCATCTCCCAGAAATGTCCTTCAGCGGCGGCGAATTCCGCGGCTTCGGCCGCCGCCTCGGCATAGGAATGAATCTCGGTGAGCGGGAAATTCCGAAAGACAAAGCGCAGTTGCTTGCCGAAATGTTTTCGGAGCGCATTAACGATGGGGTGGGCATGCGCGCAATGCGGACACTGGTAGTCGCCGTATTCGACCAGGGTCACCGGCGCGTGCTCGTCGCCAATGCTGTGGTCAGCTGGCGCGACTGGAACTTTCAGGTTGGCCATGACTTTGCCTCGTCTCTTTCAAATTTTCCAGCGCTTCAAGAATGCCATCAGCGCCGGGATTGACGCCGATCGGAGAGCAATAGCTCCAGACGATCACGCCATCTTCGTCGATCACAAACAGGGCACGCTCGCAGAAACCTTCCTTCTCACGATACGCCCCATAGGCCTTGGCGACTGCGCCCTTGGGTTCGAAATCGGCGAGTAGGGGAAAGTGCAGGTGCCGGTCCTTGGCGAACGCCGCATGACACCACGAGCCATCGACCGAGATGCCCAGCACTTCGGCTTTGTACTTCTGAAATTCGGAATGAATCTCGTTGTAGAGAGCCATCTGGTCGCCGCAGACCGGACTCCAGTCCGCGGGATAGAACGCCGTCACGACAGGCTGCCCTCGCAGATCGCGCAGGGAAAGATTCTGGTCCGGGGTCACGGGCAAGGTGAAATCCGGGGCGGAAGTTCCGGGTGCGAGGATAGTACTCAAGTGGTTAGCCTCCGAAGGAAAGACAGTGACGAAAAGAATTCGACCGCGGCCAGCGGACGGGCAGTCTTGATAAAAGATGCTCGCCAGGCGAATAGAGATTCTACAGCTTTATTCGTAGGCGAGAGCGTCGATGGGGTCCTTCTGCGCCGCCTTGTAGGCCGGGTAGAGCGCTCCAATCGTCGCACCCACAATGGCCACAATCGTGGCCCGGATAATCCAGTCGGCGCTGCTGTCGATGTGCACCAGCGGCCAGCGATGCTGGATGGCGATCCGCGCCACCATGCTCACCGCAATTCCAACCACAATCCCAGTCAGCGCCAGCAACACCGTCTCGCGCAAAATCACGTTCACGATGTAGGCCTTCGAAGCTCCCATCGACTTCAGAATGCCGATTTCGCGGGTGCGCTCCATTACCGCCGTATACATCGATTGAAAGATCACCAGAAACCCGATCACCAGGCTCACTCCAATAACCACGCCGATGAACGGCCGGAAGCCGGGCCGAT
>Ga0210387_10002607_pt1 | contig 13838 bp, 20 predicted proteins | sample IncBWC7OmetaG_FD_160108 | JGI IMG/M metagenome (GOLD analysis project Ga0210387, IMG submission 160108) | Forest soil microbial communities from Barre Woods Harvard Forest LTER site, Petersham, Massachusetts, United States - Inc-BW-C-7-O ...
CCCAACGCAAGCCGCAACGGACATCAACAAGATCACCCCGGCAGGAGAGAGCTTGTTGACGCAACAGTCGGCGGGTCCAGCGGGTCCGTCTTCAGTTGTCCCGCTTCTCAAGGATGTCAGGACCGCCGGAAACGCCTACGACCTCAAGCCGGGACCGGCGGGGCTGTCGGGCGCGTTGGCGACGACGGCGATGGCGGAAGGCGCAGCGGAGAAAGCCGGGTGGCTTAGAACCCTGGCTGGCGGCGGGGCGGCGGCGCTTGGCATGGAGCGTCCCGGCGCGGTTCGCGCCATCGCCGGGGTTCCGCAGGCGTGGCGTCAGAATATCAATATCCCCGCGCTCATTCAGCTCGCCAACATCCAGGCGCAACGGCAAAACCAAGGACAATAGACATGCCGCCACTCATCGATCCGCAAAACAGCGCTTCAAGCTCGATCTACGATCCGTCGCTGCCGTCGCGGATTATTCGGGGGCAGCAAGTGCCGCCTGCGCAATCGCCAAACGCGATCGCCTCGATCGCGCCCGGCCAAGGTCCGCAATACAATCCGTCGTTCGGCATGGATGACAGCCCCGCACCTGCGCCGACCCCGACGCCGATCGCCGCGCAGCTCGGGGCGGCGGCGGGACGGCAAATGCCGTTTCCGGGTCAGGTGGACCCGCGCGGCGTGTTCGCGCCTACCTTTTCACCAGCCGCGCCAGCGGCGAACAATATGCCGTTTCCGGATCAGCGCGATCCGCGCGGCGTGTTTGCGCCGCGCCCAGCCGTTGCAGCGCGCCCAACCGTCGCCCCATCGAACACGGGGCCAGGGGGAGCCAATGTTGGCGGCGTTTTTAACAACCTCCCCGACAATGTCTTCGACGGAGCCAGGACCGGACTGCAACAGTCAGCGCAAGCTCCCGCGCCCGCGACGCCGCAAGGCTGGAACCTGTTCACCGCGCTCGGCCAGGCGCTCAGCCATCTTCTCGGGTTCAACGCGGCAGGTCAGCCGCAGGGCATGACGGGTCTGATTAAAAATCCAGTGCAGACACCGACGCAGACACCGGGGTTGAGAATGCCGACTCCGGTCCAGCAAGCCGCTCGCTACCAGGGGAGAACGCTCATTGGTTGACCAGCCTGGACAGAACTTTAACCGCCCTGGCGGCGCGGCTTCGCAAATCTATCAGGGTCTGATCGCGCGCGGCTTCAATTCGGCGCAGGCCGCCGCGCTCGTCGGCAATATGCAGGTCGAGAGCGGTTTCAGCCCCAACGCGTACAACGCTGGCGAAGGGGCTGTCGGGCTTATTCAATGGGAGAACGAGCGGCGCGCCAACCTGAACGCTTTTGCCGCCGCGCAGGGCAAGCCTTCCAACGATCTCGGCGTCCAGCTCGATTTCATCAAGCATGAGATGAGCGGTTCGGAAGCTGGCAATTCGAGAGCCTTTCTGGCGGCGACCGATGTGGCGAGCGCCAACCACGCGCTGCATCAGTATATCCGTTATGGGAGCCCGACCGAGGGAACGCGCCTCGCCAACGCCCAGGCTGTCGCCAGCGGGAATTTCCCGGCTGGCGGCAACGTCGGCTCGTCGGCTCCGGCGGCAGGCGCGCCGGTCGCGTCCCAGACACCGCAGACAGCCGCGCCGCCCAACATGGGCTCGATGATCGGCCAGGCGCTCGGGAGCATGGCTGCGCCGAGCATGGGCGGCGGGAGCAACAACGCGGCGCTGGCGCAGGCCGCCCCGCCCGCGCCCGGCCCGCAGATGGCGTTCAGGGCCGCCGCCGACGACGCCGCCCAAGCCTCAAATTTGACCGCTGGCGGCCCTCCGGGCGCGGGCGCTGTCGGACAGCCTGGAGCGGGTCCGGGGGGCATGACGGGGCTTCTGGGCTTGATGCAAGACCCGACCGCGCAGAGCCAGGTTCAGTTGCCCACCGACGTGCCGATGACGGGCATGTCGGGGCTCCTTTACAGCGGCGGCGCGGGGCTCGGCATCCGCCGCCCAGCCGTCACCCGGTTGACGTGAAATGGCCGATCCCACCAACGACGGCTCAGACCAGACCCCGCTCGACCCGAGTGTCGCTTCGATGCTGGGCGCGGCGAGTTCGCCCGAACCTTCGCCCTCGACGGCGGGCGGCCCGCCATTGGACCCCAACGATCGAGACATGCTGATCAAGACTGTCTACGGCGAGGCGAGCAACCAGCCGCCGCTCGGCCAGGTGGGGATCGTTCACGCCATCCTCAACCGCGTCGCCGCTGGCGGCTATAGCGGGAACCAACCCAACACCATCGCCAACGTCGTCACGGCCCCAGCGGCAGGGGTCAGTCCGGCGCGCGGCTTCAAGGAATTCTCGCCGTGGAACGCGCCGGGAGTTCCCGAGAGCAACCCCATCGCGCAGCATCTTTCGCCCAATAGCCCCAACCCTGTCTTGGCGAACGCCTACCGCAGCATCGGCGATCTTGTAGACAAGGCTTACGCCGGGCTGATCCCGGACCCGACCGGCGGCGCGACCCATTACTACGGGTTCATGAAAACCCCGCCGAAATGGGCGGCTCCGCTCGCCGCGCAGAACCGGGTCAAGATCGGCGACCAGACCTTCGTCGGCGGCTCGACCGGACCAGGGCAGGCGTTGCCGAACCAGATCGCGGGCGGCTACGCAGACATGGGCGCGCAGGGGAGTTAAATGGCGAGCAACGCGCCATCGATCACCGGGCTTCCTCTATCACTCATGGGGATCACCGGCACGCACGCGGGCCGCACCGATCCCCTGTCGCCCAACGGCGGGGTGCTGGTCCCGAACAACGCTGGCGTCGCCAAGGGGGCGACGATCGGCAAGACGCTCGCCGGAATGGCGGGTCCGAAACCAGGGACCATACCGGGATATTTCCGGGGTTTTCCCGGCCCGGTTGGAACCTCCGCGCCGGGAGCGGCAATGCCTCCATTCGCTTCCGGCGCACCTTCAATGTTGTCTCAGAACGGCGTCCTGGGCTTGGGTTCAGGCTATCGCCCGCCGAGCGGCTCGGCGCGCCAGCCGTGGGGGCCGCAGCCGCTGGCGGGCAATCCGGTCAATTCGCGAGGGGTTGCAGATACGGTGTTCAGGCCGCCAAAATCGCCGGTTCGCAGGTGAGCTTAGCCCGCGATGAATTGACGCTCCGCTTCTGTCCACTCGTCTAGTTTCAAAGTCCAAATTCCTCTCATCGTTGACCATGTGACAACATGCTCTGCGTCGGTGTCACGCCACTGCGTTCTCTCGCGAGGCGGAAAGGCTTTGTCCATGATCTCAGAGGCGAGCTTGCGAGCCTCTTCATGGTCAGCGCCATAGATAGCGTCCGGTCTGTTCATCGCGATCCAGACGTGATCCGGGAAATCCTCCAGATGGCAAATTCGCAGTTCTAAGGGTCCAAGATTGTCATTCGCTGGCGTCATCATTTCTCTAACTCCGCAACGCGGCGCTTAAGCTGCGCCACTTCCTGATCAAGATCGAGGGTCGCGAGCCGCATTCCACCGATTTCTTGAACCACAGCCTCGAACGCCTTTTTCGAGTGATAGAGTGAGCGCTGGACACACCAACCCATGTACGTCGATGCGATCAGCATCACGAGCACCGCGCAAAGAAGCACTTCGTCAAAACTCATTGCTCGCTCCGTTTAAGCGCTTTCACCAAATCCTCCGCTTCGTAAGCGCGTATTTTTCCGTCCTCGCGCAGCATGACATAGCCGCAGTGAAAGCAGAGGACGATGGTGCGATCGTCGCACTCGAAATTAACCGGATCGAGCGGCTTGCCGCACGATAAGCAAGGCGGCGTCTCGTCATCAGTCAAATCCAGCTCTCCACGATCTGCGCCTCGTCGCCTTCCGAGCGCATTATTTTGACGAAGCCCGCTCGCTCCAAGGCGAAGCGAAGATCGTCGATCTTGCCGGTCAACGTGTCTTTGGTCGGCGTATGTCCCAAACCGCTGCCGACCTCGAAGCGTCGAGCAATAAACCCGACAGGGTGATCACTCGGATGGTCATAGATCGTCCAGATTGTCGTCCGACCGCGTTGAGCGGCTTCAAGCGTCGCCCAGATGATGCCAGTAACGGTGTCTCCATTGTGTTTTGGTGACATTGGTGTGCCCTCCGCATTTTGTCGCGATTTAGAACACGTCAAAACAATCACGCAAGCCATTAAATTTGTTGGTTGTTCGTGTCTACAAACGTGGCCACCATCGACCATCATCAAGCATCAAAACCCACAAAATCATGCGTCACAAGATTTAGCGACTACTAAACCATTGATATTGCAGACACGTAAATGCCCTACAAGGGTAAGACGGTGGGCTTTTGTCTGGATCGACCGACATGAACCAACAACGCCAAGCCATTGATTTATGGCGAAACGCGCCAATTCATCGCTTTTTGTATGCTGTTGTAGGCCGACACATCCTGTCATAGACTATCATGCGATGTCTCGTTTTGGGCGCAAAAACCCGCCTAAATCATGCGCCGAAAAACCGACATCGGGAGACAAAATTCAGGCTCGCCCCTTCACTTCCGGCTGGCCCTCGAAGCGCCTAATCATCTCTTTGAACAGAGTGATGATGTCGCGTCGATCCGCGCCGTTGGAGATGAAGTTGCAGCGCCCTGTCGTGTCGCCAAACGGGAATACGAGAAGCACGAAGCCAGTGGGGCGATCCTTGCCTTTGAGATCACCATTGAACGTCTCGTTGAGAACCTGGGCGATAGCCTGCATGTTCTCGACGTACTTAGGTTCGATCGGCCCGTCGCCAAGTTGCTCAACCATCAATGGACCCCTAACGGTAGCTGACCGCGCTCCTTGCGCTGTGCGTCGCGCGTCTCGGGCGTCAGCGGCGGCGCGCCTCGCAGGTCGGTCCCGTAGGCGTGCTCTTCAAGCCACTCCCGGCTTTCTTGCAGCATGGCGTCAGTCGCGTCCAGCCATTGCAGACGCGCCTTGTGGATGACAGCCAAAGGGACGCTCGGAGCGACAGGCGCGGGGTAGCCGTACTTTTTCCAGTGGGCGAGCGCGCCCGCTTGGTTCGGGTTGTGAAACAGCGCATCGCGTTCGGCCAGATAAGCCTTGAGCTGTTTCTCGCGGCGCTTGTGCTCAGACACGCAACAACCCAATTTGTTTTAATTTAATGACCGCCGCCCCTGCGGGTGTCGCGAACCAAACGGTCTGTTGTCGATTGGACCATCCTGGCCGGGTGATACGCTTGCCCTGTCTATTGGTGAGGCTTTCGATCCACCCCTTTTTGACCAGAGGTCGCCAGCGTGGGCTGATGGTTTGCCGGGGCAAGCCGCAGGTCTGCTCCTGCTCCATCCATGTCTTGCCGAAAAGTCCGCCGTCTACGATCGACGCCAGAACGATCAGCTCCATTTTGGTGACATCGAAACTGTTGCCCGCCGCGTGCGAGGTTTGGGGGTCGGTGGTGCGCGCTCGCGGGCTGTCCATAGACATGAAAACGGCGCGCGCTTTGCAAACGCGCGCCGCCTCTGTGATCAGACGGGATCGACTTCGGGTTCGGGCGGGATCGGCTGCGGCGACGGGCGGTTGACCGGCGGACGGGGCAACGGCTGGCCCGGAGCCGGACCCGGACGCTGCGGCGGCAACGGCTGACCCGCAACCGGCGGACGGCCCGTTGGCGGCAGACCCTGATCGGGACGAGCAGGACGCCCCGGCAGACCCTGATCGGGACGAGCAGGACGCCCCGGCAGACCCTGATCGGGATGCCCTTCACCGACGCCCCAACCCGGATCGACGGGATGCTGGGGCACTTCGAGCACGACGTAGCGATAGCCCACGCCAGAGATCGCAACGAGCGCGATCACCTTGCCCTCGGGAACGCTCGGCGGCAGCGGCGGCCAGATAGCGCCCGGAGGGGGATCGACAGGGGGCAACGGATGGCCCGGAGAGGGCGGCGCGATCGGGTGATCGGGATCGACCGGCCAGACAGGGAGCTGACCGGCGCTCCCGCCGCCGCCACCTTCGATGTCTACGCCATAGCCAGGATCGACCGGGCGACCGCCAGGCGCGATCGGATGGCTCGGACGCTCGCCGCCGCCCCAACCGAAGCCGGGATCGACAGGACGGCCAGGGCGGGCCGGAAGGTGTCCAGGGCGGCCAGGAGCGCCCGGCAGACCTTGATCGGGATGACCTCCGCTAACCCCATAACCGGGATCAACGGGGCGATCGGGCCGCTCCCATTCGGGCTTCTCGATGAATTGGATGTATGCAAGGGGCATGGGCGTCGTCCTCGTGTAAGGGGCTCATCAGTGACGGTTCAGACCGTCAGACGCGCATGTTGCGTTTCGCCCTCGTTTGCTTCGGTATTGGGGGGTTGAACACGACCATCGAGCGCCCATCGGGGCGCGCCACCCGCTCGCTCGACGCGATCAGGCGTTCGGCTTCCTCTCTTGGAATGAGCCGGTGAGGTCCAACCCGAATGGCGTGGATCAGGCCGTGCTGCACCATGCGGTGAATTCGCTGTCTAGCGACGCCCAGGTCTTGGGCGAGCTTGCCGACCGACAGGTAGGCTTCCGGGGAAGCGGTCGAGGGGTTCGGGATCATCACCAAGATTTGGTTTGTTTTGTCTCGTTTGTCAAGCGATGTAACAGACAAAAGCGTCAAATGGGATCGTCAGGGACACGGGTTGAGAAGCCCTTTTTGGACGCCGGTTTCTTCGGTCGGATCGGCACGACATTAGACGGAAACTGCGACGCCCCAACGACGCCGGAATTGAGCGCGGCCAGCGCCTGCTTCTCGGGGGTCATCGGCGCAGGCCCCTTCAATTCGTGGATGTCTGCTTGGCTGAGCGTCACATGTTCGAGGTAGTTGGCGATCAGCGTCGCGCCGTCCTGATTGGTGAGCCAATCGTGCAGTCCCTGGTAGTAGGCGACGGGTTTAGGCTGAACGTCCAGACACGAAAGCACATGCAAGCGGCGATCGGACCTGTCGAACGCCACGGGATTGGGTTCGTTCGAGAACAGCACCACGCCGCAACGATTGGGGATTTGATAAGGGGGCAGACCCTTGGGGTTGACGGTGATGGTTTCGGGCGGCCTCGTGGTGAAGACCTTGAAGTGATCGAAATTCGCTTTCGCCTCGCGCGTGTTGTCGTGTTGCGCGATCTCGCTGGCGATCAGGAGCTTGCACTTGACGAAATAATTATGCGCGCCGCTCAGCTTGGTGAAGTCGAACGGCTGCACGTTGTCACGCCCGAGCGCCACGCGCATCGCCTCGATCATCGTGTCTTTGCCGACACCCGCGATGCTCATGATGAGCCAAGCCCAGTTCGGCTTGTCGTCGGGATACTGAACGAGGAAAGCGCACCAACGCACGAACAGCTCAACTTCGTTCGGCGATTTGAGCACGTAGAGCAAATGATCGAGCCACATCTTCACGTCCGCCGCCGAGACAGGAAGCCGGGCGAAGATCGGCGGCGTCCATTCGTTGAAGACGCGCAGTCCTGACGCGTCGCAAAACATTCTCGGCTTGCCCGGATGATAGGTGATGCCCTCGACGTGCAGGAGGTCGTGCTGCCTGTCTACGAACACCGACATATTGCTGGGCCGCCCTTTCTTGTTTGGCCCGTAGCGCTCGGCCCACAGCCGGGGCAGCTCGGCGTTGCACGCCATGTTGAAGCCGCGCGTGTCGTGGATACCGGCAGTTTCGAGCTTGATGTAGCGGGATCGGCTCGACCAGATGACCCATTGAGCGCGAAACGCATCCCACAGCGGACGCGGATCGTCTGGCAAGTGGATCGGATGATCGGCGAACGATTGGGTCGCAGCCTTGTGGTAGGCTTCCCAGGCGAATTTTTGCGCCAACTCGATGAGGAAGGTTCCACCGAGCCGCACACCCCTTATCTGCGCCGAGCGGATGCAAGCATCCCAGAGATCGCTTGAATTGACTTTCGGCTGCGCTTGCTGATCGCTCCACTCGATGAAGAGCGCGCGGCCTTTGCTCGAACCTCCGGTTGCGCCAATGATCGCGTAACAGATATTTCTCCAATTATCGTAGATCGAGAGAAAATCTCCCAGGGCTTTCGACCATCTAGTGGGGTCGTTGGGAACGAGCCCCAGCAGAAAGTGTATCTCGACAAGATCGAGCAGGTCGTGCGCCAGGCCACGAAGGATCGGGCCTGTCTGCGCCTGTGTCTGCACCGGCCCGGCCAGGTCAAGCGCACGAGGCACAGCGTGCGCCAAACTCCCCGAGCTGGGCATCCCGCCGATCGCTTGCAGCCCAGCACTAAGCGCCTGATCGACGATCCATTGAAAAGCGAGGCTGAAATCTTGCGCCGGGACTTCGGGGATGTCTTCGATCCGGGTGATTTTGAGGCTGGTCAGGTAACGTTCCCCGGTCGGCGGGTGAATTCCAGTGATCAGCGCTTGCTGGCCCGAGCCGCGCAACCCGAAATCGCCTTCGACCCCGAGCACGGGGTCGAGAAACCTCAAAGAAAGGGTCTTGGTCGGGGGTGCGATACGAAACAGGAACGCATCGCGGCGGTGCATTTTGCTGTCTACAAAACGGCGCAGGCCGACGACCCCCAGAGTGTTGATCGCCTGCTCGATCAGCCTGGTGAAGATTTTCCCGAAATCATTGTCGATCCACAAAAGGAAATCGCCGCCGCGCAGGCCGACGCTTGCGCCCGCCGCGTCCCATCTGAGCGCTTCCTCGCGCGAGGCGCAGAGCGCCGTTACCGAACTGACCTTGCGCCAGTGGTTGGTCCCGACGAATTCGGCGGGCACTTTGGTGCGCGGCTTGACCGGCACCATGTACGGGCCAAGTCCCGCGTCGAACAATTCAACGGCTGTGTGGCTGAACCCTGTCATCACGCGCCTGCTAGTTTGCGTCGAAGGATTGCCCGGTTGTTCAAAAAAGCCCGATGATCGCCGGGCGATGCGGCGCAGACATGCACGAACTTCCTCCCGCCGAAGGCGTAAAATATTTTCGAGTGCTTATTGCGCTCGACGCGCTCGATGACGCCGCCGAGCTTGGATATTTCGTCGCAGATCAATCGTTCAAACGGCATAGACATGGCTTACTTCCCATAGCGATCGGCGATGAACCCGGCGGCGGCGAGAGGGAGCCCCTTCGCCCACGGCGGCGTTGTCTGCATGACGAGGCGCATGTCGTCGTAGAGCGCCGGGGCGTCTTCCTCGGGCGCGAGCGCGATGACCTCGTCGTGGACGGTCGCCAGGAGTTCGTCGTCATGCGTGTCTGAGAGATCGAGCAGGGCGCAGGCGAGCAGATCGCGGGCGACTGCCTGAGTGATGTTCTCGACGATCTTGCCGCCCCAGGTTTCGATCAGGCCCCAATTGTGATTGAAGTCGTTGCCCTCGTAGACGAGGCGATCGGACCCGAAACGGTTTTGCGTGAGCCCGAGCCGCGCGCCCCGGTAGACAAGCGAGCGCCCGGACGGCAGCTCGATCAGCAACGCGCCGCCGAGCCCTTGGTGCTTCGCCCACCTGTAGCGAACCGGGGGAGCCGGATGACCGTTGATCCCTTCGACGGTGGCGTAGAAAGTCTTGTTGGGGTTGACGAGCACGTTGCGAAACGCGTCTTCGGATGCGCGCCAATAGATGGGAATGTCCGGGTTCGCGTTGCGGTAGGCGTAGACAGCGCTCTCAGCTTGTCGAGCTGAAAGACCGAGCGAATAGGGCGGCGCGTTGGCTGTCTCCATGAACCGGCCCGGCCCCATGCCGTAGCCGCACGCCAGCACGAGCACTTTGCCAAGCTGGCGGTTGTTCGAGCCGATGCTGGCGGCGGTCGCGGTGTAGATGTCTTCGCCGCGCCGAAAGACGCCGAGCGCCCCGACGTGACCGGCGAGCCAGGCGAGGACGCGCGCCTCGATCCCGGAGAAATCGCAGACGACGAACTTCTGGCCCTGGGGCGCTTTGAACGCGCCGCGCAGACACGAGCTGATTGCGTCCAGCGGCGAGCCAAATATTTCGCGCAGGATTTGCGCGTCGATGCCGTTGGCGATGGCGTTGGCGGCGATCCCGGCATGTTTGAGCGAGGGCCGGGGAAAATTCTGAAGCTGCGGACCCCGGCCTGCCCAGCGCAATGTGCGAACCGCGCCGCCATATTGGACAAGCCCGCGCGCTCGTTCACCCATTGCGGTGAATTGGTCGATGGCGCTCAGCTTCGCGGTCGAAGACTTGGCGGCTTCCTGGCGGATCGACAGCGCCGCTAGCGCTGACGGCGACAACTGATCGGGCCATGAACGCAAGACAGTTTCGATGTCTTCTTTGCCGATCCCGAACCCTGTCGGGTAGCCTCGGGTTTGCAACCACTCGGTCAGCTTGCCGACCTGATTGATGCTGGTGACTTTGCCTTGCGTGAGGATGTTGAGTTCGTTCGAGAGGCGCGTCATCTCGGCGCTGGTCATCTTGAACGCTTCGACGAGGAAATCCGTGTCTACGGGCATCCCTCGGTCGTTCATGCGCTGGTCGGCGAGCCAGACCCTGCGCTCGAAGTAAGTCATCCTCGGCAGGAGCTTCGAGATCGCGCGCTCGGCTTCAACGTCGTCGCGATTGTAGTCGATCAGGGCCGCGAGCTTGGCGGCGTCCGTGTCATGCCACCAGACATTCGGCGAAGCGACGCGGCGCGGACGCGCCATGCGCAGCATAATCCCGTGGCCGTCCGTGTTCTTTTGGTGCGGCGAGCCCGCGACGCGGGCGGCGGTTTCGAGCTTGAGCGGAAGCCCGTAGCAAGCGCCGGTCGCCATCGTGCAGACAGTCTGGTCGGGGAAGATCGGGTCCAAGCCGTGTCTGGGGGCGACGACGTGGTTCCAGATCAGGCGCTCAAAAACGACGTTCCAGCCGTGCAGGGTCGCGCCGTCCTGGATCAGCTTGTTGACGTGGACGAGCCCGTCGAGCTGGCTGCGAAAATCGGTCGAGCAGACGACGCTGTCATCGAGCGCGTAGGCCGCGCAGATGACCTGGGTCGAGGGGTGGCGCGCATAGACATGCGCGCCAACCTGTTTGAGGTTGACGGCGCTGCACGTCTCAACATCGAGATGCAGCGCGCGCGCCATCGGTCGGGTTCAGGCTTGATCTTGAGCCTCTTGCGCTTCCCGAACCCTCGGCAGGTGGAACGTGTCTCCCATTCTGACCGGCGGGGCTTTGAGCGCTTGCGCCATGCGCTTGGTCGTGATGTGCCCAGCATTCACGAACTCCCCAGCGAGCGCGGCGCAGGCGATCATTTCGACGTAGCTTTTGCGCAAGTCCGGTGTCTCGGCGATCCGAGACAGTTTGACCGCCATCTTGATGATCGCGATCTCGTAGGGCGTGATCGGCTTGTTGAGGATCATCGACGCGAGCGCAGACGCGCGCTCGTAGTTCTTCGCCGGTTCGCCATAGTCGATATTGTGGTCGGTGATCGAGCGCGTCGCTTCGTCCAGAATGTCCAGGTGGGCCGGGTTGGGTTGGCCTGGACCCTTCGGGTTGGTGATCGAGAAGTCGTTCATGGGGCTTTGTCCTTTGTGTCTGCAATCAAACAAGACGCGCGGAGCATGGCTCCGCGCGCAAAGTCACGAGTGTCAGATCAGTTCGTCTTCGTCTTCCGGCTGATCATCGGGATAGGCGTTCTCAGCCGAACCGCGTCCATCGAGGCGAGGCCCAGCTTTGAGAAACTGGACGTTGTCGAGCAGAAACCCGACGCCGCGCTTGCCCGCCGTGTCGTAGCCGAACGGGCGCACATTGGCCCGCGCGGTCCAGCCGGAATAAATCTCCGACCAATCGAGGATGCTGTTGCGCTGCTTGTCCACAGCGCCGGGCTTTTCCTTCGACCAGGGCGAGATGAAAACATCGCCCGCGTGATAGCCCTCATATTCGCCCTCTTTCTCAGCCCCGTCGCGAAATGGCGAGGCCAGCCCGTGCGGCTTTTTCGCGCCCCACTTGTCTGCGATGGCCCGCTCAACGCCCGCCTGCAACGCCCTGAACTCGGGCGTCGCCTGGGCTTTCTTGTCGAAGATGAGAACAAGCGAATAGCGCGGCTCAGCGCCCAAGGCGGCGGCCCTGGGCTTGATGAGGTTCATGAATGAGGCGATGCCGGGAGGCGTGAGGATTTTTTCAAGCGCCATGTCTGTAACTCCCTTCTGTCTTACGTTGGAGGACCGGCCTGAAGCGGCTTGGGTCGGCGCTCAACGAGTGCCGCATCAAACATCGGAGGTTGAGGATTGATGGGGTTAAAGGGGCAAATCCGTCGTTCTGCTATCTGCCGGTCAACCTCTGCTTTGATCGCGTGAAAAGCTTGGTAGATTTCGGCAAACGAATTACCATGCGTGGCGACATCGTTGGTGACATTCCCGTCGCGGTCAATTTTGATCGTGTATTCTATGATGTACTCGTGGGTCATCAGATCAGTTCCTTCTCTTGTTCGTCCCAGACAGGAAAATCGCTCAACGCTTCGAGCTGGCGCGCCTCGGCCTTTGCTGGGCACAACAGCGCGCCTGGGCAGAACCAGCACCACGAGCCGACCGCGAAGGGGCCGGGCTCGCCCGCGAATATCCTGTCTGCGGCGGGCTTCAAGACAGCGTAACCCCAGAAGATCAGGTCGCCCGCCGGGATGTCCCAGCCCCGGACGTGCTCGCCCTCGGAATTCGGTTGCACGATGACGATGCGGACGCGGCGCACCCGCCGACGCTCCACGCCGTTGAGCTTGAGGTAGACGCCGAGCGCGTAGAACGTCGCCTGCGGGTTCTCGACCGGAGACACGAACTTGCCGCGCCCGTTCTTGTAATCGACCACGATCAGGCAATCGCCGACGATTGCCCAAAAGTCGGCGGTTCCGAACACCGGCTCGGGCGGTCTGCCGGGAGCCCACAAGGGGGCGAGATCGACGTGCGCTTCGATCCCGTACAGGCTCGCTTGTTTGATGATGTCTTGCACGTAGGTCACATAAACAGACACGGCAAGCATGAGTTCGAGCGTCATGTCGTAGACGACGCCCCCCATCATGACGTGCAGCGGCGGCAGGAATTTCGGGTTGCGCAGTTGTTGCTCGCCGAGCCAGTGGGCGATCGTGCCTATTCTAGCGGCTTCGCCCACTGACCTCGGCGGACAGGTCAGCGCCAGCGCCGGAGCGCTCTCGCAGTTCAACCAGATCGACGAGCCCGACGCGCTCAGCCTGGCGTGGGCCGAGCCGTGTCTATTCTCGTCGAGGAAGATCGTGTCTGGGCGGCCCATCGTTCAGACAGCGAGCCCGTGCTCGTGGATGAACGCTTGCAGGGTCGGGCGGTCCTTCTCCAACGCCTTCGAGATGTACTGAACGCCGAGCTTGTCGCGCAGCGGCACCAGCAACGGCTTGAACTTCTCGGGGTGATCGTGCGCCGCGTCGGTGATGATCTGGATTTGCTCGGCGAGGGGAAGAACTTCGACGAGCGCGCCGGGCTGCGCCTCTGTCTGCGGCGGCGGCTCCGCGCCGCTGCCGTTAGTCTTCGGCTTGTTGGTCGAGCCTCTCGGGCGTCCACCCTTCTTCGGCGTCTCCGGCGCGGGATCGGGCGCGGGTTCCGGCGCGGCGGTTGTCGCCGTTGGATGCGGCGGCTCGGTCGCCTCGGGTTCAAAAGGATCATCGAAGCCGCCTGCCTCGACAAAGTTTTCGAGATAAGGCGCAGCAAGGCGGCAAAGGGCGCGGCGGAAATCAACTTCGTCTTCGCCGGTAATCGTCATCGAGACAGTCATGGTCTACGGCTCCACTGGCAGCGGCGGGAAGGTGGCCCCTTGGGTCGCAGCCGTCGCTGTCTGCTGACCGTCAATGAGGAAGCTGATGTCGCGGATTTTGCGGGTACAAATCTCGGCGATCCGGTCGTCGATGGTGCCGGGGATCGAGATCAGCCGCGCCAGGACGCGCTCTGTCTGCCCGA
>Ga0210387_10002609_pt1 | contig 13828 bp, 11 predicted proteins | sample IncBWC7OmetaG_FD_160108 | JGI IMG/M metagenome (GOLD analysis project Ga0210387, IMG submission 160108) | Forest soil microbial communities from Barre Woods Harvard Forest LTER site, Petersham, Massachusetts, United States - Inc-BW-C-7-O ...
TTCGGCGAGCGCGTTGATCGGGGTCGCGATCGCGGCCCGGCTGCCGAACTTTACGATTTCGGGAAATGTCGGAGCTACCGCCTTCAATATTGCCGACCTGTTTACGCCGGGGACCAATTTCTATTTTATCGGTGCGGCCGCAACGCAGCCGATCTTCGACGGCTTCACGCTCTACTACAAACAGAAGGCCGCCGAGGCCGCGCTCGATCAGGCCGAGGCGCAATACCGCTCCACGGTCATCACCGCTTTCCAGAATGTCGCCGATGCGCTCCGCGCGCTGCAGGCGGACGCGCGGGCCATGAAGGCCGCGGTGCATGCCGAGGACACTGCCAAAGCGAGCCTCGACATCGTCCAGAAGCAGTTGCAGGAGGGGCAGGTCAACCAGCTCCAGCTGCTCAATGCGCAACAGACCTACCTGAATGCGGTGGTGGTGCGCGTGCAGACGGAGGCGACACGCTTTGCCGATACGGCGGCACTGTTCATGGCGCTTGGCGGCGGCTGGCCCTCGACCTGCACCTCACCGGTCTGGCGCGACTGCGCTATGGGCGAAGTCGCAGAGCCGCCGCCTCAACCGAAAACCTGAAGAGAGGAGCTAGGACAAAGGGATCGGATCACCAGACCACGACGGCGCAAAGTACCGACAGCGGCAGGATCGCAAGACCGAGATAAACCCAGACGCGGTACGCCTCGGCATCCTTAGGCAGGATGAAAAGATTAATGACGCACCAGACGCAAACGGCAAAGCCCAGGAGCACGCGAACAAGATCATCGGGAGTTTCGAGCAGGGACCTCAGCGTTTCGATCTGAGGGCTGGCGACCCGGGCAGTCAACACGGCGAGCAGCAGGATGAAAAGCGTGCGGGCGATTGTCCCGCTCAGTTTCAGCCTGAACGAGGGGGGCCGACTCGTCGTCTCTGCTGCCTTCATAGGCATCGCCTGCTTCCGTTCTGCGCAACGGCGCAGCGGGCTCGAATAGGAATCGGCGCACTGCGGATAGGAAAAAAATATCTCCGATCGCAATGCAACGACAAGGGGTCGACGAGGAGAATAAAATGGCAGCTTTGCTTACCTATCGAGGAGTCGTGGTGTCGGCCATGATTGCCGTGGCGGCCTCAACCTCAGTGGTCGCTCCTGCTTCGGCGCAGGCTTTCGGCCAGCACAACGTCAAGGGGTCCGCTTACCCCGCCGACAACCGTCCGAAGGTGGATGAAAAGGCCTATAAGTCCGCGCTCGAAAGGATCCCGGATTCCAAGGAGAAGTACGATCCATGGGGAGCTGCGCGCCCGTCCGACTCTGCCAAACCAAAAACGAGGTAGCAGATGGTCCGCGAACGACCGGCGCAACGAAGCACGACCGAGCACATCACCGTGAGCGACCAGGATGGCACGCGCACCATCACCATGTCGCGTCCCGAAACCAGGAACTTCCTGACGGAGGAGATGTGCCTTGCAATGAGCGAGGCGATCGATTCGGCGCAATCCGATCCCGTGATCCGCTGCCTGGTTCTGGCCGGACGTTCGGGCGTGTTCACGTCAGGCAGCGCGAGTCCGCAAGCCGCAATGTACCTGCTGCAGTCGCTCGAGAATAACCAGAAGCCGATCGTTGCAGCCGTGGGCGGCCCCGCCGTCGGCGTCGGCACGAGCATGGTGTTTCATTGCGATTATGTTGTCGCTGCCGTCACGGCAACGTTCTCATCGCCGCTCGCGCCAGATGGACAACTTGCCGAAGCGCCGTCGGGTCTGCTTGTGCCGCCGACATTGGGCCACCAGAGGGCGTTCGCGATGCTGGTGATGGGACGCTCGATGGGGGCGGAAGAAGCGCACAAGGCAGGTTTCGTCAATCTCATTGTCCCGGTGGGGCATGCGCGGGTCGAGGCGCAAAACGTGGCGAGGCAAATCTGCGAGTTGCCAGTTCAGGCGGTCGCGATCACCCGCAAGCTCCTGAAGCAGCCGGCCGGATGAGCGGCGGCCGGCGTTGACGCACTGCACACCCACTTGATCTGTAATCTTCGCGTAAGGCCGCCCTGCCGCGTGCGATCGCGGCATGCGCGTTGCCATTTATTTCATCCGTCTTCCGCGTTGCTGATCTTTCCGGCAACTGCCGATTGCTGCTTGTGGGTTCGGTGAATCGGGATCAGCATTCGCATCACAAGATGCCGACAGAGCTGTCAGTGAAGCAAGCGCCTCAAGGCGTCTCACCTCACATGGAGGATGCAATGAAAACATGTCTTGCCGCGATCGCCGCAGTTCTCGCCGCCGCAGTCATGATCCCGAACAGTGTCAATGCCGGCGCGTCCGCCAGCGCACCGTCAAAATATGCGCAGGCGAACCACAGCAACAAGCAGCAGGCTGACCGCCAGAGCTATCCGATCACCGAATATTCGTCGTCGGTGCGGCACAACACGCCGAAGCACTGAGCCCGCCGCCGTCGCAGACGGACGGGCTCGTCAATTGGCTTCCTGACTGCGGGGGACCTGCAACGCGCCCTCCGTGACGGCGCGCGATGCGTTGTGCGGAGCCGCGTGGCCGCTTGGGTTGACACTGCTCACCCAGCTGCGCGCCGTTTGCAGCACGCCGCCCATCAGCGCCTCGATCTCGCGTCTGGTCATGCCGGGACGCACGCGCGGGTCATAGAGGATGTTGAGCAGGTACTGGTCGTAGACGTCGAAGAAGCCCATCTGGACATCGTCGTTGAACATGGTCCAGGGCACCGAGCTGTCGTCGTTGATCGCCCCCAAGCCCTGCAGCAGCTCTTCGTAGGCGCAGTCGTAGAAGGTGAAGTCGCCCGCATCGACCGGCAAAATCGCCTCCGCGCGCCTGATCCGAAAACGACCGTCCTTGCCGATGCCCGACAAGCATTGCGGATGCAGTGATTGCTGGATTTGCGAGGCCCGCTCGGCGCCGTAGCGCGCGCGGATCGTTGCGTCCACGTCGCTGTCTCGCACCAGCGTCACGACGAAGTTGGCGGCATCGCGGTCATCGGTGATCGCGATATCGAGATGGTTCATGCGTGCGCGGATGTCGGCGACGACGTCTCCGATCTGCGAGCTGCGATCCGGCGCGGCCTTGCTGTCGACGAAGATTCTGATCGGCTCGTCGAACTTGCGGATGCGATTGGCTTTGGCATCGAGCTGCAGCTCGGCCTGGAAGGCGATCTTGAAAAAGCCGCGGCGGATTTCATCGTCGGTGAAATCCGTTCGCTCGGCGGTACGGCGGCTGGTGATTTCCGGATCCTCTGCATGGACGGGCGTGCTGCGCGCGACAAGCGTTAGTGCGATCGTGACAAGCACGAGCGCTGTGCGCGTAGTGATCCAAGAAAAGATATTATTTTTTAATGTTCCGATATTCATGCGCCGCTCGTTTCGCAGGGGCCCACGTTTTGCAAGCAAGACCCATACCGCCGAAAGCGTGAGCAGCAGGCCTGCCACGCTGCTGTAGGAGCGGCGGCGTAAAATTTCGCGGTGGGGCGGGCTTGTTTGTTGTAGGATTTCTGTAAGTGCGGGGTGGGGCGGATGATGATGCTGGCGCGCTCAGCTTTTGTCGTGTTGATGTTGGCTCTGGCGGTGATGGCGCAGAGCGCGCGTGCCGGGGAGCGCGCACAGCGCGACGCCAAAGCCTGCCTCGTCCAGGTGCTCTATTCCGAGATGCTGCCGGCGGCGCCTCCGTTCTATCACACGGTGAAGGCGAGGCTGCTCGTCACACCTGCCGATCGGCCGCCGTTCGAGACCTCGGTCGTGCGCACCATTCCCTGGCAGGCGCCGCCGCCGCGGCAAGGCCAGCGGCTCTCCATGTCGTGCGACGCGGTGCAGGCCGACTCCGGCTTCCGCCTGTTTTGAGTCAGGGCATCTTCAGGAGCGGCTCTTTAAAGTATCGGGGGATTGACGCGGGTGAAATCCATGGGGGCATGGGGCTATTGTAAGTTTGGTGTAAGCCTTGCGGCGCGGCCGGGCGGCGCCGTAAAGGAATCGCGATGGCAAAATAAAGGCCATGTGACAGCCTGCCTCGCGCGAGGCGATTTCCCGAATCAATTAAAAGCGTCGTCGTACCAGCAGCTTAAAGTGTGGCCAAAGCGCTATTGCGGCGGTTGGAAATCACCAATATGACGGGGCGCCAGGAACCCGGATCGCACGAGATGCGCGCGAATCGACGGGACAGGCGGCAGGCGCGTAACTTCATGCACAAAGTGGCCAGATGACATTCGGCAATTGGACCGGACGACGGTTGGTGCTCACGCTGGTCGTGCTGCTCGTGGCCGTTGGACTAGTCATCACGGCCAGCCGAATGTTCGCCCAGCGCGGCACGCCGGGAGAGCCGGCGTCGGCCGCAAAGACCGATGCCAACCGATTCACGCCGAGCGAGACGGTGTGGTCGAGCCTTGCCATTGAGCCGGCGATCGAACAGGTGTTTCGGGCCGAGCACATCACCGAAGGCAAGATCGCCGTCAACGAGGACTCTTCGACGCCGATCTTCTCTCCTTATTCTGGCCGTGTGGTGAAGCTCCTGGTCAAGCCGAGCGACGTGGTCAAGCGCGGGCAGGAACTGTTCGTGATCGAGGCCACCGACACCGTGCAGGCGCTGAACGATTTCATCACCGCGCTCAGCACAATGAACAGCGCGAAGTCGAAGCTCAACCTGGCCGAGATCAACGAGAAACGGCAGAACGACCTCTATCTCGGCAAGGCGGTCCCGCTGAAGGACTGGCAGAACGCTCAGAATGACCTGAACAACGCGCAGAACGACATGCGCGCGGCCGAGACGGCGCTCGAAGCCACCCATAACCGACTGCGCATCCTGGGGCGCTCGGAAGAACAGATCACCGCGTTCGAGAAGACCCGTCAGATCAGCGCCGACACGTCGATCTATTCGCCGATCGAGGGCACCGTCGTGCAGCGCAAGGTGGGGCCGGGCCAGTTCATCTCCACCGGCGCCAGCGATCCCGTGTTTGTCGTCGGCGATCTGTCGACCGTATGGCTCACCGCCTTTGTGCGCGAGAGCGAGGCGGCGGATGTGCGCATCGGGCAGGACATCGATTTCACGGTGCTGGCGCTGCCGGGCCGTACCTTCAAGGCCAAGATCGACTATGTCGCGCCCGCGATCGACCCGACGACCCGCCGGCTGATGGTCCGCGCCACGCTGGACAACAAAGAGGGCCTGTTCAAGCCGGAGATGTTTGCCAGTGTCACGGTCTATTCCGGCGGCGACCATAAATCGGTCGGCGTGAAGAAGCAGGCGCTGATCTACGAGGCCGATCGCGTGCGGCTGTGGGTCGCCAATGACGACAAAACGCTCGAGCTTCGCGAAGTCCAGACCGGTCTGATCAATGGCGACAATGTCGAGATCCGCAGCAATTTGAAGCCGGGCGAGAAGGTCGTCGTGAGGGGCAGCCTGTTCATCGATCGCGCGGCCTCCGGCACGTGAAGTAAAAATGGACCGCCTCGTCTCCTTCGCTGTCGAACGCCGCTTCATGATGGTCGGCCTGTTCCTGGCCGTCATCATCGGCGGGCTCGTCGCGTTCCAGCAGTTGAACATCGAGGCCTATCCCGACCCGACGCCGCCGATGGTCGACATCGTCACCCAAAGCCCGGGCCTGTCGGCCGAGGAGATCGAGCGCTACATCACCATTCCGCTGGAGACCCAGGTCGCCGGCATCAAGAACCTCAACGTCATCCGCACGATTTCGCTCTACGGCCTGTCCGACGTCAAACTGCAGTTCTCGTTCGACTTCACCTACGATCAGGCGCTGCAGCAGGTGCTGAACCGTCTGTCGCAGCTTTCGCCGCTCCTCAACAACGCCCAACCGCAGATTTCGCCGCTCAGCCCGATCGGCGAGATCTATCGTTACCGGCTGGTCGGTCCGCCCAATTATTCGGTGCTTGATCTGAAGACCCTGCAGGACTGGGTGCTGCAGCGCCGTTTCCGTACCGTGCCCGGCGTCATCGACGTCACGGGATGGGGCGGCAAGACCAAGACCTACGAAATCCAGGTCGATTTCAACAAGCTGGTCGCCAACGGATTGACCTTGCCGCAATTGTTGCAAGCGGTCAGCAACTCCAACATCAATGTCGGAGGCAACACGGTCAATATCGGTCAGCAATCGGCGGTCGTGCGCGGCGTCGGCCTGATCCGCTCGATCGACGCGCTCGCCAACACCATGATTGCTTCGCCGAACGGCACGCCCGTGCTGGTGAAGGACGTCGCCTCCGTCAGCGTCGGCTACCAGCCGCGGCTCGGCATCGCCGGCGAGAACGACGACGATGACATCGTGCAGGGCATCGTGCTGATGCGGCGCGGTGAGCAGAGCTCGCCCACCATCGCGCGGGTCGAGGAAATGGTGGAGCGCATCAACAATTCCTCCATCTTGCCGCCTGGCGTGCATATCGAGCGCATCTATGACCGCAAGGATCTGATCCAGACCACGACGCGCACCGTGCTCGAGAACATGGTGGTCGGCATCAGCCTGATCGTGCTGTTGCAATGGATATTCCTCGGCGATCTCAGAAGCGCGTTGATCGTCGGCGCGACCATTCCATTTGCGCTGTTCTTCGCCGTCAGCATCCTGGTGATCCGCGGCGAATCCGCCAACCTGCTGTCGGTCGGCGCGATCGATTTCGGCCTCATCGTCGATGCCACCGTGATCATGGTGGAGGCGATCTTCCGCCGCCTGTCGCAGACCGAGCGATTGTCGGAAGCGGAGCTCGAGACGATCTCGGCCAACACCGTCATGGACATGAAGCACCACGCGATCCTGACGGCGGCCGCCGACGTCTCGCGGTCGATCTTCTTTGCCGCGGCCATCATCATCGCGGCCTTCATTCCGCTGTTCACGCTGAGCGGCGTCGAAGGCAACATCTTCAGCCCGATGGCCCGCACCTATGCCTATGCGCTGGCCGGCGGCCTGCTCGCAACTTTCACCGTCTCGCCGGCCTTGAGCGCAATCATCCTGCCCGCGCATGTCGAGGAGACCGAAACCTTCGTGATGCGCCTCTTGCATCGGATTTACGTACCGGTGCTGCGCCGCTCGCTGGCCGGCCGCCGGGTGGTGCTGGTCGGAGCCGGCGTGCTGATCCTGCTGACGGTGTTCGCCGTCCGTCTCCTGGGGCTCGAATTCCTGCCGAAGCTGGAGGAGGGCAATCTCTGGATCCGCGCCACCTTGCCGCCGACCATTTCGCTGCAGGAAGGCAATAGCTACGTCAACGAGATGCGCAGGCTGATCGCGAGTCTGCCCGAAGTCGAGAACGTGGTGTCGCAGCACGGCCGCCCGGATGACGGCACCGACGCCGCCGGTTTCTTCAACGCGGAGTTCTTCGCGCCGCTGAAGCCCGCGAGGGAGTGGCCGAAGGGCGAGGACAAGGATGACCTGACCGCCAAGCTGCTCGCGCAATTGCAGGCCAAGTTTCCCGGCGTCGAGTTCAACTTCTCGCAATATCTGCAGGACAACGTCTCCGAGGCGGTGTCCGGCGTGAAGGGCGAAAACTCGATCAAGCTCTACGGCAACGACCTGCAGGCGCTCACCGATACCGCCAACCACATCAAGCAAGTGCTGGCGACGGTGCAGGGCATCACCGACCTTGCGGTGTTCACCTCGCTCGGCCAGCCGACCATCCAGATCGACATCGATCGCGCCCGCGCCGCGCGTTATGGGCTCGCGCCCGGCGACATCAACACCACGATCAAGACCGCGATCGGCGGTGACAGCGCTGGCGATCTCTACGAGCCCGGCAGCGACCGGCATTTTCCGATCATCGTGCGGCTCGCGCCGGAATATCGCAAGAGCGCGGAGGCGATCCAGAATTTGCGCATCGGTGCCCAGGGCCCGAATGGCATCACCCAGGTGCCGCTGTCGGAAGTGGCGACGATCAGCCTCGTCTCAGGCGCAGCCTATATCTATCGCGAGCAGCAGGAACGCTATCTGCCGATCAAGTTCTCGGTGCGTGAGCGCGACCTCGGCAGCGCCATCCAGGAGGCGCAGCAGAAGATCGCCGAGCAGGTGCAGTTGCCGCCGGGCTCGCGGATCGAATGGGTCGGCGAGTTCGGTAATCTGCAGGACGCGATCCGGCGGCTCTCGATCGTGGTGCCGATCAGCTTGACGCTGATCGCAGTCCTGATCTGGCTCAATTTCGGTTCGGTGGTCGATACCATCCTGACCATGAGCGTGATCCCGATGGCCGTGTTCGGCGGCGTCGTGGGATTGCTCGTCAGCGGTATTCCCTTCAGCGTCTCGGCCGCGATCGGCTTCATCGCGCTGTTCGGCATTTCCGTCATGGACGGCATCATCATCCTCTCGCAATACAACTCGCTCATTGATGAAGGCATGGAACGGGGGGCTGCGATCCTACGCACCGGCGGGTTGCAGTTGCGCCCGGTGCTGATGACTTGCGTGGTCGCGGGTGTTGGTTTGTTGCCGGCGGCGTTGTCCACCGGAATAGGTTCCCAGGTCCAGAAACCGCTGGCGATCGTAGTGGTTGCGGGCATGATGCTGGCGCCGATCGTCATTCTGGTGACGCTGCCGGCGCTGATTTCGCTGTTTTCGCGGAGAACCCGGCGGGGTTTCGCCGCCGAGGGGCTCGCTTCGGACGAATAACGTACCGGCGTAATGGGTGGGGTGGTGAATAAGGTCGCTCTCGGATGCCGAGCTAATTCCCGCTGGTCGGGAAGAGGCTTCGCATGCGCGTTTTTCGGTCTGCTTGTGACCGTGGAACCGGCCGTGGCCGAGACCTTGGCCGATGCGCTGGTCAAGACCTACCAGAACAACCCGCAGCTCAATGCCGAGCGCTCCCGCCAACGCGGCACGGATGAAAATGTGCCGCAGGCCTTGTCCGGCTACCGGCCGCAGCTCGTCGCAAGCCTTTCGGCGGGCTTGCAGGCCGTGCGCAACGTGCTGCCCGACAACACGATCCAGAGCACGAACTTGAAACCCTGGACCATCGGGCTCACGGTGACGCAGGTGTTGTTCAACGGCTACAAGACCGCCAACAATGTTCGCGTCGCCGAATTTCAGGTGAAGTCCGGGCGCGAGGCGCTGCGCAATGTCGAGCAGGGCGTGTTCCTCGATGCCGTGACGGCCTACATGAACGTCATGGCCAATTACGCGCTCACCGAGGCGCAGAAGACCAACGTGCAGGTGTTGCGGGAAATCCAGGCCACGACCCAGCGCAGGCTCAGTGCAGGCGACGTCACGCCGACCGATACGGCGCAGGCCGAGTCCCGCCTGAGCCGGGGATTGGCCGATCTCAACGCCGCCCAGGTCGCGCTTGCGATCAGCAAGCAAATCTACAGTGAGGTGATTGGTGAGCCGCCGGCGGGGTTGACCGCGGCAAGCCCCGTCGACCGCCTGATCCCGCCCTCGCAATCCACCTCGCTCGAGACCGCGAGCCACGAACATCCGGCGGTGCTGGGGGCGGGCTACGACGTCGACGTCGCTACCACCTCGATCAAGCTTGCGGAGAGCGCGCTGCTGCCGCAACTGTCCGTGCAGGGCAGCGTCAGCCGGCAGGTGCAGAACGACCCCACATTGTCGGTACAGAAGGAAGACCAGGCCTCGGTTGTCGGCCAGCTCAGCGTGCCGATCTATGACGGCGGCATGGCCGCCTCGCAGACGCGGCAGGCCAAGGAAGTCGCCTCGCAAAGCCGGATGGTGCTGGAGCAGGTCAGGAACCAGACGCGCACGGCCGTCATCAGTGCCTGGGTGTCCAACGAAGGCACCAAGGTCGCGTTGACGGCCTCGGAGTCGGAAGTGCGCGCCGCCGAAATCGCGCTGCAAGGTGTCCGCCGCGAGGCGGCAGGCGGCCAACGCACCACCATCGACGTGCTCAATGCGCAGCAGGACCTGACCAATGCGCGCTCAAGGCTGATCGGCGCGCAGCGCGACCGCGTCATCGCCTCCTATACGCTGCTCAGCGCCGTCGGACGGCTCGACACCCATACGCTCAACCTCAACACGCCGGATTATTCGCCCGACGTGCACTACTACCAGGTGCGCGACGCCTGGCACGGGCTGCGTACGCCGTCCGGTCAATAGAGCAAAACGTCGCAGTCACCCTCACTTTGGGTTGTGCCCGTCATGTCGCCGGCGGGGCTTCCCGACTCGCCCGGACTGGCATTACTGTCACATAGCTTACACCACCCTTACGGATAACTATTTCATAGCTATGTGAGGTGTAGGTAGGCGGTTCCAGGCGACGCAAATCGAGCCCTAGGGGGCTCCTGCGGACAGCCTGGGGAGAATGGCCATGGCTGGACACATCATCGTTTCCGACGAGAGTGCCACCCGCACCATCGTCATGCGCCGGCCGGAAAAGAAGAATGCGCTGACACCCGAGATGTTTCTCGCCATGAGCGAGGCGATCAATTCGGCGCAGTCCAATCCGGACATCCGTTGCATCATCCTGAGCGGCCGGTCGGGCGTCTTCACCGCCGGCGATGACGTCGGCGATTTCGTCAAGGAAGCCGCCACCAAGCGCGAGGAAGCGAAGCCCCGTAACTCCGCCGCCTTTGTTCGCGCGCTGATCACCAACAAGAAGCCGATCATTGCCGCGGTCGACGGCGTCGCCGTCGGCATGGGCGTCACCATGGTGCTGCATTGCGATTATGTGATTGCCAGCACCCAGGCGTCCTTCAGGTCGCCCTTCATCCAGTACGGGCTTGTGCCGGAGGGCGCCTCGAGCCTGCTGTTGCCGCGCATGGCTGGTCATCAACAGGCATTCTCGCTGCTGGTGATGGGCCGATCGATGAGCGCGGAGGAAGCCCGCGAAGCCGGCTTCGTCAACGCCGTCGTACCGCCCGGACATGCCATCATCGAAGCCCAGAAGGTCGCGCGCGAGATCACCGAATTGCCGGCGGAGGCGGTCGCCATTTCGCGCAAGCTCCTGAAACTGCCGACCGAGGATTTGCTGCGCCGCATGGACGATGAAGAGCATCTGTTCCAGGAACGCATCCACGCGCCGTCGGTGGTTGCCGCCGTCAAGGGCTTCATGGCGCGGAAGAAGCGATAATGGCGGGTGGCACCCGTCCCAGCATGCCTTCAAGTGGCCATGTAAGATTTTGAAACATCTTGCTTATTGTCTTTACGTTCCGATGTCATCGACCAAAGACCGACACCGCCGCCGGTGGTGCGGTCGCGCCCGCCGCAAGTGAGCGTTGCACCATCACGGTGTCACACCATTTGCCGTAGCGGTAGGCGACGCCGGGTAGGGTGCCGACGCGGGCAAAACCGAATTTTCCGTGCAGCGCCAGCGAAGCCGCGTTGTCGGCATCGATATAGCCGATCATCTGGCGGAAGCCGGACGCCGCGCAGGCGTCGATCAGTTCGCCAAGCAGGATGCGGCCGACGCCGCGGCCCTGGTGGTCATGGTGGATATAGATCGAATGCTTGACCGCGAAACGGTAGGCCGGCCGCTTGCGGAACTGCACGACATAGGCATAGCCCACGACCTCGCCGTTCAGCGTCGCGACCAGGTGCGGCAGGCGGTGGCTGCGCAGATTCTTGCGGCGGTCGCGCAGGTCGTCGGGCTCCGGCGTGCCACTATCGTCGACGCTTTCCTCGACGCCGCGCCTGATATGGCGACGATAGATCGTAAGCATCGCTTCGACATCGGAGTCCCGCGAGGGGCGGACCAGGATGCGAAACTCGCTTTCGACGACAGGTTTATCCAGATTCATTCACTGACCACGTAAGTAAAGAGCTTGATGCGGCCGGTCGCATCGACCTCCTTATAGACGCCCTGGATTTCCACGTCGAAGCCAGGGAAGGTGTTGAAGCAGGTTTCGAACATCTTCAGATAATCGATCATCGGCTGGGACTTTTCGTTCAGCCGCTCGCCCGGCACGATGGCCGCGATCCCCGGCGGATAGACCACGAAGGGCGTGGTCGCGATCCGTCCCGCAAGGGCATCGATCGGCAGATAATCGACTTCGTTGCGGATCAGGTGGCGCGCCGCCTCGCGCGGCGACAGCGCGATATCGGGCAGGTGCTCGGGGAGGAACTGCTTCTTCTGCAATCCAGAGACGTCGGCGTCGCGGAAGAAGCGGTGCATCTCGCCGCAGAGGTCGCGCAGCCGCACCTTGGCGTAACGCGCCGCGCGGCGCCGGTAAAATTCCGGAATAACATCTTCCAGCAACGCATTGTCATCGTGCAGTTTCTTGAAGGCGACAAGGCCCGAGACCAGCGTGCCGGCCTTGCTCGCCTCGACGCCGGGTGTGAGCAGGAACAGCAGCGAATTGAGGTCGTTCTTTTCCGCCACGATCCGGTTTTCGCGCAAATATTGCGCGACGACGGGAGCGGGGATGCCGTGCTGGGCATAGGCGCCGGTGGCATGATCGAAGCCCGGCGTGAGCAGGGTCAGCTTGTTCGGGTCGGTCATGGCAAAGCCGGCCTCGAGATCGGGGAAGCCGTGCCAGGCGGCGCCGGGCGTGAGCTGCCAATAGGAGGCATTGGTCGCGAGCAGGTCTGTCGCGATATTCTCCCAGGCGACATTGTGGGCCGCGCCGTCGCGCGACACGTCGGGGATCGCGACCCGATCCGGCACGAAGGGCTCGAAGAACCAACGCCGCTCGGGGCGGGTTTCCTTCTCTTCGAATTCGCGGCGGACGGCGCGGATCTTCTTGCGGAGCTCAATGCCGAGCCGGATGGTGTCGTCCCACAACACTTCGCCCGAGCGGCCCTTCATCATCTGCGCGCCGACGTCGAGCGAGGCGAACAGCGGATAGAAGGGCGAGGTCGAGGCGTGCTGCATGAAGCTTTCGTTGAAGCGGCGGTGCTCGATCCGTCGCTTCTGGCCCTTGATGTGGCGGTCCTTGATGTGGATTTGCGAGGCCTGCGAGAAGCTCGCGAGCTGCTTGTGGGTCGATTGGGTCGCGATGATGCCGGGCGCCTCGGGGCCGAGATTTTGCAGCCCCATCGCAAAGCGGCCGGCATAGAGCGGGTGGAACTTCATGAAGCCGGCCCAGGCCTCGTCGAACAGAATGTATTCGCAGAGATGGCCGATCCGCTTGAGGATCATCTCTGCCGAATGGATCGTGCCGTCATAGGTGCACTCCTCGACCACCGCGACGCGGAACGGCCGCGGCTTCTGCCAGGCGTCCTTGTCCGTCACCAGCGGGTGGTTGCGGATGCGCTCGCGAAGCGCGGTCTCGTCGAGTGTGTCCCAGCGCATCGGACCGATCAGGCCCCAGGCGTTGCGCACGGTCGGCACATAAATCGGAATGCCGCCGGCCATCATCAGCGCGCCGTGATGGGCGGCCTTGTGGTTGTTGCGGTCGAACAGCACGAGGTCGCCGTCGGTGACCAGCGCCCCGAGCGCGACCTTGTTCGAGGTCGAGGTGCCGTTGAGCACGAAATAGGTCTTCTCCGCGCCGAAGATCGCGGCCGCTTCCTTCTGCGCCTTCAGCGCCGGGCCTTCATGGGTGAGGAGATCGCCGAGGTCGAGGATGGAATTGTCGAGGTCGTCGCGGAATACCGCTTCGCCGAGATGCTCCACGAACACCCGGCCGATCGGGCTGCGGCTGTAGAACACGCCGCCATTGTGCCCGGGGCAGGTCCAGAGCTGATTGCCTTCCTCGGCATAGTCGACGAGCGCACCGAAGAACGGCGTCTTCAGCGTCTCCGCATATTGCTTCAGCCGGCTGATCAGGTTCTTGGCGATGAAGGGCGGGGTTTCCTCCGACAGGAACACATAGCCGTCGATGAAATCGAGCACCTCGACCGGCAGATCCTCGAAGCGCTTGCGGCGGATCAGGAGGATGATCGGAAAATCCAGGCCCCGCCGACGCATCAGGTTGATCAGCGCATTGGTCTTGCCTTCCAGACCCTTCTTACCCCAGTCCACCACCATG
>Ga0210387_10002610_pt1 | contig 13819 bp, 15 predicted proteins | sample IncBWC7OmetaG_FD_160108 | JGI IMG/M metagenome (GOLD analysis project Ga0210387, IMG submission 160108) | Forest soil microbial communities from Barre Woods Harvard Forest LTER site, Petersham, Massachusetts, United States - Inc-BW-C-7-O ...
TGCACTGTGTGTAGCACGGTGCTCGGTGCATGCTGGCTCCTAGCCTGCGAGCAGCGTCGCGATTGTCGCATCAAGACTCCATGGTCCTGGCCCCGCCAGCATCACAACGGTCAGCCCGATGCAGTACAGCGCTTCGGGGACGTAGAGCAGGTCACCGAGCCAATCGGCGCGATCAATCGGCTGCCAGGCACGTATCCGTTTGACGGCGTCAAGTGCAAGGGCCCCGGCACAAATCAGGAATAACCCGAACGCCGCGAGCACGGACAATAGACCAACGATGAGCGCCCAACCGCCGCCGAACTCCGCGCTCGGCAGCAGCCATTGCATGATCGGCACGGCATACACACCGTCGTCTCGCAGCGTACCTGTAAGAGTCGCGTGCCTGGAAGCGTTGAACAGCTTGTGGTACCCGCTGATCGCGAAGAACACTCCGAGCGCCACGCGATTGAGTGTCAGCGCGGCGTAGGGAGCTTGCGCACCTTGTGTGAGTGTGAGGAAAAGATGCATGATTGGACCGCTCCCAGGTCATCGCTCGCAACAGTAATCGATCAGCTGCCAAATCGTGCGAACATCCCGTCGGGACTTCATTGAGTATTCGCGCTGTCCATGCTGACGACCCATTTCTTACGCCATTCGCTGGCCTCGAAGGGAGCAGCGAAGTATTGCGTCTCGTGTGCAACCTTTACACCGCGGAACTCCATGATGCTCACGGTGTAGAACGGTTCAGCATCGTATGTTAGGACAAACTCAGTGATCCACAAGTTGCCACTCCCCATGATTCGACTAACCACAAAGCGCTTTTTATTCGGCTGGAGGGTCCGGGTGATCTGTATGTTACGGCGGCCGAGTATTCGCTCGCGGGATTGCGGATAGTCCAGCACTGCATCCTCGTGGTAGATGTCGTGTTCCGTCGCAAAATCGCCGGAGTTGGACGCTGCCCAATGTTGATTCAATGCCTCGCATATTTCGAGATCACTCATACGACTCTTCCTGTTCCCGCGCCGCTCCTCCTCGAGGACCATGATGTTTCGAATCTCGTGCAGTATCGGCGGGCCCCTCGCGCGGTCGGTCCGCCGGTCCGACACTACTTATCGTCGCATAGGCAATCCATCCAGCCTCGCCCTACCGCTTCTGGTACGAGTGAAAAATGTAATCCTTGTCCTTCACGATTGTATGGCACGCGAAGCCGCAATTGACCGTACCGGTGGGATCCGCCTTGAACGTGTCGGACGCGGGCTGATAATCAAACACCGCATAGGCCCATCCCTTTGTATCCGGGAATCGCTTGCTATCCTTTTCGATCAGAAAGACGTCCTGCAAGGTGTCTGGCACGTTTACCGCAAAAGGTGATTCCGCCATCTTTTTCGGCTTCCACTCAATCTTCGCAATCTTGGAACCGTCGGGGAACGGTTTGCCGTTGCCGGGAATGCCGGCCCGATAGGCGTTGATCATTGTCGGGTTAGCAACCTCTACCTTGAGCAGCTCTGCCGTTTGACTGACGGAGACCACCTGCCAGGTTTCGTATCCCTTGAACTCTGAGAAAGCGAGCCCGTCCGGCAGTCGCAGGCTGTACTTGTCCTGTGCAGACCAGGCGATTCCGCCCGCGACGGCGAGTGCTACTCCAATGATTACCATCGCCCAGGATAAAACTCTCGTCATGGCCCAATCCTCCCGTGTACCTGTGTTATTCAAATTCAGCGGCATTCGTTTGCGCGTCTACAGCGCGTGCAACGTCAACATCCTCGCGAAAGATTGATCGCCCACTCCCCAGATTTGTTTCGAGTCTCGCCCGAGCCTGGCAGTGAAGGACTCTTAAGGCGTGTAATGCGTGTAGATCAAGTCGGTCGCTTTGGCAGGCTCGTGGCATGGGAAGCAGGTTTTGAGTAGGGCCGCGTTCGCTGGTTTGCCATCTGCACTAAAGTGCCCGAACCCCCAGCCGCCCGTAGCCGCGTATTTTTTCGAGTCCTTGACCTCGAACTGTACGTTCGTGGGGGCGCCAGGAACGTAAGATTGTTTGTCGCCAAACACCTTGTTGTTCTCCTCCGACGGCACGTGACTGTAGTGCAAAGCCGCGATGATCGCGCCCTCGGGAAAGGGAAGCGCCCCTTCGCGGTATGCCTTGATCGCAATATCGTTGCCTAAAACGATTCCTAGACTGTTGAGCTTGCCTTCTTCGTGGGCCACGGAAATCACCTTCCAGTCCCGGTAGCCTGAGGGAATTTTCGTCACGAAGACTGGAGCAGTATTCTCGTCTGCTTGTCCGGCTGCGGTGACCAGAAGGTACGCGGTAACACTAGCCAGCGTTGCAACAGCGATCGCGAGGGCGCTCTTAGGCTTCATATGACACCTGCGGCGTTTTTTGGCGGGCACGGATTTTAACGCTTAAATCGGTGCTTGCCTACTATTTGGCAGCTCCAGACTAGAAGGAATGACGCGGCGCTTAAGTCAGGATGTGTAAATCGCGTCGCTCATCCTGTCTCGTCGAAAAGACACCCCGCAATGCTTCACCTTCCATGGTTTTGCAGCGGCCAGCTGCCCCGGTCCGTGGGTGATCGTTCGATCGGCTCAGCGCGACATTGAGTCGCGTTGAAAAACCTTCCGATCTCACCCTCACCCGTCAACCGCGCGAAAATGGCCAAGAGAAATCGATTGGCGAGCAAAGACTTCGACTACAATAAAGATGTTGCCATCTGATTACAGCTGCACCTTGCTGGCGCTCTGCAACATTTTACGCGCCGATAAACAAGCTTCCGATTGCTTCATCCACAACTCACTCATCCGTGCTTCGCCATCGCCGCGACAGTGCACGGACAGCGTGGATGCGAGTAAACTCGCAACCCCCAAAATTCAATCGCCCCCTGGGTAAGGAGGTCGTCACGCATTACGCGCGGCCTAAAATCACCGTCGCTTTTGCGGTGCCAGAAAGGCAACGCTTTTCTCTGGCACATTCGCTCTTCCACTCCAAATCCTTAAGAAGCGAGTAGATCCATGAGTGCACAGATACAGCCAAAGGATACGACAGCATTGCGTCCGTTTCATGTAGATGTTCCGGAAGCCGACCTTACCGAGTTGCGCAGACGGATCAAGGCGACCAATTGGCCGGAGCGAGAAACGGTCACCGATGCAACGCAAGGTGTGCAGCTTACGACGATGCAGGCTCTTGCACGCTATTGGGCGACAGATTACGACTGGCGAAAGGTCGAGGCGAGGCTGAACGCCCTACCGAATTTCATCACGGAAATCGACGGACTGGACATTCATTTCATCCACGTCCGCTCCAAGCACGAGAATGCGCTGCCGCTCATTGTGACGCACGGTTGGCCCGGCTCGATTATCGAGCAGATGAAAATCATCGAACCGCTCACGAATCCCACCGCTCACGGCGGCAGTGCCTCGGATGCATTCCATGTCGTGATTCCGTCGATGCCGGGCTACGGTTTCTCCGGCAGGCCTACCACGACTGGCTGGGATCCTGCACACATCGCACGCGCCTGGGACGTGCTGATGAAGCGCCTCGGTTACGATCGATACGTGGCGCAAGGTGGTGATTGGGGCGCGGTTGTCGTCGATGAGATGGGTGTACAGGCGCCTGCCGGATTGATGGGCATTCACACCAACATGCCAGGTATTTTTCCAGCCGACATTGACGGGGCGGCCTTTTCCGGCGCGCCGGCGCCATCGGGTCTCTCAGCCGATGAGAAACTCGCTTACGAGCGTCTGCAATTCGTCTATCAAAAGGGAATCGCCTACGGGTTCCAGATGGGCCTAAGGCCGCAGACATTGTACGGCATTGCGGATTCACCGGTCGGCCTGGCGGCCTATTTCCTGGATCACGACGCGCGCAGCTACGAGCTGATCTCACGCGTCTTTCAAGGACAAGCCGAGGGCCTCACGCGCGACGACATCCTCGACAACATCACGATCGCCTGGTTGACGAACACGGCGCTGTCCGGCGCCCGTCTCTATTGGGAATATTGGGGCAAAGGGTATTTCAATGCCAAAGGCGTCACCATTCCGGTTGCCGTGAGCGTCTTCCCCGACGAACTCTATCCGGCCCCGCGAAGCTGGACAGAAAAGGCGTATCCGAAATTGATTCACTACAACAAGCTCTCCAAGGGCGGCCACTTTGCAGCCTGGGAACAGCCGAAGATCTTTTCAGAAGAAGTCCGCGCGGGTTTCCAATCACTGCGCAATTAGTGCGGATGTTCGGGGGCCCGCAGATACGTATCTGCGGGCTCATTTGCCCTGCCGCCGACGGCAGCCATTCTGATGCCTTTTGGCGGTTTAGTATCCGCCCAAACTCATGGCGTGGGCCTGCCGGTGCGCCAAGGTCTAGCCGAGCTTCAGCTGGCGCAAGCAAAACACACCGTAGATACCGCGGTGCCCCCGCCCTTATCTCCTTAGCGAAACGCGTGCGGGTCTAAGATCTTCGACCGTCATTCTGAGCCCTCGGTGTTCCGACTGCCTTAAGCGGCATGATTGCGGCGGGTGAGATAATAAGGGGAAACTATGCGCGGGAATCTGGTCCGGCGGCAAGCCGTCTCATGCGCAAGACTTGGAATCTAAGAGGCTGGAATGCGTTACAAATTCGAGTGACACCGTTCTGAATAAGCGATACTCGTGTTGCGCGTCTCGATGATGGTGTTGCAGTAGGTGGGATGTTGAAGGCAGGCGTTCCAAGGGTCCGGATTTACCACAACCTTATGTGGGCGAAATATAAGGGCGCGATCTTTTCGAAGATCTTTGCGCTGCGTGGTTTCTTTAAGCTTGATGTCGCCTTCATCCACGTGGCGGAAACCTCGTCCACGCGAATTATCTTCGGATCTCCCGATCTTAGCTACCACGAATATCCGCACGAGTTGCTGTTCAGGGGTAGTGCTGATCATATTCCCGGCTACAGGTTGGCGATCGCGCTGGTCAGAGACGTCCTTCGCAACAAAAGCGAGCTTGTTGTTATCCCCGGCTATGACCGCATCGAATATTGGGCGATGCTGTGCGCCTGCATTGCTCTCGGGCGCAAGCGAGCAGTCTTTTGCGATTCAACCGCTAAGGACAACGTCAAGACGCGCTTCAAAGAAATCGCGAAGTCGCTTTTTTTTCATCGCTGTCACGGATTTTTCTGCTATGGAACGCGCAGCAAGGAGTACATCCAAAGCTATGGCATCGACCCTCAGCTGATCCATTCCCCGTGTCAGGCCGCCGCTTTGCCGCACGATTACGATGCCGCTCGTATCTTGACTCGTTATCAAGCATGCACCCCACGAGACGGCGAATCGCCGACCTTTGTATTTGTCGGGCGACTGTCGAAGGAGAAGGGCCTTGAAGACTTGCTGGCCGCATTTCGCAAGATTCATGAACGGTTGCCCAGGGCCAAACTGCTCCTCGCCGGGCCAGGAAGCGAAGGAGATCGTCTTCGAAGCCAAGCGATGGCGTATGGTCTGGAGAAGTCGATCGGCTTTCTCGGTAACCAGACTCCCGAACAAATCGGCGAACTCCTGGAAATCAGCACCGCCATGGTGCTTCCCAGCCACCGGGAACCTTGGGGACTGGTAGTGAATGAAGCGCTCAGTTACGGTTGTCCGGTGGTGGTCAGCGATATCTGCGGTTGCACACCGGAACTCGTACTGAACGGCGTTACAGGCTATGCGTTCCCCGCGCGAGACATCGACGCGCTATGTGAGGCAATGCTTAAATCCGTCACGCTGAATAAGAATCGTTTGGACACGGCAAAGCGATGTTTGGAAGTGATTTCGCAGTACACGCCCGAGCGGGCTGCATTGGAAATCTTAAAAGGCTGCGACCAGATTCTTAAAGGTCCCTATCATATCCGGCAATGAATCTTGAGTGCCATTCGAGCCCATTGTAGAACACGCACGACTTTCTGCGCGCAGCAGCACCCTGCAAGATCGATATGACGGTTTTACTATCCTCCGACTGACTCGTCCTTTGGCGCGCCAGCTCCAAGCCGCTTTGACGTGCGTTACGAGTTTTGAATTGCATTCGGAAGGTACTAGTGGGCTGTCATGCAGGATCGGATATGTCGGCAGAGAAATGTGGTGCGGCGATTGCGTTTGTGGCACAAAGTAGGCGCGAGTACGCCTTCATCGTTGTAGGGAGATGCACATGAACAATCAACTCAACACGTTCAGCCAAATCAAGGCCACCCTGATTGACCTTGCGATTCGCTTTGGACCGAAATTGCTAACGGCGATTCTCATTTTGACAGTGGGTGTTTTCACTGCCAATTGGTGCGCACGCACTCTCGCGCGAGGCTTGCGCCGATTCGACCTCGAGCCGCCGGTAAAGCAATTGCTGACGCGATTGGCGCGCGTTTTAGTTCTTGCGATATTCCTGATCGTGGCATTACAGAATCTCGGTGTCGAGCTACTACCGCTGATTGCAGGACTGGGTGTCGCAGGCGCCGGAATCGCACTGGCCACTCAGGGAGTATTGAGCAACGTGGTCGCAGGATTGTCGATCATCTTCACCAAACCCTATCGAGTCGGCGAATACATCGCAGTGGCAGGCGTCGAAGGCGAAGTTACCGCAATCACCTTGTTCAATACGGTACTCACACACCCCGATCGCTCCCGCATTGTTGTGCCGAACCGCAAGGTTGTTGGCGAAATCCTGCAAAATTTCGGCAATATACGGCAGGCTGAGATCGTGATAGGTATCGCGTACGAGTCAGATTTGCCGAATGCTCTGAATGCGATTCGCGAGGTGGCACGGGCCAATTCTCGTGTTCTGGCTGACCCAGATCCTGTGGTGCAGATCAGCATGCTTGCCGATTCTGCGGTGCAAATCGCCGTTAAACCCTGGGTTGCAGTTACGGATTTCGGTGCGATTGTCGGCGAACTGAACCTGTCAATCGCTGAGGACTTGCGCCGTCGCGGCATTGTCATTCCGTTCCCCCAGCGGGACGTGCGCTTACTGAACAGCGCCGCATGATTCCGCGGCGGTAAGATCCAACATTAGGCTGTCACAGCATGGCGGGCAGCCCTCTCTAGGACGGATTGCGCTTCGCGGCTTTGAGATCTCCTATTGGTATCTTAGCAATTGCAGAACTTCACCGCGCGCATCGACCGGCGGAAATGTATCGTCCTCCTGCGCCCTGGGCAAGGTAGCTTGATTCCGATCCCTGTTCGGGCGTCTTGCCCTCATCCGACTCACGCTGCGCCCGCTCACGTACCGGCCGCCACTCCTTCACCATACAGTCCCTCCGTGAGTTGAACCGCCCGGATGTCGTCGGTTCCGCCGCTTGCATAAGACTTCCCGGTGAACAGCCGCCGGTCATTCACCGGGAATTGCCGATCATTTGCCGAATATCGCGTGAGCACCAGCAGGATCGCGCTCAAGATTCCACCATCGAACGAAAACTAAGGCTCACCAACGGAGATAGTCATGAACAACCCGAACACGCTCTCTTCCAAACTCACCGCCTTCGCAGCCGCTCTCGCCATGAACGGCCTTGTTATGGGCGCCCTGGGATATCTCTTCGCGCTGCAGTCTCACCCGAACATGTCAGCAATCGCTTTCGCCAGGGCAGTCGTTGCGCATCAGGGGCTCAGCTAGCCTTCTTCGTCGGCCATGCCGTTCGGGCTCCTGCCCTCGCGTGGCACCGGCCAGTCAAAGGCCTGGCTTTGACTGGCCTTCCGGATCTCGCGCGATGACGCGTTTCGTTCCGTCGCCACTTCCTGCGGACAATTGCGCACGAATCCAGCACGACCGACCACATCATCCCCTGGAGACCAGGCCTATGTTTGCGCAGCAGTAACGGGCACGTAAAATAGAGGGGTCGAGCGATGCTTGCATCAATTCGATCACGCGTTGCCGCAAAAGTCATAAGGATCTGTCCCATGCAGGCTCGTCCGATCTCACGCCGTCACTTCATTCAGAGGGTGTCTCTGGCAGCGGCGCAACTCTCGGCGCTGAGCGCCACTTCCTTGTCGACGGCCGCCGAGCAACACGCGGCCGGCTCGAAAACTCACCCTTACAAAGAGGCTCCCATGACCGAATCCCACAGCGATTCCGATGAGATCATCAAAGAAAAGATTCGACGCGCTCGTCTTTCTGGACCACCTGCAGTCACCCGCGATGCCACCGTAGTCGAGCTGCATCGAGACGGCAGCAAGACCGTGCTGCAAGAGGGCACAAATCACTGGGTGTGTGTGCCCGGAAATGAAAACATCATCGGCCAGGTTGATATGTGTCTCGACCCCATGGGAATGCAGTGGATGATGGATCTCATGGCGAGGAAGCCCAAGCCAACGAATAGCGCTCCCGGGCTCATCTACATGCTGAACGGTGCGATTCAACACAGTTTTACTGATCCCTTCGACACCACGAGCCCAGCGATCCCAATTGGTCCACACTGGATGTTGCTGTGGCCCTTTGATGCCAAGGCTGCCGGATTACCGACTGTCATGCGAGACGCGGGAACGCTGGTCATGTTTGCCGGCTCGCCCTACGCGCATCTGCACATATGCGGCTCCCCTTGGGATGGCAACGAATACCACCCCGGCGACACGGTTGTGCGTACGCTGACTTACGCGCGCTCCAAGACTTAAGCGCCACCCTTTACGCTAACTTGCGCGCATCAAAGGCGCATAGCAGACACGTATTCGGCGCTGCGCATGCGATCCACCAGCTAAGAGCCAGGGTCGCAGGGACAGTCCCGTTCCCTTGAGGGACGAACCCGAGATGTCCTGCGAACGCACCGACGCCCCGAAGCCTCTAATCACCGTTGTCATCACATGAGAGGTCTTTGTGAGAAGGGTACTGAAGTTAAGACAGGACGCCTTCGCCAGCGCGGCGACCGTTTCTCTCGTCTTTGGCTGCCAAATGACTCCTTCCCACGAGTCTGCAACTGGCACGGCCATTGCTGTGTTACGGGGACCAAGAGAAAGATCACAACCAGTTACATAGGAGACGCACATGAACACCTTCACGTCAAAATTCAGCGCCTTCGCTGCCGCTCTCGCCATGAACGGCCTGTTGATGGCCAGCGTTTTATATCTGTTTGCGTTGCAGGCGCAACCGCATTTGTCCGCGATCTCATTCGCTAGAGCGATTGTCGCGCATCAATGGTTGACCTAGTTTTGTGCTTTTGACGTAGTGCCCTCAAGCGCCCGCGCTTGCACCTTACAGACCCTAGCGTTTCCCTCTTAGGGGCCCCCAAGGGCCCCGCTTTTTTTCGGTATTGTCGCGGCGACGAGCACCAACCACGCGGCGCGAGTCATAGTGGTGCGCCCGATTTGTTTCCGGATGAGAAAACAAGGGTCGAACGTTTACGTTGGACGGGCAACCATGGATGGTTGCCCTGGGCTTGAGCGAAGCACGGATTGCGAAGCTCAACGGCAAATCACTGGCTTTCTGCGCAAAAAAGGAGAGTGAGAGCGCAGAAAGTTTGCCCGCAGCTTTGCGCTTCGCGGTCCTGCTCCGCGCAAGCCCTGGGTAATCATCTCCGAAAACCCGTCGAGCGCATGCATTCGACCCAAGGGCGGCTTCACGGCGGCCCGGAAAACAAACGCGTTCCACGCCCTATCCGTCTCGATTTGGCCAGTCCCGCTATCTGCGGTTAATTCGCAAGTAAACTTGTCGCGCCCTCAGTGGCGCACAAAATTCAGATCGAAGACGGTATCCTTTCCCTTTTCAAACTTTGTCCATTTTTCGGTGAAGTGATCGTGATCTCGAATTATCAGCAAAACGCGACGCATATGAGGTGCCGCAGGGCTGTGCAGATTCGCCGCATCGCGGAAGACAAACGCCAGGCGGTCGAGCGCGCCTTGTACCGGTGCGGTTTCAAGTCGCGCAACATGGCCATCAGGAGTGAGAGCGCAGAAATGGGTCAGAAGAATGCGATTCCCGTCGCGAGTATAGACAGATATCTCATTGTCAGCCGGAGTACCCAGGGTCTCTTCAATCCCTCTACCATTGGACACCAAACGCACTGAATTGGTGATAACCCCAAATCCCGGAAGATCGGCTTGCCACTCCCCGGCGAGTGCCTTGAGTTGCTCAAAGGCATCCGCGGAATTCTGCTCCGAACCCATGGCGCTTACCCCTACTCCTAAGCTTAGAATCAAAATTGCGAATCTCATGAGTCACTCCTTCAATCATCACGCAGTGCTGGCTTCCCCAGTATTGCTCTATCGTATACTCGCCAAGTAAGACAATCGTAAAGACAAGGAGGTTCGATGATAAATCCGCGCGTATTCCGTGGATCGCTGTTTCTAATGGCCGTTGTCGCTGTTGCGATCTCTATTCCCGCTTCGGCTCAAGAACCACCTCCAAGCATAGCCGCCCCCACCGACACCCCGGTCAGAAAACCCGGCAAGATGGATGTCAGGCACCCGCTGCACATCGGATCGGATTACTACCCGAAGCAGTCGCTAAAGAATCACGAACAAGGCAGGTGCTCTCTCGCTTTCTTCGTTGAAGCCGATGGAACCGTTCCCGCGGCGCAACTGCTCAAATCGACAGGATTCCCTCGCCTGGACACAGCCTGTATCGAGTCGGTCATTGGTGTTCCCGTGATTCCGGCGACCATCAACGGCACACCAGTCGCGGGCTGGAGCGATTTCAACCTCGTGTGGGTCATTGATCGTGCCCAACCTTACCAGCCGCCTCCAGAAAGACCCGCCTTCCCGCGCATAGCAGACGACTACGAGTTTCAAGTCGGCGAGAAGTTCTACCCCGAGGCAGCGCGAGCAAAGCACCAACGCGGATATTGTGTTGTGCAGACGACGGTCGATTCGAGTGGTGCGGCGCTAAACCCGCGCATCACCCGGTCTAGCGGCTCCCCGATTCTGGATAAGGCATCCGTCGCCGCCGTTACGGCCGCACGATTCACGCCGGAGCTGCAAAACGGAAGACCCGTAGCTGACTCCACAGATATCGCGATCTACTGGTAAGGCGACTACCGTTTTGAAGCCCCGCTTCGCCAAAATCGCGCGCATCGCGGCCACAATGGCCGCCGGCTTGCTGGCGTTCGTCCTGCTCCTCGTTCTGGTTTGGACCCTGATCAACTCCTTCGATACCTCTTTAGGCGAGCAAGCAAAAGCATTGCTGACACCTCCACCAAACCCCTACCCCACCAGCGAAAACCTCTACCTCGCTATGGCCGGACTCGAAGGCGCCGGCGAGCGCCCTATCGTCGAAATGGGACAGGAGAGAATTGCGGCCTACAACCAAGCGCTTAATGCAATGCGGTTGGAGTCGGAGGTTGCGCTGGAACTCAACAAACAATGGGAGGCCGGCAAGCTCAAATTCAACGGCAACGCGGAATGGGGATCATCGCGAACAAGTTCGATTTGGACAATCTCTAAAAGTCATCGCCAAGAGATCACGGCGCTACTCACCTCCAACCAAAGACTCTACCTACGGTACCTGTCATTGCATCATCTGCATGGCTATTACGAAACGGTTCGACCCAGCCCCATGGCACCCTTGGTTGTCGTACCGCAACCGCTGCGCACGCTGTTCTTAGCTGACGTTGCCAATCGAATTCAATCCGGTACGCTTCAGCAGCAACGGGAAGCTCTGTTCGACCTTCAACGCGACCTCCAGATGTGGCAGACGGTTCTAAAGGGCGACGGAACTTTGATAAGCAAGATGCTGGCGGCCGCCTATCTTCACGGCGATCTAATTCTGCTCGCGGATTTCATTACAGATCCGTCTAGCAACGTAAATTCCCTCGACGAGGCGCTAGGCCCCTTAAGCTTACCATTCGATCCCAAGGACTTCAGAATCGGCAATGCCTTCGCCGCTGAATTTCGCGTCTCAGCCAGCGTTTACGAGACGATCACCGCGCCAAACGAAATGGCCGGGTCAATGGCATCGTCGAACTGGTGGAACCGAGTGGGAAATGCACTTGGGGCGCACTTCTTCAAACCAAACGCCACCGAAAACATGGCAGCGGCCATCGCCGCGCAACGAATTGAACTGGGAAATTCAGACCCAGCTCGGTTCAATCTAAATCTCGCCGCGTATGTCGAGTGGCTCGATCGCAACGAACCCCATCTCGCCCCGGCCTTTCTCTACAACCCGATTGGTAAGATTCTTGTGAAGTTGGCGGTGCCCTCGAACGACGGCTACTACCTCCGCGCCTACGATGTTGCCGCCTATCAACGGCTGGTGTATCTCGCCTACCAACTCAAGCACCAGCATATCGCCACCGCCGATGTTCCAGCCTTCTTGAATGCTCACCCGAACTGGTCCACTCACCCGGTTGACGGCAAGCCTTTCCGCTGGAATCCAGAAACCGCGGAACTTACGGTGAATACCCTGGGGGAGGATACTCGCGGTCGACGATTTAGCGTGAATTTGCGCTAAGTGTGCGGCTGCTGCGCAAGCCTTGTCGAGAATCGCTAGCATTCCATTCGGAATCGGCGTGCGGCAAAAAAGAGTCGGCACCGACTCTGCCGGACTCGCGTTATGCTGTTAGCCGGAATAAGCGCTGCGCCGCCGGGAGAGTTCCATGGATCCAACCCATTTGTTCGAACTGATCATCGCGATGTTTTTGGCGATTATCGCGCTGTATTATCTTGCCCAAAGACTCGGACTGCCCCCGTCCGTCGGATTGATCGTCGGTGGCGCACTGCTCGCCTTCATCCCGGGTTTGCGTGCGATTACGGTCGATCCCGGTTTGGTGCTCGTGATCTTCCTGCCGCCGCTGTTGCTCGATGGCGCCTGGACATTTCCTCTTACCCGCTTGCGGCGTCACATGATTGGCATCACCTCGCTGGCCGTAGGTGCGGTATTTTTCACGTGCGCAGTAGTCGCGTGGGTCACCCATCTCGTGTTTCCATCGCTCCCGTGGGCGGCATGTGCCGCGCTCGGGGCCATCGTCTCGCCACCCGACGCTGTGTCGGCTAGGTCGGTGCTGCAACGAGTCAAGTTGCCAACGCGTCTGCAAATTCTGCTCGAAGGCGAAAGTCTGCTCAACGACGCGAGCGGTCTAGTGTTGTTCCGGTTTGCGATTGCCGCCGGTGTGACGGGGATGTTCAGCGCGACTGCCGCGATCGGCGATCTTTTCTTGCTGGCCTTGGGCGGCGCTTTGGTTGGGATCGTCGTCGGCGCCGCCTGGGTTATGATGGTACGTCGTCTGCGCGATGAATACCTCATGATCGCCGCCACGACGTTGTTGTGCTGGACATCCTATTTGCTCGGAGAATTCGTCCACGTCTCTGGCGTAATCGCAACGGTGACGACGGGTCTCATCGCCAGTTGGAACCACAGCACCGTTCTGTCCGCCTCAACCCGCATGCGCGGCTCATCGTTCTGGACGGTCATGGTGTTCCTCATGGAGGCGGCGGTCTTCATTCTGATAGGGCTGTCGTTGCGCGGCGTGGTGGAACGCGGCGGCGGCTTAAGCGTCGTGCTGGCCACCGAGGGCAGGCAGATGCTCATCGTACTGGCGGCGATTACCCTCGCGCGTTTTGCATGGATATTCGGATCCGACATCGCAATCAAGATGGGCAATTTGATGGGGCTCAAGCGCTATAGGCCGATCGGCATCGCCGGCTCGACGGTGCTTAGCTGGGCTGGAGTTCGCGGCGTTGTAACCCTGGCCTTGGCACTGAGCGTGCCCGAAGGCTTCCCCGGTCGCGATCTCATTCTGGTCACCTCGTTCGCGGTCATCCTCGTCACCGTGTTGGTCCAGGGGACATCATTGGGCCTTGTGATCAACTGGGCACGATTGACCGAACCGGCCGAAGAGATGCCGCATCTGAACCTCAACCAGGCAGAAGCCGTGATGGCGCATGCGCAATTGATCACTATCGAGAAGCTGGCCTACGACGACGCCGGCACACTC
>Ga0210387_10002611_pt1 | contig 13815 bp, 11 predicted proteins | sample IncBWC7OmetaG_FD_160108 | JGI IMG/M metagenome (GOLD analysis project Ga0210387, IMG submission 160108) | Forest soil microbial communities from Barre Woods Harvard Forest LTER site, Petersham, Massachusetts, United States - Inc-BW-C-7-O ...
AATGGATGTGCAGCAACGATAGGCGATCCCACCATGAATGCTTCCGTATCCACTCCCTCGACACCGATCGATCCCGTGAAACTTGACCGGCTGGCGGAGGTCGCGATCAAGGTCGGACTCCGGCTTGAGCGCGGACAGGATCTCCTGGTGACGGCGCCGACGGTCGCATTGCCCTTGGTCCGCAAGGTGGCCGAGCATGCCTACAAGGCCGGCGCGGGTCTCGTGACCCCGATCCTGTCGGATGAAGCGATCACCTTGCTGCGTTACCGGTTTGGGCAAGACGAGGGTTTCGATCGCGCGGCCAATTGGCTCTATGAGGGAATGTCGAAGGCGTTCGCCGCCAATACCGCGCGGCTTGCCATCGTTGCCGACAATCCGATGCTGCTTTCGGGCGAAGACCCGGCGAAGGTTGCGCGCGCCAGCAAGGCTAACTCCATTGCCTACAAACCGGCGCTCGAGCGGATCGTCAATTTCGATATCAACTGGAACATCATTGCCTATCCGTCGCCGTCATGGGCGAAGCTCGTGTTTCCGCAGGACGAAGAAGATGCCGCGGTCACAAAGCTTGCCGACGCTATTTTCGCCGCTTCCCGGGTCGACAGGGATGACGCCGTCGCCGCCTGGCAGGCTCACAACGAGATCTTGCGCGTCCGAAGGGAGTGGCTGAACGGGCAGCGATTCGGCGCGCTGCATTTTTCTGGACCGGGTACCGATCTCACGGTCGGTCTTGCCGACGGGCATGAGTGGCAGGGCGGCGGCTCGACGGCAAAGAACGGCATTACCTGCAACGCGAATATTCCGACCGAAGAGGTCTTTACCACGCCGCATGCCAAGCGGGTCGACGGTCACGTCGTCAGCACCAAGCCGCTGTCGTATCAGGGCTCGCTGATCGAAGGCATCGCGGTGCGCTTCGAGGAAGGACGCATCGTCGAGGCAAAGGCGACACGTGGCGAGGAAGTCCTCAACAAGGTTCTCGATACCGATGAAGGCGCCCGCCGTCTTGGCGAAGTGGCGCTGGTGCCGCATTCGTCACCGATCTCACACAGCGGGTTGTTGTTCTTCAATACCCTGTTCGACGAGAATGCGGCCTGCCACATTGCGCTTGGCCAATGTTATTCGAAGTGTTTTGTCGATGGGACAAAACTGACGCCGGAGCAGATCACGGCGCAAGGCGGCAATTCGAGCCTGATCCACATCGACTGGATGATCGGTTCGGGCCAGATCGATATCGACGGTCTTTATGCCGACGGCAGGCGCGTGCCGGTATTCCGGAAGGGCGAGTGGGCCTGATCCACCCTGCAAAGACCGGCCGGCAGGTGGTGTCGGCCGGGTCGTGGCAATCAACGCCGCCATTGTGGCGTCACGAGCCGCGGAGTTCTGGGCCGTAAGGAAAGCTTAAAAGATTGTTATTAGTTTTGCCCGCAACGTTGCCGGGCGAAAACTAATTGCAATTTTAAGCGGCTTTTTCCGGATATTTGAGGCACAGATGGCACTGATTGAAACGACCAATCTCGTTGTCAACCTGACGCCGAGGCCGATCGAGCCGTCCTGGATCATCGAAGGCAATCCGGTCGCGCAATCCTGTGTGCTGTCGCAAAGCGACGATGGCCTTGCCTCGACCATCGTCTGGGAATGCAGCGAAGGTAAATTCAACTGGTATTACGATTTCGACGAAACCATCATGATTCTTGAGGGCTCGATCGTGCTCGAAAACGACACGATGCGCCCGACCCGCTACGGCCCGGGCGATGTGGTCTTCTTCCGGAACGGCGCGCATGCGCGATGGCATGTCGAGGGCCGTGTCCGCAAGCTCGCCTTCTGCCGGACCACCCAGCCCATGGTGCTGGCCTTCGTGGCGCGGGCGTTCAACAAGATCAAGCGCGTCGTGTTTCTGTCGGAGAAGCGCGTGGCGCCGGATCTGGCCTCGACCTGAGAAGGTCAAGCAAGCTCCAGCCGATAGACCTCCCTGGCCGTCTTCGAAAACAGCGCATCTTTCTCCGTTTCGCTCATGGAAGCGGCGATGCGTTTGAAGGCGTTGAAAATCACCTGATAGCTGCACTGGCCTTTGTCGGGCGGGAAATTGCTCTCGAACATCGCGCGTTTGACGCCGAACGCCTCGATGCAGGTTTCGATATAAGGCCGCCACGCTGTGGCCAGCTCTTCCGAGGACGGCGGCATCGGACGTTGATGAAAATCATAGCCGAGCAGGCACATCGCCAGCCCGCCGAGCTTCACAGAGACATTGGGGCATCTGGCGATCTCGCGGATTGACGTTTTCCAGGTGGCGAAAATTTCTTCGCGCCGCCCGGCATATTGGCCGGTGCCGGCCGGCCCGCCGCAGTGGTCAAGCACGATGCGTGTATCCGGAAAGGCACAAGCGAGATCTGTGAGTTCGCTGATCTGCGGATGAAATAACCACGCATCGAAGCTCAGGCCGAGCGGTGCCAAGCAAGCAAAGCCTTTGCGGAACGTCGGATCGAGCAACAAGCCTTTCGGCCGCGTCGCATACATGTGGGCGACGTCGGGATCGGCATCCCAGGCCGACGAATGCCGGATGCCGCGGAAGCGGCCTTGGCCCGCCGATATTTCTGCCTCCAGCACCGCACGGGCGCCGTCACCCGACAAGAGATTGACGTGACCGACAATGCCGGCGCAGACGGCGGCCGGACCATAGCCGCCGCTTGCGCTCATCGCCGCCGCGCCATTGGCGAATTCAACCTCGCCGACGGGACGAAACGCTTCCGGTCCCTCTGCGCGGTACATCGAGCGCGCCTCGACATAGACCGTTGCGATGGTGTTGTGGCCCGAGGCGATATCGGAGGTGAGGTCGTCGAGAAGGTAGCGCTGGCCGCCGCGATCCCACAAATGATGATGAGGATCGACGATGGGCCGCGCCGGATCGAGCACTTCTTCTTCGCGCAAGGCGAGCCAGTCCGGCCGTGGATCGGCATAGAGGCCCGTCCTGGCAGAAGGCAATGTGCTGGCGACCATGAACTTCCTCCCCCAGATATTTTATTGGTTGGGCTAGACGCCCAGTAGGCTAGACGCCGCGAAGAATGACGACGGTCGGCGCTGCAGGCAAGGAATCCCGCGATATCGTCAGGCTGCGTTCGGTCCGCTCGTCGATCTCGAACTGCTGTCCAATCTTGCGCATGAATTCGTCGAGCGGCGTGGCGAAGCGGTGCATCGGCAATACCACCGAAGCCCGCAAGCGCCGTGTGATCTCGGACACGCCATCCAGCGACATGGTATAGGCGCCGTCAATCGGCACCATCACAATATCGAGCCGCCCGATCGCCGCGAAGTGACTGTCGTCGAGCTTGTGATGCAGGTGGCCGAGATGGCCGATGCAGAGGCCGGCGACTTCGAAGATGAAGATGGAGTTGCCATCTTTGATCATCTCCCCACTGGAATCGTCCATGAAGTAGCGGCGAATATCGGTGGTCACGTTACGAATAAGAACGTCGCCGATGCGCTCGTTGATCCGGGCCGGACTGCCGTCGTCGTTCCAGCCGTGCAGGACGTGGGGAATGCGGGGGTCGGGAAATAACGTGTAATGCGTGCTGTGCGCCCGGTTCATGGTGACGACGTCCGGCTGGCGGCCGGTGGTATAGACGCCACTGAAATCGGTTGCGATCCGTACCCCGCCGGGCGTGTCGATGTAATAGGTCGAATGGCCCGCATAGGTGATCGTGACGTCTTCGGCTTTCGCCGACAGCCGGCGCAGCGACACCGGCGTGGCGCGGAGTGGTGTTTCCGCCATGGCGAGGCATTCGCTGCCGCGCGGGGCCTCCTGTGCGGCCGCCGTCGAGATCGAAAGGCCTATGAGACCAAGGACGAGGGCAGCAACTCGCAACATGAGGGGCATGCGACCGGACGCTTTTTCGCGAAGTATCAGTCTATCGCCGAATTTGGCCGCCGTCATGGTGGAGGTCACGCATGTCTGGGCTGACCGCCATGTTTTGGCGCGATGATTTGAATGACGGTTTGTCGCAGTTTTCCAGTTAGACTCCACGGCAGCGCCACAGTCAGGTGCCGGTACGGGAGTCCCGATGTCAGAGTCCATCGATCGCCGCCGCCGTCAAATGCTTATGTTCGCGGCGGCCTTATCCGGGGGTTTTGCCAAGGGGTTTGCTCAGGCAAGCGCAGCCGACGGCGGATCGGCACAAGCCGCGACGCCGGCGCGCGCGGCTTCATCGCGCCGTCTGGAGCCGCTTCGTTCGGTCGAGGCCGGCGTGCTCGATATTGCCTGTTATGAGGAGGGGCCCGCCGATGGCCCGGCCGTCGTGCTTTTGCATGGCTTTCCCTACGACATTCACTCTTATGTCGATGTCGCCCCGCTGTTGGCCACCAAAGGCTGCCGCGTCATCATTCCTTATGTGCGTGGCTGCGGCCCAACCCGTTTTCTCGATTCGAAAACCCCGCGCTCGGGTGAGCAGGCCGCGGTCGGTGCCGATCTGATCGCGCTGATCGACGCGCTCGGCATCCAGCGCGCCGTCTTTGCAGGCTATGATTGGGGTGGTCGCGCCGCATGCGTCGGCGCGGCGCTGTGGCCGGATCGCTGCATAGGCCTCGTGACGGTGAACGGCTATCCGATTCAGAACATCGCGCGCGCGATGATTCCGGCAACGCCGACGCATGAAGTCGCCTACTGGTATCAATACTATTTCCAGATCGAACGCGGCCGGGCGGGCTTGGCCGCCAATCGCCGCGAGATCGCGAAGATCCTGTGGCAGCAGTGGTCGCCGAACTGGCAGTTCGACGATGCAACCTTCGAGCGGACCGCGCAGGCTTTCGATAACCCCGACTATGTCGACGTGGTGATTCACAGCTATCGCCATCGCTACGGCCTGGCTGACGGCGATCCGCGCTATGCCGAACTGGAGCGGCGACTGGCAGCGCAACCGGTGATCACGGTTCCCACCATCACGCTCGACGGCGATGCCGACGGCGTCAATCCTTCAACCGATGGCACGGCCTATGCAGCGAAATTCAGTCACCGCCTCGCCCATCGTATTATCCCGCATGCAGGCCACAACCTGCCGCAGGAGGAGCCGGAAGCCTTTGCGGCGGCGGTGATGGATCTGATCAAGACGTGAGGGCGGAGCCCTGTTTTGATAGGGCCAGAGCCGCGCTCTAATTTTTGTTTTGACGCGTTTTCTTCACGCGAACCGGTGCCCACTTCGCTCGAAAACGCTTTAATCCCGTCGTGGGCTGAATTTCCAGGTCGCCGCCAGGATGGCCAAGGTCATCAATCCTGTGATCAGCGCGGCCGTGGGCAGCGAAAGCGCCAGCGCCGTGGTCGCAGCCCATCCGATCGACGAAAAGGCTTCCGCAAAAGTCGCAAGCCGCGATGAGGTCTGTCGGCGCCGGAACTGGCTACGGCGGGCCTGGACGCGGAACCAGAGTTGGATCGCGGTGGCGGAGGCGGCGGCGACGATGATGCCGACCGCGGTGACGGCGGCCTGTTGCGGCGAGGCTAACACCAGCGCCATCACGAGCGGCGCAAACAGGACGCCGATTACAAGCAGCACCACCTCTATCTTTGCGCGGATCAGCCGTGAGGGAGGCATCGGCGCGGCGGTCACGAGATCGGGGGCGTCTTCGCCCGAGATGGTAAGCCATCCGAGGCCGCCGGCGAGTTGCCCCGCCGCCATGACGATCACGGGTGTGATCAGGATGATGGCGACCGAACTGTCGCTAAAGCTTCGCCACAAAAGCACGGCGGGTGGGACGAGATAGAGCAGTTGCATCAGGCTTTGCGATACCAGCCAGGGGTCGCGGCGCAGCAGCAGGAGCTCCTTCCGTCGCAGCGCCTGTTGCCGCGATCCCGACCGGAATGCGCGTGAGCGTGGGCTGCGGCGGGCAGCGGCGGTGCCTGTCGAGGCGCGGACGGCCGTGTCGGCAAACCCGGCCGAAAAAGTCACCATCACGCTTCCGAGCAGCAGAAGACCGCTCGCCAGTAACAATAACAACGCTTCACTATCGCCAAGGGCCGCGCGTGCCGGCCACCAGAGCATGCTGTCGGGCCCCGGGGCAAACGCCGCCGCGGCGTCGGAGGTGAGAATCGCAAAGCGGGACAGCGTGCCGTAAGACAGGATCGCCGCGATCTGCAGTGCGATCACGAAACCGGCCCCGATCACGGCCGCGACGATCTGGGCGACCAGCCGGGTTCTGCGTGGCCCGATCATCCGAAACAGCAGGATAGTCACGGCGATTGCGACGGCGGCCGCGGAAAGGCCGATGGCGATGACCAGGCCGTAGACCGCCAGCCATCGCGGGCCGCCACCAAACACCAGAACATCGATGAAGGGCGTCGCCAGCAACGTCGCCATCGCGATGATCGAAACCGCGATGGCGGCAAGCCGTATCGAAAATACCTGGGCAATCGCGGCCGGCGAAGACATGATGAGATCGAGATCGGACCGGGCGTAAAACACCCGCGTTACCGATTCGATCGCCTGCGACAGCATCAAGGACCAGGCCAGGAAGATGGTCGCGGTGATGACGATCAGTGTCGATTTGTCGGGCGTTTCCTGAAGCGTGGCATATCGGCCGATCACGGCGTAGGCCGGCACATGTAACAGCGCGCCAAAGACCAGCAGGCCAATGATCACAGCACGGCGCCGCCCGCGCCGTCCGCCCGTCATGATCGCCAGCCATTCCCGCCACGCCAATCGGATTTCGTGCCGGGCAAACCAGCTTAATGCTGCCGTTGTCATGCCGCCGCCGCTTCGCCGTCGACAAGTGCGATGAATACGTCCTCGAGGCTGGTGTCGCCTCTGCCGTTCTGTTGCCGAAGTTCGGTCAATGTCCCTTCGGCGACAAGGCGCCCGGAAGAGATCACGCCGATGCGATCGGCCATACGCTCGGCCACTTCGAGAATATGCGTGGTCATGATGACCGTGCATCCGCCGCGCACGCGCTCGCTGAGCAATCCCTTGACGTGGCGGGCGGACACGGCATCGAGACCGGTCAGAGGCTCGTCGAGAATAATCAGCCGCGGATTGTGCACCAGCGCTCCCGCCAGCGCGACCTTCTGGCGCATGCCTTTGGAAAATCCTTCGCAGCGTTCGTGCAAATTTGTTTCGAGCCCGAGCGAGACGAGCAGTTCGTGCGCCGAATGTTCGGCAAGCGACGGATCGACACCCCAGAGGCCTGCGACGAATTCGAGATATTCGAGCGGCGTCAGCTTGTCGTAGATCATCGGCTCATCCGACACCCACGCCGTGACCTGCTTGGCTGCGACCGGATCGTTGAGCGCGTCGGTTCCCATGATCGAGATGGAACCAGCATCGGGCCGCAACAGGCCGGCCACCATGCGCAACGTCGTCGTCTTGCCGGCCCCGTTCGGGCCGAGCAGGGCATAGAATTCGCCCGTGCGAATGGTGAGATCGAGCGCATCGACGGCCGGGCGGTCAAAACGCTTTGTTAACCCTCGCAACGCGAGGGCCGATTGATCGAAAGCCATGATCTGGGGCGATCCTCGTTACAGCCGAAAAGACCATGGAATGGAAACCGTTTCGGTGGGGTGAATCGAGGAGCCAAAATTGTGTGATGCGCGCGACTAACTCGCGCGCATCACGTCTACTTAAACGCTACTTTTGTGGTGCCGTATTTGCGCCCTGGGTCGCGACATCCGCTGGCTTTGGACGCACCGCGTCCGCAGTTCCCTGAATAAAAGCCTGGATCTTGATGACGTCGGCATCGGTCAGCTTGCCGGTGAAATCAGGCATGCCCTTGTCCGTGTAGGGGCCCTTGAAGACCATGTCTTTCAGGTTCGTGATGTCCTCCGTCGTCGCATAACCAAGGTTCTTGACGTTGCCGCCCTTGTCGACGCCGGGCACGCCATGACAGGTGGCGCAGGCCTCGACATAAAGCGCGGTGCCTTCCGGAACGTCCTTGGGATCGTATTTGACGCCCGAGAGCAGATTGCCGAGCTGATATTTGGTGAATTCCGGCAGCGGCGCTTTTCCACCAACGGCAAACGTATAAACCGTGCCCGCACCTTCCTTGTCTGCGACATGCTGCGTGATGCCGAACACGCCGCCCCAACCGACCGCAATCGACACATATTGCACGCCGTCGATCAGATAGGTCGCGGCAGCCGCAACCGCGCCGGTGCCGGTCGGCGTCTCCCAGAGTTTTTCTCCGGTGGTCGCGTCATAGGCGATGAAGCGCGCATCGGCCGTGCCCTGGAACACAAGGTTTCCGGCGGTCGTCAGCGTGCCGCCATTCCACGGCGCCACGTATTCTGCGTGCCAGGCTTCTTTCTGCTTCACTGGATCCCATGCAATCAGCCGCCCGAAGGCCGGGTTCTTCGGCGGGACGGCATTCAGCGTGAAGCCGACGTTCCATCCGGTGGTGGCGCCGAACTTGAAGGGGGCGGCCGCATTCTGCGCCAGCGCTTTCTCGCCGGTGAGGTTCAACGGTACGCCCTGCGCCGGCAGGTAGACGAGGCTGGTCTGCGGATTGTAGGACATCGGGTGCCAATTATGCGCGCCGAAGGGACCTGGAATGCTGTCGAAGGATTGGTCGGGTGAGCGCGCAGCGGTCACCTCGATCGGCCGTCCGTCGGCGTCGTAGCCGGTCGCCCAGTTCACATCGACGAAGTTCTTCGCCGAAATGAATTTGCCGTTGGTGCGATCGACGACGAAGAAGAAGCCGTTCTTCGGTGCATGCAGGATCACCTTGCGCGGTTTCCCGTCGATATTGATATCGGCCAGGATCATCGGCTGGGTCGAGGTGTAGTCCCAGTTATCGCCGGGCGTTTCCTGATAGTGCCAGACGTACTTGCCGGTGTCGGCGTTCAGCGCCACCAGCGAGGCAAGATAGAGATTGTCGCCGCCCGCCGGGCTCCGCAGATTGCGGTTCCACGGTGCGCCATTGCCGGTGCCGATATAGATCAGGTTGAGATCGGGATCGTAGGTCATCGTATCCCACGGCGTGCCGCCGCCGCCATTGACCCAGTATTTGCCGGCGGGATCCCAGGTCGCCGCCGCCTTTTCCATCGATTCATCTTCGAACGGCTTGGAGGGATCGCCGGGGACCACGAACCAGCGCCACGCCTGTTCGCCGGTCTCCGCGTCATAGGCCGTGATGTAGCCGCGTGCGCCGTATTCGGCGCCGCCGTTGCCGATCAGGACCTTACCTTTCACGACGCGCGGTGCGCCCGTGATGGTGTAGGAGTGCGAGCGATCGATGATGGTGTCTTTTTCCCAGACCTTCTTGCCGGTCACGGCGTCGATGGCGACGAGACGCCCGTCATAGGCGCCGACATAGACCTTGCCCTTGTAGAGAGCGACGCCGCGATTGACGACGTCGCAACAGCCTTTGTATCCGATCTCGCGGTTGACGCCTGGGTCATAGGTCCAGAGCCGCTTTCCGGTGCGGGCATCGATGGCGTGAACGACGCTCCAGGACGCGCTGACATACATGATGCCGTCGACCACCAGCGGCGTCGCCTCGACGCCGCGGACCGATTCAAGATTGTAGGTCCACTTCAGGCCGAGATTTTTAACGTTGCCGGCATTGATCTGGTTGAGCTTGCTGAAACGGGTCTCGGCGTAATCAAGTCCGATGGTCGGCCAGTCCTTTGACGTCGGCGTATTGGCCTTGATGAAGTTGGCGTCAACGGCGGAAGTCACAGCCTTGATGTGATCCGCCGATCCTTTTTCCATCTTCTGGGCGAGCGCGACGCCGCCCGAAATCGCAAGACCGACGCCGATCGCGACGGCTGTGCGCGTCAAGCGTTGCGGGCTGGATAATTTGACGATGGCGGCGGGGAAAAAACGGCAAGCAGAATCGGTATACGTCCAGCGTATCATCTGTCCCTCCCATTTTGATCTCTAGCGGATCTGCCGCAATCGTATGCTTCGGCGAAGCGCGCCGTCAATCAATGGTGATGAGAGGAAGATGAAACTTGTGTCGCGGCGTCTTCCGCCACGCGAAATAAGCGTGGACCAATTCCGCTGTTCGAAATTTCGTCGAAGCGAATGTTGGAAAGCGACCGCTCGTCGCGTTACGGCCCGCTCAAGGCCATGCCGACTTCCACCGGCTGCATCGTTGTCGCACTGCAGAGCCAGCTGCTACCGCTTTTCTGAAATGCAAACGACTTTTCGATGCGCAGGCGATATCCGACTTGCAACTGTTCACGGCTGCCGGGCACGGACTTCGGTCTTCCCGATTTCAAATCCCAGCAGGTGCCCGTGCAGCCCGATGCAATGGGGCTACAGGCGGTGAACGGCGAGAGGACGACCATTTCGATTTCGGTGGTCACCTCGGCATTGTCCTCGCTCTGCTTGCTGTTGACCTGAAAGACCCGGTTCACCGCGAGGAAATTTCCGCACGTCTGTGTCGAGTGGATCTGGGCAACGCAGAGGTCGACCGCATCGGCGTTCGGCACGGGAGACATGTGCTGGGTCCCGAACAGCTTCTTCGGGTCGCCTTTGGCCGCAGCGACTTCCGCTATCTTTCGCTCGAAATAATCGGACAGGCAGCCTTCGGAAGATGAGAGCTCCTTGAGCGGAACGTTGTCCTTGTTCTCAAGGCCGCATTTGCGATCGCGCTCCCGGGTCCATCGCTCGAACTCCCCAAACGCGTCTCGCTCCTCGTTGTCCTTCAGTCTGGTGATCACGCCCATCACCCGCTCATTGAGTTCCGCCTTGGCCAGTGCCAGCGAGGGGTCGCTGCAAATCAACAGGCCGGCGGTGGTATTGACAGCGAGGCAATCGAAATTCGGATCGGTCAATATGACGATGCGCTCTTCGGTCTCCTTCAACAGGCAGTCCCTGACCGGCTTGATGTCCTCACTCCTGATTGGCTGCCGCCCGAGAATTCCGCAACTGGAATTCCGATCTCTGATCCACTCGGCATTTTCCTCGATGGCGAGGCGCCGGTTCGGAAGTCTGTTCAGGCGGTCGGCGATGGCCTTGCTGAGTTTGACGCTGGCCCCGTTGAGTTCGGGATCGCCACAGAAAAGCTGATCCGCCGGTACCTTGGTTTCCTCGCAATGATTTTTGACGAACAAAGGCAGGATGTCGGTAATCGATGAATTGGAATCGGCCGCATTGTCGGCAAGCGCCGGCTGAGCCAGCCCGATTCCCATCACCACCATTGCTAACGCGAATGCCCGCATCCCGATCCCCCGAAACGAAAAGCCAGACGATTAGCCATCGTAGCTTTTTGGCTGTGGCGGCGAAATGAAATTGTTTGGGCCTTGGCGCCGCAGTCTTGGCGTCGCAGTTTTGGCAGCCGTTTGATGCGGGCCGCGGCTAATGATACCGTGGCTTCTATTGCCGGGGCTGCGGGCTGTCATTCCCGCATTTGTTGGTTTGGATACGACCATTTTTAAGGGGCGAGATTTAAGATCATGATATTGCAGCCTGCCGCATTGCTGCGGGGATTATTCGCTGGATTTGTCTTGCAGCTCGGTATTGTCCTGATCTCTGCGGCGTCGCCGGGCGCGAGCATGGCCCAGAGCCTCGTAGATCCGAACAAGGTCGCACCGGAATATCGCGCCGCGGCGGAGAAGCGCCGCGCCGAACAGATCAAGCTGTATGAGTGCTCGAAGAAGGCGGATATAGCCAAGGTACTGCGCAGGGACCGCGTCGCCTTTATCAACGAATGCCTCGACAAATAATGTCGAAATGGCCCGGGACGTCTTAGGCGCCCCGGGGCAGCGCTTGTCAGCATTCAGTTGGCGTTTGAGGCGAAGTCGGCCGGCGTGACGAGATTCACGGCTACGGCTGGAGCGGAATCCCGGCCCGCCGCGCTGGCGGAAGGGGACTGATCGTCGTAGCGCATGACGCCACCGTCATCGATGACGAACAGTGGCCGGTGGTTTCTGACGTCGATATCCTCGATCATCGCCATGCGCCGGTTGTCCAGCATCAACCAGTGACCGTCGAGCCGTGCGAGCACGGCCGCGTGATCCTCGCCATGGAGCAAATCGCGCAAGACGACGATTCTGATATCCTCGGGCGAGACGCCGGCCATCCGCAGCGCGGCGAATTTCGCAATGGCATAGTCCTCGCAATCGCCTGCGCCGGAGGCAAAAGTGGCGAGCGGCGAACTCCAGACGTCGATCTGGCCATATTGAGCCATGTCGCTCATCGGCTTGATCGCGAGGTTGATCGCGCGATTGATCTCGCCGAAGCGGGCACGGCCGTCGCGGGCCCGTGCGCCGTCCACGATGGCAAGGAATTGCAGAGCAGCGGGGGACACACAGCGCTCGCGATCGCCGTCACAGAGCGCGAGTTGCACCATTTCGTCCTCGAGCTTGCGCTCGACGCCGTTCCATTTGTCCCGCAGGCCGCCACCGGACAATTTCGTCGCGAACAGCCCGAACGGTTCGGCAGATTTGCGAATCGCGTCCAGCGTGCCCGGCGAAATCAGTGTACCGGCGTTGAGATTGGCCGCGGGTCCGAAGCAGGCCAGACCCCAGGCGAGGACCAGGGGCAGGACAACGGCCCGCCAGCTCGGCCTATGACTAAAATAACCCATTTGACACCCCTTCGTCCGGGCATCGGCGGGGCTTTTGTCAGCCGCGCGTGACCGGATCGTTTTGCCGGGGATGATGGGTTGGGCGGCTTTTATTCTCCTTAAAGACGGCGTGCCGGCGCGGGGTTTGTCCCAAACAGACTGAAGGGCGCCTTATCATCTTGCTTAAAATGCTGTGGCAAAGGGACCACAGAGGGCAACAGAACCTTTTTGTCCCTGATATGACTAATTTGAAGAAAGTTGTTGATCTTGTAATCTAGTTCACATTCCCGGGGCAGGAATTGGCGCAGTATCCGCCGCGGGTAGGCTTGTCGAAGCTATTCATAGTACAAATGAAAAAGACTATACATGAAAATACATGTGGTGACTTCGCAGTGCACGGAAGAGGGCTTTGAATATCTAGATTTCAAAGATTAGAAGCGGCTTGCGAAGAATATGTCGAGAGCAGGTACGACAGATATCCACACGAGGCGGGCACGGAGTCGGTTTTTGCAAGCAGGAGATGGTTTCGCGATCGGCACGCTGATGATAAGGAAGCTTAGACCTTTGAAATTATATACTTATTAACCATTGCGGTGACCGGGTGAATTACTTCGGCAAATTTGATGCCACGGTTTCTGATGCGCTGGGCCAGCACCCGGGCGCTCACGTTTTTTCCGAAACGGTTCACGCCTCCCACGCTCCGTCGGATGCCATTGTTGTTCCCGACGCTCAGTTGCTGTTTGGCGGCGAGTTCAAGCGCACGGGTGTCGATCTCGTTCTCTCCGGCGACGGCCGCGAATTCGTTCTGCATGATTACTTCAAGGGCGAGAAGCATGCGCCGCTGGCCTCGCCCGATGGCGCGCATCTCACCGGCGATCTCGTCAACGCTCTCGCTGGCCAGGTTCAATACGCGCAAGCCGGTGGCAACGCGGCGGCCGGCCAGGTCATCGGCCATGTGACCAAACTCGCCGGCACCGCGACCGCGATCCGCAACGGCGTCTCGATCATCCTCAACAACGGCGACAATGTCGAAAAGGGGGACGTGGTCGCCTCCGGTTCGGATTCGACGGTCGGCATCACCTTTATCGACGGCACCGTGTTCGGCCTGTCGTCGAATGCGCGGATGGTGCTGAACGAAATGGTCTACGACCCCAACGGGTCGAACAACTCGTCGCTGCTCAGTCTGGTAGCGGGCACCATCACCTTCGTCGCCGGCGAAACCGCCAAGCACGGCGACATGAAAGTCGATACGCCGGTTGCGACCATGGGCATCCGCGGCACGGCCGTGCTGGTCGAGATCGACTTCTCGGTGCCCGGCACCACGCCGGACGC
>Ga0210387_10002612_pt1 | contig 13815 bp, 18 predicted proteins | sample IncBWC7OmetaG_FD_160108 | JGI IMG/M metagenome (GOLD analysis project Ga0210387, IMG submission 160108) | Forest soil microbial communities from Barre Woods Harvard Forest LTER site, Petersham, Massachusetts, United States - Inc-BW-C-7-O ...
CGATGGTGGCGGGGTTGCGCGGATCGTCCTCGGGGATGCCGGCCTCGACCTTGCCGACGAGGTCGCCGCCGACGTCAGCACCCTTGGTGAAGATGCCGCCGCCGAGACGGGCGAAGATCGAGATCAGCGAGGCGCCGAAACCGAGTGCGACCATGGCGTCGACCACGGTGCGACTGTCGGCTTCCAGGCCCATGCCATGGGTCAGGATCGCGAAATAGATGGTGACACCGAGCAACGCGAGACCGGCCACCAGCATGCCGGTGATCGCGCCGGCCTTGAAGGCGAGCTCGAGGCCGCCGGCGAGCGAGGTGGTCGCCGCCTGCGCCGTGCGCACGTTGGCGCGAACCGAGACGTTCATGCCGATGAAGCCGGCCGCACCCGACAGGATCGCGCCGATGGCAAAGCCGATCGCAACCAGCATGCCGAGGAAGTAGGCGAGCAGCGCGAAGATCACGATGCCGACGATGCCGATCGTGGTGTATTGGCGGCGCAGATAGGCCTGCGCGCCTTCGCGCACGGCAGCCGCGATTTCCTGCATCCGCGGATTACCGGCGTCGGCCTTCAGGACCGAACTCGTCGCCCAGATGGCGTAGACAATGGAAAGCGCTCCGCAGAGCACGATCAACCACAATGCTGTCATCTAATTTGCCTCAGATCTTGGATGGCCCCACGCCCGGGCCGCGAACGCGGCGGACGCTCAAAAAGGAGGCCCGCCCTGCCCAAAAGGACGGCCTCAAATCGGGCCGGACCATGCCAAAATCAATCCGGCCGCGCAACGCCGCCGAGGGCGAAAACCGGGCTTTTTTGAGCGGCAAGCAACGGTTTTGGCGCGACATTTTGCGATTCGACCGGCAACCGGCGCAACCGGGTTCGCTCTGGCCAAAACGAGCCGCTCCGACGCCTAAGGCGAAAAATCCTAACGCAGCGGTCCGGTCGAGGGCGCCTCGCCCCGCCTCACCTCGTAGGTCGGGCCATTCGGACCAAGAACCCGCCGCACCGAAAACCCGTCCGTCGGCTTCATCGGGCCTAGCGGCACGTCCTGGTCGGGCATGATCAGGGTCGCCTGGTCATTGACGAAGACGACGATGTGAGCGCCGAGCTCGAGATTGGTTCGAGCCAATTGCCGTAGCCGGTCGTAATAGGGCTGCTTGCGCCAGGCCGACGGCACGGTGGGATCGACCTGAACGTAGATGAAACCGGTCTGCGGAAAGATGCTGATGACCATCTTCGAACGCTCTGGCTTCCATGCCTCGGACATGGTCGGCTCCGTGAGCCACAGGCAATTGAATTCCGCGCACTGCCGGGGAAGCGCATCGTGGATCGCGCAGCCCTTGCCGGGCCTGCAGTGCTGGCACCATTTGCCGGCGGGCTTTTCGATCTCGGGAACGTTGTAGACCTTGCAGCAAAGCGAGCAGCTTCCGCACTCCCGGCCGGGAACGACTTTCATCGCTGTTGGGTCTGTCGTCGACATCAAAATTCCATTGCCGGCGCCGGGTCAGAAGTGGCTATACGACCGGCGCGTCAATACGATCTCGCTGCCCTTCGCGTCCATAAACCGCGGGGCGTCGGTTCCGGCAACGATGGCGCCGATCTCGGTCACGGCGACCCCTGCCCGGCCGGCAGCCTGCGTGAAATCAGCGAGTTGCGCTTGCGGAACCGTGCACAGGATTTCGTAATCGTCGCCACCGGAGATCAGCCTGTCCAAGCCGACCACGCCGCGACCCAGCAGGCCGGCGGCCGCGACCGACAACGGCACGAGCGGCGCATCGATATCTGCCGAGACACCCGACGCCGCGCAGAGCTTGGTGAGATCGCCGGCTAGCCCATCCGACACGTCCATCGATGCGCTCGCATGTGTGCGCACGGCATCGGCCAGATCGTTGCGCGGCTGCGGCACGCGATAGCGGGAGACAAGCAATTCCTTGGCGGCGGGATCGCCGACCAGCGCGGACGCGACCGGACCACCTTTGAGGATATCGAGCCCCAGCGCAGCATCGCCGATCGTGCCGGTGACCATCACGCGGTCACCGGGACTGGCGCCGCTGCGATGAACGATCTTGCCTTCCGGCATACGGCCGAAGGCGGTGATCGACACCGTCAGCGGACCCGACGTCGACACGGTGTCGCCGCCAAGCAGCGGGCAGCCGAACGATTTGGCGTCTTCGCCAAGTGCGCCGGCAAAGGCTGCGAGCCAGGCCTCGTCCACGCTTCGCAGCGCCAGCGTCAGCACGAAGCCGGCAGGCGCAGCACCTTTCGCCGCGACATCCGACAGATTCACCCGCAGCGCCTTGCGCGCGATGGTGTCGGGGGGATCGTCGGGCAGAAAGTGCACGCCCTCGACGATCGCGTCCGTGGTCACCACGATGTCCTCGCCGCGTGCCTTCAAGACCGCCGCGTCATCATCCAGGGCAAATGCACCGGCGTCGGTCGCGAGCGGCTTGAAATAGCGCGCGATCAGCGAGTCCTCGCCGGAGGCGCCGCTAGCCACGAGAAAACTCGTCGCCGCGGAACTGGCGGGCGATCTGGTCGAGCACGGCATTCACCATGCCGGTCTCCTCGCGCTCGACAAAGGCGTGCGCGACATCGACATATTCGGAGACGACGACGCGCCCGGGCACGTCCTTGCGATGCTCCAGTTCGTAGGCCCCTGCCCGCAGCACCGCGCGCAGGATTGCGTCAATCCGCTTCAAGGGCCAGCCTTTCGACAGCGCGTCGTCGATCAAGGGATCGAGCTTGGCCTGGTCGCGGACCACGCCGGCAACGACGTCGCGGAAGAACGCAGCTTCCGCCGGCAGATATTTTTCGCCCTCGACCTCGTTGCCGAGCCAGTGGCTCTCGAACTCGGCAAAGATGTCGTTGATCCCAGCGCCTGCGATGTCCATCTGGTACAGCGCCTGCACGGCGGCGAGCCGCGCCGCGCCGCGCCGGTTGGCTTTCTTCTCAGGACCTTTCGCCGGTTTGCTCTCGGCCATCATCTTCAAGCCTTCGTCAGCCGGCGCTTGATGCGCAGCATCGCGAGCGCCGCGCGTGCAGCGTCGCCGCCCTTGTTAAATTCCGAGGCGCGCGCCCGCGCCCACGCCTGCTCTTCGTTGTTGACGGTCAGGATGCCGTTGCCGATCGGAAATTTCGCTGCGACCGCCAGATCCATCAACGCGCGTGAGGATTCCATCGAGACAATCTCAAAATGGATCGTCTCACCTTTAATGACGCAGCCGAGTGCAATCGCTGCGTCATATGGGCTGCCGCCGTATTTGCCGGAGGTTATTGCGATTGAGATCGCGGCTGGAATCTCCAAAGCGCCCGGCACCGTAATGATGTCGTACGAAACGCCCGCTGCCTTCAATTCAGCAATCGCGCCTTCCAGCAGCGCATCCTGGATGTCGTCATAGAAGCGCGCTTCCACGATTAGCGCGCAAGCGCCGGAAATATCGGTCTGGTCCTTCAGAGGGGCGCGCCGCGCGTCTGCCATCTTACACCTTCATCTCGGTCAGGCGCGCGGCATAGCGCGCCATCAAGTCAACCTCAATATTGACCTCGCTGCCCGCGCGCCAGCCGGAAAGCGTGGTCACGCTGAGCGTATGCGGGATGATCAGCACTGAAAAGCTCACCTCCTGCACGGTATTGACCGTCAGCGACACCCCGTCCAGCGTGATCGATCCCTTTGGCGCGATAAAACGCGCGAGTTCGCGCGTGGTCGACAGCTCGAACCGCGCCATGTCCGGGAGATCGTCGCGGCTTTGGATTTTTGCGATGCCGTCGGCATGGCCCGCCACGATGTGACCGCCGAGCTCGTCGCCGATCTTCAACGCCCGCTCCAGATTGAGTTTCGTGCCGACCGCCCAATGTTTCGCCGTGGTCATCGACAGCGTTTCGGCGGCGGTGTCGACATCGAACCAGGTTTTACTGCCTTCGATACCCGACGCCACGACCGTAAGACACACGCCGTTGCAGGCGATCGAGGCGCCGTCGGCAATGGTGGCTTGATCGTAGGCGCAGGCAATGCGCAGCCGGTGCAATTGCCCCTGCGCCACTGGCTTCAGGCTCGTGATCTCGCCGATATCGGTGACAATGCCCGTGAACATATTTATGCGCGCTCGTAAATCGAAAGGGTGTCGCTAGCCAGCGTCTCGCTAGCACGAAGTTTCAGCCGCGGCGACTGCGTGATTTCCGACAGCGGCAATGCATCCAGCGCGGCAACGCCGCCGGCGCCGATGGCTTCACGCCCGCGCAACAACCAGACCTCATCGACGAGATCGGCCGCCACGAAGGACGAGGCCACACGGCTGCCGCCCTCCACCATCAGCCGCGTGATCCCCTTGGCGGATAGCGCCTGCAGCACGGCCTTGAGATCAAGGCCTTTTAGATCAAGTTCTGGCGCTGAGGTCGGCGCAATCCGCAGCACCTGTACGCCCGCCGCGCCGAGTTTCGCCGCGGCCGGGGCTTCCGCCAGTTCCGAAGCGACCACCCATAGCGGCGTCTCGCGCGCCGAATGCACCAGCCGGCTGGTGCCGGGAATGCGCAAGGCGCGGTCGAGCACCACCCGCACCGGCGAACGCGCGGCCATGCCGGGCAGACGGCAAGTCAGGAGCGGATCGTCCGATAGCACCGTGCCGATGCCGACCAGGATGGCGTCGCTTTGCGCGCGCAACAGATGCACCCGCGTCCGTGCCACCTCGCCCGTGATCGCGACCGACTTGCCATCGGCGGCGCCGATCTTGTCGTCGGCGGATACCGCGAGCTTCAGGATCACATGCGGTCGCCCATCACGAACGCGGCGGAAATGGCCGGCATGATCTCGCGCGGCTTCCTCCGCGAACAGGCCGACATCAACGGTGATCCCTGCGGCACGCAGCTTGGCGTGTCCCTTGCCCGCGACTTCCGGATTCGGATCCTCGATCGCGGCGACCACGCGAGAAATGCCGGCGGCGATGATCGCGTCCGCGCAAGGCGGTGACTTCCCGAAATGCGAACAGGGCTCGAGCGTGACGTAGAGCGTCGCGCCTCTTGCCGACTCGCCGGCCCATCTCAGCGCTTCGGGCTCTGCATGCGGGCGGCCGCCCGGCTGGGTCCAGCCGCGCCCGACGATGACGCCATCCTTCACCACGACCGCGCCGACGGCGGGATTGGGCCAGGTGCGGCCCAGCCCCCGCCGGCCGAGGCTCAGCGCCAGCTGCATGTAGCGGCGATCCGCTTCCCCTGCGGCTTCTTTGGCGGCGCTCGATTTTTCCCTGAGCTGATCTTCCAGGATGCGGAAGATCATTTGCGTATCGTGACGATCCTGGCGGCGTCCTCTTCGCCGGACAGTTCGCCGAGCAGGTTCTCGAAGTCCTTTGCCTCGCGGAAGTTGCGATAGACCGAGGCGAAGCGGACATAGGCGACGTCGTCGAGCTTGCGCAGATGCTCCATCACGATCTCGCCGATCACCTCCGAGGACACCTCCGCCTCCCCGCCGCTCTCGAGTTCACGCACGATGTCGGAGACCATCTTCTCGACGCGCTCGCTGTCGACCGGGCGCTTGCGCAAGGAGACCGATACCGAGCGCACCAGCTTGTCGCGGTCGAACGGCACGCGGCGGCCGTTGCGCTTGATGACGGTGAGCTCGCGAAGCTGCACGCGCTCGAAGGTGGTGAAACGGAAATTGCAGGACACGCACACCCGCCGCCGACGGATGACGGACGAGTCTTCCGTCGGACGGGAGTCCTTCACCTGGGTATCGAGGCTGTTGCAGCTCGGGCAACGCATTCGAAAGCGCCTTTACTGATAGATCGGGAAACGATCGGTGAGCGCCTTGACCCGTTCCTTGATCGCAGCTTCGACCAGCGGCGCCTGGCCGCCCTCGGACTGCGCGATCGCGCCCAGCACTTCGGCGATCATGCTGCCGACCTGCCTGAACTCCGCAACACCAAAACCGCGCGTGGTGGCGGCAGGCGTACCGAGCCGGAGCCCCGAGGTGACGAACGGCTTCTCGGGATCGAAGGGAATGCCATTCTTGTTGCAGGTGATGGCGGCGCGGACCAACGCCTTCTCCGAGACGTTGCCCTTCAGTCCCTTCGGACGAAGGTCGACCAGCATCAGATGGTTGTCGGTGCCGCCGGAGACGATATCGAAGCCGTGGCCGCGCAGTGTTTCCGCCAGCGCCCTGGCGTTCTCGACGATGTTCTTGGCGTAGATCTTGAAGTCCGGCCGCAGCGCTTCCGCCAACGCCACCGCCTTCGCCGCGATCACATGCATCAAGGGACCGCCCTGCAAGCCCGGGAAGATCGCCGAGTTGAGCTTCTTGGTGAGGGATTCGTCGTTCCAGAGGATCAGGCCGCCGCGCGGGCCGCGCAGCGACTTGTGCGTGGTCGTGGTCGTCACATGCGCGTAGGGCACCGGCGAAGCGTGTACGCCGCCAGCGACGAGACCGGCAAAATGCGCCATGTCGACGAGGAGATACGCTCCGACGGAATCCGCGATCTCGCGGAAGCGCTTGAAGTCCCAGGGACGCGAATAGGCCGAGCCGCCGGCGATGATTAGCTTCGGCTTCACCTGCTCGGCCTGCTTGGCCACCGCATCCATGTCGATGAGCTGGTCCTCGCGGCGCACGGTGTAGTGCGAGGCCTTGAACCATTTGCCGCTCATGTTGACCGGCGAGCCGTGGGTCAGGTGCCCGCCCGCGGCGAGGTCGAGGCCCATGAAGGTGTCGCCGGGCTGCAAGAGCCCCAGAAACACCGCCTGGTTCATCTGGCTGCCGGAGTTCGGCTGCACATTGGCGAAGGCTGCGCCGAACAACTTCTTGGCGCGATCGATCGCCAGCGTCTCGGCGACATCGACCCATTCGCAACCGCCATAGTACCGCGCGCCCGGATAGCCTTCCGCGTATTTGTTGGTCATCACCGAACCCTGCGCTTCAAGCACGGCTCGGCTGACGATGTTTTCCGACGCGATCAGCTCGATCTCATGCCGCTGCCGGCCGAGTTCGCCCTGGATCGCGGCCGCGATCTCGGGATCCGCCTGCGCGAGGCTGGCGGTGAAGAAGGAATCGGGAGCATTGGCGGTCTTGGCGCTGGTCGAGGGGGGGTTCATCGGCGAAATATCCTCAACGCCCGCAACCCCTTGGGGGCGCGGCCGGTCTTTGGGTGGCGGTCAAGCGGTAGCGAGCCGATTAGCACATCGCCCGGCCTCGGCCAAGCAATTGCGGTAGGGCCTTGGTATTTATGCCAGATATGGTGGGGATTGGGGGGATGCCAGGGAACCCCGGTCTCCCCAATCGTCATTCCGGGGCGACGCGCCAGCGTCGAACCCGGAATCCAATCCTGGTTATGGATTCCGGGCCCACGCCTTTCGGCGCGTCCCGGAATGGCGAACATCGATTGGCTCTCATCGCGATCCGCGTGAGCGGTATCACGTACGACCAGAACCGAACGCCGCTAGCCTCGCACCAATGGTTATCCAACCGGACCTTCAACGAGGACCACGCAGATGACACAGCGCGAACACGAAGAACTGCAACGCAAGCTCTCGCGAGCCCGCCGGCTCGCCATGGAACCGGGCGACGCATTGTCGCGGGAGCGGGCAGCGCAAACGATCGAAGACCTGGAATACCAGCTCTTTGCGGGCCGGCTCACCGCCCAGGCCGTTGAAGCCGGCTACTGAGGCGTCTCACTCGATCGTGAAATCAACCGATGCCGCCCGCCATTTGGTAGGCACGACTAATCCTTAAATGACTCCGTGAAGGGAGCGAGCCATGTCCGACGCATCCGTTTTCCGGCAGAAAGCCGAAATGTTCGAACAGCGTGCCGACAATGCCGCGGACCCGATTTCACGGCAGCATTATCGCGAGATGGCCGCTCATTATCGCAAGCTCATAGTCGAGCATCTCGATACGAAAACGCATGCGCACGAGGCGGCCGAGTAGCGCCCGGGCCCGACCGTCACCACGCGTAGCGAACCACACCCTTGTCGGCGGCGTAGCTGGCGGTCACATCCGAGAACTCGCCCTCGAAGGTCCGCGCCGCGGACCAACCGTTTATCCATTTGGGCCGCGCGTGTAACCCGGAAGACACGGGCTCCGTCGGCGAGTTCTCCAATGAGAGCATTTCTGCAACGATTTCCCGCCCGGGAGACGCGTTCCATGGAAGGAACGGTAAAGTATTGCCCGAACCTTCTTGAAACAATTTGCGTTCACCGGTAGCTGGTGTGGCAGCGAAGCCGCAATGCTTGCCTCAGAACCTTATGTCCACACCGTCCGAATCCGTTCTCAATACCGTTCACACGCCTGAAGAGATTCTCTCCCACCCGCGCTTTGAGGCCGCCCGCACGGTGTTCGGCGACGCGGTGCTCGCACTTCACGAGGGCGATGCATTCCACAGCCGGTTACTGGTCGAGGCGATGCGGCAGGTGACCTTTAACCTGATCCTGTCTCTTCATCTCCGCCACAACGTGGCCGATCGGGCGACATGGCCGACGCCGCGCCGGCTCAAGGACGAATTGAAAATGTTCGGGCTGGCGAGCGAGCGACGGGTCGATGCCCTGGTGTCCCGGTTCGTTCAGCTCGGCTACGTCGAATCCCTGCTTTCAGAGCAGGACGGAAGGGTGCGCCTTCTCATCCCCACCGCGAAGATGATGTCGCTCGACCGGGACTGGCTGGCCTACCACTACGCACCGCTGCGCGAGATGTTTCCGGACCCCGGCTATGGCGAGCCGATGACGCGCGATGTCGCGTTCCAACGGGCGCAGCGACTGGTGGCGCTCGATTTCTCGGCAAAGGGTGCCGAGATCATGGCGAGCAATCCCGCGGTGATGCGGTTCATGAGCCGCGATGCGGGCATGCTGGTCCTGATCAAGCTCGTTCAGATGTCCGCCGACGGCAACGGTGAGGGTCTCTCCTACTCGGACATCGGCACACGGTTCGGCGTGTCGCGGACTCACGTGCGCTCGCTGCTGGAAGACGCCGCGCAACACGGCGACGTCAGCCTCTCCGGCCGCGGCGGATATCGGGTCGAGCTGAAGCCTTCTCTCCTGCAAGCCTTCGACCGCTTCGTCGCAGACGCCATGTCGGGGCACGATCTGCTCTACAAGCTCGCGCGCGAGCGGATGAAGAGTGAGGATCGGCGACCGAGCGTCTGACCGCCGCCCTACCCCTTCACGGCGTTGGCCTGGCCGCCAAAGCCGTCGCGGTTGTAGATGTCGTCGCGGAATTGCACGACGCCGTCGGGTGTCGCCCAGGCCGTAACATAGACCCAGTACAGCGGCACCGCCTTGGCGACCTTGGCGTCCTTGCGCTCGCCGGAGGCGATCACCTGGTCGATCTCGGGCCGCGACCAGCCCGGGCTCTCTTGCAGGATCCAGTAGACCAGCTCGCGCACATTCTGCACGCGCATGCAGCCCGAGGAAGCAAAGCGGAAATCCTCGCCGAACAGATTCTTCGCCGGCGTATCATGCATGTAGACGCCGAACGCGCTCGGGAAATTGATGCGTATCGAGCCGAGTGAATTGAAATTGCCGGCGTCCTGCTTGAATTTGTAGTTCACCGCTTCCGTCGAATACCAGTCGATCTGCGACGGCGGCGCTTCATTGTTCTTCGCATCATAGATGCGGATATGGTTCTTGGTCAGATAATCCGGCTCGGCCTGCATCTTCGGGATCAGGTCCTTGCGCACGATCGAGACCGGCACGGTCCAGAACGGATTGAAGTTGATCTGGATGATCTTGCTGTTGATATCGGGCGACGGCCGGTCCGGCTTGCCAGCAACTGCGGTGTGGCGCGTCACGGCGACGCCGTTCTCGATTGCCTCGATCTGCGCGGCCGGGATGTTGGCGACGACGAGGCGATTGCCGAGATTACCGGTGAGCTGCTTCAGCCGCGTCGCGTTGATCTTGAGCTGCTGCAATCGCAGCTCGGCGGACACGTTGAGCGCGCGCAGCGTGGTGTCATGCACGACGCCGTCCGGATGCAGGCCGTGACGCACCTGGAAGCGGCGCACGGCGGCATCGACAAAGGAATCGAACACCTGCCCTTCGCCGGAATTGAGCTCGAGGTCGCCGGCGACCGCAAGCCGCTGACGCAGCGCCGGCATCGCCGCACTCTTGACGCCGACCCGCGCGCCTTCGGCGATGGCCTGCACCTCTGGCCAGCCGCCCTTGGCAACGATCGCCTCATATTGCGAAATCGAGGCCTCGGTGGTCTGCGCGGTCGAGGGCGAGAGCGTCGGCAGCGTCTTCTTCGGCAGACGGACGTTGCGCGAGGAGCTGTCAAAACCGCTGTCGAGGCTCGAATCCTGGTTTTCCTGGATCAGTTCATCCAGCATCTGGTCCGGCGTCTGCCCCTCCGCGCGCGCCGCACGCGTGATCGCGCCGGCGGCGACGCCGGCAGCAAGGCTCAGGACGTTTCGGCGGGTGAACGGGCTGGTCATCGAGCAGACTGTAGCAAACCCCGTTTTCCGGGATAAGCCCGCTTTGGACCATTCTCAAAGCTGTGATGCGGTTTTGCCGGCCGTTCAGCCGCGCGCCGCCTACAGTCCGGTGTACCCGGCCTTCACCGGATCGTTGGAGCCGTCGAGCTCGCGCAGATAGGTCAACCCGCACACGGTGAGCCGATGGCTGTCGCGCTCGCCGGCCTCGACCAGCGTCGTGAGATACTGCCTCACCTTCTCGCGCGCTTCGCTGCTTGCGGCAGCGGAACGGTTCATCAGCAGATCGTAGGTCTGCATGATGCGGTCAATGGCGGCTTCCATGGCATCCCCGGGAATGTCGTCAGGCAGCTTCTTTTCAGACAAGTGCTTCCGCTTCGAATTTGACGATCGCCAGATTAGCGAGCCTGATCTTGTTGACCTCGCCGCGGTGAAACATCTGCACGATGATCGCAAGCAGGTGGTCGTTGGTGACGAAATCGTCGGAGATGGCGCCGGTGCGGCGCAGATAGTTCGCGGCGATGGCGTAGGCATCGCCCACCACCCCCGTGTTCATCACTCGCACACCGCGTTCGACCAGCATGGCCTTTGCTCCTACCGCTTCGGACGGATAAGCCCTGAGGGTGGAACTAGTTCCAAATTGCGGCGGCTTTTCCTTCATCAACAAAAAAGCAAAAAGGCATCGGAGGCGAAAAACCTCCGATGCCCCAAGGGGAAGGTTCAATAAAGCGAGCTTGCCGGTCTTCTGATATGGCCGGCTTCGGCCCTAAACTTTTCGTTAGAGGCGGTACAGGATCTGGTCGGTCCAGAACCGCTCGAGGCGATGCAGCGACTTGTTCAGCGTCGCGAACTCCTCGTTCGAGATGCCGCCGACCTGCTCCACCGTCTTGACGTGCTTCTGATAGAGCGCGTCGACGATACGGCGGATTTCCTGGCCCTGCGGCGTCAGGCGGATGCGGACCGAGCGACGATCAACGCGCGAACGCTGATGATCGAGGAAGCCGAGCTCGACCAGCTTCTTCAGATTGTAGGAGACGTTGGAGCCGAGATAGTAACCGCGCGTGCGCAGCTCGCCCGCGGTCAGCTCCTTGTCGCCGATGTTATAGAGCAGAAGCGCCTGCACCGAGTTGATGTCGGAACGGCCACGGCGATCGAACTCGTCCTTGATGACATCGAGCAGGCGGCGATGCAGCCGCTCCACCAGCGTCAAGGCTTCCAGATAGAGCGGCTGCACCGGCACCTGGCCTGCAGCGCGGTCGGCGGTTTCCACCGCCGTCGCAACGGCATTTTTCATGACACTTCCCCTGTTGTCGTTTTATCGACTTATTCGACGAAACTTTTGTCCCGTCTGATAGGACCAACGTAAGGGGCCGGTTTGAAGAACCGCTTAAATAAGACAATAAAGAGAGAATGAATTGAAGACAGTGAATTGCGGATTAAGCCCTTGGATCAAGGGCTTTTAGCAACTTTGCATTGACGGTGCCTGGCCCCTGTTCACGCTCCGTGCACAGAGCCTGTCACATTCCAAAACACCAGGGTGCCGTTTGGAAAGATGCGCGTAAGAGCTGTGGCGCGGGTGTTTAACGGAGCCAAAACCTTAAGGAAGATTCACCTAAAATTTGAGAGAAGCGCAAAGTTACGGCGGCCGCTCCCGCGCGGCCATCCAGGCCAGCGCCAGATATCCGCCCAGCATCAACGCCTCGCCGCCGACGACCCAAAGGCTACCGCCATAGATTCCGGGAAACATCAGCTCGATCACCGCCATCGACACCACGGTGGTGAGCCACACCACCGCGCCCCAGGGTGTGGCGAGCCACAGGCCCACGGCTGCGACGAGCTCGATCACGGCGAAATAGACGGTCGCAGCCTGCCAGGCCATCGGCTGGTTCTCGAAGGCGTCTTCCTCGCTGCCGATGAAGCCGGTGACCTGCGCCCAGTGATAGAGGCCCTGGAGGATCGAGACCACAGCCATGATGCGCAGGAACAGCACGAGCCGCCGCGTCCAGACGTTATCGTCGCCCTCGATCCGCTCGGACGACATCGCCGCCGACAGCATGGTGTCCCGCGCATGGTCGCGCGGCGAGGTGTCAGACATGCCGAAAACCGCGCAAAAGACGAAGGGCAACGATGAAATCAGTGCTCATGACGGGGACTCTTGAGCCTGCCCAGCGGCAAAATCAACCATTGCGGCTGGTCAAGTGACGCCTTGCGGCCTAAATGCTAGAATTAGACGAAGTCCAAGCTCAGCATCCCAAACGAGGCATTCCCATGGCGATCAAATTCGGCCGTCCGATCGAACTGCGCGATGCATCGCGGCGCGAGGCGGCAACGAGCGCCCCTGCCCTCGATCTGGCCATCCGTCCGCGCCGCAACCGCAAATCGGACTGGGCGCGGCGCATGGTGCGCGAGAATGTGCTCACGACCGACGATTTGATCTGGCCGCTATTCATCACCGGCGGCCACAATACCCGCGCCCCGGTCGCCTCGATGCCGGGCGTCGACCGCCTCTCGGTCGACCAGATCGTCCGCGATGCCGAGCGGGCGATGAAGCTGAACATCCCATGCCTGGCGCTGTTTCCCTATACCGATCCGACGCTCCGCGACGAGCAAGGCTCGGAGGCGGTCAATCCCGAGAACCTCGTCTGCCAGTCGGTGCGTGCGATCAAGAAGGAATTCCCCGATATCGGCATCCTCTGCGACGTCGCGCTGGATCCCTTCACCAGCCACGGCCATGACGGGCTGCTCGAAGACGGCAAGATCCTCAACGACGAGACGGTGGCTGTGCTGGTGCGGCAGGCGCTGGTGCAGGCCGAAGCCGGCTGCGACATCATCGCTCCATCCGACATGATGGACGGCCGCGTCGGCGCGATCCGCGAGGCGCTCGACCACGCCGGTTTCCAGGACGTGCAGATCATGGCCTATGCGGCCAAATATGCCTCCGCCTTCTACGGCCCGTTCCGCGACGCCATCGGCTCGGCGAAGACGCTGACCGGTGACAAGCGCACCTATCAGATGGACAGCTCCAATTCCGACGAGGCCTTGCGCGAAGTCGAGCTCGACATCGCCGAGGGCGCGGACATGGTGATGGTCAAGCCCGGCATGCCCTATCTCGACGTGCTCCGCCGCGTGAAGGACACGTTCGCGATGCCGACTTTCGCCTATCAGGTGTCCGGGGAATACGCGATGATCGCGGGCGCGGCGCAGAACGGTTGGATCGACGGCGAGCGCGCGATGATGGAGAGCCTGGTCGGCTTCAAGCGCGCCGGCGCCGACGGCGTCTTGACCTATTTCGCGCCGAAGGCCGCCGAGAAGATCAGGCAGCAGGGCTGACGGCACGCAGGCGCCGCAGATTCAGATTGTAGATTCCATGGGGCGGTGAGCGTGGCCATTCCGATAGGTTTGGGTTTGGACACTCGAACCATCG
>Ga0210387_10002615_pt1 | contig 13807 bp, 12 predicted proteins | sample IncBWC7OmetaG_FD_160108 | JGI IMG/M metagenome (GOLD analysis project Ga0210387, IMG submission 160108) | Forest soil microbial communities from Barre Woods Harvard Forest LTER site, Petersham, Massachusetts, United States - Inc-BW-C-7-O ...
AATGCCAATCTCAACGTTGCCGAGGTCAAGGAAGAACTCGCCCTTGTCTCCGAAGCCTGCAAGCCGTTCGAGCTCGAGGCGTTTCGCGAGGGGCATTTGACGCCGGTTTATTTCGGCAGCGCGCTGCGCAATTTCGGCGTCGGCGATCTCCTGGATGGCCTCGGCCGCTTTGCGCCGCCACCGCGCGCCCAGGAAGGTAACTTGCGCAAGGTCGAGGCCGCCGAGCCGCGTATGAGCGCCTTCGTTTTCAAGATCCAGGCGAATATGGATCCCAATCACCGCGACCGCATCGCGTTTGCGCGGTTGTGCTCGGGCAAGTTGACCCGAGGCATGAAGGCCAAGCTCGTGCGCACCGGCAAGACCATGCCGCTGTCGAGCCCGCAATTCTTCTTCGCCCAGGACCGTTCGGTTGCGGATGAGGCCTTTGCTGGCGACGTCGTTGGCATCCCCAACCACGGCTCGTTACGCATCGGCGACACCTTGACGGAAGGCGAGGACATCACGTTTGTCGGCGTGCCGAGTTTTGCGCCGGAAATCGTCCGCCGTGTCAGGCTCACCGACGCGATGAAAGCCAAGAAGCTCAAGGAAGCTTTGCAACAGATGTCGGAGGAGGGCGTCGTTCAGGTGTTTCGTCCTCGCGATGGTGCGCCGGCGCTGGTCGGCGTGGTCGGTCCGCTGCAACTCGACGTGCTCAAGGCGCGGCTCGAGGCGGAATACGCGCTGCCGGTCGAGTTCGAAGTTTCCGAATTCCAGCTGGCCCGCTGGATTTCCTCCGAGGACCGCAAGAAGCTCGACGCTTTTGTAGCGGCCAACGGTTCCGGCGTTGCCGACGACGTGGATGGCGATCCGGTATTCCTCGCCAAAAACGAGTTCTATCTCGGTTACACCAAAGAGCGGGCTGAGGGCATCGTCTTCTCCAGTGTCAAGGATGTGAAGAAAAAAGCCTGACCGGCGCGGTGCCACACGCGAGGATGTGAACGGCAGGCGGACAACCACCCGGATATTTCCTGCTGTTTTCGCATTATATTAGGTTGCGGATACTGCTTCCGAGGGCTTCCCATGCTCAACCGCATCGCTATTGGGCTCATTGTCGCCGTTGCAGGATTGGCCGGGGCAGGAAATGCCGATGCGCGACGATGGCACCGCATCAATGTGATTCCTTTTGGGCACGAGCCTTGCAGCGTTCTGTCCCATCAGCCGTGCACACCATCCTTTTGCAGCGTGCTCAGTCACGGTCCCTGCATCCCCGAAATCTATTATCCCTATGGCGAGAACCTTCAACTGACGGTCGAGAGCAAGCCGTCGGAGGAAGACGCGCCGAGATATCAAAAGCCCGATCACGATCTGGACAATATCGGCGATCTCTTTGCCGCCCTGCGCTCCTGCTGGACGCCGCCGCAAACGGATTCGGCGAAAGAGGGCATGCAGATGACGGTGCGTTTCAGCTTCAAGCGATCAGGCGATCTGATCGGGCCGCCGCGCTTGACCTTTGCTACCGCTGGCGTGCCCGCCGAGGTCCGCCAGACCTATTTAAAGGCGATCAACGATTCCATTGACGCCTGCGTGCCGCTCAAATTCACCGGCAACCTCGGGGGTGCCCTGGCCGGGCGGCCGATCGCCATCCGCTATGTCGATAACCGCGAGTTCGACAAGCAGAAGGCAACGCCTTAACCGCCGCCTATGTCCGCATTGCCGTGCAGCCTTTGAAAGTGTACCCGGGTAGCCGCAAAACGGGCCGCGGGAGGGGACATTGATGGGACTGGCGGTGATGATCCTGGGCCTCGTGCTGTTTCTGGGCGTCCATACCTTGCCGGCCCAGCGCGAACTCCGCACCCGTGCGATCGCCGTCATGGGCGAGGGCAGCTACAAGCTCGTTTACGCGCTTATCTCCGTGCTCGGGATCGCGCTGATCGCCTGGGGTTTCGCGCACTACCGTGCAACCGGATGGGTCGATATCTGGAATCCGCCAAAAGCGTTGAAGCACATCACGCTCGCTCTGATGTTGCCCGCCGTGATCCTGGTGGTGGCCGCTTTTCTGCGCGGCCACATCTACACAACGCTCAAGCACCCCATGCTGGCCGGGGTCAAATTGTGGGCGGCCGCGCATCTGCTGGCCAATGGCGATCTCGGCTCGATCGTCCTGTTCGGCTCATTCCTGGGTTGGGCGGTGTTCGACCGGATCTCGCTCAAACGCCGGACTGATGCCGGCGGGCCGCCGATCCCGGTCGGCGGCTGGGGCAACGACTTGATTGCCGTTGCGGTCGGAATCGTCGTCTATCTCGCACTCGCTTTCGCGTTCCATCCGGTCGTGATCGGCGTTCCCGTTGTAGGAGTTTAAAAAAAATGTCAGTTCAGGCGGCGATCAAGCGTAAAACCGCACCCGATATTCGCGCGCGCAAGAACGGCGAGCCGATCGTGATGCTGACGTCATACCACGCCCATACCGCGACGCTCGTCGACCGCTATTGCGACGTCATTCTGGTCGGCGACTCCCTCGGTAACGTCATGCACGGATTTGAAACCACCGTGCCGGTGACGCTCGACATGATGATCCTGCAAGGCCATGCGGTAATGCGCGGCTCGCAGCACGCGCTCGTGGTCGTGGATATGCCCTTTGGCTCGTATGAGGCCTCCAAGGAGCAGGCCTTTCATTCGGCCGTGAGAATTTTGAAGGAAACCCATTGCGGGGCGATCAAGCTCGAGGGTGGCGCGCGGATGGCCGAGACGATCGGATTCCTGGTCGAGCGCGGCATACCCGTGATGGGCCATATCGGTCTGACGCCGCAATCGATCAACACGCTGGGTTCGTTCCGCGCCCAGGGGCGCGACGAAGGAAGCTGGGAGCCGATCGAAAACGATGCGCTCGCAGTGGCACAGGCTGGCGCCTTTTCGGTTGTGGTTGAAGCGGTGGCCGAACCGTTGGCGCGCAAGATCACGGAGACGATCGACATTCCAACCATCGGCATCGGCGCGAGCGCAGCTTGCGACGGCCAGGTGCTGGTGTTGGAGGACATGCTGGGATTGTCCCCGCGGGCCCCGAAATTTGTCCGCCGCTATGGCAATCTCGGTCCGATGATCGAGGCGGCGATCCAGGGCTATGCGGCCGACGTTCGTTCGCGCGCTTTCCCGGGACCGGAGCATGTTTACGGCATGAAGACGAAAACGTAAGCACGCCCGGCTTGCCGCTGGACGGAGGGTGGATAACCCGTCGGCCAGCCTCGTTAACACTTTGGCGGGGCTAGCTTTGCCTTGCCACCGCCATATCGCTAAGGTAACGCGACCGCCATCAAAGGGCAGATTTGTCGGTGTCGTTGGTTCCAAAGGCGCTAAGCCGAGATGGGATATCTCTAAGTGTCTGAATTATTTGATGAAGTAGACGAGGAGGTCCGCCGCGAGCAGCTCAAGAAGCTGTGGGACCAATACTCGATCTATATCATAGCCGCCGCGCTCCTGATCATTGCCGCCGTCGCCGGCTGGCGCGGTTATGAGTATTTGGAAGCCCAGAAGGCGGCAGCGGCCGGGGCAGCCTTTGATGCCGCCCTTGAACTCTCCGAGCAGAACAAGCATGTCGAGGCGCAGGCCGCCTTCGAGAAGCTCGCGACCACGGCGCCTGCTGGATACCGCATGCTGGCGCGGTTGCGTGCGGCGGGCGAGGTTGCAGCCCGCGATCCGCAAGCCGGCGCTAAAATGTACGACGAACTCGCCTCCGATCGCAGCGTCGGCGCCGAACAGCAGGACTTGGCGCGGATTCGCGCCGCAGGGCTGTTGCTGGACACCGATAGCTATCCGAACATGCTGCAACGGCTTGAGGCTTCGACCAAGCCGGAGGCCACCTTTCGCCATACCGCGCGTGAGTTGCTGGCCTTGTCGGCTTGGCGCGCCAATGACATGACCGCGGCACGGCAATGGCTGGACATGATTGCCAGCGATGGCGAGACGCCTTCGGCCATGCGTTCGCGAACCGAGGCGCTTCAAGCATTGCTTCCACCGGTCGCCAAGAGCTGACGACGGGAAACGGGTTGAACGAGAAATCGACCATGCGTCGCCTGAAACGTCTGATCGCCGCTTCTGTTCTCGTCGCGCTGTCCGGCGTCCTCGCCGGCTGCTCGAGCGGTATGAGCAGCTTCGATCCGATGGATTACCTCGATTGGCTCGACACGAAGAAAAAGGTGCAGGGCGATCGCAAGCCGGTATTTCCGGACGGCGTGCCGGGTCTTGAACAGGGCGTTCCGAAATCCCTGTATAAGGGGGCCCAGCAGGAGCCCGATCCGAATGCGCAGGAAGCGGCCGTCCAGCCGCCGCCACCTGCAGACACCAAGTCGAAAAAGACCGCCAAGAAGAGCAAGCAGCCTGCGGCTGCAACGGCCAGCACGGATCCCGCCGCGGCGCCCGAAGAAGACAATACGGCTGCGGCACCGCCAGCGCCCAAGAAGAAAATCGTTCGCCAGCGCACGACTGCGCCGCCCGCGGATCAGGACTCGCAGCAATCCGGTGCGACGCAGGCGCAACCCGCGCCGACGGCCCAACAATCCGGTGCGGGATTCCCCGCGCCGGTACCGGGCGGCACATTTACGCGCTAAGGCTTGATGCGGGCGTATTCCGGCGAGCGCCGCTCATTTGAATTTCAAGCCGCAACACGCCCTCGGTCATTTCTCCCGCGGGCCCGGATCAATGATGTCCTTTACGATTGCCATTATCGGCCGGCCCAATGTCGGCAAGTCGACCCTGTTCAACCGTCTGGTTGGACAGAAGCTGGCGCTGGTCGACGATGTGCCAGGCGTTACCCGCGACCGGCGCGAGGGCGAGGCCCGGCTCGGCGATCTCCGTTTCACCGTGATCGACACGGCAGGGCTCGATGAGGGCGCGAGGGGCTCGCTGACGGCGCGGATGCAGGAGCAGACGGAGACCGCGATCGGGCTCGCGGATGCGCTGATGTTTGTGGTCGACGCCCGTGCGGGACTGACGCCCAACGACCGCGCCTTCGCCGACTATGCGCGGCGCGCCGACAAGCCGGTCATCCTGCTGGCCAACAAGAGCGAGGGCAAGCACGGGGAAATTGGCGCCATGGAGGCCTATGCGCTCGGTCTTGGCGATCCCTTGCAGATATCGGCGGAGCACGGCGAGGGCATGAGCGACCTCTACGACGCGCTCCGCGTGTTGATGCCGGAGCCCGCCGAAGAAGACGAGGAAGGTGATGAAGAGATCGCCGAGGAGGAGCTTGCAACACGGCCGATTCGCGTGGCCGTCGTCGGCCGTCCCAATGCCGGCAAATCAACGCTGATCAACCGTCTGCTTGGCGAGGAGCGGCTGTTGACCAGCGCCGAGGCCGGCACCACACGCGATTCCATCGCCGTGGAAATCACCTGGAATGGCCGTGACTTCCGCGTGTTCGACACTGCGGGGCTGCGGCGTCGCTCCCGGATCGAGGAAAAGCTGGAAAAGCTCTCGGTTGCAGACGCCTTGCGGGCGGTGCGCTTTGCCGAGGTCGTCGTGCTGATGATGGATACGCAAAATAAGTTCGAAGAACAGGATTTGCGCATCGCCGACCTGATCGAACGCGAGGGCCGCGCGCTCGTGATCGCCATCAACAAATGGGATCTGGTGGCAACCAAATCCGGCGCGATTTCGGCGCTGCGCACCGAGGCCGATCACTTGCTGCCGCAAGTCAGGGGAACGCCGTTGGTCGCCGTATCGGGCTTGATGGGCGAGGGCATCGACCACCTGATGCGTGCGATCGAAGACGCCTATGCGGTGTGGAATCGCCGGGTGCCGACGGCGGCCCTCAATCGCTGGTTCGAGCAGGCGGTGGACGCCAATCCGCCGCCGGCGGTCTCCGGCCGCCGCTTGAAGCTGAATTATATTACGCAGGCCAAGGCGCGGCCACCGAGCTTTGTGCTGTTCTGTTCGCGCGCCGACGCCGTGCCGCAATCCTATTTACGTTATCTCGTCAATTCCCTGCGCGAGTACTTTGAATTGCCGGGCACGCCGGTGCGGATTTCGCTGCGTGAGAAGGCCAATCCTTTTGCGCATAAACGGAAGCGGCCGTCATGAGCGAAGCTAGTACCGCCGATCTGAAGTCCCTGCACCGGAAGCGGCGAGTTCGATCAGGGACTTCAGATCGACAAAGCGGTACTAGATCAATGTGTTTGCTAGTGCCCATGACTTTCCGAAGTTCGTGACGGTGGGCGCTGCAATGGAGCACGAACTTCGGAAAGTGGGCACTAGTGCCGTCGGCGTGTCGCCCGCGCGCGGGGCCGCGGTCGCCTTCATCTTTGTCACGATCCTGCTCGACATGCTCGCGCTCGGCCTGATCATGCCGATCCTGCCAAAACTTGTCGAAAGCTTCGTCGACAACGACACGGCGCAAGCCGCCCGCATCTTTGGCGTGTTCGGAACGGCCTGGGCGCTGATGCAGTTCTTGTTCTCGCCGATCCTCGGCAGCCTGTCGGACCGGTTTGGCCGAAGGCCCGTGGTGCTGTTGTCGAATTTCGGACTCGGCCTTGATTATGTGCTGATGGCGCTCGCGCCGTCCCTAATCTGGCTGTTTGTCGGCCGGGTGATTTCCGGCATCACCTCGGCCAGCATTTCGACCGCCTTCGCCTATATCGCCGATATCACGCCGGCGGAACGCCGGGCTGCGGTGTTCGGCAAAGTAGGCGCGGCCTTTGGCGCGGGATTCATCATAGGTCCGGCCGTTGGCGGGTTGCTTGGCGATGTCGACCCGCGGCTGCCGTTTTGGGTCGCGGCAGGCTTGAGCTTTGCCAATACGCTGTATGGCCTTCTGATCTTGCCGGAGTCGCTGCCGCGCGACCGCCGCGCCCCGTTTCGCTGGAAAAGCGCCAACCCGATCGGCGCCTTGCACCTGTTGCGTTCCGATCGCCTCTTGGCTGGCCTGTCGGTGACGAATTTCTTTGCCCAGTTGGCGCATGCGGTGCTGCCGTCGATTTTCGTGCTCTATGCGACCTATCGATATGGGTGGGATTCAAAGACCGTTGGCGTGACGCTGGCGATGGTCGGCGTCTGCGCCATGCTGGTGCAGGGCATAGGCATCGGGCCGATCGTGCGGGTATTCGGCGAACGCCGGTCGCTGCTGCTGGGGCTTCTCTGCGGCGCTGCCGGCTTTTTCATTTTCGCCATCGCGCCCACTGGACCGTTATCCTGGCTTGGAATTCCCGTGATGTCGCTGTGGGGTGTTTCAGGCGCGGCGATCCAGGCCTTGATGACGAAGCGGGTCGCGCCTGATCAGCAAGGCCAGTTGCAGGGAGCCAACAGCAGCGTGCAGAGCATCGCCCAATTGTTGGGACCGTTCCTGTTCACGCTGACCTTTGCTTATTTCATCGGCGCTAATACGCCGTTGCACCTGCCGGGAGCGCCATTTTATCTCGCGTCCGCGCTGGTGCTGATGGCGCTTGTCATCGCCGCCGGCACGCTCTCCAGCGCCAAGCTTCAGGACGCGTCTGGCTAGTGGTCCGATTCTAACATTCGCATCCCTTTTCAGCGGGCACTTTTGCGAATGTTAGAATCAAGAGGACCACTAGCAAATACAGGTTTCTAGTGGAGTTTTAGATTTGACATTCGCTTGGCGAGTTCGCGGCCAGGTGAGTAGCGAATGTCAAATCTACTCCACTAGCAGGATGCAGCTCGCAGCTAAGCGGGACTGTGAAAACTCAGAAGCTTTCGCGTCGGGTAGTCGTAGAACTTGCCGCTCTCGTTCCACGAAGGTACGCACATCGGCACGATGAATTCGGCCGCCTGCTCGGGGGTATCGAGTGTCAGCGGATCCTCGCCGGGGAAGACCGCGGCGCGCATGCGGGTGCGGATCGGCCCCGGATTGAACAGATTGACCCGAAGCGCTGTCGAGGCCGTTTCGTTGGCCCAGACCCGGGCCAATGTTTCAAGCGCCGCCTTCGAGGCCGCGTAGGGGCCGAGATAGGCGGAGGCCTTGTTGGCCGCGCCTGAGGTGATGAACACCGCGCGGCCCGCATCGGATTTCCTCAGCAACGGCTCCATGCAGCGGACCAGTTGAAAATTGGCCGAAACATTGATCGAAAGCACGTCGTTCCACGGCTTCATTTCGATATGGCCGAGCGGCGAGGAGGGGCCGGAGACGCCGGCATTGCCGACGAGAATATCGAGTTTGCCGTGGCGATCATTCAGTGCCGCGCCAAGCCGCGCGATGCCGTCGAAGTCGGTCAGGTTGAGCGGCACCAGCGTGGCGCTGCCGCCGTCCTTGCGGATCTCGTCGTCGAGTTCCTCAAGGCTGCCTTGCGTGCGTGCCACCGCCACGATATGCGCGCCAGCTCTCGCGAGTGCGCGCGCGGTGGCAAAGCCAATGCCGCGTGAGGCGCCGGTGACGAGAGCGATGCGGTCGGTAAGGGGTTTTGTCATGATCCTGTCCACGTTTGCGGCGGGTTTTACAGACGTGGATGGCCGGGACAAGCCCGGCCATGACGAAAAACGCCGTCATTCCGGGATGACCCCGTCGGGCCGCCCGTGAATCTGGATGTGGCGATACGGAATATACGAGATCGAGATCCCGGGTTCGCGTTTTCACGCGCCCCGGGACGATGCTGCGCGTCAGCTTGCTTCCGCCAGCAGCGATAATTGCCGCGGCTGCGGCTCGACTTGATCCTGGTCGGTAAGGCTGGTGGGGTAGACCCCGGTAAAGCAATGGTCGGAGAATTTGGGGTTGGCGGCGTCGCGCCCCTGATAGCCCATGGCGCGATACATGCCATCGACCGACAGGAACGCCAGCGTATCGGCGCCGATCAGTTCGCGCATTTCCTCGAGGTTATGGGTGGCTGCCAAGAGGCCGCCGCGGTCCGGCAGGTCGATGCCATAATAGTCGGGGTAGAGGATCGGCGGCGAGGCGAGACGGAAGTGAACTTCGCGGGCGCCGGCGTCGCGCATCATGCGGACGATCTTCTTCGAGGTGGTGCCGCGCACCAGCGAATCGTCGATCAGGATGATGCGCTTGCCTTCGATCGCGGCGCGATTGGCCGAATGTTTCATGCGTACGCCGAGTTCGCGCACGCTTTGGGTCGGCTGGATGAAGGTACGGCCGACATAGTGATTGCGGATGATGCCAAGCTCGAATGGCACGCCGGAGTGCTGGCTATAGCCGACGGCGGCCGGTACGCCGGAATCCGGCACTGGCACGACCACGTCGACCGGCACATGACTCTCGCGCGCGAGCTGAGCGCCAAAAGCCTTGCGCACGTCGTAGACCGAGCGGCCGCCGACGATGGAATCTGGCCGCGAGAAATAGATGTATTCGAAGATGCAGGGGCGCGGCGGCTTGGGCGGAAACGGCTTGTGGCTATGCGCGCCACGCTCGTCGAACACGACGATCTCGCCAGGCTCGACGTCGCGCACGTATTTGGCGCCGATGATATCGAGCGCGCAGGTCTCTGACGCCAGGATCGGACGGCCATCCAATTCGCCGAGTACCAGCGGCCGGATGCCGAGCGGATCACGCGCGCCGATCAGCTTCTTGTTGGTCAGCGAAACCAGTGAGTAGGCGCCTTCGATGGTCCGCAATGCCTCGATGAAGCGATCGATGAAATGGTTGCGCTTGGATTGCGCCACGTAATGCAGGATCACCTCGGTATCGGTGGTGGACTGCATCATGGCGCCGCCGCGCACCAGCTCGCGGCGCAGCGTCAGCCCGTTGGTCAGGTTGCCGTTGTGGGCGACCGCAAATCCGCCGGCATTGAGCTCGGCAAACAGCGGCTGGACGTTGCGCAGGATGGTCTCGCCGGTGGTGGAATAACGGACATGGCCGATGGCGGCATTGCCGGGCAGCCGCTCGATCACCTCGCGCCGGGAGAATGTATCGCCGACGAGGCCCAGCCGTCGTTCGGAGTGGAACCGGCTCCCGTCAAACGAGACGATGCCGGCGGCCTCCTGGCCACGGTGCTGAAGCGCGTGCAATCCGAGGGCCGTGATCGCGGCTGCTTCGGGATGGCCGAAAATGCCGAACACGCCGCATTCCTCGCGGAGCGTGTCGCCTTCCAGATCGGAGTCTTCCAGATAGAGGGGGCCGGTATTCGGCTCCTGAGCTTTGGCGCCGTCGGAAGGGCTTTCTTGGCTGTCCATCGCGCCTCTCTTTTGACCGGCTATCACCGTACCGCGGGTTTTTCGATCAGCTTTTTAAGGCTGTCGCGGGCAGGTTTACTGTATCCGTCGCCTGATGCCGGTGTCGCCTGGTCGGCGTCAGTCTGTTCATCTTCTGGTTTATTCTTCTTGAATCTCTTCAAGATGGTGTTCTCAGGGTCGTCCGGCAAGAGCGCCATTAACCAATCCCCGGTTCCCTGCAGGACCACCCGGGACTTGGCGCCCGTCACCCAGTCCGGCCGCTGTTTGTCGGGGACCAGCCAGGTAAAGAACAGGAAGGCCACCACGACGATAAGCAAGCCGCGCGCCAGTCCGAACAGGAAACCGAGTGTGCGGTCGAGCGCCCCGATTCGCGAATCCAGGATCATGTCGGAAATCCTGACCGTGATGACGGAAACCACGATCAGGGTGCCGACGAAGACGCCGGCGACCACGACGAGGCTCGCCACCGTATCGTTGTTGAAATAGGTCTTGGCGGTCGGCAGCAGCTTGGAAAAGGAATAGAGCGTGACCAGCGCGGCGGTGCCCCAGGCGGCGATCGACAGGATTTCGCGCATGAAGCCGCGCACCATCGCAAGCAGGCCGGAGATCAGCATCACAGCGAGCAGAACGAGATCGAGAATGGTAACTGGCATCGGCTGGTCAGGTCCGCAATCAAGGGGTCAAACCGCGAATCGGCTGGAACCGCCACACTAGCTGAAGGTCCGATCGGGTACTCGGCAAGGTCGGAAATCGAGCCATCCAGCCTCGCGGGCGATGTATAGCGGCGAGGGCGGGTAACGTCACCTGCAGCTAGCCTTCCTGACGCCGGAATCTCGCAGGTGTGGCATTTTTTTCCGCAGCCGAATTGTCCCTGTTCCCTCTAGGAGATCCACGCGCGGCAATCTCGGCAACCAGGCTTGTCAGCCCGCCCACAGGGTTCAAGGAAAGCCCGGAATCGCCGCCGGCCTCGCCACGGGCCGATTCGGGCAGTACCGCACGCCCGAAGCCGAGTTTGGCGGCCTCCTTGAGCCGCGCTGAGGTCTGCGCGACCGGGCGCACCGCGCCAGAAAGCGAAATTTCCCCGAAATAGACGGCATCCGCCGGCAGTGTGGCATTGACCAGAGAGGACACCAGCGCGGCGGCGGCAGCGAGGTCGGCAGCCGGTTCCTGAATGCGCAATCCGCCGGCGACGTTGAGATAGACGTCATGGCCCGACAATTTGACCCCGCAATGGGCCTCCAACACCGCCAGCACCATCGAGAGCCGGCTGGGGTCCCAGCCGACCACAGCGCGGCGCGGCGTGCCAAGCGAGGTCGGCGCCACCAGCGCCTGTAGTTCCACCAGTACCGGGCGCGTGCCTTCAATGCCGGCGAACACCGCTGTCCCCGGACTGCCGAGATCGCGCTCGGACAGAAACAGTTCGGAAGGGTTGGAGACTTCGCGAAGGCCAAGCCCGGTCATTTCGAACACGCCGATCTCGTCGGTCGGGCCGAAGCGGTTTTTCACCGCTCTCAAGATTCGGAACTGCTGCGAGCCTTCGCCCTCGAATGACAGCACCGCGTCCACCATGTGCTCGACCACACGGGGACCGGCGATCTGGCCGTCTTTGGTGACATGGCCGACCAGAATGATCGCCGCGCCGGATTTCTTGGCAAATCGAATCAGCGCCTGCGCCGAAGCGCGAACCTGGGTCACCGTGCCCGGCGCGGATTCGACCGTATCGGTCCACATCGTCTGGATCGAATCGATCACGATCAGGCGCGGGGTCGCGCCTTCGGAAAGGGTTGAGACGATATCTTCGACCGACGTCTCGGCCGCCAGTTGCACCGGCGCGTCCGCCAGGCCCAGACGCTCGGCGCGCAGCCGCACTTGCGCCACGGCCTCTTCGCCGGAGATGTAGACGGCGCGATGGCCGGCCCGCGCCAGCAAGCTGGTCGCCTGCGTCAGCAGCGTCGATTTGCCGATGCCGGGGTCGCCCCCGACCAGCAGCACCGAGCCGCGCACAAAGCCGCCGCCGGTGACACGGTCGAGTTCGGCCATGCCGGATGGGAGGCGAGGGGCGTCCTGGCTCTTGCCGGTCAGGCTCTCCAGCGCGAACTGCCGGCCCTTGCGCTTGGAGCGGATCGACACCGGCATCGTCGTTGCGCCAGTGACATCCTCCTCGACCAGCGTGTTCCACTCGCCGCAGGACTCGCACTTGCCCTGCCAGCGGTTATAGGCCGCGCCGCAGTTCTGGCAGACGAAAGAGAGGGATGATTTGGCCATGGGCTCGCTGGCAACAGATTCGAAGACTTGAGCCTTCCCATAGCATGGAATGGCGCCCAAGCCTTGAGACCGGTGGAGGATTTACGAAAATGCGGTCCAGAGCATGGAGAGGCCGGCCGCTATCATGATGCCGTCCATCAGCAGGCGGAAGGCGTCGGGTTTCAGATGCAGCACGAAGCGTTTGGCGATGAAGGCCCCGAACATCAGCGACGAGCCCGCGATCAGGCCTTGCAGCGCAATGTCAGGGGTCAGTGCGCCGAAACGCTGGAAGGTTACGGATTTGCTCACATACATGCCGAGTGAGCTCGCCGCTTCGGTCGCCAGAAAAGCGCCTTTGGTCAGGCCGTAAAACAAAAACAACGGCACGCTCAGCGGACCGGTCGAAACGACAATGCCGGTGAGATAACCGACGACCGCGCCGCCGACCGCAAGATGCCAGAGCGAAAGCTTGAACTGATGACTGGCCAGCCAGTGCCGCGCCGGCACCATTGCGATCAGGAACAGTCCGATGGAAATATCGACGACATGCGATGGCAGCTCCAGCAAGGTGCGTGCGCCGAGCGCAGCCGCCGGGATTGCCGGAACGGAGTAGGCGGCGCAGGCGCGCCAATCGACCTCGCGATACCAGGCGAGGATGCGCGCGAGATTGGACATCACGGCGGCGACAGCCATGATCGGCACGGCTTGCCTGGGTCCGTACTGATAGATCAGAACCGGCATCAGCATGATCGAGGAGCCAGTACCGACAATGCCGGAAATGGTGCCCGCGATCAGTCCAACCGCGAGGACGAAAAGGAAACTCAAAGCCACCGGTCTCTCTTGTCGGCTGCGCAGGATCGCCGCTAGAGGCGATACTTGTCGTGCCTCGTCAAGAACGATGACGGAGATCCGGCCATGGCCGGATGCAGAGCGGGATATGACGGGGCTTGATTGCCGGGGAGGCGCTTTGTCTTACGCTGCCAGCGCGACCTTACGGAACGCCTTGACGAGCGGGAGCTCCAGCTTGCTGTCCATGTCGCATAAAATCTTGTAGGCGTCCTGCCGCGACATCGGCGGTCTGTACGATCTGGACTCGATCAGGGCGGCGAAAATGTCCGAGATGGTCAAGAGCCTCACCAAATCGGAAATATCTTTCGCCGTGAGCGCGTCGGGATAACCCGTGCCATCGAGATATTCATGATGGTGCCGTACCCCGTCGAGTATTTCGGGGCTGATGTCGGGAATATCCTTCAACAATTCATGCCCGATCACCGGGTGGCGCTTCATGATCACATCCTCTTCCGGATCAAGGCGTCCCGGCTTGTCGAGAATGGATAGTGGAATTTGGGCTTTGCCGATGTCGTGCAGCGTGGCGGCCATTCCCAGCCGTTTGACGTCAAGTTCGACAAATCCGGTTTCGATCGCAAATCCCACCGCAACGCCCGTTACCAAAAGACAGTGCTGG
>Ga0210387_10002617_pt1 | contig 13802 bp, 8 predicted proteins | sample IncBWC7OmetaG_FD_160108 | JGI IMG/M metagenome (GOLD analysis project Ga0210387, IMG submission 160108) | Forest soil microbial communities from Barre Woods Harvard Forest LTER site, Petersham, Massachusetts, United States - Inc-BW-C-7-O ...
GGAACGTGCCGCTCAAGCGAGAACTCATAGAACAAAGCAGCCTGCTCAACCTTCTGATGCCCCATCATGATTCAGTCCCCTCTCGACGACTGAATCAGCGAATTTCACCCAGCGCAACCGCAGACCTTTTCAACAAAATCGGCACGAAACGGACATCGCACAATGTCCGCTCTGAGTCGGCTTTCAGGGGTGAAGCGGAAGTCCGGCTCTCGATCCGTCAGGTCAGCCTTTGACCCAGATGCCACATCCGGCCTGATCAGGTTCTGAGGGGGGACTGTCCGGCATTTCTCACTCGCGGCCCGGTCGCAAAATGCTAGGTTGACGTATTGCAAGGCGTCTTCTCCGGGGAGCACACATGCGGCGGCGCGAGTTCATCACGCTTCTCGGCGGCGCAGCGGCGACCTGGCCACTCGCCGCGCGCGCGCAGAAACCCGAACGGGTGCGGCTGATCGGCGTGCTGATGGGCTTTGAGCAAAGCGATCCAGATGCACGGTACTGGCTCTCGGCGTTCCAGGGTTCGCTCGCAAATCTGGGGTGGACGGAGGGTAACAATCTCCGGATCGAGCTTCGCTGGGCCACCAGTGATACCGACAGGCACAGGGTATTGGCAAAAGAGCTGGTCGATCTGCGGCCCGACGCGATCCTCTCTCAAACCACGCCCGTAACGAGCGCCCTTGTTCACGAGACGCGAAATATTCCCATCGTATTCGTGAGCGTGGCCGATCCGATCGCCAGCGGCTTCGCCGCGAGCCTCGCCCATCCAGGGGGTAATGTTACTGGATTCGGGCTCTTCGAGTCATCCATGGGCGGCAAGTGGATGGAACTACTGAAGGAGATCGCACCGCGCACCACCAGTGTATCGCTGCTGTTTAACCCGGCAACCGCCGTGCCGCTCAAAATCTTCATGCCTTCCATTCAAGCCGCTGCGTCCTCGTTTTCCATGCAGGCGAATTCCGCTCCGGTTGATGGAAAGGATGAGATCGAAGGCGTTGTCGCCGCACAAGCGCGCAATCCCGGTGGCGGCCTCATCGTAATGCCGGACGCATTCACCACGGCAAATCGTGAACTGATAGTTACCCTCACTGCCCACTACAGCGTCCCAACGATTTATAATGCCTCATTTTTCGTGAAATCGGGTGGGCTGGTTGCTCTTGGTAGTGATTTCGTCGAACAGTTTCATCAAGCGGCTGGATACATCGACCGTATTCTCAAAGGCGAGAAGCCGGCCGATCTGCCGGTGCAGCAGACTACCAAGGTCGAACTGTCCATCAACCTCAAGACCGCCAAGGCGCTCAGCCTAACCGTGCCGCTGTCGCTTCTTGGCCGTGCCGATAAGGTGATCGAATGAGGATGCTAGTTGCTGCGCTGAATGAGTCTGGAATTGAACACAAGGCGGAAGTGCCAGTCGCCGTGATAAACGTCCGTTGTTGGCACATCGCGTCCGTTAGCGCAGTGCAGCGACATGTCTGGAGTTGGGGATAGATAGATCGGAAGTAACCGGCCGATGGTCAAAACGGCGCTAATGACCCGTTGCGGACATTAACTAGCCATTCGGGATATTTCTCTTCGTTAACCGAAATCTCTCCGGAGGGAATAGGCCTTGGATCAGGATCGTCGAGACTTTTTGCAGGACTCCGCCCGCCTGGGCGCCATTGCGCTCACCAGCGCCGCACTTTGGCCCCTCAATTCTGCTTTCGCGCAAAGCGGGTCGGGACGCGAACTCGCCACGATGAGCATTGACGACCTTTCGCATTTTCTGGCCAGCCAGAAAATCACTAGCCGCCAGCTCGTCGAACAAGCACTCGCTGCAATTAAAGACCCACAGGGAGAAGGCTCGCGCACCTTCCTCAGCGTACATGAGAACGAAGCGCTTGCCGCCGCCGACCAGGCGGACGCGCAACGGCGCGGGGGCGCGAAGCTGCCCGGGCTCGCAGGCATCCCTATTTCGATCAAGGATCTGTTCGACGAAGCCAGCGTCACCACACTCGGCGGGTCGAAAGTGCTTGTTGGCGCGCCGGCGGCAACGCGCGACTCAACAGTGGTCGAACGATTGAAAAAGGCCGGCGCGGTCATTATCGGCCGCACCAACCTGGTCGAGTTCGCCTACTCGGGCCTCGGCATCAACCCGCACTACGGCACACCAAAAAATGCCTTTGATCGCGGCACAGGCCGAATCCCCGGCGGCTCGTCGTCGGGTGCAGCGGTCTCTGTCACCGACGGCATGGCGGCCGGCGCAATCGGCACCGATACCGGCGGATCGATCCGCATTCCGGCCGCGCTGAACGGCCTGGTCGGTTTCAAGCCCACCGCCCGGCGCGTGCCGCTCGACGGCGGGCTGCCGCTGTCATTTACGCTCGATTCGGCAGGACCGATCGCGAAAACCGTCGCCGACTGCGCATTGCTCGATCAGGTTCTGGCCGCTGAAGCCGACGGCGCTCTAGAGCCTGCCCTTCTGCGCGGTCTGCGTTTCGCAGTGCCGAAGACAGTGTTCCAGAACGACCTGTCGCCGGCGGTCGCCGACGCCTTCACGGCGGCGCTCGGCCGCTTGTCGGCGGCCGGCGCGACCGTCGTCGAGCTGCCGATGGCTGAATTCGCCCAGGCTGCGGACGTCAACCCGCGCGGCGCCTTGACTAGTGCCGAAGCCTATTGGTGGCACCGAGAATGGATGAAAGATGGGGCCGACAAATACGACCCGCGCGTCATCGTCCGCATCCGTCCCGGCGAAACGATCACGGCCGCAAATTACATCGAACTGATTAAACTGCGCGAGCAGTTCATCCGCACAATCAACGCCGCCGCCAGCGGCTACGATGCGATGCTGATGCCGACCACCCCTGACACCGCCCCGACGATCGCCGAAGCCAGCAAGGACGACGAAACGTATACTCGCCTCAACCTGCGTATGCTGCGCAACCCGGCAATCGTCAACCTGTTCGACGGCTGCGCCCTGTCGGTTCCCTGCCATGCGCCCGGCACCGCACCAGTAGGCATGATGATCGCCGGAACGCAAAACACCGACCGCAAAATTCTGGCGATCGGTCTTGCGGTGGAAAACGTCGTCCGAAAGCTGCGCGGTTGAATCTGTCGGCCGGACTATCAGCGGCAACAGTTGGCGCCGCTGTGATGGCGCATGTCCGTTGGTGGCACGAAACGGACCTCCCGCGATGTCCGCAGTTTTGTCGCTATCGGGGGGAAAGCGGACATGGCGGTTACGAGCGCCGACTTCCGAGTTAGACCCTTAGGCGACCTACAAGGCAGATCGCAGATTCCGCTTCTGTCAGGTTCGTCGAAATTCGACGCGGTCGCATGCGAGGCGGAGCCCTGCCGCAGTTCGAGATGGAAAAGCCGCACACGGCGGCGTGCGGCAAGCACTACCCCGCAGGGACGGCCGCTTACATTGATCGCCTCCCTATCAGGTTTGTCTATTGGGCGGTGAGCGCATACACCGACATCTCGGCGCGGGCGTCCGCGATCCAGAACCAACGGTGCTGCTCGGTGCGGAAGGCGCGCCAGTTCTCGAGCACGCGCTTGAACTGCTCGCTTTTCGCGGCCTCCTCGTCGAGCACCTGCTCGAGCGCGGTGCGCAGCGCCTTCAGGATGTCCGGGCTGAGCACGACAAGCTGCGCGCCGGCCGCGATGAGGCGATTGAGCGCCTTGGGGTTGCGCGCGTCATAACCCGCAAGCATTTCCATCAGCGCGTAGGCGCAGGCCGCCCTGAGCATCGCCTGATAGGCAACCGGCAGTTCGGCCCACTTCGCCTTGTTGATGTAGAGGCCGTTATTGGCCTCTAGCTCGAGCACGCCCGGAAGGTGCATATACTTCGCGACCTTGTGGAAGCCGAGTTTCTCGTCGTCATAAGGTCCGACCCACTCGGCAGCGTCGATCGTGCCTTTCTCGAGTGCCGGATAGATGTCACCGGCCGCGATCTGCTGCGGGACCACGCCGAGCTTCGACAGCACCTTCCCGCCGAACCCCGCAACCCGCATCTTGATGCCGTTGAAATCGGCCGGTGACTTCAGCTCCTTCCGGAACCAGCCGAAGGTCTGCCCGCCGGTATTTCCGATCGGAATGCTGACCACGCCCATGCCGTCATAGACCTCGTCCATCAGCTTCTTGCCGTCGCCGTAGAGGTACCAGGCATTGTGCTGGCGCGGGGTCAGCCCGAAGGGAAGCGACCCGTCAAAGATCAGCGTCGGATTCTTGCCGATGTAGTATCCGCCGTAGGAATGCCCGCACTCGACCGTGCCGTTCGCGACTGCATCCAGTACCTGCAGTCCGGGCACGATCTCTCCCGCAGCAAAGGGATGGACGGTGAACTTGCCATCGCTCATCTCGTTCACGTATTTGGCGAGCGTCGGGCCCGCTCCCCACAGACCTTCGATACTCTTCGGAAAGCTCGACGCGAGCCGCCACTTGATTGCACCTTGCGCAATCGCGGGCGAGGCAACGGCAACAGCACCGCTCGTTGCAGCGAGACGAGCGAAGTTGCGGCGTGAGATCGTCATGCAGTCCTCCCTGACCGCCACGCGGCGGCTTTGAGCCAGCGTTCTTGTTTTTAATTGATGCCGGCAGCCTTTCCCGCAGACAGCATAGCAAAGGTTATGCGTCGGAGAAGGGGGACCTGAAAAGCTGCCGGCGACAATGCCTGTGAAACACCAAACGGACATGGCGGGCCTGGCTGATGATGTCCGTTCCTGAGGGGGAAGCGGAAGTCTAGGTTGATCGGGCCGAGGTCCGTTGATGACCCATCTCGGACTTCGCCGACAGGAGGACGCGAGCCTAAGCCCCACCGCAGGGGAAACCGACTTTTCTCCCGAAGAGGCCGGGATTGCGTAGCGCATGGATTTGATCTGCATCAAAGGTGACGGGACTCAAGGCGAGCAATGTGAACCCTTCGTGCCCTTTTTCCGTAGAGCACTGCCAGCGGGAGTTTACGCCATGGAAATCGCTCGAAGCGTGTTTATCGGCACCTGTCTTGTCGCCCTTGGTTACGGCTCTGCGTCGGCTCAGCAAGTCACGGGTGTCCCGGGTTCGCCCGAAGCCACCACCACGATCCCCGGCAAACAGCTACCGCCTCCCGATCCGGCGTTCGGCGGGGTAATCAAAGAGAAGGCGTCGGAATCGAAGGCATGGTGGCCGCCGCGCGTCGTACCGCCCAAGGGCGCGCCCAACGTGCTGCTCATCATGACGGATGACCAGGGTTTCGGAGCACCAAGCACATTCGGCGGCGTCATACCCACTCCCACGATGGATCGCATTGCCGCGCAGGGGCTGCGCTATACGAATTTCCATTCGACGTCGCTCTGCTCGCCGACGCGGGCGGCGATCATCACCGGACGCAACCATCACTCGGCCGGCTTCGGGGTGGTCGGCGAAGCAGCGACGGGCTTCCCGGGTTACGACTCCATCATCCCGATCGAGAAAGGCACCATCGGCACTATCCTGAAGGAAAACGGGTACGCAACCTCGTGGTTCGGCAAGGACCACAACACGCCCTTTTACCAGGCGAGCCAGGCCGGGCCGTTCAATCAGTGGCCCAATGGAATGGGCTTCGATTATTTCTACGGCTTTGTCGGCGGCGATGCCAGCCAGTGGCAGCCGAACCTGTTCCGCAACACAACTGCAATCTATCCCTTCCAGGGCAATCCCGGCTGGAACCTGGAGACGGCGATGGCCGACGAGGCCATCCAGTACATGAAGCAGCTCAAGGAGATTGCGCCCGACAAGCCCTTCTTTGTCTATTACGTGCCGGGTGCCACCCATGCGCCGCATCATCCGACGCCGGAGTGGATCAAGAAGATCAGCGACATGCATCTGTTCGACGATGGGTGGAACAAGGTGCGCGAGACCATCTTCGCCAATCAGAAGCGCCTGGGCATCATGCCCGAGAACGCCAAGTTGACACCGTGGCCGAAAGAGCTGCCGCAGTGGGACTCTCTGAGTTGGGATGAGAAGAAGCTCTTCATCAAGCAAGCGGATGTCTATGGGGCTTATCTCGCCTACGCCGACCATGAAATCGGCCGGGTCATCCAGGCCGTTGAAGACCTCGGCGAACTCAACAACACCCTGATCATCTATATCGGTGGCGACAACGGCGCGAGCGCCGAAGGCATGATCAACGGCACCCCGAACGAGTTCACCACCTTCAATGGCGTTGAAGTACCGGTGAAGGACCAGTTTCTCTGGTATCCGTTCTGGGGATCGGAACGGACATTCCCACACTATGCGGCGGAGTGGGCGTGGGCGATGGACACCCCGTTCAAGTGGACGAAGCAGGTGGCATCGCATTTCGGTGGGACGGCGCAGGGCATGGCGATTTCCTGGCCCGGCCACATCACTGATCTGGGTGGCTTTCGCCGCCAGTTCGCCCATGTCATCGACATCGCACCGACCATTCTGGAAGCGACCGGCATCTCGCAGCCGGATGCGATCAACGGTATCAAGCAAATCCCCATGGAGGGGACAAGCATGATGTACACGTGGGATAACGCGAATGCCGCCGCGCCCACGCGACACGCGACGCAATATTTCGAGATGCTGGGCAATCGGGCCATCTACAACAACGGCTGGGTGGCGGCGACGACGCCGGTAACTTTCCCTTGGGAGCTGAGCACCAAGACGCCTCCCGATGTGATCACCGGGTATAATTGGGAGCTCTACAACGTCCAGGAGGACCCCACTCAGTTCAACGACCTGGCCACCAAGATGCCGGGTAAGCTTAAGGAGATGCAGGACCTCTTTTACGCCGAGGCGAAGAAGTACAACGTGCTGCCACTCGACAACTCGACGCTCGCGCGCTTCCTTACGCCGCGCCCGAGCCTCACGGCGGGACGAACGGAATTCACGTATTCGGGCGAGCTGATCGGCACACCGGCCAGCGCGGCTCCGAACATCCTGGACAAGTCCTACACCATCACGGCCGAGGTTACGATTCCTGACGGCGGTGCGGAAGGCATGATCGTCACCGAGGGCGGGCGCTTCGGTGGCTATGGCCTGTTCCTAAGCAAGGGCGACTTCGGCGTCGGCCGCGGCAGAGTGGTGTTTCTCTACAACCTGCTCGACCTCAAGCGTTCAATGTGGGAGGGCCCCGAATTAGGAGCCGGCAAGCACACCATCGTGTTCGACTTCAAGTCGGACAGTCCGGGTTTGGGCAAGGGCGGCACGGGCGTATTGTCGGTGGACGGTAAGGAGGTGGCGAGGAATGCGCTGGAACACACCACCCCGGTTCTGTTCCCGGAGGACGAAACCTTCGACGTCGGCCAGGACACCCGCACCGGGGTCGCGCTGGTGGAATATCGCTACGATCCTCCGTTCAAGTTCACCGGCAAGATCGACAAGCTGACCTTTAAACTCAAACCCTTCACGAAGGAGGAGGAGGCCAACGCCAAACCTTAATAGCCCCAGTCATCGTCAGGTGCCTCGAAACGGATGGCGGAACGATGAAGAATGCGCTGACTTCCGCCGCTGTCGCCGAAGTCGCTACCGGATTGGCGTTGCTGATTGTTCCGTCGCTGGTCGGGCAGCTGCTGCTGGGTGAGCAGCTTACGGGCGTCCCAATTCCGGTAGCGCGCGTCGCCGGCATCGCTCTGATCGCCCTGGGGATCGCGTGCTGGCCGGGTCCACCGCTCGTCGGCATGTTGACCTACAGCGCATTGGTCACGCTGTATCTAGCCTACCTCGGTTTCGCAGGTTTGAGCGGCATCCTTCTTTGGCCGGCGGTCGTCCTTCATGCGATCTTGACAGCGCTCTTGTCTCGTGACGTTACGCGAGTACGACGTGACTACTAATGTCTGCGTTTGGCAGATACTGTTGAAAAAGTCTTTTGGGGGTGGCGGACGAAATTTTCCGGAGCCGCTGATGCGTTTCGTGCGCAGCGATGTGAGGGGCCACGTCGCATCTCAGAAAAACGACAACCGACTTTCATATCGGCGCTACGGCGCATCTCAACGACGGAGTTGTCCAAAAATCAGTATTTGCGAGATTTTTGGCGTCGTTCGATTTTCGACTTTTTCAACAGTATCGGCACGAACCGGACCATCAGCGATGTCCGCTGTACTTCCGCTCTTAGGGGATAAGCGGAAGTGACCTGAATGGTCGATTTTGGTCGCGAATGACCCAAGTCGGAAGTCAAGCGCTCGATTTTGTTGTGGCGCACAACGTCGCCGTCCTTCATTGACGATGTAAAAGGGGTGGCCGATCATCAAGGCGGCACACGAACGCGAAGCGCCGAAGCGCACGGCTAATATCGATTAGCTGAGGTGAAGTGGACCGAATGCGAGGACGACCGCCGCTGTGACCTACAACGGAAGTCGGGCGCCCGAGCTTGCTGTGATGCGCAACAGCTCTGCTTGATGTGGTAGGCTGTTGGTCTTCGAAAGGGAGGAAGTCATGCGGACGATACTGGCAGCCTTGCTCTGTTGCTGGTGCGGCCACGCACCAGCCCAGACCGTGCAGGAGCTGATCGACAACCCCAAAAACGGCGAGAACGTCACTACGTTCGGGATGGGTTATCATCTGAACCAATACAGCTCGCTGAACCAGATCAACAAATCGAACATCAAGCGACTGGTGCCGATCTGGAGTACGAGTCTGAGCAACGACGCCGGCGAATTGGCGCAGCCGACCATCTACAACGGCGTGATGTACGTGGTGAACGGACACTGGACGTTCGCTCTCGACGTTGCAACGGGGCAGCAAATCTGGCGGACCCCGGTCGAATATGAGCGGGCGGCGGCGCGGGTTGGCCAACCCGGCGTCATCATGCGCGGAGGAGCGGCCATCTACGACGGCAAGCTTTTTCGCGAGACCATCGATTGTCATGTCGTCGCACTTGACATGAAGACCGGCAAAGAAATTTGGAAGCAGAAATTTGCTGACTACAAGGAAGGCTACACTGGCATCATCGCTCCTCTGGTCGCCGATGGCGTCGTAATCACCGGGATGGCCGGCGGCGATCGCACCACGCGCGGCTTCCTCGACGGGTGGGACCCGGAAACCGGAAAAAAGCTGTGGCGCCGGTACACAATACCGGCTCCGGGCGAGCCCGGCTCCGAGACCTGGCCCAAAGATATGCCCGACGCATGGAAATACGGCGGCGGAGCAACCTGGCTGAGCGGTTCATACGACCCAGAGATTGACCTGGTCTATTGGGGCACGGGCAACGCGGAGCCATACAACCCTGCTTACCGTGGCGGCGCCGACAGTCTTTACACGGCGAGCATGATTGCAATTCGGCCGAAGACCGGCGAGCTGGTCTGGCACTATCAGTACATTCCAAACGAGAGCTTCGACTTCGACGGCTCAGCCGAGCCGGTGCTTGTCGATCTTCGTATCGACGGTCAGCCGCGCAAGGTGCTGCTGAGCGCCAACAAGAACGGGTTCATGTACGTGATCGACCGCACCAACGGCAAATTGATTGCGGCTCATCCGTTCGTGAAAGTCAACTGGGCCTCTCACATCGATCTGAAGACCGGTCGCCCAGTTTTGACCGACATCTATGAGCGAGCCGTCAAGGGAGAGACGGTCGAAATCTGGCCTTCGCGCGGCACCAATGCTTCCTTGATGGCATTTAATCCGAAGACCGGACTGGTCTATGTGAACTCGTGGGAAATCGCCCGGATTCTGAAATACACGAAATTCGAGTTTGTGCTCGGCCAAGGCTCGACCGGCGTGGAGACGAGCTTCCGCGCGCCGGACGGCGAGGCTTGGGGCCATCACATGGCGTTCGATCCGCTGACCGGCAAGGCAAAATGGAAGATCCCGCTGATGGAGACGGCCAGCTCAGCCGGGATGCTGGCGACTGACGGCGGCCTTTTGTTCACCGGTTTGCTCAACGGCGAGTTCATCTCACTCGATCAGGACACCGGTCAAACACTGTGGAAGTTCAAGACCGGGTCGGCCATCAATTCGCCTCCGATCACATACACCCACCAGGGACGTCAATTCGTCACTGTGCTTTCCGGCGTTGGCGGCGTCGTCAACCGGAGGCTGAAGGGCTATGACCTCATTCCGACGGGCGGTTCGGTGACGACGTTCGCGCTGATACCTGATTGAGGTGAACGATCGCAGGTGGACATGAATAATCTTTTCCCAGCCGCACGCCTCGGCCTCGCGTTGGCCTGCACGATCGCTGCGGTACAAGCCGAGCCTCAATTTTCGGGAGAACAAATTAAAAAAGGCTCCGCGTTATTCGCCCGCCATTGCGCGACCTGTCACGGCACTCGTATGCGCAATCCACAGTGGGCGATTGATCTGCGAGGGTTTCCGCGCGATGCCCGCGCACGTTTTGTTGATTCTGTAACTTACGGCAAACGCAATATGCCACCGTGGGAAGATGTGCTTGATCCCGAGGAAATCGAAGCGCTATGGGCTTATGTCGCAAAGGGCGAACCCGAGGATTGACACTGACAAAAATGATCAACCTCAAGACGGAAAAATGCTTCGCTCTGGAAGAACCGGCTAAGCTGCTTGCTTTCGCCGACGAGGTGATCGAATAAGCGCGGTTTTTGCTGCAGTGCATATGTCGGCTTGTGGCCGATTGTGTTGAAAAAGTCGAAAATGCCGCCTCAGCAAAATTCGCGCAAAAGCGAGCTGATGGCCGACTTCGGCTCGCGATGTCCTCTTAGAGTTTTTGAGAAGGCCACTGGATTGATTCGCTCAAGAGAGGCGGTCCCCCCACGCCCCAAAACGCCAAGCGCATCAGCGGCTCTTAGAAAATCGGTCCCAACGCTGGAATGGACTTTTTCAACACAATCGGCCCAAACCCGACATGGAGCGATGTCCGACTTGAGTCCGCTTTCGAGGGCAAAGCGGAAGTTGGATGTCGGGGCGGTCAGTTCCGTTGATGACCCAACTGCGACATCGGCGTTTTGATCGATAGGGGTCGCACAACGTCAATTCAACGCTGAGGTCCCATGAAGCGATGGGCATGCTCCGCACAGAGGAGGTGATGATGCAGGTTAGCTATCCATTGTCGGCCGGAAACCGTCATATTTAGATATTTGATACCGTCCTCGATGTGCGTTGAAACGCTGTTCCAGAAAAAGGTGGGGTACTTATCAATAACATCAGCCGGCGACGAATATCCGAGTTGTCTGTTCATTCCGATCTCTTCAAACTCGCTATAGAGCGCGTTTGCCTTTCGTGAGTACATTGGATCGCCTAGCTGTCCAATGAGATCGGCAGCTTGGACCAGTTTTGGCTCTATGCTGTCATGAGCACTGCGATCCAGTTGTGCCGGAAAGCGGGTCATCTCAATTGCGGCTGCGATACGAGACGCGTCGATAGTGGGTGAATTTCCGAGGCGCTCAAAGGCAAACAGCTTCGACCGGTCGACGTGATAAGGTAAGAGGGCTGCATCTGATGCGCCGCGGGGTAGCGTAATTTTCTTTCCGCTCCCGTCCACGACGAACTCAGTTTCGGTGTCGGCACTCAGAACACCACGCATATAGCCGATATCGTGCAGTAGACAAGCGATGATCAGATGGCTGTAATCAGTAGGTTCTATTCGTTGTGAAACTCTCATTCCCTGTAGAATGTCGCGTCCGACCATCGTGACTTGTAAGGTGTGCTCGTAATTGTGGTAGAGAGCATCGCTTCTGGCCAGACATTCAATGGTACTGCGCGCGAAGGAGCCTAAACGCTCAGCCATATCGTCGTGTGCTGGACCAAAAACGCGACGGAAATCCTTGGCGAGAAACTTGCCCAACTTGTTGGCTGCTGTTGCAGTGATCGTCTTCACCGACTGCCCCCAAAACAGGAATATCTTATCATTTTGCGAAGAAACTGGAAGGCGAAAGACGCCGGCCGGTACGCTCCCGAACGCAGTCCACTCGGCCTCACTGTGCCACACCATGTCTCCTTTTGAGGGGTAGACGGACGTGCCGTGTAAGCGGGGACACTTCCGAGTTTGACCCAAGTGAGACATTTGCCAGCAAATCCTGCGTGTGCTTTCAGCCCGCCAATCTGCTAGCTTGATTGATGAGATTGCCTGTCCTGAGCTTAGGGGGAGGGTCATGATGACGCGGCGCTCCACGGCAGCCGGCAAAGCAGCAAAAGCGCAACGTCGCAAGACGGGAGGGCGAAAGAGCGGCATTGCGTCAAAGGCTGCCGACCCTAGCAATTCATCGGCTCGGGACGAGAAAACAGAGGTCGCGCGGCTTACCCGCGAGCGGGACGAGGCGCTCGAGCAGCAACTGGCCACTGCCGACGTGTTGAAGGTCGTCAGTCGCTCGAGCTTCGATCTGCAGTTGGTCCTTGAGACACTGGTGGAATCGGCGGCAAAGCTGTGCAAGGCAGATTTTGCCGACATCTGGCGGCCTTATGGTCCTTCCTATCGCGTGACGGCGACATATCAAACATTAGCCGCGCATAAAGAGTATTTGACCAATCTTCAGATCAAACCCAGCAGGGGATCATGTGTTGGCCGGACTTTACTCGACGCGAAGATAGTTCATATCCACGACATTCGCGAAGACGCTGAATACGCACTGGATCTCAAAAAGCTTGGCGACCGTCGCACCATGCTCGGCGTTCCCCTTCTGCGGGATGGAAAACCGATCGGTGTGATTGCATTAACTCGTTCCACGGTGCGTCCGTTTACCGCCCGTCAAATTGATCTCGTCACGACTTTCGCAGACCAGGCTGTGATCGCCATCGAGAACACGCGGCTGCTCAACGAGACCCAGGAAGCGCTCGCCAGGCAGACCGCGACCGCCGATGTGCTCAAGGTGATCAGCCGCTCGGCGTTCGATCTCGACGCCGTGCTGGGGACATTGGTCGAATCCGCAGCCAGGCTGTGCGAAGCCGAGCGGGGCATCCTTTTTCTTCGCAAAGGGAACGAATGTCACGTCGCCAACGTCTACGGCTTCTCACCAGAGCTCGAGGCCTTTGCCAGAGCACATCCAATTCCCATCGACGGCGCCAGCACGACCGCCCGCGCCGCGGCATCGGGCATTGCGGTCCAAACCGTGGACCTTCTGGCCGATCCGGCCCTGAACGAGGTTGCGCGTCAATACCAGAAGCTTGGCGGTCACCGAACCAATCTTGGTGTCCCGCTGAAACGAAACGGCGAGATCATCGGGGTCTTCACGTTGACCCGGCAGATCGTGCGCGCCTTCACCGACAAGCAGATCGAGCTGGTGCAGACCTTCGCCGACCAGGCGGTGATCGCGATCGAGAACGCGCGCCTGTTCGACGAGGTGCAGGCCAAGACGCGCGATCTTTCGGAATCACTGCAGCAACAGACGGCAACGGCCGACGTGCTCAAGGTGATCAGCCGCTCGGTTTTCGATCTGCAGACCGTGTTGAAGACGCTTGTCGGCTCGGCCGTCGAACTCGCGGGCGCGTTCTCCGGCGCGATTTGCATACGCGACGGCGAAACCTTCCGTTATCGCGCGGGAGCCGGGCCTGGCTATAGCGAGAAACTTCAACAGTTTATCGAAAGCGCACCCGTTCTCCCCGGCCGCGGCTCGATTCCCGCGCGGGTGTTGCTCTCCGGCAAGATTGAAGAGATTCCCGATGTTCTCGAGGACAGGGAATACAAGGTGCCGCTGGCCTCGCTCGGCCTGCCCGCCCGGGCGTTGCTCGGCGTGCCCTTGCTCGGCAAACAAGGCATCGAGGGATCCATCACCCTCGTGCGCCGCGAGCCTGGCCGCTTTGCGCCGCGCATCATCGAACTGGTGCAGACCTTCGCCGACCAGGCCGTGATCGCCATCGAGAACGCGCGGCTGCTCAACGAAACGAAAGAGTCACTGGAACAGCAGACCGCTACGTCGGAGGTACTGCAGGTCATCAACTCTTCG
>Ga0210387_10002619_pt1 | contig 13797 bp, 14 predicted proteins | sample IncBWC7OmetaG_FD_160108 | JGI IMG/M metagenome (GOLD analysis project Ga0210387, IMG submission 160108) | Forest soil microbial communities from Barre Woods Harvard Forest LTER site, Petersham, Massachusetts, United States - Inc-BW-C-7-O ...
ATTGGCGGAATTTCTTTGTTTTTCCGGCTGCGCGCGGGCCCGTACTGGATCGCTGGGGTATGATCGCCACGTTCATTCTTGCCGTGGTCAATACCTGGGTGCTTCTGGTGGAGATTCTGCGATGATGAGGATTGTGCTCACTGGTAGAGGCCATCTTCGGTGCCGGAGCAAAGAAGAAGAGGTTTGTCGAAAATAGGTCATTGCATCGGCTTCAAGGGGCGATTATGAACGGCCCGACCAGATGGTTACGGGCATCATCCTTTTTTTCCTCCTCGCAGGCTGCTGTTTCGCACTGGGAAAGCGTCAAAAAACAGCGGCCGCGAACATCGCGGCAGCATTGGTTATTTTTGAAGCCGTGGGATCCGGTTTCGTTCCGTTGCTTCTAGTAGAAAACCTGCAATCAAGATTCATCGTGGAAGACAATCCGGTTTGGGGAAAACGCAATGCGGTGATCGTTTTAGGGGACGGCACGGTGCACTTCCCGGACCAACCATTCGTCAGGCCGGCCATTCTGGCGTATTCACGGATTGTTGAGACGGTACGGCTGTACTTCTTGGCCAAGAAAAGCCACCGCTCATGCAGCATCGTTATCAGTGGTGGAGACGCTTCCCGCACCGGGGTGACCGAAGCCGAGGACTACCGCGCAGTGATGCTTCGACTTGGGGTTGAGGATTCCGATATCGTACCCGAAGGGCGCAGTTTGAATACCTTCCAAAACGCTGAGTTTACCGAGGAGATCTTGCGAGGGCAACCGTACGACAAACTGTTTCTGGTGACCTCGGGATTGCATTTAAGAAGGGCCCTTTTGTATTTCGGCCACTTTGGCGTTTATCCGACGCCCTGTGCTGCTGACCGCATGACACCACTCCTGTCCATCTTACCGCTGGGGTACAACTTCGCCATTGCTGACTTTGCGGCCCACGAATACGTCGGGATCGTACGGTATTACGTTTACAACCTGCTTGGTTGGAACCCGTCAGGAACACATTCTGGATCCGCGTGAAACTCCTCACTTCTTAATCCTCGAGATCATCGGAAGGAATGTCTCCTCAATTTCTCAACTCAGCCTCCTGCGCAGCCAACACAAGCTCTATCTCTGCGGCGGTTAAGATTATTTCAGCCGAGATTCGTTTTAGTTGTTCGGTCGTAACCTCGTCGCGTTCACCCAATTCCCGGACGCATTCGTGGTCCCCGTACCGCACCAAAAGAAGCGCCTGAAATGCCGCCAGCTGGACATCGCGAAAGATCGTCGCATCCTCCGCGTCTTTGCGGCCCTCAGCGATATCCCTGATCAGCTCGTGACCGTATAGAACGCGGTTGTCGCCCAGCACAATTATGCTTGTGTTCTGTTTCTCAGGCCGCCCAGCTAACATCTCTTGCCATGTGGCAATCCTTACTCTGGCCGCATAGGCTGGCTCCATTAAAAGCGATAAGCAATGGCAGCTGAAAGCGACGTTGCGCTTGCCTGCACCCACCTCCATGGGAACCTTGCTTCGCATCACGGTCTTGCCGCAAGCCGGACATTTAAATCCGGCGCTCCGGGTGTAAGACTCAGCCAGCTCGCGTCCAGCGAAATTATATCTGCGCACGCTATGCTCCATACATACGCTGTGCACCACCGTGCCCGTTTCTTCCCTTACCGCTGGTTTGAAATATTCGTTTAATCGCTCAGTTCTGGCGTTCACACGGGCGAGCCGTTCTTCTAACGCCGCAATGTGTTCGCGTCCGAGCCGTTTCCGGCGCGCATCCTTAATCGCTACGATGAGCCGTGCGCGCTCAGACACTAGATCGCTGAGCCGGCGCGAAAATTCGTTGAATGGCCGAAAATCTTCGGGCTTCTCTTCGGCTTCGGCGCTCGTTCTCGGATCGCGCTCGACTCTCAGCCACGGAAAGAATCGGCTGGCGGCCCGACTGATCCGGTCGTGCAGCTCTTCTCGGTCAGCCCCTGCAGCCAGCACCAGCTCATACTGAGTTTGTTGGTGGCGCAAAAAACTATGCACGACATTACAGAGCAGCGGCCAATCGCTCTTCTCCGGGTCGGCAATGTTATCCGGGTGAAGCAAATTCCAGTGCGCACTGGCCTCCTTGAGTAACCTTGCCATCGGCCATGGCGGCAGCGAGATTTGTAAATCGGTACTCATCGCCTCTTGCGAAGTTCGGGTTTAATCAGCGGTCTGATTGACAATATTTCTGATTGGCCAAAACGCAATTTGCGCTACCTCCCGCTGCGACGCGACCAGGTTCGGCTCGAAAATCCACACGGAAGCGACTCATCGCACAATGGTACTCAGCCCTCGGGAGTCGAGGCGGGAATCGGCATTTTCGATTCCGTGCCCGGCGCACAGGCCTATGATAACGTGGTGATTAACAATGAAGTCAACACTTCCGCTCAGGTCAATGTGCATCTTAACGACATCCTCGGTATGCGCATCGGCGTGGATAATCTCGACCAGAGCGGCACCGTCGACGCTACAGAAAACTGGTGGGGATCCCCTCGTGGCCCTGGTACGCTAGGGGCCACGACGGTGAATGGAACCGGAGTGGTCTTTACGCCTTGGCTGACACGGCCGAATCCCGAGCTTCGGTGATAGCAATAGCAAATCTGCTGGCTAGTGTCCTGTCGCCGAAATAGCATGCCTTTTGTTATTTCGGCGACAGGACACTAAATTTCCAAACCGCGGAGTGCAGCGTTGATCTTTGGGAGATCGAAGTGGCTCGGATCAAACTGGTCGCCGAGCCACTCGAGCATCTCTTGATAATCTTCGTGCTGAGGATTTTTGACAGTCTCCAAGAGTTTGTAGTAGCCCCAGATGCCGCCACAGTCTTCCGGCGGACAGGCGTTCTTTCCATTCAGGCAGACCGCATCCTTCATTTTCGGGTCAGCGGGAAGGATCTTCTCGACGACGATTTCATGCGTCCAGCCGTCGCCAAAATCGTATTCGTAAACAAAGGACGCCTTTTCATGTCGCGCGAGGTCAGCTAAACAAAAACGCCGTTCGTCAAGCCGCTCCACGCGTGAGCAGTCATCGCCTGAAGGCACAGAGTAAACAATTGGAGCATCCACGAACTGATGCAGGTGGCTGTCGGTCCATCCCATCACAACCTGAAAGACATCGTGCAGGCGATTGAGGTTGATATTGCCGGGTACCTGAACACGCCGCCAAATGGCTGGCTTGCTGCCACGCAGAGTAATCTTGAGTTTGTAGAGGGGCAAGATTTCCGCGGGCTGGTTTTTAATGGGTGCAATCACTGGAGTACTAAATCTGAGTCTCTCGTCAGGTCGTCTCCGCCCTCGCGGGAGGAGCCAGCGCGACGGCGGCTTCGCTCGTGAGTAGCAGGAAAGTGAACGTCTCCTGCAGGTACAAGCGGACGGCGGCATCGTTGTGGCTGAGATAACCTATGGAGACATCCTGGCCGAGGTGAAGGTCGAAATCGCCGCCACGGGTGGTCAGCACAAAAGCACCGGCAATCGCGGGTGCCCAGATGATTTGATCGTCAACAAGGCGCTTGACGTGCTCCAGCACCGGGTACCCGTGGTCGCTGGTCTCGGCCAGTGCGGTGTAGGCGTCGGCGCCGAGCAGCACCGAATAGGGGCCGTTGACACCGACGATACGCAACCGGCTCAGACCTTGGGCAACGGCTTCCGGGTACTCGCGCACGTCAGCGGGGAGCATCATGATCGGATTGCTGGTCCCCTGACGGATGCCTCCAATGTTGGCGGCGGCGTAGCCCTCGAATATTGCGCCGTCCTCGGCAAAGGCGATCTTTCGTGCGGCGTCCTTCGCCGGTTGCCAGTCCGAATCGTTCGCGCCACGTTCAACGTCGTCGATCGCCTGGCGATCCAGCTCGAAGGGAACACGCAGCTCAACCAGCGCCTTCACCTCGCGCTGCCTTGCGACGATGCCGTCCCCCGGCGCCGCGATCGTCTGAAGGTGGCCGGTGCCGACGGCGGAGAGGCCAGTGCCGCCAGGCAGATGGACGTCGACGACGCGCCGTCCGGCTAGGTAGCGCTTGAGCGTGCGTGATGTTTCCTCTTCGATCTGAGCCCATGCCGAATCGGAAATGGGGGCAAGCTCGCGATGGAGATTATTCATGTCGGATGTCTTCTTTGAGGGAACCGATGCCGAGCGAACCCTCGTGCACCGATGGGATAGACGGAGAGGGTTCGGTCGCCGACGGCGCGACGGCGGGCCCCACAACCGCAGGCTGGGCTTCGATCACGGTCTCCAGAAACGTCGCCGACGGCACGAAGAACAGATTTCCGGTGACAGCGCGGCTGAAGTCGAGCAGCCGGTCGTAGTTGCCAGGCGGCCGGCCGACAAACATGTTCTCGAGCATCTGCTCGATCGTGCGGGGCGAACGGCTGTAACCTATGAAATACGTGCCAAATTCACCGTAAGCGGCTCGGCCGAAGGGCATGTTGTCACGCAGAATCTTGATCTCTTTTCCATCCTCCACGATCGTAGTGAGCGCGCTGTGTGCTGACGTTGGCTTGACGGAGTCGTCCAATTCGATGTCGGACAACTTCTTGCGCCCGATGATGCGTTCCTGCGTCTCGGTCGAGAGCGCATTCCATGCGTCAAGATCGTGAAGATATTTCTGCACGATGACGTAGCTGCCGCCGGCGAACGCGGCGTCCTCCTCGCCTACGAGCACGGCGTCGATCGCTGCCGCACCTCTGGGATTCTCCGTCCCGTCGACGAAACCGATCAGATCGCGATCGTCGAAGTAACGGAAAGCGTGCACTTCGTCCGCCGGCGAAACGGCATTTCCAATACGCGCCATCAACTGAGCGGCAAGCTCGAAGCATAGATCCATGCGCCTGGCGCGGATGTGGAACAGCAAGTCGCCCGGCGTGGAGACCGCATGGCGCGCTCCGGCTCGGATCTCCCGGAACGGATGCAGCTCTGCCGGCCGCGGTGGCCCAAAGAGACGGTCCCACGCGTCGGAACCAAACCCCATGACACAGGAAAGGCCCCCTTCCAGGTCACGAAATTCCACCGCTCGCAACAGCGCGCCGAGGTCTCCGCAGAACGAGCGCAGGGTTGCGCGATTGTCAAAGCCCGGCTTGAGTGTCGCGACGAGGAAGATCGCGGCACGGCTAAGCGGCGCGGCTACAGGCTGCGCGAGGGCAACCAAGCCACCTACCTGGTATTCGCCGCGAGTAGCCCGCTTCTCACCCATCGCGTTAGTTCTCACAGCCGTCACCATGCCTCAAGTTGCCTCACTTGGGAAGATTGTGATAAAAGCGAAGCCTGCTCAAGTACGTTAATCGCCGTCGAGAACAACGCTTATCAATGAGGCCATGATCAGCCGGCTAAGATTGGGCAATCCGTTCCAGTGCCCGTTCTTTCATCGCGAGATCTAAATAATCAATCGACGCCCTTCACGCGACCGGCCCGTCCTTTCGGCGCCGCAGGATTCGCGGATGACGAGTTCGAGCGAAAGGTTACAATTCCGCTTACCAACCGGTTGCCCTTTTAGCAACTCGATCGCAGCCAACGCGGCTTGTTCACCTTGCGCGATGGCTTGCGTGGCCACCGTCGTAAGTCCGGGGTTGGTATACGCCGCAATCGGCAAGTCGTCGAACCCGACCATCGCGACATCGCCGGGAACAGAGAGGCCAGCGTCTTGCAAAGCTGAAATGGCTCCAACCGCAATCGTATCGTTGCCGGCAAATAACGCGGTAGGCCGAGGCGTTCGTGCCAGAATCTTGCGCATCGCGTGATAACCACTTTCAATGCTGAAATCGCCCAGACCGATCAGAGATTCACCGCAGTCCACCTGTAGCCGGTCAAGCGTGCGCCGAAAGGTCTTTAACCTTTCGCTCGCGCCGACATACCGAAGAGGCGCATAGGTGATGTGCGCAATTCGCCGATGGCCCAGTTCGACCAGGTGCCGCGTGACCTGCTCGACCGCCCTGGATGTGTTAGGACTGATCGAGTTTTCTTTTGGATGATGCACGGAGCCGAACAGGATCACGGGGAAATTGGATTCGATCAGCCGCACCAGGCCCTCGTCTTCGGAATTAGAATTGAGAACGATCAGCGCATCAATGCTTTTGCTGCGAGTTAAATCGAAATAAGCGTCGCGTCGGGAGCCTGGTTCGATCGCCGCGACCAGCAGTTTGTATCTATGTAAGTTACAGACTCGACTAATCCCAAACATCAGGGGCGGGGCAAAGGCATCGAAGCTCATTAAATCTCCGCGAGCGAGCACCAACCCCAGAGTGCGGCTGCGCCCGCTCACCAAAGTGCGGGCCGCCGAATTCGGGACATACCCGAGAGTCTCGGCCGCGCGTAGCACCCGCGCCTTGGTTTTGGCGCTGATGCTAGTTCCTTCCGTTTGGTTCAAAACGAAGGAAACAGTAGTCTGCGACACACCTGCCGCGCGTGCAATGTCACTGCTCGTGACGCGTTGAGTCATTGTCACCAACTGCTCGAAAAGAGCATTATTTTCTAATCCAAGAGTCGAACTTTCTGGATCTATTCGAACAGCGAATTTACTTCTTTGTTGGCGGCTTTGAGGGTTGTCTCGACGTCAGCACCTTCGAGAAAGATCGCATCGAAATTAGCTCGCAAGATCCGAACACTGTCGCTCGCGTGCTCGCTGATCGGGAGAAAAAATGTCCCTTGCGGCTCCTTTGCTTCGTCCACAAAAGCGGAAACGTCAGCTCCCTTCTCGGCCATTCGCTTCTCGGAAATTTCCGCGGCTTCCGGGATCGCCGGAAATACCACGCCGTATCCACCGACAATCTTCTGGGCTTCCGGAGAGGCCAGAAATTTTACCCATTTCCAGGCCTCTTCCTGGTGCTTGCTTCCGACCCAGATCGAATCCGCCAGACCGTTAATGACACTTTTCCGTCCGACCGGACCCTTGGGAAGCGGAGCAAATCCGATATCAAATTTGCAGTTCTCGGCGTACCAATGCACCAGCCAGGAACCGGTGAGAGCGAGTGCACCCTTTTGCGCGGCAAAAAGGCCGGTGGCTTGGGCCTGACGCGCGTCCTTGGCAGGGACGATGAAGCCCTTCTGCAGACTCGCGTCGGCGAACCAGCGAATCGTCTCGATCAGTTTTGGATCATCGTAATTAAAATGGGTGGCCCACGGCCCGGCGCTATAGTTCCAACCCAGAGAACCAGCAAAATTGGCCCATTCGGTATGCCCGAGTCCGTCCGATTGGCCATCGAGTAACAACCCGTACTGGATGACGTTTTGGCGGTCGAATCCAGGATCAAGGCTGTTTTTTCCTTTGGCGTCGATTGTCAGTTTAGCGAGCAATTGACCGAATGAACCGCCGTCGCTCGGATTCCAATCCAAATTCCAAAGAGACTTGGGCTCGACCTTGGCCCTGTCGAGCATGGCTTTGTTGTAAACGATGCCGATGGTATCCCAGTCTTTGGGAAGGCCGTACTGTTTCGCCCCGCGGCCCCAGACTTTGACTAATCCTCCGACGTAGATGTCCGTTGGCACGCTGTCTCGAGCGATTAGCGGCGCGAGATCCACGAGGAGATTGTTTTCGACAAATTCGGGATATCGCGACAGATGATCCCAAAATACGTCGGGCGCGGTGCCGGAAACGAATCCCGTGCTCAATGCCGTCCAATAGTCAAACCAACCGGTTTGAGTAATTTTGATTTTGATGTCCGGATTCTTCTTTTCGAAGGCTGCGGCACAGGCTTTGTAGGATGGCAGCTGGTTGTTATCCCATAACCAGTAGTTGATTTCCGTTGAGGCTAGCGCGGGAATCCCGCTGAGGATACCACCGGCCAGCACGATCTTTATCATCTGTTTCGTGTTCATTGGAGGAAACTTCCTGGGGCTATTTTGGACCGCTATATTGAAACGATTCGACGACTTTGCGTCCGAACAGCACTAGGAGAACGGCGATCGGAACAAGCCCAAGAACGGTGCAGGCCATCAGGCCGCTCCAGTCGGGTGTTCCGCCCGCTTGTTGCTGTCGAAAGGCATTGATGGCGACGGACATCACCCGCACCGATTCGGAACGGCCGACCAGAAAAGGCCAGAAAAATTCGTTCCAGGCGGACAAGGTGGTGATAATCGTCAGCGTGGCGAGGGCGGAACGATGAATCGGTAAGACAATACGGAAAAATATCGCCGGGTACGACGCGCCGTCGATGAGGGCGCATTCCTCCAATTCTCGCGGAGTAGACAAGAACATCTGGCGCAGGAAAAACACCGCGAAGGGCGTCATCAGTGCGTAGGGCGCTGCCATACCCTGAAACGTATTCAACCAGCCAAGATCCTTGATCAGGATGAAGTTCGGGATAAACAGCACGACGGCCGGGATCATCGTGGCGGAGAGGAAGAGAGAGAAAACCAGCCGGCCGCCCGCAAATCGTAGCCGGGCAAAAGCGTATGCCGCCAAGGCGCTGCACGCGATTTGTGGCGCCACCGCCAGAACGGTGAAAATCAGGCTATTCACCAAGGCGCGGAAAAAGTCGATTTTACCGTAGCTCATTTGCGCCAGTCGCGGATCTGACGGATTCACCAAACCCAGTACCCGCTGAAAATTGAACAGCGTTGCATCCGCGGGCAGAAAAGCGCTCGCGCTGCTGAAGAGTGTCTTGCTGTCGCTTAGCGCAGTTTTTATCGCAATCCAGATTGGAAACAGTGAAATTGCGGCGAAGAAAGCCAGCACCAGGTACCCGAACCAGCGACCCAGGTTCGCGCGCGACCATAACGAGAGATCCGGAGTGTTCATTCCAGGTCCGATTGGTTGGATCGCAAGATTCGCATCTGTACCATCGTGACAACCGCAAGACTCACGAACAGAACGCACGAGGTGGCCGACGCGTAACCCATACGAAAGTTCACGAAACTCGATTCGTAAATGTACCAGACGATGGTGCGCGTTGAGTTCACCGGGCCGCCAAGGGTGGTGACGGCGATTGAGTCAAAAACCTGAAATGAACCTATCACACTCGTCACTAAAACAAAGACGAGCGTCGGTCGGAGCAACGGCAGCGTAACGTGCCAAAAGCTTTTCCATGGTCCGGCTCCTTCGATTCGAGCTGCTTCGTAGATATTAACGGGAATTCCTTGAATCCCCGTATAAAACAGCAAAGCCACAAATCCCATGTGCCGCCAGATATTGACCGCCGCGATGGTCGGCAAAGCGAGGTGTTGATCGCTGAAAAAGGCAATTGTTCCGAATCCGAGGGAATGCAGCAAGGCGTTACAGAAGCCAAGCAGGGGGTCAAGCATCCAGAACCAGAGAATCGCGGCAATCACATTTGCGATCAGATACGGTGTAAGAATCATCGTGCGCACTGTCACGGAACGGCCTATTCGATGGAGGAGCGCCGCCAGCAGCAACCCGATCACCGTCTGGAGCGGTATATTGTACAGCACGTAAAGGAGTGTGACCCGTATCGAATTCCAGAAGTTCGGGTCGTTCCAGAGTCGCGAATAGTTTGCTAAGCCGATGAACTTCGAGGGCCGAAGAAGGTTCCAATCTGTTAAGCTGACATAAATCGCGCGGACGCATGGGACGAGGTAGAAGACCGCGAATCCGAGGAGCGCGGGGGCGATAAAAAGCCAGGCACAGAAGGATTCCTTGTAAAATACCGCGCGATAAAGAGGCCGACGCGTCCGTTCGCGGGAGACGGTTCCGGGAGTGGGCCGGACGGGTGATAATATTCGGTCAGACATCGCGCAAGAGGGAGCTGCCAGGGAAAGTTGTCAGTTGCCAGTTGTCAGCAGGATAAAAGGAAGTACGGATACGATTGCGGAAGTATTGCGAGGAAGCAGAGACGTTTTTCGGCAACGCCTTTTGGTGATCTACTCGCTGTCCAACTCCGGCGCTTCGGAACACCCGCAGCACCGAGGTAAAGCGTATTACTTGACTAACACGCTAATCGCCACCGCAGCAAGAATTATTTGGCAGGGAAGGTCGCTAGTTGTCAGTTGTCAGTTGCGAAATAGCATCTTTTTTGATCGCAGCAAAACACCGGCTATCTCGAGGCTGGACACTACCGTAGATAGGCGAGCCATCTGCGTTCGGCTCTCCGGAAGAGCCAGATGAGGGCGAAGGAGATGCAAAGATAGAGGACGGCGGCGATTCCATAAGCGACGAAAGGCAGATAGTAATCGGATGACGCATTGCGGGCCACCTTCAGGAGATCAGGCACCGTCGCAGTCGCGGCCAGCGTCGTCGCATGCAGCATCAGTATGACTTCGTTGCTATAAGCGGGTAATGCCCGCCGCAATGCGGACGGCAGAATGATGCAGCGGTAGAGCGTCAGGCCGGACATCCCATAAGCTCGAGCCGCTTCGATTTCACCACGCGACGTCGCCTTGATCGCGCCGGCAAAGATCTCGGTCGTGTATGCGGCGGTATTTAAGGTGAAGGCCAGGATCGTGCAGTTGAACGCGTCCCGGAAGAAACTGCTTAAGACCGGGGTCGACCGCACTGCATCCAGGCTGTACATGCCGGAGTACAAGAGCAGCAGTTGCACGTACAACGGAGTTCCTCGGATGACGTAGGCATAAACGGACACGGGAATTGATAGCCAGCGATTCGTCGAAGCTTTGGCAACAGCGAGCGGCACGGCCAGAACAAATCCCAGACCGAGCGACGCGACCGTCAACCAGAGAGTGATCACCAGCCCGGTCGGATGGGCCGGCGTACCGAAGAGATATTGTTGCCAGTATTGCTTGATCAGCTCGATCATAGCTCCGGCTTTCGGATGCCAACGGAGTAACGCTGTTCCAACGCAATGAACACGAGATTCGATAAGGTGGTCAGGACCAGGTAAATCATGCCGGCAACAGACAAAAAGAAAAATGCGTGATACGCCCCTTTGGAACTCGTTCCAGTGATCGCATCCTGAGCTGCTCTGACGACTTCGTGCAACCCGATGATGGAAACCAAGGCCGTCGCCTTTAGAATGACCTGCCAGTTATTACTTATTCCGGGCAAAGCGAAACGCATCATCTGCGGAAAAAGAATGCGCCGGAATACCTGCCATGGAGTGAGTCCGTAAGCGGCGGCTGCTTCGAGTTGTCCTTTTGGGACAGCGAGCACGCCGCCCCGAAAGGTCTCGGTGAAATAGGCGCCGTAAATAAATCCGAGTACGCAGATCCCTGCTAAAAACGGATCTATATCGATCTGTTGGAGGTTGAAAGCGTCGGTCAGCCGATTCAACCAATCCTGAAAGCTGTAATACAAAAGGAGCATCAACACCAGATCTGGCACGCCTCGAATCAGCGTCGTGTAGACCGTGGCGGCAAGCGAGAGCCAACGATGCCGGGATAGCTTTGCCGCGGCCCCCAAGAGCCCGATAACGAATGCCAGCAGGAGAGAAAGCAATGAAAGTTGGATCGTCTCCAGCGTGCCGTTCCAAAGTAGCCGGCCGTAACCTTCGAAGAGCATTTAGCCCGGATCAGTCGCCATAGATGTTAAAATCAAAGTACTTTTTCGCGATCTTCTGGTAACGTCCGTCTTTCAGCAAATCAGCCAGCGCATTGTTCAGGGCGTTCTTCAAATCGACATCTCCTTTTCGGAGGCCTATGGCAGCCGCGCTACCAAGAATCTTTGAGTCGTTCAATTCGGGGCCGCAAAACTCGAAGCCTTGCCCCTCCGGCGTCTTCAGGAAACCAACGCTGGCTTGAGCTTCATCCTGAAGGCTTGCCTCAAGACGACCTGACTTCAGATCAGCGTATACCTGATCTTGATTCTGATAGGAAACGACGTTCACTCCATTCGGTGCAAAATAAGTATTGGCATAGGTTTCCTGAATCGTGCCTTGTTCAACTCCGATATGCTTTCCCCGCAGTGATTGCGCAGTGGGCTGTAGATTGGAACCGGCCTTTGCCACCATCCGTGTGGGCGAATAGGAAATTTTATTGGTGAAATCGATCTGCTGGAGCCTTTTCTCGGTGACAGACATGTCGGATAAAACTGCATCGATCTTGCGCGCTTGAAGTGCCGGGATCATTCCGTCAAAATCGTTTTCCACCCAGACGCATTTGGCGTTCAGCTTTGCGCAGAGGGCGTTGCCGAGATCGATATCAAATCCAACCAGGCTGCCATCCGGCGCCTTTGATTCGAAAGGCGGATAACTCGGGTCAACCCCGAACCGAATCACTTTCCAATCCTTGGCTGAAACACTTGGCGACCAAGCGATCAGAGAAGCAAACAGAACTGTCAGAATTGCAATGAGCCTCATCGAAGTTGTCAGTGCCAGTGTCAGTGTCAGTGGAAGAAAAGAAAAGGAATTACTCTCATCCTCGCAGTCACAACTGGAACAAACAACTAGTTGCTTTTCCCCGACTGACACTGAACTGACACTGGCAACTGCTCGGTGGTGGACAAATTGACGGTAAGCGTCGTGAGCGGCGGTACTTGCCAGTGGCAGAAAAGAAAAGAAAAGATTACTACTGCTACAGTTGTCAGCGTCGGCCGCGGAAAAGCTACTAGGTGTTAGTGCCATTCAGTTGTGACTGCGATGATGAGAGGTTGAGCAAATCCTTTTATTTTACTCTCTTTTGTCCCCACTGACACTGACACTGGCACTGACAACTGAGATGGACACTGGCAACTGTTTGATGGTGGACAAATTGACTGTAAGCGTCGTGGGCGGCGGTACTGGAGGGCGGCTCAGCCTCGAGGCGGCTGCCTGCTCCGAACATTTCGAACTGGTGGCCCTCACAGATCTTCGGCCGGAGGTTGGTACCGAGCTGCGCATTAAATTTCCGGGACTTCAGTTTTTTACCGATTTTCGAGAAATGTTCCGAGTTTGTCCAACGGAAGTGGTGTGCGTCAGCACCTATCCGCCTTCCCACGAAGAGGTGGCGCTCGAAGCGCTGCGACTGCCGCTCAAGGCAATACTCGTTGAAAAGCCGCTCGGACATTGCGTGGCCTCCGGACGCCGTATTCTCGAGTCTGTCAAACGGAAGAAGATTCCCATCGCGACGCCGCACGGCTTGATGGTGAAGCGTTGCCCCCTCGAAATCATTGAGCGCGTCCAAAATGGCGAAATCGGAGAGCTGAAGCTGATCGAAATCCAATCTCCTGCTTGGGATCTCATGAATGCCGGCATTCACTGGCTGAACTTTGCGGTGAACCTGAATGCCCGGGTTGCTGTCGAGTCGGTCTTGGCAGCCTGCGACAAAACGACGCGGACATTTCGGGACGGGATGCAAGTTGAAACCGTGGCGGTGACTTACGTGCAAATGATCAATGGGGTGCGGATTGTGATGCAGACAGGTGACACCATCCGATCCAATGGTCGTCGAGACGGTGCGACTTTCCGGATCGTCGGGACCGCGGGACAGATCGAATTCTGGGGCTGGGAGCCGAACTACCATCTTATCAATGCCCGTCATCCCAACGGAATATTGATAGCCCCAGAGGAGCGGGCGATCTCGTTGCACCAACGGCATCTCGAGAATTTGCTGCCAATGCTCGCTTCCGCTGCACCGGAATATTCCTTGCCAGAGAGCTCATTGGCCGCTCTCGAAATCTGCGAAGCCGCGTATCTTTCCGCAAGGCACGGAGTTGAGATCAGATTTCCTCTCGACCGGTTCGAAATTCCTGCTCCCAATCACTGGGAGCCTGGGAAGCCCTATCTTGGGCAAGGTGGCGGACGCGACGGCAGAAAAGTGTAGGGGGAAGTTGTCAGTTGTCAATTGGCGGTTGCTGGTTGTCAGTTGGCGGTTGCCAGGAGATGAGGACGAGTACGATGATTTGAGGTATCAGGGTACGGTATATTGGAAAGATACCGACGCTCGAGCGGACGATCCTGCTTCCTCGCAATACTTCTGCAATAGC